>Ga0180431_10000337_pt1 | contig 67357 bp, 69 predicted proteins | sample SS_ome_11_FD_132459 | JGI IMG/M metagenome (GOLD analysis project Ga0180431, IMG submission 132459) | Hypersaline lake sediment archaeal communities from the Salton Sea, California, USA - SS_1_MS_1 metaG | ecosystem: Environmental > Aquatic > Non-marine Saline and Alkaline > Hypersaline >...
CCGTTGAAGCAGAAGGTGCCCCCGGACTTCGTGCGCCGGAGGATGTCCACGATGCGCAGGGCGCTGGACTCCTCGAGCCCGTCATCGAACACCAGGCCCACGTGGGGCCTTGACGTGGGCAGCGACCGGATGATCTCGGCCGTGCCCGTGCCGGGCGTGGCCGGCAGCAGGACGGTGCCGGATCGCGCCGTGCGGCCCGAGTCGTCCCGCACCTCCACATGGCCGGGAATCGGGCCCGCCTCGAGCACCTCGGCGATGTCCGCCGGCATGGGGAGGGTCTTCGCCGCCGGGCGCCACGGGCCCGTCATGGCCCTGGCGGACCGGGGCGTGGCCACCACGCGCATCTCCACCCCGCTGCCGCCGGTCGCGGTCACCGCGAGGGCGGGGCGCCGTGGCGCGGGCAGCGCGGGCTTGGGGCTGCGCGCCGCCACCTGCAGTGGGGCCTGCGTGGCCGCCTGCTCGGCGGGCGCATCGCCCGACCCGCCGCCGCCGCGGCTGGCCCATGCCACGAACCCCACGATCACCGCGAGCCCGCCCCCCAGGATGAGCAACGCGTTGCGGCGGCGACGGCGAAGGTCGCGGCGGCGCTCCTCGGCCGATGGCCGCGGGCGGCCGGGCGGCCCCGATGAGTCGGGTGGGCTCACGGCGGTGATGCTAGCGAGGGCGCCCGTCGGCACCCGCGGGCCGGTACGCTGGCCACATGCACGAATGGACCGGACTGTCGCGCGGACGCGCCCTGGGGATCGTGACCGCCCGCGACCCCCGGGAATTCCCCGTGGGCCTCTTCGCACGGGATCCGGTGCCGCCGCCCAGCCAGGGCCCGGGCACCTTCATGTGGTTCGCCGACCACCAGGAGGCCGCGGACTTCATGGTGGAGATCGTGCCGGTGCTGCTGCTCGACCCCGATGCATGGCCTGACTTCGACGACCTTGTGCAGGCCACGCGCGAGGTGGTGCGGGCCGTGCCCGAGGATGGCGCGGACCCGCTGGCCACCATGCGGGCGCTGGCCCCCCATTGGGGCGGGCGCGCGGACTTCGTGTGGTGGGGCGAGTTCGGCGAGATCCCGGCGGGCGCGACCGACTTCGGGCGCCTCATCCGCATGCAGTACCTCGAGTACATCGATGACGAGGTGGACGAGCGCGCCGTGGATGGCGACGAGGTGGACGCCCTCGTGCGCTTCATGCGCGTGTACCCCTACTAGTCCGCCCGGGCTTCCGTCGACGCGGGGAGGTCAACGACCCCACCCTGCGGATCCGTCAGGGGCGCAGGGCCGCCGCGATCCCCTCGCCGAAGGACTGCACCTCGGCGTCGGCGGCGTCGGGATCGGCAGCGGCATCGATGCGCCGGATGATCTCGCTGGCGATCACCACGCCATCGGCGAGCTCCCCGATCTGGGCGGCCTGCCCCGGCGTGCGCACTCCGAAGCCCACCACCACGGGCACCGGGATGTGCCGGCGGGCGCGTTCCACCAGAGCCCGCAGGCGATCGTCCATGGACATCTCACCGCCCGTCACGCCGGTGACCGCCACCAGGTACACGAAGCCCTCGGCACTGCGGCCGATCTCCGCCATGCGGTCGTCGTCGGTGGTGGGCGCCGCCAGCGCCACCAGGGCGACTCCGGCGTCGCGAGCGGCATCTCGGACCTCGGTGGCCTCGTCCACGGGGAGGTCCGGGATGATGATGCCGGCCACGCCGTAGTCGGCCGCCTGCCGCAGGAACTCCGTGGCCCCCTGGGCGATGACCGTGTTGTAGTAGGTCATGGCCACCACCGGCGGGCCATCGCGCAACTCATCGGCAATGGCCAGCACGTCCATGGGGCGGGTGCCGGCATCGAGCGCGGCCTGGCCCGCGGCCTGGATGGTGGGGCCGTCGGCCAGGGGGTCGGAGAACGGGATGCCCAGTTCGATGATGTCGGCGTGGCGGGCCAGGATGCGCGCGTGGCGGCGGCTGGCCTCGATGTCCGGGAAACCCCCCATCACGTAGGGAACGAACAACGGCCTGCCGGCCTCGCGGAAGGTGCGCTCCAGGCGCGCGGCGCCCGACTCAGGCACTGGCGTCGATCCCCAGGGCGGCGCCCGCTTGGTCGACGTCCTTGTCGCCGCGTCCCGACAGGCACACCAGCACGGCGCCGCGCCCGCGCAGCGACGCCGCGGCGTCGCGCACGTGCGCGAGGGCGTGCGAGGTCTCGAGTGCGGGGATCAGGCCCTCCATGCGGGAGCACTCGAGGAACGCCGACAGGGCGGCCTCGTCGGTGGCGTTGACGTACTGCACCCGCCCGGAATCGCGCAGGAAGGCGTGCTCCGGGCCGACCCCCGGGTAGTCGAGGCCGGCCGACACCGAATGGGCCTCGGCCACCTGGCCGTCGGGATCCTGGAGCAGGTACGAGTACGAGCCGTGCAGCACGCCCGGACGGCCCTGCGCCAGCGATGCCCCGTGGCGGCCGGAGGGTCCTTCCCCCCCGGCCTCCACGCCCACCAGCGCCACCGGGTCGTCGTCGATGAAACCGCGGAAGATGCCGATGGCATTGGACCCCCCGCCCACGCATGCCACGACCGTTCCCGGCAGCGCGCCGGTCTCCTCCAGCATCTGCGCGCGCGACTCGATGCCGATGACCGACTGGAACTCCGCGACGATCTCCGGGTAGGGCGCCGGGCCCACGGCCGATCCGATGATGTAGTGCGTGGTGTCCACGTTGGTCACCCAGTCGCGGATGGCCTCGCTGGTGGCGTCCTTCAGGGTTCCGTTGCCGGAGTCGACCGGCGTGACCTCGGCGCCCAGCATGCGCATGCGGATCACGTTGAGGCGCTGGCGCTGCATGTCGGTGCGCCCCATGTACACGCGGCACCCCAGCCCCATGAGGGCCGATGCCGTGGCGGTGGCCACCCCGTGCTGGCCCGCGCCGGTCTCGGCGATGATGCGCTGCTTGCCCATGCGCCGGGCCAGCAGCACCTGGCCCAGGGCGTTGTTGATCTTGTGGGCGCCCGTGTGGCACAGGTCCTCGCGCTTGAACCACAGGCCGTCGTCGATGCCCCACGCCTGCTCCAGGCGGCGCGCGCGGTACATGGGCGTGGGGCGCCCCACGTAGTGTCCCAGCAGCACGCTGAGCTCGCTCCGGAAGTCCGGATCGTCCCGGTAGCGCTCGTATGCGTCGGTGAGCTCGTCGAGCGCGCCGATGACCGTCTCGGGCACGTAGCGCCCGCCGTAGGGGCCGAACCGCGTATTGACGCTCATGCCGCCACCTCCATGGCTGCTGCGCGCGCGGCGTGTGCGAACGCGCGGATTCGACCGGCATCCTTGCGCCCCGGCGTCGCGCCCTCCACCCCGCTCGAGACGTCGAGGACATATGGCCGGGCCATGCGCACGGCGTCGGCCACCACCTCGGGCGTGAGGCCACCGGCCAGCGCGAAGGGGCGGGCGGGGCGGTGCGCGGCGAGCAGCGACCAGTCGGCGCGCACTCCGGTGCCGCCATGGGCACCCGGCACCGCGGCATCGAACAGCACCATGTCGCAGGGGAGGCCCTCGGCGCGCGCGATGGCGTCGGGGCCGTCCAGCGGCACGGCGACGGTCACGGGCACCCCGGCTCGGTCGCCCAGCGCCACGGGGTCCACCGCGCCGTGCACCTGCACGCGCGTGAGGCCGCACTCATCCACCGCCAGGGCCAGGTGCTCCGGGTCGGGCTCCACGAACACGCCCACCCGCTCCACGCCGTCCGGCACCGCGGACATCACCGCGCGCGCGCCGGCCAGGTCGAGGGCCCGCGGGCCATGGGGCGTCATGACCGCGCCGATGGCCCACGCCCCCGCGTCGATGCACGCGGCGACGTCGGCCGGGTGCGTGAGGCCGCAGAACTTGATCCTCTGGTCGCGCAACACGCCTCGCAGAGTAGTCCGGCGCGGGCAGCCCGCGCGATAGACTCCCGCGGATGCCATGCGTGCCATGCCTGATCGCGACGAGGGGACTCGATGATGGCGAGCCTTCCCAACATCCGTCGCTCGTCCAAGCGGACGACCTCCGCGCTGGTCGCCCCTGAGCGCGACCGGCCCGACGTCCAGCGACTCGAGGCCTACGGCCTCACCTGGCTGAACATCGAGGAGCCCACCGAGGCCGAGACGGCCTGGCTTGCCGAGCACCAGGACTTCCACCCCCTCGACCTCGAGGACGTCCTGTCGCGCCGGCGCCAGCGCTCGAAGATCGACGAGTACGACGACTACGTGTTCCTGGTGCTGCACTTCCCGCGATTCGACAAGGGCACCGGGCGCCTGCAGGCCACCGAGCTCAATGTCTTCATCGGCCCCGGACTGCTGATCACCATCCCCAAGGAGCCGCTCAAGCCCATCTCGGCGCTGTGGTCGCGCTGCGAGCAGCGCGACGACGCCCGGTTCGACTTCATGTCGAAGGGATCGGGGTTCCTGCTGTACGAGATCGTCGACCAGATGTTCGACTACTGCTTCCCCATCCTCGACAAGATCGGCTTCAAGCTGGACACCCTCGAGGACGCCATCTTCGAGGGCCACAGCCGCGCGTTGGTGCGCGACATCTCCAACGTGAAGCAGGAGATCATCAACTACCGCAAGGTCATCAAGCCGCAGCGGCCCACCCTCCGCATGCTCGAGCGCGCGGTGCAGCGCTACGCCCCGGACGACCTGGAGATCTACTTCGACGACATCGTCGACAAGAACGAGCGCATCTGGGACTCGCTCGAGAACTACAAGGAGGTGGCCGAGGCGCTCGAGGCCACCAACGAGTCGGTCATCACGCACCGGCTCAACGACATGCTGGGCGTGCTCACCATCATCTCGGCCGTCATCCTGCCGCTCACGCTGATCACCGGGTTCTACGGCATGAACATCGACGGCCTGCCGTTCGCCCGTGATGGCGTGGCGTCGTTCCTGCTGCTGTTCGGCGTGATGCTGGCGCTCGCCGTGGGCGTGCTCTGGTACTTCCGCAAGCGCAAGTGGCTGTAGACCCGCCGCCGGGACGGCGGATCATGTGGGCGCCGTGGAGAATGGCCTACGTGAGCGCCGAGCACGACCACGAGTTCGAGGGGCCCCGGTGCGTGTTCTGCGACCTGCCCGCCCGTGGGGATGACGCATCGGCGCTCATCCTGGCCCGCGGCGAGCACTGCTACGTGATCATGAACGCCTATCCGTACGCCAGTGGGCACCTGATGGTCGTCCCCTACGCGCACCTGGACCGGCTCACCGACATGGACGCCGACGCGGTTGCTGAGATGATGGAATTTGCCCGTGCCGCCCAGGAGGTGCTGGCCGGGGCCATGCACCCGCATGGATTCAACCTCGGCATGAACCAGGGGGCGGCCGCGGGGGCGGGCATCGCGGATCACCTGCACCTGCACCTGGTGCCGCGATGGTCGGGGGACACCAACTTCATGCCGGTGACGGGAGACGTGCGCGTGATGCCGCAGAGCCTTGACGAGACCTACGCCATGCTGAAGCCGGGGTTCGACGCATGACCCTCGACCCCGCGGTGTTCAAGGCCTACGACATCCGGGGCCTGTACGGCGAGCAGATGGACGAGGACGGGGCCGAGCGGGTGGGCCGCGCGTTCATCGCCGTCACCGGGGCCCGGCGCGTGGCCGTGGGGCATGACGTGCGGCTGTCGTCGCCCGGCATCTCCGCCGCGTTCATCCGCGGGGCGCTGTCCGCGGGCGCCGACGTGACGGCGCTGGGGCTTGCCGCCACCGAGATGCTGTACTTCGCGGTGGACGAGGGCGGCTACGACGCCGGCGCCGCCATCACCGCCAGCCACAACCCGCCCGCCTACACCGGCGCGAAGATGGTCACGGCCGGGGCGCTGCCGCTGTCAGGCGAAACCGGCATCGGCGAGATCGGCCGACTGGCCCTGGCGGGGGAGCCCTCACCCGTGCCCACGCCGGGCAACGAATCGGTGGACGACGGCCTGCTCGACCGCTTCGTGGACCGCTGCATGGGGTTCGTCGACCCGTCGGCCATCACGGGCCTGAAGGTGGTGCTGGATGCCGCCAACGGCATGGCCGGGGTGTACCTGCCCCCGGTGCTCGAGCGCATCGACATCGACGCCGTGCCGTGCTTCCTCGACCCGGACGGCCGCTTCCCCCATCACGAGCCCAACCCGCTCCTCGAGGAGAACCGCGCCTTCATCGAGAACGCCGTGGTGGAGAACAGCGCCGACCTGGGCATCGCATGGGATGGCGATGCCGACCGCAGCTTCTTCATCGACGAGAAGGGCGGCTTCGTGGCGGGCGACTTCCTGACGGCGCTGCTCGCGCGCCACATCCTGGATCGCGTGGGCCCGTCGACCGTGGTGTACGACCTGCGGGCCTCGTGGGCGGTCCGCGACGCCATCATCGACGCCGGGGGCACGCCCGACGAATTCCGCGTGGGGCATGCCTTCATCAAGCGGCGCATGCGCGAGGTGGACGCCGTGTTCGCGGGCGAGGTGAGCGGCCACTACTACTTCCGCGACTTCTCCTATGCCGACTCGGGGCTGATCCCCGCGCTCATGGTCCTGGAGATCCTGGCCACGTCCGACCGGCCGCTCTCGGAGATGGTGGCGGCGCTGCGCGCGAGGTACCACATCTCGGGCGAGATCAACTCCACCGTGGAGGATCCCGGGGCGGCGCTGGCGCGGCTTCGGGCACGCTACGCGGACGGCGCCCAGGCCGAGGTGGATGGCCTGTCGGTTGCGTACGACGACTGGCACTTCAACGTGCGCCCCTCGAATACCGAACCGCTCCTCCGGCTGAACCTCGAATCGCTCGTGAGCGAGGCCGACATGGAGCGCAAGCGGGACGAGGTGCTCGCGATCATCAGGGAGGGCTGACATGGCCGAGATCGAGATCGATGGGGAGCGCTACCGGCTGACGGTGGACCACGACCTGTGCATGGGCACCCGCGTATGCATCGCGCGCCTGCCGGGGGTCTTCACCGTGGACGATGACGACAACCTGTCGAGCGCGAGCGACGACCTGCTCGACCCCGCGCTGGCCGACGCCGTGCGCGAGGCGGTGGACGACTGCCCCCAGGAGGCCATTCGGCTGGAGAAGCTTGGCTGAGGCGGTAATCCGCGCCCGGGCGATCGAGGTTCGCTACCAGCGGGGCGGGGCCCTGGCCGTGGCCGGGGTGAACATCGACCTGCGCGCGGGCGCCGGACTGCTCATCACGGGCCCCCGCGGATCCGGCAAGTCGAGCGTGCTGCGCGCGGTGCTGGGCCTCGCCGGCCCGGGCGGCGACATCTCCGTGCTCGGCGCGCCCCCGGGCGACCCGGAGACGCTGCGCCGCATCGGCTGGGCACCGCAGTCGTGGCCCTTCGCGTTCGGCCTCCGCGCGCGCGAGGTGGTGGAGATGGTGGCGCAGCTCGGGGGCCACGATCGCGTCGCCGCCCTGGGCGCCATCGAGGAGGCCGGCGTGGAGCGGCCCGACGTGCGCGTGGAGCGCATCGAGATCGAGGACGCCCGGCGCACGGCCCTTGCCTGCGCCCTGGTGGGCGAGCCCGACCTGCTGGTGCTGGACGACCCCTGGGAGTTCCCCGAGACCATCGCCGCCGTGCGGCGGGCCATGGCCCGCGGGGCCGCGGTGCTGGCGGCCTCGTCCGACCCCGGGGGCCTGCCCGCCCTGCTGGGGGCGAGCATCCGCCTGGACGAGGGAGCGCCGGCGTGAGCGCCCTGGCGGTGATCGGCCGCGTCGAGGCCCGGGGCATCGCCCACCGGCGGTGGTTCCTGGCGTCCGTGCTGATCGGCCTGGCCATCATCATCGCCGGCGCCGTGCTGGCGGGGGGGCGCGATGGCCTGGCCGCGCTCGACACCATGCGGTCGTGGACGGCGGCGGTGTACCTGGTGGGAGGCCTTGCGGTGGCCGCAACGCTGGGTGCCAGCGCCGTCAACCGCGACGCCGACGGCGGCTGGGTGGGCATGCAGGTGGTCACCGGCACCCCGCGCCCCACCGTGCTGCTGGCACGCATCGCCGGGCGCCTCGTGATGCTGCTCGCGACGTTCGCCATCTGGATGGCCGCGGCGGCGATCTGCTCGGCAGTCATCGGCCAGGGCGGCGACGGCCCGCTGTTCGTGCATGGCCTCGCGATGCTCGAGAACATGGTGCTGGTGCTGGTGATCGCCGCGCTATCCAGCGTGGTGCTGGGCCCCGTGGCGTCCGGCGTGGTTGCCGCCTTTGCCTATGTGTCGTTCCTGTCGCTGGGCAACCTGATGGCCGCCACCAACGCCGATGCCATCGGCACGGCGTGGAGCGGACTGATCACCACGCTCTACCTGACGTTCCCGCGCGCCATCACCTCGCCGATGCTCAGCGAGATGCAAGCGCGCGGCGCGGCCGGGGTGGCCGGGGCCCAGCTGGAGATCAACCTGAACGTGGTGGTGGTGCCGGCCTCATCCTGGCTGTCGGTGCTGTGGACGCTGGCGTGGTGCGCGGCGCTTGCCGCCATCGCGGCTGCGGCATTCCGCCGCCGCGCGCTGTCCTAGCGCCGCGGGAGCGTCGACGCGAACGTGATGCCCGCGGCAACCGAGATGTCCCCCATCGATCGGCGGCCGTCCGACACGAGCACGGGTCGCCTGCTCGCGAAATAGGCAACTGTGTGCGCGGCCTTCGCCCTTCACCGGGTGATCTCCATCATCGGTGGTGGCTTCAGGGGGACGAGCGGCGCCACGAGGCCGCCGTTGCCGGCGGGGCAGCGGCCGACGCACCTGCGACCAGGCCGACGGCGATGGTGGCGAGGGCCCTCAGGTGGCGCGCATGGGGGCCTCCCGGGGATGGAGAACGGGGATCCCGGTGGAGCTCACGCCGGTACTGCGCTGCCTACGACGCGGCCAGGGCCTCGCGATCCACCCGGCCATAGGTGGTGTTGCGCTCCACCGGCACGCGCCCGCCACCCGTGATGAGGCCCTGGATGCGCTCCTGCGTGAGCCCAAGCGGGGTCTGCACGGTCGTGGCGTGCGCCACCCGCTCCTCCACGAGGGTGCCCGACAGGTCGTCGAGTCCGTAGCGCAGGCCCTCCTGCGTGATGTCCTCCTCGAGCATCACCCAGTGACCCTTGATGTGCGGGACGTTGTCGAGCACAAGGCGCGACAGGGCGATGGTGCGCAACTTCTCGTCGCGCGATGGGCCGGGCAGGTACGAGAAGTCGGTGTTGCCGGGCAGGAACGGCAGCGGGATGAACGCCTGGAACCGGGCGGGGCTGCCCGCCTCGATGCTCTGGTCCTGCAGGCCGCGCAGCTGGACGAGGTGGTCCACCTTTTCCCCGGGCGTCTCGAAGTGGCCGAACAGCATGGTGGCGTTGGTGGGCAGGCCCAGGGAGTGGGCGTCGCGGTGCACCTCGAGCCACTGCTCTGCGGGCAGCTTGCGGTCGGCGATGATCTTGCGCACGCGCGGGCTGAACACCTCTGCCCCGCCCCCCGGCATGCTGTCGTGCCCGGCCGCGATGAGGCGCTCGAGGGCCTGCCGCGGGGTGACGCGGGCCATGCGCGCAACGAACTCCACCTCCACGGCCGTGAGGGCGGTCAGCGACACGTGGGGCAGGGCGGCCTTGAGCTCGCGGAAGAGATCCTCGTAGTACTCGAGGGTGTACTCCTTGGTCATGCCGCCGACGATGTGCACCTCGGTGATTCCGGTGTCGGAGATCTGCTGGGCGCGGTCCACCAGCTGGTCCACCGAATAGGCGTAGGCGCGCGGGTCGTGGTCGGTCCACACCGCGAACGCGCAGAACCCGCAGCCCACTACGCAGATGTTCGTGGGGTTGAGGTACCCGTTGACGTTGTAGGTGACGGTGTCACCGTGCATGCGCAGGGCAACGGCCTCGGCCGCGGCGCCCAGGTCCTCGAGGGGTGCCTGCTCGTAGAGGGCCACGGCGTCGTCTGCGGAGATGCGCTCGCCGTCGGCGGCGCGCGAGAGGATGTCGTCGATCATGGTGATCATGGTAGCGCCGCCCGTCGGCATCCCGGCCGGGTACGTACGCCCTTCGTGCGGCCCCGTGGCGCCGCTACCGTCCCCTGCATGAGCGCACCGGCACTCAAGGAATGGGCAGTGGTCATCGCGGCCATGCTCGACGGCGACCAGCTGGTGATGCTGCGCAAGGGCGGAATCGGCGAGAAGCACTTCGACGTGCCGCACCGGCGGTTCCTGCTGCTGCCCACGCACGTCCACCAGCGGCCCGAGCTGCTCCAGCCGGCGGCGCGCAATGCCCACCCCGACCTGCTGGCCATTGCCGAGGAGCCGGACGAGGTCGCCCTCGCGGCATGGTGCGACGTGGCCGACGTGCACGAGGTGCGCGAGCAGGCGGAACTCGATGCACTCTCCCCCTTCCACGTGCTCGGCCCCGACTACGCCGCGTCGCGCCTGAAGTGGCGGCCGCGGCACCCGCTGATGGCCATCGTGGCCCGCGTGCACCGGATCGCACCCCCACTTCGCCTGAATGTGACCCCCGACATGCGGGGGTGCCGCAGCTGGATCGACGTGCACCCCGGCCTGCCGGGGGCCGATCCGGTGCTGGACGACGCGACGTTCGACGACCGGCGTCGGCAGCTGGTCCGCGCCCTCGAGCGGGCTCGTCGGCAGGCGCCCGCCGGGGCCCGCGCTCTGGGCTAGCCTGCGGCCATGTCCTACGCGCAGGAATTCGATGCCGTCCTGGCCGAACTGGCCCCCGACTGGGCCTCGCTCGAGTGCTACCTCACCGTGGACGACCCCCTGCGGCTGTCGGAGGCCCGCGTGGCCCTGGCCCGCGCGAACGGACGCCCGAGCCACGACGACGGTGACCACGACTTCGCCATCACGGTGGCCAGCACGCGCGGGCGGGGGGCGCACCCCGGAGTGGTGCGCTCTGCGCTGCGCACCCTCGACGACCGGGGCGTGACGGGCCGCATCTGGATGGGCGCCGCCTACGACTCGCTGCGCCCCGCCCCCGCCCACAGGTACGGCCCGTAGCGGTGTACCGGGACGAGGACGACCTGCAGCTCCTGGCCGAGGTCGCCGGGGTGCTCGACCAGGTGGTGATGGACGCCGGGCTGTCGTCGGGCTCGTACCTGTTGCTGCGGTCGCTGGCCTCCGAGGCCGACGGCAAGTCGCTCACCGCCCTCGCCGGCGAGTTCCAGGCCGATCCCGACGACATCGCGGCGGCGGCGAAGTCGCTGTCCACGGCCGGACTGGTGGACGTGGAGGGCGCGGGCGTGGTGGCCACCGCGGTGGGCCGGCAGGCCATCGAGGAGATCGACGCCCGCGGTAACGCGGCCATCCGCGACTACGTGCTCGAGCGCCCGCACTCCGCCACGGTGTACGGGCTGGTGGCATCGATGCAGGCCGGGCGCTTCACCGTGGAGGACCTCATCGCCTTCCTGCTCGAGCCCGATGAGGACGACGAGGTCGACGGGGGCGCTCCGGCGGGCTGAGGGCGTCGGGGGGCGCGCGTAGTGTCGCGGTCCATGCGTTATCGCGAGATACCGGGCACCGGCATCCGGGTGTCCGAGGTGGGATTCGGCGCCGAGCCCCTGGGGGCGGGCTGGTGGGGCGACGACGGCGACGACGAGGCCGTGCGCCTGGTGCACGCCGCGGTGGACGCCGGGATCACCCTGTTCGACGTCGCCGATCGCGATGGCGACGGGCGCGCCCAGCAGGTGCTGGGACGGGCGCTCAGGGATCGCCGCGACCGGGTGGTCATCGCCACGCGCGTGGGCTACGCATGGGACGGCGCCGAGCCACGCAGGCCGGGACGCCCCATGCCGCAGGACTTCCGCCCCCACGCCATCGCGCGCGCCGTCCGGGCCAGCGCGGAGCGCCTGGGCGGCAGCATCGACATCTGCGAGTTGCATCACCCCCCGCGCGCAGCCCTGGCCGACGACGCCCTCGCCATCGAGATGGCGCGCCTGGTGGAGGAGGGCACCGTGCGGGCCTTCGGTGCCTGCATACCGGACGGTGCCCGCCCCGGGCAGGGACGCAGGCTCATCCGCCAGGGCCGGTTCCCCGTGCTCGACGTGGAGCTGGGCATGCTGGGCCACGACCCGGGTGCGGAGCTGGCGGGCCTGGCGCATGCAGCCGGCTCGTGCGTGATCGCCCGTGCGGCGCTGGGGCACGGCCTCCTCGAAGGCAAGTACACCCCGCAGACCACGTTCCCCCGGGGCGACCCGCGCGCCGACCTGGGCCCGGAGTGGTTGTCCGAGGGCCTGCGCCGGGTGGGGCAGCTGGGGTTCCTGCATGCCGCGGGCAGGCCCTGGAGCCTGGCGCAGGCAGCCATCGCATGGGTGCTCGCGCGCCCCGGCGTGGCCTCGGTCGTGGTGCCGGTGCACGGCGAGGAGCAACTGCGCGAGTTCGCGGGAGCATCAGGCATGCCCGCACTGGCCGACGACGACCTCGCGCGCATCGAGGCCCTGATCGAGGGCGACTTCGCGCCCCTTCCGGGGCCCGGCGCCGACCCCGACGCCGGGCCCCACTCCGACGCGCCGCAGGAGCCCGTCAGCGCAGTGGCGTGATGTGCGCGGCGGCCATCTCGTCGGCCGCCTCCGCGATGCCCGGCATCCCCTCCCCGAGGACACCACCGAGGGATGTGCCCAGACCGGCCTCGGCCGCCGCCTGTTCCACGGCCACCAGGGCCGACAGCAACCCGGCGTCGAGCTCCTGCTGGCGGGCCACCAGCGGCTCGGTGATCGCCGCGAAGGTGGCATAGGCGGAATGCGCACGCCCCTGGACCAGGACGGCCGCATCGATCCCCACGAGCGATGCCTCGATGCGCTCGGGGGCCTCCCGCCACGCGGCCAGGTCGTCCGCCGCGTCGGCCGCGCGCCCGAGGGCCTGCACCGCCGAGGGCAGCTCCCCGGCCACCGCGGCCAGCGCGTCGACGCACGGCCGCACGGCGCGGAGCGCCCCCGCATCCACCATCTCGTCCACCAGCTCGGCGGCCACCAGGGCCTGCGCCACGTCGTGCACGCGCGCCCGCTCCTCCACCGGGCGCAGCTGGTCATCCAGGCACAGGAACCCCGGGCCGTCGAACGCCACCATCCAGGCGCGCCCCCCGGTGCCGGGCCGCACGGCCCGGAGGCCGGCCATGGCGCGACCGGCGATCGCCTGCGCGGCGTCGCGCGCGGCGACCATCTCCGACTGCAGTCGATCCACGTCGAGAGGGCCGCTCATGCGTTCCCCGTGGATGCCCGGGCGTACACTCGCGCACCATGCGAGACACCGCGCAGGCCGGCCCCGCGGCCCTGAGCGCCGCAACGCTGGCCGAGCACCTGCCGCACGCCCTGGCACGCCGGGAGCGCGTGGAACTGCGGCCATCGGGCCGTGATGCCGGCGTGCTGGTCGTGCTGTTCGACGTGGGGCGGGAATGCCACGTGGTGCTGACCAAGCGCTCCGATACCGTGGCCCATCACAAGGGCGAGGTGTCGCTGCCGGGCGGCAAGTTCGAGCACGGCGACGATGGCCTGCTGGGCACCGCACTGCGCGAGACCCACGAGGAGATCGCCATCCCCCCCAGCGCGCTCGCCGTGCTGGGCCCCCTCGACGACGTCCACACGATGGCGAGCGGGTTCACCGTGAGCCCCTGGGTGGCGCACCACGCCGGCGGCCGGCCGCGGATGACGCCCGAGGACTCCGAGATCGCGCGCATCATGGAGGTGCCCCTGGCCGACGTGCTGGCCGCCGACCGGCGCATCCCCGAACCGCCCGACCTGCGCAGCCTGCGGTACCCGCTGGACGGCGAGGACGTCTGGGGCCTCACGGCACGGATCCTTCGCACCTTCTCGGCAGTCGTGCACGGGATCGCCGCGGGCGGCGGACCCGGCTAGTCGCGGCCGCGGCCGCGAAGCTCGAGCGGCGGGCGCGGCGGGAGGTCGGCCACGTCGTGCGGTCCCCCGGCGCCCTCCACGGCCAGGCGCTCCAGGCGCGCGATCTGGGCGTCCATCTCGCCGCGGCGCGGGTGCTCCGGGGGCAGGGCATCGCGGTAGGCCACCACGCGATCGCGTATCTGCAGCGCGAAATGCGGAGTCGCGGCCCCCACGAGGCGGGCGAGTTCATCGTCGGACGGCACGCCGTAGTCATGCTCGAGCACGCTCATTGGGTCATCGTACAAGGGATCGCCCCTGCCCTCGGCAACCGGCGCGCTCGTCACCTCGGGGCGTGCGCCCCGCCGTGCCACGTTCGCGTGGATGCAGGGCCGGTGGCGCATGACATCGCTGGGCAACGTCAACCCGCCGGGCTGACCGCCCCGAACGGCGGCCCGCCCTCGGCGGGCCCCCACTGGCCCCGGCGCGCGTCCATGGCCTGCCGCTCGAGGCTCGCGAACATGTCCCTGTGCAGGGTGTTCGGCGCGAAGGGGTACTGCCGGGCCATGCCCATGCGCACCAATTGGGCGTTGACCATCACCTCGCCCACGTACACGTACGCCAGCAGGCGCCCGTAGGCATCCCGCTGCTCGGCATCGGTTTCCAGGCGCACCGTGCGCCCCTGCACCAGGGCCCGGTTGGCGGCCGATGCACGCGCGGCAAAGCGCTCCACGGGGCGGCGCGGGTGGTGAAGCTCAGGCGTGTCGATGCCCAGGTACCGCACCGTGCCGACCCCCGCCACCACGATGGTGTCGCCGTCCACCACGGATTGCACCCGGCCGGTCCGCGAGGAGGACTCGGGGGTAAACCCGCAACCGAGTGCGCCAAGTGTGCCGATCATCGCTCCACATGCGACAATCCGGGCCCCCGTGACACGTCGTCGGACCCCCGTCTGGGCTAGCATCCGCGCGGCGCCGCAGTCGAAGGAGAGGCCGGTTGGGCCAGAGGGACGACGACAAGCTGGTGCGGCAGCTCTCGCTGGTCGCATTCCTGATGGCCCAGCAGCGGCCCGTGACCGCCGAGGAGATCCACGAGGCCGTGGAGGGCTACGGCGGCATGAGCGAGCAGGCGTTCCTGCGGCGCTTCTACTCGGACCGGTCCGAACTCGAGGGCGTGGGCCTGAAGCTGGCGGTGGAGCGGCCCAGCGACGACCCCTTCCAGGGCGACCTCTACGCCATGCCGCCCGAGAACTACTACCTCCCCCCCATCGAGTTCGACGAGGCCGAGCTCAGCGCCCTGCACACCAGCCTGTACCTGCTGGAGGGCCAGTTCGCCTACGCCGAGCCCCTGCGGCTGGCGCTCCAGCACCTCACGCTGGGGCGCCCGAGCCCGCTCGACGACCACGCCGCCCGCACGGTCAACGTGAACCTGCTGGGCAGCCGCCACACCGCCGAGGTGTCGAGCCACCTCATCAAGATCGAGTCGGCCATCAGCCGCCGCAAGACGATCCGCTTCCGGTACTACTCGATCGGCCGCGACGACCACGGGGACCGCGAGGTGGACCCCTACAGCCTGCTGTACATGGCGGGCAATTGGTACCTGGTGGGCTACGCGCACGACCGGGAGGACCTCCGGTGCTTCCGCCTGTCGCGCATCGAGGGGCGCATCACGTTCAAGACGCGCGCCGAGCACGACTTCCCGCCCCCCAGCGAGGTGGACCTGTCGCGATACCGCGACCGGGCGCCGTGGCAGCTGGCCGACCCGGTGGACACGGCCGTGGTGCAGCTGTCGCCCACCATCGCATGGTGGGTCGACCAGATGTTCGGCCAGCAGGGCGAGTTCGAGGAGCGTCCCGATGGCTCCGGCGTGTTCCGCACCGAGTACGGCGGCGCGCGCGAGGTGATCTCGTGGGTGCTGGGCCTCGGGGCCGAGGCCGAGGTGCTGGAGCCGGTCACGCTTCGCGATGCCACCATCGCCGCCCTCGAGGCCGTGCGCGACCGGCACTCCACCAAGCCGCGCCGCCGGGGCAAGCCCCTGGGCAGGGGCCCCGAGCTGGTGGCGCCGCCGGACGACGCCGATGACGCCGACAGGGTCGTGCCGGTGGAGCGCATCTCGCGCCTGCTGGCGCTGATGACCCGCCTGCTGGCCGCATGCGGACGGTCGTACGAGGCCGACGTGCCGTGCGCCGAGCTGCGCGCCGAGCTCAACCTCACCCAGGACGCCCTCGAGGAGGACCTCACGCTCCTCAACCTCATCAACTTCGGCGGTGGGTGCTACGCGCTGTTCGCCCTGGTGGAGGGCGACACGGTGGTGGTGCAGAAGGAGGTCTATGGCGATCAGTTCTCGCGGCCCGCGCGCCTGTCGCCCCTCGAGGCCAAGGCGCTGCTGTGGGCACTCGACTTCGTGGGCGGCCGGCTGCCGCTGGTGGGAGAGGAGTCGCTGTCGTCGGCGCGGGCGAAGATCGAGGCCGCGATCGGCGGCGGCGCCACCACGGGGGTGGAGCTGGGCGCGGTGCAGACGGCCAGCGAGTCGGTGGGTGCCGTGCTGGCCCGGGCCGTGCGCGAGGACCGGGTCATCGAGATCGACTACTGGACGGAGTCGCGCGGCGAGGTGACCACGCGCACGATCGAGCCCCACATGCTCATGAATTCGCGCGACGCCTGGTACCTGGTGGCCCACTGCCGCAAGGCCGGGGAGCAGCGCACGTTCCGCCTGGACCGCATCCGCGGCGCCACGTCGCGTGATGAGCACTTCGAGCGCCGCTCGGAGGTGGAGGCCGTGCCGTACCAGCCGTGGGGTGCGTCCGGCCAGGCGGAGGCCCACGCCCACATCGCCCGCGTGTGGTGCAGCCCGGCCATCGCGCGCTGGCTGGCCGAGGAGCACCCGTCGGCCGAGCGGTTCTCCGACGGGTCGATCATCGCGGAGATCCCCTACTCCAGCCAGGAGTGGCTGGTGAAGGAGATCACCAAGCACGGGGGCGAGGCCGTGCTGCATGCCCCCGAGGAACTCCGGGCGCAGGTGGCCGCGCACGCCGAGGGCATCCTGGGGCGCTATGCCGGCGCCCCGGCGCGGCGCTAGCACCCCCTCACTCGCCCGCATCGCGCCCCGGCGCCCGCCCGACGGCGCGGAACAGGCCCCCGTCCTCGCGCGCCACGAGCCCCTCCATCTCGAGGCCGGCGAGCGCAACGGCCACCTCCGCGTGCCGCAACCCGCAGGAGACCGCCAACTGGTCCACCCCGGCGGCCTGGCGCCCCAGTGCCACCAGCACCGCTGCGGCAGCCCCCGTGGCCACCACCGGCACCGGGGCGTCCACCCACGCCCCATGCGGCACCTCGGCCACCACGTCGTCGGGCCCCTCGCACAGGGCGGCTCCGCAGCGCAGCAGCGCGTTGCAGCCCGCGGACAGATCCGACGACGGCCACCCGGGCACGGCCAGCACCGGCGTGCCGTTCTCCATGGCGAAATCCGCGGTGATCAGCGCCCCGGAGCGGGCGGCGGCCTCCACCACCACCACCGCATCGCACATGCCCGCCACGATCCGGTTGCGCGCCGGGAACCGCCACGGGGCCGGCTCGGTTCCCGGCCAGTACTCGCCGATCACCGCCCCCGATGCGCAGATGCGCTGGGCCAGGTCGACGTGCCGGCGCGGATGAACGCGGTCCACCCCGGAGCCCAGCACTGCCACTGTTCGCCCGTCGGCGTCGAGTGCGCCCTCATGCGCCGCGGCATCAATGCCCCGGGCAAGCCCGCTCACCACCACCGCCCCCCTCTCCACCAGCCCGCGCGCAAGGGCCGCGGCCAGCTGCCGCCCGGCACCCGATGGGCGCCTGCTGCCCACGATTGCCACCACCGGGGCGGCGCGCATGGCGTGCAGCGACGCCATCATGGCCCCCGCGCCGAACAGCCCGAACGGTGGATCGAAGATGGCGCGCAGCCGAGCGGGATAGTCGACCGCGGTGAGGGGCACGTGGACGATTCCGCGGCCCGCCAGGGCCTCACGGGCGGCGGACGCGCGAAACGCCGCGCGTGCCGCCACGGCCCGATCGGCATCGGCGGGACCCCCTCCGAGCCAGGCCGCCAGTTGCGCCGTGCTCCCCTGCCACAGGTGCTGGGGACCGTGCGCCGCGCGCGCCGCGCGCTGGAGGTCGCGTCCCAGTGCATGCGCGAGCCACGCCAGCCCCAGGGGCCATTCCGGGGGACCCGCCATCACAGGCCCCCCGCGCTGCGGTAGCGCAGGGCCTCGGCCAGGTGCGCGGCGTCCACGGACTCCGCGCCCGCGAGGTCGGCCACGGTGCGGGCCACGCGAATGACCCGGTCGCACCCCCGCGCCGTGAGGCCCAGGCGGTCGATGGCCGCGCCGAGGAGGGCGCGCCCCTCGCGATCCAGCCCCGCGGCATCGCGGGCCGAGCCCGGGCCCAGGCGCGCGTTGGGCTGCGCCTGCCCACGCGCACGCTGGGCAGCCCGCGCGGCCTCCACCCGCGCCCGCACCACGGCACTCGCCTCGCCGCCCTCTGCCGGGCCGAGCATCTCGTGCCGGTCGAGGCGCGGCATGTCCACGCGAAGGTCGATGCGATCTGCGACCGGCCCCGAGATGCGCGCCCGGTAGGCATCCGCCGCTGCGGGCGCGCACGTGCATGCCCTGCGCGGGTCACCCGCATGCCCGCAGGGGCAGGGGTTGCCGGCGCACACCAGCAGGGGCTCGGCGGGGAACCGGGCGGTCCCGTGCGCCCGGGTGATGTCGATGCATCCCTCCTCGAGCGGCTGGCGCAGCGCATCGAGCGCGGCGGGCGCGAAGGCGCACACCTCGTCGAGGAACAGGACCCCGAGATGGGCCAGGGTGATCTCGCCCGGGCGCGGAACGCGGCCGCCACCCACCAGCCCCGGGGCCGAGATGGTGTGGTGCGGAGCCCGGAAGGGCCGTTGGGTGACGAGGGGCTGCCCCCCGGGCAGCAGGCCCGCCGCGGAGTGCACGCGGGTGAGCGCGAGTGCCTCGTGCAGGTCGAGTGCGGGCATGATGCCGGGCAGGCGCCGGGCGAGCATGGTCTTTCCGCCGCCCGGGGGGCCGATCATCAGCAGCGAGTGCCCACCGGCGGCGGCGATCTCGAGCGCCCTGCGGGCATCGCCCTGGCCGCGCACGTCGGCCAGGTCGGCCTGCGGGCGCGCCTGGGACGCCTGCAGGAGCGCGACCACGTCCACAGGCCGGCCCGCGGATGGCGAGCGGCGCTCGAGCACGTCGACGGCATGCCGCAGGGTGCGCGCGCCCAGCACACGGACTCCCGGCACCAGTGAGGCCTCGCCGGCGTTGGCCTCGGGCACCAGCAACTGGCGCCAGCCCCGGCGCGCTGCGTGCTCGGCCATGGCGAGGACGCCGGGGACGGGGCGCAGCGTGCCGTCGAGCGCCAGCTCGCCCACGGCGCCGGTGGCCGCGAGTGCCCCCGGGCGCACCTGCCCCGACGCCGACAGGATGGTGAGGGCCACGGGCAGGTCGTACTGCGGACCGGCCTTGCGCAGGTCGGCAGGCGCCAGGTTGGCCACGATGCGCAGGGCCGGCACGGCGAAGGCCTGGTTGACCAGCCCGGAGCGCACTCGCTCGCGCGACTCCTGCACCGCGGCATCGGGCAGGCCCACGACGCTGAACCCCGGCAGACCCGGCCGCAGGTCGACCTCCACCTCCACGGTGGCGGTGTCGAGGCCCAGCAGCGCCGGGCTGACCATTCGCGCGACCACGCCCCAAGCATGGGGTGTACGGACGCGCGGGTGGCGCGCGGACCCTCACGAGGTCCGCGCGCCACCGTCACATCATCAGGCTGCGGCCTCGTAGCGGGCGGCCACCGCGTCCCAGTTGACGACGTTCCACCACGCCTCCAGGTACACCGGGCGCTTGTTCTGGTACTCGAGGTAATAGGCGTGCTCCCAGACGTCGATGCCCAGGATGGGCGCCTTGCCCTCGGACAGCGGGGTGTCCTGGTTCGGGGTGGACATCACCTCGAGGGCGCCGCCCGACACCACCAGCCACGTCCAGCCCGAGCCGAAGCGCTTGACACCCGCATCGTTGACCATGGCCTTGAGGTCGTCGAGCGAGCCGAAGGTGGAGTCGATGGCCGCGCCGAGCGCACCGCCCGGCGCACCGCCGCCGCCCGGGCCCATGATCTCCCAGAAGAGGGAGTGGTTGTAGTGCCCGCCCGCGTTGTTGCGCACCGCCATGCGGATGTCCTCGGGGATCTGGTCGAGGCTCGTGAGCACGTCCTCCACCGAGGAGTTCTCCCACGCCGTGCCGGCCAGCGCGGCGTTGGCGTTGTCCACGTATGCCTTGTGATGGCGATCGTGGTGGATCTCCATCGTGGTGGCGTCGATGTGCGGCTCGAGCGCGTTGAACGCGTACGGCAGCGGCGGGAGCTCGAAGGGCATGCGGCCTCCTCCGGAAGGGTTCGTCGTTGTGGCTTCGGATGCAGTGTGGCCCATACGGGCCCGCGATTCACGGACATCGGCACGGGGCCTGGGGTATTCCGGTGCGATGCGTGACACCCAGGCAGCACCCGGGGGATCACGATGGGGCAATGAACAGCGGTGACGTGCATCCGGACCATGCCCTCGGCGCCGCGGGGGAGGCCGCCGCGGCCCGCTGGCTGGTGCGTCGCGGCTGGCAGGTGCTGGCCACCGGATGGCGGGGCGCGGGCGGCGAGATCGACATCGTGGCCGAGCGCCGGGGGGTGGTGGCCGCCTGCGAAGTGAAGACGCGCACCCGGGTGGACCCGCACATGCCGCCCGTGGGGCCCGCCCAGCGACGTCGCCTCGCGCGCGCGGCCCAGGCGTGGTGGGCACGCAACCCGCGGTACGCCGGGCACGTGCTGCGGCCCGACCTGATCATCGTGGTCCCGCGCGGCCCCACGTGGCACATCACCCGCATCGAGGACATCTCACCGGAGGGCTATTCGAACAACGTCAGGGGGTCGCCGTAGGCGCTCGACCGAAACGACATGCGATGGAGCGGCGATGGCCCATGCCGCCGGACGGCGGCGGTGTGCGCGGCAGTGATGTACCCCACGTGGCGGTCGAAGCCGTACACGGGGTACTCCAAGGCCGCGGGGCCCCGCATCAGGCGATCGCGGGCCTCCTTGGCCACCACGGATGCCGCGGCGATGGCCGCGCTCGTGGCGTCGCCCTTCACCAGCGTGCGGTGCGGCGGGGCGTCGGGCCCCAGCGCGAAGCCGTCCACCAGCGCGATGTCGGGGGGCGGGTCGAGGCCCTCCAGCGCGCGGCGCATCACCCACAGGTTGGTGGCGTGCAGGCCCCGGGCGTCGATGGCGCGGGCGCTGGCGCTGACCACCACCACCTGCCGTGCATGGCGCAGCACCGCCCCGGCCAGCACGGCCCGGCGCCGCGGGCTGAGTCGCTTGGAGTCGTCCAGGCCCTCCAGCGCCGCGCGCGCCACCTCACCGAGGCCCGGGACATCCAGGCACACGGCCGCAGCCACGATGGGCCCCGCCAGGCATCCGCGCCCGGCCTCATCGGCACCCGCCACCAGCCGGTGTCCCAGCGCGCGGTCCTGATCGAGGAGCGATGGGCGGGCGCGGACCGTGGCCATGGCGCCCACGCTACCCACCGGCTCCACGGACGCGGGCGACCGGGGCAGTCGCCACAATGCACGCAGGCCCGCTCGACGGAGGTTTCCATGCGCCGCATCGTCCTGGTAACCGCAACGCTCCTGCTGGGGGCCGGCACCCTGCTCGCCGGCTGCGGCAGCGACGCGCCCGCAGGCGGGTCGACCGCCACCGCCCCCGCCGCGACCGCGGCAACGGCCACGGGGTCCGGGACCGCCGCGCAGGCCGTGTCGCAGGCCTACGCCACCCTGCGCGCCGGTTCGTACACCTCCACCAGTTCCACCACGCAAGAGGTGGACGCCAGCGGGGTCGACGCCTCGCTGCGCGGCCAGGTGGAGCGCCAGTTCGCCGCGGGTGCCGCCGAGGTGTCCACGCGCACGCGCTTCGAGTCGCCCGAGCGCGTGGCGATCACCCAGGACATCGGAGGACGATCGCAGCAGGTGGTGCTGTACGACGGCGAGGTGTTCGTGAGCGCCGACGGCACCACGTGGGCCCGTGTGACGGGGGATGCCGCGGCCGCGTTCTCGCAGGCGTCCACGGTGGCGGGGCTCGATCCCGCGTCGCTGTTCAGCGACCTGCGGGCCGACGGCACGGCCACCATCGACGGCGCGCCCGCCACCCGCTACTCGGGCACGGTGGACACCGCCGCGGCCGGCGAGGCGGTGCGCGCCGCGATCGGCGGCCTCGGCGAGCTGGGGACGGCCGTGGGCGACGCCGTGCAGCTGCGATCCGGCACCGTCGAGCTGCAGGTGGCGGACGCCACCGGCACCGTGGCCCGCCAGGACATCACCCTGGAGATCGCGTTCGACTTCGATGCCCTCGCGCGCGCCGCGGGGGAGGGCACGGACGGCGAGGGCGGACTCGGCACCATCGTGCTCACCAGCACGGGCTCGGAGGCCATCACCGATGTGGGCGGGGACATCGTGGTGCGGAAGCCCACGGCCACCACCACGGTGTCGAGCGTGCTCGGGCTCGGGGAGTTCCTGACGTCGTGACGCCAGGCACCGCCGGCGTCACTGCTCGGCGCCGGCCTCCTGCACCTCGACGACCTCCTCGACCTCCACCACGGGCGCCTCGACCTGCGGCTCCACCGGGGCGGCGGCCTCCTGCCGCTGCGACATCCAGGTGGCCTTCTCGCGCACGCGGGCCCGCTTGCCCACGCGGTCGCGGAGGTAGTACAGCTTGGCCCGGCGGACGTCACCCTCGAGGGTGCGCTCGATCTTCTCGATCTTGGGCGAGTGCACCGGGAAGGTCCGCTCCACGCCCACCCCGAAGCTCTGCTTGCGCACCGTGAAGGTCTCGCGCGCCGAGGCGCCCTGGCGCTTGATGACCGTGCCCTCGAACACCTGCACCCGGCGGCGCTGGCCCTCGATGACCTGGAAGTGCACGCGCACGGTGTCGCCGGGCCGGAAGTCCGGCACGTCGTCGCGCAACTGCATGCGCTCGAGGCTCTCGATGACGGTCATTACGGGGTGTCCTCCTGGGATGAAAGCGGCGGCGAGGATAGCACCGCATCGCCCCGAGGTGCGGGACGCACCTGCGAACGGCGCCAATCCTCGATGGCGGCGTGGTCGCCGGACAGCAGCACCGGGGGCACGCCCCATCCGCGGAAGTCCGCCGGGCGAGTGTAGTGGGGATGCTCCACCTGGCCCTCGAGGCCCGGCGAGAACGACTCCCGGTCGAGGCTCTGGGCGTTGCCGAGGGCCCCGGGCAGGCGCCGTGCGACGGCGTCGATGATGGCCATGGCCGCGACCTCGCCCCCCGCCAGCACGAACGGCCCGAGGCTGATGCAGTCGTTGGCGAGGTGCTGGTGAATGCGCTCGTCAAAGCCCTCGTAGCGCCCGCACAGCAGCGTGAGATCGGGGAGGGCCGCCAGCTCGCGGGCCACGGAGTCGTCGAATGGGCGCCCGCGCGGGGAAAGCACCACCACGCGGCGACTGTCGCGCACGCGCTCGGCGGGCATGCCGTAGACCGCCTCGAAGGCCGCCGACATCACGTCCACGCGCAGCACCATGCCGGGTCCGCCGCCGTACGGGGCGTCGTCCACCTGGCCCTGCCCCAGCGGCGTGTGGTCGCGCGGGCTGAAGCAGCGCACCTGCAGCCCGGCGGCATCGGCGGCGTTGGCCAGATGGCGCGGTCGGCGCAGCCAGTCGAACCACTCGGGGAACAGCGTGATCACGTCCACGTTCACAGGAGCCCCTCGCGCAGGATCACCTGCCGTGCCGCGATGTCGATGCGCACCACCGCATCGCGCGTGAAGGGCAGCAGGAGGTCGTCGCCCCCGCGCCGCACCACCAGGGCGTCGTTCGCCGGCCCGGGCTGCACGCCCTGCACGGGGCCCACCACCCGGTCGCCCTCGCGCACCTCGAACCCGATGAGGTCGCGCACGTAGAAGGTGTCGGGGTCCCCGGGGGCGGGCAGGCGCTCGGGTGGCACCGCGATGGTCGCGCCCGTCAGGATCGCTGCGGCCTCACGGGAATCCACGCCCTCGAAGGTGAGCACGGCCTTCGGGGCCTCCCCGCGGCGGCCCGACACCACCAGGCCGCGGTCTGCGCCGCCCACCCGCACGGTCACCTGCTCGCCCGGCTGCAGGGTGCCGAGCGTGGGCCCGTCGGCGTGCGCCGTGATGGCCCCCCGCACCCCGTGGGGGCGACCCAGCCGCGCGATGGCGACCCGCTCGCCCGCGTCCGGCATGGCGCTAGTCGGAGATCCTGAGGCCCAGGCCGCCCTGGCTGCGCGGCCCGGTGGCGGCGCGCAGCAGGGTGCGCAGCGCATGCGCACCGCGCCCGCCGCGCCCGATGACCTGACCGCGGTCGGACTCGGCCAGCAGCAGGTCCACCACGGGCTCACCGCGGTCGTCGGCCACCCGCGCCGACACCTCGTCGGGGTGCTCCACCATCGCCCGCGCGATGCGGGCGACCATCGCGACGGCGCGGTCCTCGCTCACCCGCGCTCGCGCACGATCGAGATGAGCTTCTTCACTGCCGGGGTGGGCTGCGCGCCATGGCCCAGCCAGTGGTCCGCGCGGGCCAGGTCGACCTCCACGATGGACGGGTCGGTCTGCGGGTTGTAGCGACCGATCGTCTCGATGTTGCGTCCGTCGCGCGGGGAGCGCGAGTCGCTCACCACGACGCGGTAGATGGGGTTCTTCTTGCTGCCCACGCGGGCGAGGCGGATCTTGACCACGGTGCTCCTACTCGGATTCGATGTCAGGCGCCGAGCATGGACGGAAGCCCGCCCTTGCCCATGCGCTTCATGAGCTTCTGCATCTGCTTGAACTGCGCCAGGAGTTGGTTGACCTCCTGGACCGTCGTGCCGCTTCCCTGCGCGATGCGGCGCCTGCGACTGCCATTGATGATGTCTGGCCGGGCCCTCTCCGACAAGGTCATGCTGCTGATGATGGCCTCGACGCGGTCGATGCGCCGTTCGTCGACCTGCACGTCCTTCATCTTGGCGGCCTGGCTGAGCCCGGGAATCATGCCCATCACCTGGCCGATCGGCCCCATCTTGCGCACCTGACGCAACTGGTCGAGGAAGTCGTCGAGGGTCAGGTTGCCCCCGCGCATCTTCTCCTCGAGGCGCTTGGCGTCGGCCTCGTCCACGTTCTGCTGGGCCTTCTCGATGAGGCTCAGGACGTCACCCATGCCCAGGATGCGCGAGGCCATGCGGTCCGGGTGGAACGCCTCGAGGGCATCCACCTTCTCGCCGGTGCCGACGAAGAGGATGGGCTTGCCCGTGACCGCCCGCACCGACAGCGCGGCGCCGCCGCGGGCGTCGCCGTCGAGCTTGCTGAGGACGACGCCGTCGAACTGCACGGCGTCCTGGAAGGCCACCGCCACGTCCACGGCGGTCTGGCCGGTCATGGCGTCCACCACCAGCACCACCGAGGTGGGCCGGACGGCGTCACGGATGGCCACGAGCTCGTCCATCATCTCGGCGTCGATGGTGAGCCGGCCGGCCGTGTCCACGAGCACCACGTCGCGGCCGGTGCGCGTGGCCTCGGCGATGCCGGCCCTGGCGAGCGCGACCGCGTCGGTGGCGCCCGGCTCGCGGTGCACGGGCACCCCGATCTGCTCGCCCAGCACGGCCAGCTGCTCCATGGCCGCGGGGCGATGCACGTCGCACGCCACCATCAGTGGCGCGCGGCCCTCCCCCGCGAGCAGGCGGGCGAGCTTGGCCGTGTGCGTGGTCTTCCCCGACCCCTGCAGGCCGGCCATCAGGATGACCGTGGGCGGGGTGGGCGCCATGGCCAGGCCCACGTTGGTGCTGCCCATGAGGCGCGTGAGCTCCTCGTTGACGATCTTCACCACCTGCTGGTCGGGCGTGATGGACGACATCACCTCGTCGCCCGTGGCCCGCTCCTTGATGGCCGTGGTGAGCTGCTTCACCACCGGCAGGCTGACGTCGGCCTCGAGCAGCGACAAACGGATGGCCCGCATGGCCTTGTCGATGTCGGCCTCGGTCAGCTTGCCCCGGCCCCGGAGGCCGGAGAAGACTCCCTGCAGCTTGTCGGTGAGCGCGTCGAACACGACGGCTCAGGTTACCGCGCTACGCATCGGTGCCCGAACCGGGCGAGAAGATGGCCTCGGCGAACGCCGCGGCATCGAAGGGCTGCAGGTCGTCCAGACCCTCGCCCACGCCGATCATGGCCACGGGGATTCCCAGCTCGCGCTCGATGGCCAGCACGATGCCGCCACGCGCCACGCCATCGAACTTGGTGAGCACCAGGCCGGTCACCGGCACGGCATCCGAGAACAGCCGCGCCTGGGACAGGCCGTTCTGCCCGGTGGTGGAATCGATCACCAGCAGCACGTGGTGCGGGGCACCATCCATCGCCTTGCCGGTGACCGCGTGGACCTTGCGAAGCTCCTCCATGAGGTTGCGCTGGGTCTGCAGGCGCCCGGCGGTGTCGATGATGACCACGTCCGCGCCACGCGCCCTGCCTGCGGCCACGGCGTCGAACGCCACCGCGCCGGGGTCGGCGCCCTGCGACTGCCGGACGATGTCCACCCCGGCCCGATCGGCCCACACCGCGAGCTGCTCCACGGCCGCCGCGCGGAAGGTGTCGCCCGCCCCGATCACCACTTTCTGCCCCATGTCGGTGAGCCGGTGCGCCAACTTGCCGATGGTGGTGGTCTTGCCGCTGCCGTTGACGCCCACCACCAGGATGACCGTGGGGTCGTCGCCAAGCGGGAGGCGCGCGGGCTCGGGAGCCAGGCGGCGGGTGATCTCGGCGGTGAGGGCGCGACCCAGGGACTCGCCCGACGTGATGCGCCCTGCAGCGGCCTCATCGCGCAGGGCATCCACCACGTCGGTGGTGGCGGCCATGCCGCAGTCGGCCACGATCAGGGCCTCCTCCAGGTCGTCCCAGGTGTCATCCGACACCAGCGCCGACTGGTAGATGCCGGCCAGCTGCGGCGAGATGGCCTGCGACTGGCTGGCGGCCAGCCCCTCGCGCAGCCTGCGGAACAACCCGCGCCGGCGCGGCTGGTCATCCGGCGGCGGGACGTCCGGCACCGACAGCCCGAACAGCTCGGCGAATGCGCCGAGGCCGCGATCGTCCCGCCCGGCGCTCATCCGGCCTGGGCGGCGGGCGACTCCGGTGGGCGCGCCTCGCTGAGCTGCCGGCGCACCCACGGGCGCGCCGGGCCCTCGGCGTCGCGATCCAGGCGACGTGCCACCACCTGCGACACGCCCGAGCGCCCCATGGTGACCCCGAAGAGCACGTCGGCCACCTCCACCGTGGGCTGCTGGTGGGTGATGAGGATGAACTGGCGCTCGCCGGCCAGGCGGCGCAGCACGCCCAGGAACCGGCGGAGGTTGGCGTCGTCGAGCGCGGCCTCCACCTCGTCGAGCAGGTAGAAGGGCGTGGGCCGCGCCATGGCGATGGCCAGGCAGAAGGCGAGGGCGATGAGCGACTTCTCGCCGCCCGAGAAGAGCGCCAGCGACCGGGCGCGCTTGCCCGCCGGCACGACCTCGACCTCCACCCCGTCCTCGCCGTCGTCGTCCACCACGCGCAGGCGACCGCTGCCGCCCGGGAAGAGCAGCCCCACGACCTCCTGGAAGCGCGCGTCCACCGCGGCGAGGACGTCCGCGAACCCGCCGGCCACCTGCGCGTCGAGCTCGGCCATCTGCGCGCGCAGGGCATCCGCCGACTGCTCCAGGTCGGCGATCTGCTCGGTGGCCTCGGCCTCGCGCTCAGCCAGCTCGGCACGCTCCTGGGCCGCGAGCGGATTGACCGCCCCCATGCCCTCGCGACGCATGGCCAGGGCCTCCACCCGCTCGGCCACGGCGTCGGCGGACTCCTCGCCGTCGGCGGGCGGCGCGGGGGCCGGGGCACCATCCGGCACGCCCGCCTCGCGCGCGCGCTCGGCGCACACCGCCAAGCCCACCTCCGCCGCCCGGTCGGCCTCGGCAGCCTGCTCGGCGGCGCGCTCGGCGGCCTGCGCGGCCTGCTGGGCATGCTGCACCGCCGTGGCCATCTCGGCGATGGTGGCGGCCAGGGCCCGCGACCGGGAGTCCACCTCGTCGGCACGCGGCCCCAGGGCCTGCGCGACGTCCTGCATGGCCCGGGCGGCGGCGAGAACGGCCGAATGGTCGGCCATGGGCGCCTCGGGAGCCTCGGCCTCGGCGCGGGCACGTGCGCGACGGGCGATGATGTCCTCGAGCCGGGCGCGCTCCTGCGTGGCATCGGCCTGGGCCCCCCGCATGGCGTCGCGGGCGGAGTCGCGCGCGGCGCGTGCGGCAGCGGCGGCCTGCGCCGCGGCCTCGGGGTCTGCAGGCTGCCCCTGCGGCGCCGTGCCGAGGCGCGTCAGCTCCGCCCGGGCGGCGTCGAGGGCGGCCACGGCCTCCGACCGGGCGGCGGCGCGACGGCGGTCCTCCGCGCGGGCGCTCTGCACGCGCGCCTCCGCGCGCTCGGCGCACCGGGCGGATGCCCTCGCGCGGGCCTCGCGCCGTCGGTGGGCTGCCACGGCATCGGCCTCGCGCGACTCCGCCGCGGCCAGCGCCTCGGCCGCCGCCCCGGCGGCGTCGATGGCCCGCCGGTGCAGCGCGCGACCAGCCCAGGGACCGCGCACGCCGGTGAGCATGCCGGTGGCGGGCCGCAACGCCAGGCCCTCCGCGGTGACCAGCACGCGGGCCCCCACGCCCCCGGGAAGCCCGTCGAGGGAGGGCACCAGCCAGGCATCCGCCAGGAGTCCGTCGAGCCACGGGCGGGCGGCGTCGGGGCAGGCCGTGATTACCTCGGCAAGCGGACGCGCGCCCGGCACGGGCGGCTGCGCGGCGGGCGGGTCCGGCCGGGGCCGCGCCACGGCGGCGGCAGCCGCACCATCGTCAAGGGCGCGGGCGCCCTCGGGCACCGATGCCACCAAGGGCGCGTCGGCCATCTCGCCCAGCGCCGCGGCCACGGCGCGCTCCATGCCATCGCGCACCTCGATGCCGTCGCCCAGCAGCACCGCCCCCGGGTGGCGGTCGTCGGCGGGCGCGAGCGCGGCGGCCTCGGCGGACAGGCGCGCGGCGCGCGCCGCCGCGCCCTCGCGCGCCGACCGGGCCGACTCCACCGCGCGGGCGGCAACGGACCGCAGGTCGGCATCGCGGTCACGGCGGGCCCGGCTGATGTCGGCGCGGCGCTCGGCGCGGGCCGGGTCCGGCCCGCCCGCGCCGTCCAGCTCGGCCAGCGCCTCGGTGGCGCGCACGATGCGCTGCTCGGCGGCCGCGCGCTGCTGCGCATCGCGCTCCGCGACGCGACGGTGCTCACGCGCCGCCTCCAGCGCGCGTACGGCCGACTGGTCGGCTGCCTCGGCCTGCTCCAGCCGCTCAGCCGCGATCGCGGCGGACTCGTCGGCGCGTGCGAGTGCCTGCTCGGCATCGCGCGCCGCCGCCTCGGCGGCCACGAGCGCCTGCTGCGCCTCGCGCCTGCGGTCGCGCCGGCGCTGGGCCTCGTCGGCGGCGGCCTGCACGCGACCCGTGGCCACCTCGGCGCGCCCGGCCAGGCGCTCGCCCACCGCGCGCAGGCGTGATGCCGACTGCATGGCGGCCTCCCGCTCCGCGACCACGGCGGCGCGCTGCCCGGCCGCGGCCGTGGCGGCCTCGCGGGCGGCATCGAGCGCCCCGCGCGCATCGCGCAGGGCGGCTTCGCGCTGCGCCCGCGCATCGCGCGCGCCGGCGAGCTCCCGCGCAGCATCGCGTGCGCGGGCGTGGATGAGCGCGTCGCGGGCCTCGGTGAGCTCGCGCTCCACCTCGGCGGCGCGCTCGGCGGCACGTGCCTGGCGTTCCAGCGACCGCGCGCGCGTGGCGAGCTCGGCCGCGAGGTCGCGCGCGCGGGACAGGTGGTCGTCCACGTGCTTGAGGCGCAGTTCCGCCCGGTGCCGACGACGCTTCGGGAGCCCCGTTCCGGCCGCCTCGTCGAGGATGGCGCGCAGGTCCGTGGGCTTGCTCTGGCAGATGGCATCGACCTGGCCCTGCCTGATGATCGACAGCGACTGCGGCCCCAGGCCGCGCGTGGACAGCGCGTCGAGCACGTCCACCAGGCGCACGGTCGATCCGTTGAGGCGGTAGCCGGAGTCGCCGGCGCGGGTGAGGCGTCGCGACACGCCCATCTCGGCCGGGCCATCGCCCGGGCCGCCGTCGAGGGACAGCGCCACCTCCGCCATGCCCACCGGCTGGCGGCCGTCGCCGCCCGAGAACAGCACGTCCTGCATGCCGGGGGCGCGCAACCTTCCCGCGCGCTGCTCGCCGAGCGCCCACGCGATGGCCTCGGAGATGTTGCTCTTGCCCGAGCCGTTGGGCCCGACGACCACGTTGAGGCCCGGACCGAACTCGAGGTCCACGGGGTCGGCGAACGACTTGAAGCCCTTGATGCGGACGCGCCTCAGCACGGCGTCATGCCCCCCGTCCCAGGACGCGCAGGGCCGCGGCCGCGGCCTGCTGCTCGGCGGCCTGCTTGGACCGCCCGGATCCGCTGCCCAGCACGACGTCGTCCTGGGTGACGCGGGCGTGGAACGTGCGGTCCTGCGGCGGCCCGTCGTGCCCGGTGATCTCGTACCGCACGGGGGTGCCCCCTGCCCCCTGGACGTGTTCCTGGAGCGCGCTCTTGGGGTCGAGCATGCGGGCGGGCGCGGCGTCGAGGGCCTCCGAGAAGGCGCCCAGCACGGCACTGGTGGTGGCCGCGGGGCCGGGGCCGATCCACCCCGCGCCGATGACCGACTCGGCCAGCGCGGCCGGGACGCTGGGGCGCCGGGCCATTGCCGCGGCGTCGTCCGCGCGCGCTGTGGGGGCGGCCTGCACCATGGCCTCGGGCAGCCCGCATGCGCGCGCCACGCGGGCGCATGCCTCGCGCGACACCACCCGCTGGCGCATGCGCGTGAGCTCGCCCTCGGAGCTGCCGGGATGCCGGCTGAACAGCGCCGTGGTCACGATGACGCCCAGCACGGCATCGCCGAGGAATTCGAGCCTTTCGTACGACCGGGAACGCCGGGGGGCCCAATCGCGATGCGTGAGGGCCTCCTCCCGGAGTTCGGGGTCGAGCAGGTCCAGCAGCCCGGCGAGGTCACGTGGGTGCTGTCCGGCGCCGTCAGGAACCGGAGCGGGCGACGATGTAGTCGACGGCATCGCCGACCGTGGTGATCTTCTCGGCGTCCTCGTCGGGGATCTTCACCCCGAACTTGTCCTCCATCTCCATGATCATCTCGACCAGGTCAAGGGAGTCGGCGTTGAGGTCCTCCTGGAAGGAGGCGGTCTCCACCACCTCGGATGCGTCGACACCCAGCTGCTCGACGAGGATTGACTGAAGCTCGGAGAGGGCCTGCGCTCGATCCACCATTGCTCCTTCAGGGCGTGGGAGAGGTACCGGTACGCGGCTCAACGTACCAGCGCAGCCGGACGCCCCCGCCCGCCCGGCCCGGGTCTACGACCCCGCGGCCAGCCCGGCCTGGATGTGGCCCGTGACGTCCTCGCGCAACCCCTGCGCGGCGCGCAGGATGCCGTTGGTCATGCCCCGCGTGCCGGTGTTGCCGTGGCCGATCATCGAGATGCCGCGCACGCCCAGCAGGTACGCGCTGCCGTACTCCTCGGGGTCGATGTGCTTGCGCAGGTCCTTGAACACCGGCATGCCCAGCGCGCCGGCCACCTTGCCGCGCACGCTCGAGGTGAGGCCGCGCCGGATCTCGTGGAAGATCATGGCGGCCGTGCCCTCGTACAGCTTCAGCGCCACGTTGCCGGTGAAGCCGTCGGTCACGATGATGCGCGCCTTGCCCTTGGGGATGTCGCGCCCCTCGATGTTTCCGATGAAGCCCGGCGTGCCATCCAGCAGGGCATAGGCCTCCTGCACCAGCTCGGTTCCCTTGCCGGCCTCCTCGCCGATGGTGAGGATGCCCACGCTGGGCTCATGGATGCCCAGGATGTCGCGGCCGAGCACGCGCCCCATCACGGCGAACTGGGCCAGGTACTCGGGCCGGCACTCGGCGTTGGCCCCGCCGTCGATCATCACGATGGGGCCGGCGATGGAGGGCATGGGCACCGCGAGCCCCGGGCGGATCACCCCCGGGAGACGGCGCAAGATGAGCGTGCTGGCCGCCAGCATGGCCCCGGTGTGCCCGGCCGAGATGACCGCCCCGGCGCGACCGGACTGCACCTGCCGGCACGCCACCACCATCGAGGCGTCGGGCTTGGAGCGCACCGCCTTGACGCCATCCTCGGCCGAATGGATGCGGTCGGCGGCATGCACGATCTCGATGTTCGACGGCACCTCGCCGTGCTGGGCCAGGGCCCGCCCGAGCGCGGGCTCGTCACCCACGAGGATGATGCCAACGCCCTCGCGCGCCGCCGCGACGGCACCCGCCACGGGAACGAGCGGTGCCTTGTCGCCGCCCATCGCATCGACGGCGACGACGACATCCCCCATCGGCGTCAGGCGCCGGTGTCGACGACCGCGCGGCCCTTGTAGTGACCGCACACCATGCAGACATGGTGCGGCATCACCGGAGCCGTGCAGCGCGGGCAACGACCAAGCCGCGTGGCCTGGATCGAATGGGTGGCGCGTCGCTTGTCGCGGCGGGCACGAGAGGTCTTGCGCTTGGGAACGGCCAACGTGGCTCCTGGTCGGGACCGGGTCCGGAACGACGCGGGAGGTTAGCGCCTCACGCGCCGCGCGGGCAACCCGACCGTCGCGGGCTGCTCACGCCGGGTCGTCCGCGGCCCCGCCGAGGCGCTCGCGAAGCTGCTCCAGCGCCGCCCAGCGCGGGTCGGGCTCATCGTCGGAGCAGCTGCAGGGACCGGCGTTGAGATCGGCGCCGCACCGCACGCACAGGCCGGCGCAGTCGTCGCGGCACAGCACGGACATGGGGAGGACCTCGGCCATGGCGTCGCGCGCCCACGCGGCCACGTCGAGGTCCATGCGCGAGGGGCCGGCCAGGTACTCGCAGTCCAAGTCGTCGTCCGGCTCGTCCGCGTCGGTCCGCCCCGAGGCCTGGAACTCGCGGGCATCCACCGCCACCTGCACCGCCGCCGGGGCGAGGCACCTCTGGCACGCGCCGTGCAGCGTGGTGTGGAACCGCAGCCTCAGGCCCGTCCCGGACCCCGACGCACCCACGTCGAGCCGGGTCTCGACCTCGCGCGGCTCCGGGGCGTACGGCTGCCCCCCGAGCGTGATGGGCTCGAGCACCACGGGAACCTCCACCCGGGCGCCCGCCCCGGGCGTGAGGTCCAGCCGGCGGAGGTCGATGACCCCCTCCGGCTCGCCCCGCCGCCCCATGGACACCGGCCTAGTAGTCGGAGGAGGACTCATCGGCGATGAACGGGCCATCGCCGCCGCGGTCCTCGGACTTGCCCTGCAGGCGCTCGCGCCCGCGGCGCACGGCCGCCGTGAACTTCTCGAGGTTCACCTCGAGCGTGCCGAGCACCTCGTCGGCGTAGTCCTCGGCGCCAAGGCGCACCTCGCGCTCGCGCATGCGGGCGTCGTCGAGGAGGTCGCTCGCCTGCTTCTCGGCCAGCTTCACCACCTCCTGCTGCGACGCCTGGCGCTCGGCCTTATCCCTGGCCTCGTCCACGATGCGGTCGGCCTCGCGCTTGGCCTCGGCCAGCATCTCCTGGCGCTCCTTCACGATCCAGCGCGCCTGCTTGATCTCCTCGGGGATCGTGGAGCGCATCTGGTCGAGGATCTCGTATACGGCCTCGCGGTCGATGCGCACCTGATCCGTGAGTGGGACGGCGCGTGCGTTGTGCACGAGGTCGTCGAGCTTGTCGATGAGGGCGAGAACATCCATGGGTAGTCCTTTGTCAGGCGCTGCGGCCGATTCGGTCCCGGAGGGCGTCGGCGACGTGCGCGGGCACCCAGCCGCTCACGTCCGCCCCCCACGCGGCGGCCTCGCGGACGCCGGAGGAACTGAGGAATGCCCACTCGGGCGCTGCGGGCAGGAACACGGTCTCGACCTCGTCGGCGAGACGGCGGTTGAACTGGGCCATCTGTGATTCGTAATCGAAGTCCGCGGCGGTACGCACGCCCTTCACGATCGCCGTGGCCCCGAGATCGCGGGCGTGCGCGGTGACCAGGCCGGTGAAGCCCGTGACCTCGACGTTCCCGAGATGTCCGATGCTCGTGCGCAAGAGGGTCTTTCGCTCGTCCGCGGTGAAGAGTGGCTGCTTCTTGGTGGATCCTTCGGCGACGGCCACCACGACCGACGGGAAGAGGCGCGATGCCCGCTCCACGATGTCGAGATGACCGAACGTGACCGGGTCGTAGGTACCCGGACACAGGGCGATTCGCCCTTCGGTGCTCATGTTCCTGCTCCCGGCGTCCAGATCACGGTGATCTCCGAATCCCCATACCTGCGCGTGGTGCCCCGTTCGACGTCCAGTCCCGGAACCCCTCCGGGGCCAATGATCGCACCCCGGACGTGCTCGATGGCCACCACGGCACCGGGCGCCGCCACCTGTGCGATCGCCCCGCCGAGCTCCTCGAGGATGACCGGCAGCAGGTCGTAGGGCGGGTCGGCCAGCACCAGGTCGTAGGCCTCCCCCGCCTCCGCCGCCTGGGCCAGCGCGCCGCGCCAGCCGCGCCGCACCACGCGCAGGCGGTCACCCAGCCCGAGAACACCGGCGTTGGCGCGCATGGCCTCGGCCGCGCCCCGATCGTCGTCCACGCACGTGGCCACCGAGGCGCCGCGCGACAGCGCCTCGATGGCCAGCGCCCCGGACCCGGCGAACACGTCCAGCACGCGCGCGCCCTCTACCGGACCGATGATCGAGAACAGGGCCTCCTTCACGCGATCCGACGTGGGGCGGGTGCCACGCCCCGGCGGCGCGATGAGCCGCCGCCCCCCGAGATCGCCGGCGATGACCCTCATGCGTCGAGCAGGCGGGGCATGTCGGGGAACGCCGCGCGCACGGCCGCGCCCAGCAGGACGTGCTCGGGCGACTCCAGGCGCGGATCGCGCTCGAGGGCCACCTTGGCGATGCGGCGCGCCTCGGCAAGCGACCGCCGGTCGCGCGAGAGGCGGGCGAAGCGCAAGTCGGTGGGCCCCGACTGCCTGAGCCCCATGATGCTGCCCTCGCCCCGGATGTCCAGGTCGATGTCGGCCAGGCGGAAGCCATCGCCCGTCTGCACAAGGGCCTCCAGCCGGCGCACGCCATCATCGGACCCCGGCTCGGCGAACACGAGGCAGCGGCCGGGGTGCTCGCCGCGCCCCACCCGCCCGCGCAGTTGGTGGAGCTGCGCGAGGCCGAAGCGATCGGCGTCCTCGATGAGCATGACGGTGGCGTTGGGGACGTCGATGCCCACCTCCACCACGGTGGTGGCCACCAGCACGTCGGTCTCGCCGGCGGCGAAGGCCGCCATGGCGGCGCGGCGCTCGTCGGCACGCTGCGCCCCGTGCGCCAGGCCCACCCGGAACTCGCGGAACGGGCCCTCGGCAAGCCGCCGGGCCTCCTGCACCGCCGAACGCGCCTCGGCCCCGGACTCGCCGTCGCTCACGAGCGGGCAGATCACGTAGGCCTGGCGGCCGGCGCGCAGCTCGGCGCGTACCTCCTCATAGGCATCATCACGCTGGTGCTCGTGCACCCAGCGCGTGGCGATGTCGCGTCGACCCGGGGGGCGCCCCCGGATGGCCGATACCCGCAGGTCGCCGTAGGCGGTCAACGCCAGGGTGCGCGGGATGGGCGTGGCCGTCATGTAGAGCAGGTGGGCGGCGTCCGCCCCCGCCCCCGCGCGCTCGGCCAGGGCCTGGCGCTGCTCCACCCCGAACCGGTGCTGCTCGTCCACGATCACCAGTCCGAGCCGGTGGAATGCCACCCCGCCCACCAGGAGCGCCTGCGTGCCCACCACCACGGGCGCGGTGCCGGTGGCCACCGCCATCTCGCGCCGCTCGCGCTCCGCCCTGGGCACGGTGCCGGTGATGAGCACCGGGGTGATCCCCGCGGGGGCCAGCAGCTCGTCGAGCGTGCGCAGGTGCTGCTCGGCCAGGGTCTCGGTGGGCACCAGGATGGCCGCCTGCGCCCCGGCCTCCACGGCCTGCGCGCACGCCAGCGCGGCCACCACGGTCTTGCCCGCCCCCACCTCGCCCTGCAGCAGGCGGCGCATGGGCCGCTCGCGCGCCAGGTCGCGGCCGATCTGCCGCGCCACCCGCTGCTGCTCGCCCGTGAGGGTGAACGGCAGGCCTGCGCGCACCCGCTCGACCAGTTCGCCCGTGGGCACCAGCGGCAGCGCCCGCCGCGCGGTCTCCTCGTGCCGCCGCACGGCCAGGAGTCCCAGCTGCAGCACCAGCAACTCCTCGAAGGCCAGGCGCCGGCGAGCCGTGCGCGGCTCGCGCGCGGAGCGCGGGAAGTGCATGGCCATCAGGGCATCGGCCCGCGTGGGCAGGGACAGCCGGCCGCGAATCCATGCGGGCAGCGCCTCGGGGGCCGCGGGCAGGTACGGGCGCGCGGCGTCCACCATCTCGCGCAGCTTTCGCGCCGGCAGCGCCTCGGTAGCCGGGTACACCGGCACGAGCCCCTCCGTGTGGAGCCCCGCCGATGCGCCGGCGCCCAGCACCTCGTGGGCGCGTGCGGTCACCTGGCGTTGCGGCCTCAGCGCCACCTGCCCGCGGATCATCATCTCGTCGCCCGGATTCAGGGCCTCGGCCAGGTACGCCTGGTTGAACCACACCACGGTGATCGACCCGCTGTCGTCGTGCACCCGGGCGCGCACGATGCGCAGCCGGCGCCGTCGCGTGGGCACCACGGCGATGGAGTCGAGCACCACCCTGATGGTGGCCTCCTCGCCATCGACGAGGTCGCGAATGGGGCGTGCGCTGTCGTAGGCGAGGTAGCGCGACGGCAGGTGCTCGGCGAGGTCACCGATGTCATGGAGGCCGATCGCCGCGGCGCGGCGCTGGGTGGCCTCCCCCACCCCTGCGAGGCCGGAGAGGGGGGCATGCCACCACGCGGGGCCCGGCCGGGCCGGCCGCGCACCCTCACCGGACGATGCCGGTGACCGCCCGAATGCCGCGCCGGTCACGCTCACGCTGGCAACCCGCGACCGGTTGTGGCATCGTGCCCGGGTCGTGGCGCCCGGCGCCACCCCGTTTCTCCTACCCGAGGTAGATGGTCGACATGGCGAAGGTCTGCACGTCCTGCGGCAAGGGTCCCGCGTTCGGGAACAACCGCAGCCACTCCATGCGCGCGACGTCGCGTCGCTTCGACCCCAACCTGCAGAAGGTGCGCATCATCGTGGGCGGCACGCCCACGCGCGCCTATGTGTGCACCCGATGCCTGAAGGCCGGCAAGGTGCAGAAGGCGGTCTCCGGCACCTAGGACCGGCGCGCCCCTCCCGGGCCCATCGCCCGGGCGGAGGCCAGCAGGTTGATCATCGACACGGCCGCATCCGCGGCCTCGTCGCCCTTGTTCCCCTTGTCGCCCCCGGCCCGGGCCTGCGCCTGCGCCATGGTGTCGCACGTGAGGATGCCGAATGCACACGGCACCCCGGTGTCGAGCGACACGCGCATCAGGCCATGCGCCGCGGCATCGCACACGTACCCGAAGTGCGCCGTCTCGCCGCGGATCACCGCGCCCAGGGCCATGATGGCCGAATACCGGCCGGTGGCAGCCAGCACGGCCGCGGCCGCCGGGGCCTCATAGGCCCCGGGAATCCAGTGCACGTCCACGCGATCGGCGGGGAGTCCGCTCTCCCCGAGTCGCGCCACGGCGCCGTCCAGCAGGGCCTGCGCGATGCCCCGGTGGAACCCCGCCACCACGGCGGCCACGCGCACATCGGGGTCGTCGAGGCGCTCGGCGGGCGGCGCGGGATCGGTGCGTGCCATGGGCGGGAAGGCTACGCGGCACCCCGGCCGCACCGGCGTCGTGCGGGCATCTGCCACACTCGCCACATGTCGCGGATCCGTGCCCTCCTCACCGTGATCGCCGCGGCAGCCACCGGGCTCGCGGGGGCCGCGGCGTCCACGGCGGCACCCATCGCCTTCAGCACGTGCGCGAAGCGGGCGCCAGTGCAGTGCGGCACGCTCACCGTGCCGCTCGATCGCGCCGACCCCGCCAAGGGGACCCTGGCCCTGCACGTGGAGCGGGTACCCGCCCGGCAGTCGCGCCGCGGCGTCCTGGTGATGCTGGCAGGTGGCCCCGGCCAGGCGGGCACGCCCATCAGCCCCGACGATCCCGTGGCCGCCGCGGTTCCCGGCTACGACGTGGTGATGCTCGACCAGCGGGGCACCGGCAGGGGGGCCCTGCGCTGCGCGGCGCTCGACTCCCGGCGCTCCACCGGATCGCCCGCCGAGGTCGGCCGCTGCGCGCAGCAGGTGGGCCCCAACAGGGCCTTCTACACCACCCGCGACACCGTGCTGGACCTCGAGGAGCTTCGGAGTGGCCTGGGCGTCGAGGCCATGGCGCTCGGGGGGATCTCGTACGGCACGTACGTGTCGCAGTACTACGCACAGCAGTTCCCCTCCCGCGTCACCCACCTGGTGCTCGACTCGGTCGTGGACCCCGCCACGTTCGATGGCATGGACCTGCCGTTCCTCCAGTCGGCCACGCCCGTGCTGCGCGACCTCTGCGCCCGGGGCCGGTGCCGGGGGGTCACACCCGACCCGGTGGGCGACCTGGGCGCGCTCGTGGCGGCCACCGCCACCCAGCCCCTGCGGGGGCGTCGCACCACCGAGAGCGGCCGCGTGGTGCGATCGTCGCTCGGCGGCCCGGGCAATCAGGGCGACATCCCCGCGCTCATGGGCGTGGGCGACCTCGACCCCACCACGCGCGCCATGTGGCCCGGGGCGGCGCGCGCGGCGCGCCAGGGCGACGCCGCGCCCATGATGCGCCTGCTCACCATGGCCAGCAGCGGGTCGGCCCCACCGCCCACCGAGATCTCGTCGGCGCTGTTCTACGCCACCGCCTGCGCCGACTCGGCCCTGCCCTGGACCAGCGCCACGCCAACGGCGGACCGTGCGGCGCTGCTCCGCGCACGCGCCGAGGCCCTGGGATCCGGGGCCTTCGCCCCGTTCAGCGTGGACGTGGCAGTGGGCAGCGGCATCGGTGACTCGTGCCGCCTGTGGCCCGAGGCGTCGGTGGACCCGCTCCAGGCGGGACCCCTGCCGGCGGTGCCCACGCTCCTGCTGGACGGAGGGCAGGACATGCGCACGCCGGTGGCATCAGCGCGTGCCGTGGCGGCCCGGTCGCCGGCGGCCGCGCTGGTGGTGGCACCCGGCGCCGGGCACTCGGTGCTGTACCCGTACGCGTGTGCACAGGCACAGATGCGCAACCTCCTGTACGGCCGGCCCGTCGCGGTGGCGGCGTGCAACCGCGAGGCACCCGTGCCCACCGCCATTCCGGTACCGCCCGCCACGCTCGGTGCCGTGGCCCCGGCCGGAGCACCCGGCACGGCCGGCCGCGTGGCGCGCGCGACACGCCTGACCGTGCGCGACGGCGTGCTGGCCATGGGCGCTGCCACGGGGTCGGGGCTGGCTGCGCTGCCCGGCATCCGCGGCGGGCTCGCCCGCCCGGGAGACCTGCTGGGCGGGACCATCACCTACTCGCGGTTCAGCGCCGTGGGGGGCGTCCGCATCACGGGAACCCTGCGCTTCAACGGCTCCACCTTCCAGGGCGCCATCCGCGTGGATGGCCCGGGCGCGTGGGACGGCACCCTCTACCTGGCCCGCGGGGGCGAGCGCGCGTACACGGGCAGCATCGGGGGCGTGCGCGTGCGCATCCCGCTCACCTAGATCCGTGACGGCCCGTGGGCCGCCACGTGCTGGCGGGCCCCGACGGCGACGCCCGCCAGCAGCAGCACGATGCCCGCGGCCTGCCACGTGCCCACGGTCGACTCACCCCACGCAAGGGCCGCGAGCACGGCAATGGGGGGCGCCAGCACCTCGAAAAGGGCCACGCGCACGGGGCCGATCACCGACACGGCCCAGGTGGCCACGAGCACCGGAACCAGCGTCCCCAGCATCGCGACGTACACGATGCCCCCCACGGCCACCTCGTTCCCCCACAGCGCCGGTCCCGGCAGCACCCCCAGCGCCGTGCACAGCACCGCCGCGCAGGCCGCGGCCACGCCGAACGACACCGCGACCGTCGCACCCGTGCCGGCCCTCCGGCGGGCCGCGGACAGCGCGAGCAGCAGCACCGCGGTGCAGGCCGACGAACCGAGGCCGAGCCACACCCCCTCGGCGGCCAGGCCCGAGAACCATCCCTCCCCGGGCGTGACGGCGTAGAAGCCCAGCAGCACCAGCACCAGGGCCGCCAGCGCGGTGGCGCCCGCCCGCACCTCGCGTCGCGCCACCCCCACGCCCAGCAGGAGGACAGGGGCCACGCTTGCCAGCACGATCGCGCGCGTCACCTCGGTGTACGACAGCGACAGCAGGAACAGCTCCTCCGCGCCGAAGACGGCCACCCCGGCCACCACCGTCCAGCCCCACCACGCAGGGCCCGCCGCCCTGACGGCGGCCACGTGCCCGCGCACGCCGGTGCCCACGAGCGCCCCCAGGACGACCACCAGCGCCATCAGCATGCCGACAAGCGTCACCTGGGCCTTCGGGACCAGCGCGATCAACTCCGGGGTGACGATGCCCTCGCTCAGGCCGAGGGCCAGCCCGCCACCGGCGAGCAGCACCACGACCAGGGCACGCGACGGCGTGCCGGGTACCGCACCGGGTTCGGCGGAGCCGATCGCGCCGATGGCCTGCAAGCCCACGGCCATGACCAGGATGGCTGTCTGGTAGGTGAGCGAACGACCGACCAGGCTCTCGCCACCGAAGGGTCCGCCACCGTCGATGACCGTTGCCGCGGCGAATCCGAACACCACGAGCGACGTCACCGCCGCACCCCGCGGCCCGATGCGCCCTGCCGACAGGGCCGCCACCAGCAGCAGCGGAAGGATCAGCGCGCCTTGGTCGGCCTGGAACACCGCGTACGACAGCATCGCCGTTGCCGCGATGCCCACGATCCCCTCCGCCGCGCGCCTGGCCGGCAGCGCATCGCGCCACCTGAGCGCCAGCGCGGTGAGTGCGCCGCCCACCACCACGAACCCCGTCGCGGTGGAGAGGATCCACAGCGCCACCACGCTGCCGGTGGACCCCTCCTCGGTGCTCCCGAGGGCCAGCAGGGTAGCCACCCCGAGCGCCCCGAGGGGAATCGCCGAGGCCAGGCTGCCCACGGCGAAGCCCGCCACGTCGCGCATGCGGCCCAGCCGCGGATTCGTGCCCAGTCTCATGACGGCCCACGCCGCCGCCGCCACGGCGAGCGCATTGACGAGCACGATGGGCACCGACGCGGCGCTGAGAGGCCCGTACGCCGGCGCCGCCGCGAGTCCGCCCACCACGAGTGCGGGCCACAGGCCGAGGCCCCCGAGGAGGACGCCCGCCAGCCCGATGCCCCCGGGAATCCAGATTCCGGCCACGCCGCTGCCGGGCCCCGACGTCAGTGCCGACAGGGCATCGGCCGCACCGAACGCCGCGGCCAGCACCACCGCGCGTATCCCCCATGCGGACCACCCGCACGCGGGCGTCAGGGCGTAACTCCGGGGCCGGGCATCGCGCCAGCATAACCGCGTTGGCTACCCTCACCCGGGCACCCCACAAGGAGGCACCATGAAGCGCCATATCGCGTCCGGCTCGCTCGTGCTCGTCAGCGCCATCGCCTTCGCCGGCTGCTTCGGCTCGGACGAGACCGCCCTCACCTCACGGGCCACCACGCAGGCCGCCCCGTCCGCGCCCGCCACCACGGCCCCCCCGGCCACCACGGCGCCGGCCACCACCACGCAGGGCTCCACCGGCGCGTCCGCGCTCACCCCTCCCGCCGGCGCCACCCCTCTTCAGCAGGCGCAGCAGAACGGTGCCGAGTACACGCGGTATTCGATCGAGGGAAACACCCCTGCCGGCGTGGTGGCCGCCTACCAGTCACAACTCACGGCCGCCGGGTTCACGATCACCAGCGAGGGCTCCGGGGGCGGCGGGTGGGGCGCCTACGGCGGGTCGGGCAGCGGGATCAGCGCCAACGACGGCACCCAGTACGTGTCGGTGCAGGCCGGTGATGAGTCGGGAGGGACCACGTACTTCGAGGTGTGCGTGGGGCCGAGCGAGACCTCCGTGAACGACTGCTCGAACGCCTCGAACCAGCAGCGGGACTCGCAGCCGCCGCAACCGCAGCAGGACCAGCAGCAGCAAGACCAGCAGCAGCAGCAGGGCCAGTAGCGGAGCCCCGCACGGCGAGTCAGCGCACGACGGCGGCAGACGACATGTCGAGGGCGTACGGGAGCGAGCGGGTCACCCGTGCCCTGGGGGCGGGCCGGGAGAAACCGCGGGCGAACATGGACGGCGCGCGGGGCTGAGATCGCGACCGTCACGCGTGGTCAACCTGACGCGATCGCCGGGCAAGGGCTCAGGCGCTGTCCCCCGCATCCCCGAGGTCCAGGCCGTTGTGGTGGAGGATGTGGCCCATCTTGTCGCGCTTGGTCTGCAGGTAGCGCGCGTTGTGATCGCCGGGGGTCACCTCGATGGGCACGCGTTCGACCACCTTGAGCCCGTAGCCCTCGAGGCCGACGATCTTCTTGGGATTGTTGGTGAGCTGCCGGATGGTGCTGAGGCCGAGATCCACCAGGATCTGCGCGCCGATGCCGTAGTCGCGCAGGTCGGCCGGAAAGCCCAGCTCGAGGTTGGCCTCCACCGTGTCTCGGCCGGCGTCCTGGAGCTCGTAGGCGCGCAGCTTGTTGATGAGCCCGATGCCGCGCCCCTCCTGCGCGATGTACAGCAGCACGCCCTGGCCCTCGGCCTCGATCATCCTGAGGGCGGCATGCAGCTGGTCGCCGCAGTCGCAGCGGAGCGACCCGAACACGTCGCCCGTCATGCACTCGCTGTGCACGCGCACCAGCACGTCGGGCCTGCCCGCCACCTCGCCCTTCACCAGCGCCATGTGGTGCTTGCCGTCGATCAGCGACGTGTAGCCCACCGCGGTGAACTCGCCGAACTCGGTGGGCAGCGGCACGGCGGCCCCGCGCTCGATCAGCCGCTCGGTGCGACGGCGATGCTCGATCAGGTCGGTGATGGTGATCATCTTCAGCCCGTGCTGCTGCGCGTAGCCGATGAGGTCGTCCACCCGGGCCATCTCGCCGTCGGCCTTCATGATCTCGCAGATGACCCCGGCGGGGATGAGCCCGGCCATCCGGGCCAGGTCGACGGCCGCCTCGGTGTGGCCCGCGCGCTCGAGGACCCCCCCTGCCTTCGCGCGCAGCGGGAACACATGGCCGGGCTTCACCAGGTCGCCGGCCGTCGAGTCGGGGTCGATGGCCACCATGATGGTGCGTGACCGGTCGGGCGCGCTGATGCCCGTGGTGATGCCCTCGCGCGCCTCGATGCTCTCGGTGAAGGCCGTGCCGAGCGGGGTCTCATTGCGCTTCACCTGCTGCAGCAGGCCCAACTGCTCGCAGCGCTCCTCGGTGAGCGCCAGGCACACCAGCCCGCGGCCATGCGTGATCATGAAGTTCACGGCGTCGGGCGTGGCGAACTGCCCGGCGATCACCAGGTCGCCCTCGTTCTCGCGGTCCTCGGAGTCGACCACCACGACCATGCGGCCGGAGCGGATGTCCTCGATGGCCTCCTCGATCGAGGAGAACGGGGTGGTCTGCGTGCTCAGGGTGATCCTCCGCCGTCGACATGCGGGCGCACCAGCGCCTCCACGTACTTTGCCACCACGTCGGCCTCGAGGTTGACCCTTCGGCCCGCGGCGTCGGGCCCCAGGGTGGTGGCCTGCATGGTGTGCGGGATCAGCGCGATGGTGAACCCATCCGGCTCGCGCGACGCCACGGTGAGGCTGACGCCGTCCACCGTGATGCTGCCCTTCTCCACCACGTACCGCAGCACCTCGTCGGGGGCCGTGATGGACATCAGCACGCCGTCGCCCTCGGGGGTGATGCCCCGCACGGCGCCGGTGCCGTCGACGTGCCCCTGCACGATGTGCCCGCCCAGGCGATCCCCCACGCGCATCGCGCGCTCGAGGTTGACGCGGTCGCCGGGCTGGCGGTCGCCCACCGACGTGCGCCTGAGGGTCTCCTCCACGCAATCCACCGCGAAGGCATCGTCGGCCATCTCCACCACGGTCAGGCAGGCCCCGTTGACCGACACCGAATCGCCGATGGCCAGCCCCTGGCGAACGACATCGCACTCGATCACCATGCGCGCGCCCGCGGCGCTCGGCTCGCGCGCGCGCACGATGCCCATCTCCTCCACTAGTCCGGTGAACACGTGATCACCCCTCCCCGGGCACGGGCCGCAGCCGGCCCATGACCAGTACATCATCGCCCAGGCGCTCCACGCGGGGCGAGCGGATACGCGGGGCCTCGGATATCCGGTCGGCGCCGTGGCCGCGGGCCGCCATGGGAGCGCCATCGCCCCCGATGACCATGGGCGCCACCACCCACGCGAGCACGTCCACCAGGGCGGCCTCCAGCAGTGCCCCGGCGATGGTGGGGCCGCCCTCCACCAGCACCGACTGCACCTCGCGGGAGCCCAGCACGTCCAGGGCATCGGCCAGGAATGCCGCGCCGTGGTCGGCACCGGTCACGTCCACCTGGGCGCCCGCATCGCGCAGCGCCGCGATGCGGGCGGGGTCGGCGCCCGCGCCGGCCACCACCAGCACCGGGCCGTCGTCGGGCGTGCCGATGAGCGCTGAGTCGAGGGGCATCCGTGCATGCGGGTCGAGCACCACCCGCAGGGCGGCCCGCCCCGCGGGCACCTCCACGTCGCGGGCCGTCAGCATGGGGTCATCCGCCACGGCGGTGCCGATGCCCACGGCCACCGCGTCCGCCTCGGCGCGCCAGCGGTGCACGAGGGCGCGGGCCTCGGGACCCGAGATCCACCGGGTGTTGCCGGTGCGGGTTGCCACGCGGCCATCGAGCGACGCGGCCATCTTCAGCAGCACCTCCGGACGCCCGGTGGCGGCCCACGTGAGGAACGGCGACGCCGCATCGCGCGCGCGCGCGGCATCCTCGCCGTCCGCCACGGCCACCTCGATGCCCGCCTCCTGCAGGATCCGCACCCCCTGCCCCCGCGTGCGCTCGAGGGGGTCGAGCGCCCCGATCACCACGCGGGCGATACCGGCATCGATCACCGCCTGCGTGCACGGGCCGGTGCGACCCGAGTGCGAGCAGGGCTCGAGCGTGCACACGAGCGTGCCCCCGCGCGTGGCGCCGCCCGCGGCGGCGATAGCCACCGGCTCGGCATGCGGAAGGCCGGGGCCCTCGTGCCAGCCCTCCCCCGCGACCCGGCCATCCGCCACGATCACGGCCCCCACCGACGGGTTGGGGCTGACCCGCCCGCGCCCGCGGGATGCCAGTTCGCAGGCCCGGATGAGGTGCGTGCGCTCCTCCGGGGTGGGGCGCCCGGTGGGGCTCACGCCGATGCGACCCGCTCCACGAGGTCGCGATATGCGGCCACGGGCTCCCCCGCGCCGAAGATGGCTGATGCCGACACCAGCAGGTCGGCTCCGCATGCGCGCGCATCGGCCACGTTGGCGGGCCCGATGCCACCATCCACCTGCAGGGCCACGCGAGCGGGCAGCATGTCGCGCAGGGCGGTGAGGCGCCCGAGGGTCTGCGGGATGAACGACTGCCCGCTGAAGCCCGGGTTCACGCCCATGCAGTTGACGTAGTCGAGGCCCTCCACCAGGGGGGTCACCGCCTCGAGGGGCGTGCCCGGGTTGATGGCCAGGCCGGCCAGGCACCCGGCGGCCCGGATCTCGCGGAGGAGCTGGTGGGGGTGCGGATCGGCCTCCACGTGCACGCTGATCATGTCGGCGTGCGGGGCGAACCATCCGATGGCGTCACCCGGGCGCTCGACCATGAGGTGCACGTCCACCAGCGCGCCGCGCGGCCGCGCCAGCGATGCCACCCCACGCGTGGTCTCGGTACCCAGCATGAGGTTGGGCACGAACCGGCCATCCATCACGTCCACGTGCAGCACGCGGGCGCCGTCGTCGATCAGGTCCGACACCTGATCGCCCAGGCGAAGGGGGTCGGCCGACATCAGGGACGGGCACACCTGCGGGCGTTCGGCGAGCGGGGACACGGGCCGCAGGTTATCGGGCGCGAAGCCGCGCCACGAAGAATCCGTCGGTGCCGTGCACGTGCGGGAGCAGGCGCAGGGCGCCCGGGAGGTCGGGCGACTCCATGCCCGGGAACTCCCCGGTGAGGTCGTCCACCTCGGCGCCGCACGACCGCACCACGTCCTCGTCCTCGGCGCGCAGCAGGCTGCACGTGGAGTACACCACCCGGCCGCCGGGGCGCACCACGTCGAGGGCGCGCGCCAGCAGCCCCCCCTGGATCTCCACCAGCGGCCCCAGGGCCTCCTCGCGCCTGCGCCACCGGGCGTCCGGGCGCGACGACAGCACGCCGGTGCCCGTGCAGGGCGCATCCACGAGCACGGCATCGAACTGCCCGCCGGGCAGGGCGACCTCGCGGCCATCGCCCTCGACCACCGTCATGTGCGCGCCCATGCGCTCGGCCTGCTCACGCAGGGCGCGCGCCCGGGACGCGTGCAGCTCAACCGCCACCACTTCTGCCTGCCCGTCGGAAAGGGCGCACAACTGGGTGGCCTTGGCGCCGGGCGCGGCGCAGAGGTCGAGCACGCGCTCGCCGGGGCGGGGCATCAGGGCGCGCGCCGGGATCATCGATGCCCTGCTCTGCCCCATCACGCGGCCCTCGCGCCACGCCGTCGAGTCCTCGAGGGCGAATGGGGCGTCCAGGACCATCGCCTCGGGCAGCAGGGCATCCCCATGCCACGCGGGCAGCTCGGCCTCCACCTGCCCGCGCGGGCCGCGCAGGGTGTTCCAGCGGATGGACGACTCCGACGGCCGGTTGGCCGCGGCCATCACCTGCTCGGCGTCGGCGGCGCCGAGCGAATCCACCAGCCCGCGTGCGATCCAGTCGGGGAAGGAGTGGCGGAGCGCGACATCCCCCTCCCCGAGCGCCGCGATGCGCGCCGGGCCCTCGGCCGCGATGCGACGCAGCAGGGCGTTCACCAGGCCGGCCCGCGCAGGGCCGCGCCCGCGGGGACCGGGCAGCGACCGCGCCAGCGTGACGGCCTCGTCCACGGCGGCCCAGTCCGGAGTGCCATCCGAGGCGATGATCTCGTACGCGCCCAGGCGCAGGACATCGCGCACCCCGGGCTCGATGCGGCCCGGGTTGTCGGCCACGCCGTCGATGAGCCAGTCGAGCAGGCGACGCATCTGCACGGCACCGAAGGCCAGGCGCTGGGCCTGGTGACGGTCGCGCGGGTCGACCCGGGCGCGTGCGCACTCGGCGGTGAGCGCGCGGTCGGCGTAGGCGCCCTCGTCCACCCGGCGCAGCACGCCCAGGGCAATCCGGCGCGCGGGAGCTGCCTGCGCGCGCTGCTCGCGCGGGTTCCTAGGTCGTGAGCGCGAGCTCACCGCGGTACCCCCTCAGGAAGGCGTCGGCATGCATGCGCCCCTTGCCCGGCGGCTGCAATTCCACGATCTCCAGCCCCCCGGAGGCCGTCCCCAGCACCAACCGCCCGGAATCGCGCACCAGCCCGGGAACCGCGGCGGCGTTGGTGGGCTTGACGCGCCATACCTTGAACACCTGGCCGTCGATGCCCAGCGTGGCGCCGATGTGCGGCGAGAGCGCCCGCACGTGGTGCTGGATGTCCACGGCGCTGCGACGCGGATCGATCGGCCGGTCCTCGTCGGTGATCTTCGCGGCCATGCTCGCGCCCTCGTCCGGCTGCGGGGTGGCGCGAAGGGTTCCGGACTCCAGCGCGTCGAGCGCCCGCACCACGGCGGGCCCCGATGCCTCGGCCATCTTCATCAGCAGCGACCCGGCGTCGTCCTCGCGCCCGAGCGCCACCGGCACCTGCTCGATGATCGGCCCGGTATCGAGGCCGGGATCCATCTGCATGATCGTGGCGCCGGTCGCGGTGATGCCGTCCATCAGCTGGCGCTCCACGGGGGCGGCCCCCCGGTACGCCGGCAGCAGCGAATAGTGCACGTTGATGCATGGCCAGCCGTCCAGCACGTCCTCGCGCAGGATCTGCCCGAAGGCGGCCACCACCAGTGCCCCGGCGTTGACATCCCGCATGGCCGCCAGTGATTCCGGCGCATTGATGGACGCGGGCTTGAGCGTGGGCAGGCCGGCCTCGGCCGCCGCCTCGCCCACCGGGGTGGCCACCGGCTGCCGCCCGCGCCCGCGGGGGCGGTCCTCGCGCGTGATCACCAGCACCACCTCGTGGCGCGAGCGCCGCACGGCGTCGAGCACGGGCACGGCGGGCGGGGGGCTGCCCGCGAACATCACCCTCATCGCAGGGACGCCCTAGGCGCTCGGGAGCAGCGACTCGCGCAACTCGGCCAGCGCCGCGCGGCGGTCCTCGGGCGTGGCGCGGTCGAGGATGAGCACGCCGTCGAGGTGGTCCACCTCGTGCTGGACCACGCGGGCGGCGAAGCCCTCGAGATCGGCCTCGAACTCCGTGCCGTTCAGGTCCTGCGCACGGATGCGGATGCTCACGGCCCGCGGCACCTCGACGTTCACCTCGCCGATGGAGAGGCACCCCTCGATGGCCACGTCCTCATCGTCGCTGCGCCAGGTGATCTCGGGGTTCACCAGCGCATGCGGGGGCTGGTCCTCGAACGGCTGGATCACGATCAGCCGCCGCAGGCGCCCCAGTTGCGGGGCCGCGAGCCCCACTCCGCGGCCGTCATCCATGAGCCGCACCATCTCGTGCGCCTCGGCCACGAGGGCCTCGTCGAACACCTCGATGCGCTCCGCCGGCGTGCGCAGCACGGGGTCTCCGTACTGGCGGATCATCTCCAGGGCCGCGAGGCGCGCGGCCTCGCGCTCGGGATCCTCGAACGACCGTCGCGACATGAGGTCAGGGTACCACCGGCTCACCGGGCGACAGCAGGGAGGCCGGGCGGGCCTCGGACAGCGCCTCGGCGGTGCGGGCCGGGGTTCCGTCGGTGCCGCGGATCACCAGCACGCGGTCGGGGTCGGCGGCGGTGGCGCCGGGCACCTGGGCGACGGCCCAGGTGTCACCGCGCAGCAGGAAGTCGGTCACCTGGCGGGCCAGCGCCACGGACCCATCCCCCGCGAGGTCCAGCCGGTCCACGAGCAGGCCGGAGTCGGCAAGGGCCGCCGCGATGGCGGTGGCCACGCCCTGCGGCGATCGGCCCGGCGCGGCGTTCACGGCATAGGCGGTGGCGCCATCGATGGCGGCGGCCGACACCCGGTCGGCCGGGCGCGTGCCGGGGATCGCCCCGGCCGGCGCCTCGCGGCCGGTCACCTCACCGTCCGGGGTGGGCACCGGGGGCAGCGGTACCTGCGCGGCAGGGGACGTGGCGGCCGGGCCCTCGGGACTGAGCAGCGCATACCCGCCGATGGCGCCCCCCACCAGCAGGGTCGCCGACACCGCGAGCGCGGCCATCGCCATGCCGCGGCGCGGGCGGCCGCGTGGGGCGGGCACGGGCGGGTACGGCCGCGTGGCATCCCCTGCGGGAAGGGCCGATTCCACCTGCTCCACGAGCGCCGCAGCGGTGCGCGGGCGGTCGCGGGGATCCTTCGAGAGCGCCCGGGCGAGCACCCGGTCGACCCGCTTGGGCAGGACGGGGTTGATGGCGCTGGCCCGGGGGGGCGTGCGCTCGAGGTGGGCGAACAGCACGGTGCCCACCTCGGCATCCGGGAACGGCCGGCGGCCGGTGAGCACCTCGAATGCCATGCAGGCGAAGGCATAGAGGTCCGCGGCGGGGCGTGCGCGCTCGCCCGCGATGACCTCGGGCGCCATGTAGGCGGCCGTGCCGATCATCTGGCCGGGCACGGTGGTGGTGGTGCCCACCGACCGCGCCACGCCGAAGTCGGCCAGCCACGCGTGGCCATCGGGCTCCAGCAGCACGTTGGCCGGCTTCACGTCGCGATGCAGGCGTCCCTCGGCGTGCGCCGCATCGAGGGCCGACGCCACCTGGCGCAGCACGTGCACGGCGTCGTCGGGGTGCAGGGGGCCGGCGGCGAGCCGATCCTCCAGTGATCCACCGTGGGCCAGGTGCATCACGATCCACCCGGTATCGGCCTCGCCGGCGTCGAGCACCGGGATCACGTGCGGGTGCTCCAGCGCGACCAGCGCCTCGCACTCGCGCCGGAACCGGGCGCGGAACGCCGGGTCCTCCCACACATGCGGGTGGAACACCTTGATGGCGGCCTCGCGCCCCAGCGACACGTGCGTGGCGCGGTGCACGGTGGCCTGGCCGCCGCGGGCGATGGGCTCGCCCACGGCCCAGCGGCCGGCGATGACCCCCTGTGCGGTGCCCGCGCCGGCCGTGGTCGCTACCTCTTCCTCGGAAGCAGCCGGCGCGCGGTGGCGAGGGCGCCGGATGCGGCGGCCTCCCAGTCGGCGTCCGAGCCGATGGCCACGTCCTCGCCGCCGGCCAGCGCCAGCCGGGCGCTGCCGCCGCGGACGATGAGCTCCACCGTGGTATCGCCGGTGCGCGGGAAGGTCGCGGTGGCGCCATCGGGCGCCTGGTCGATGCGCGGCGCCGGCGACAGGTCGTTCAGCCCGAAGAAGGCGGCGGTCACGGCCTCGCGCGCCTCCAGGGGCACCGTGGGCACGATGTCCTCGAGGCGGTACAGCTCGGCCACGTTGGGCGTGAGGAAGTACTCGGCCTGCTGCAGCACCATCAGGTCGGTGCCCTCGGCCTTGCCGCGCTCGGGCCGCTCCTGCACCCAGTCGCGCACGCGCAGCCACGAGCAGTAGCGCGTCTCGGCGCCCGCGGAGGCGACGGCGTCCATGTAGGGGCCCGGCTTGCGGTCGGCGGTGATGCCCATCACGATGACGCGACCGTAGTCGGACAGCGCACCCGCAGCGGCCTCCAGGCGGCCCCCGATGTCGCCCTGGAACGTCAGCGACGTCTGCACGGCCAGGGCCCACGCCTTGTCGCGCTCCTGCACCACGATGTCGATGACGTCACCCCCCGCGGGCGCGAACTCGCGCACGATCGCCGTGTCGACGCCGTCGATGTCCTCGTCGAGGAACTCGCGCATGAGGGCCTGGCGGTGCTGCGGCCCGCACAGGGCCAGGACGGACGCGAGGACGTGCGTCCACTGGGCGCGGGGCTCGGACTGTGACGCGAAGATTCGCGGGGCGGGCATCGGTGAACCTCTGGTCGGGATCGTGGGCCGGGGGCAGGGTACCGGGAACGGGGGGCGGTTTCAGGTGTCCTGCGGGTCGATGTCCAAGCCGATCCGCACGCCGGAGCGCCCCGCCGGCCCGCCGGGCAGGTCGAGCACGGCGCGGATGGCGGCGGTGAGGGTGGACGACCGCGGGGCCTGCAGCAGGATGGCCCGCCGCGAGCGCCCGCGCAGCCGGTGCAGGCGCGAGGGCCCGCGCACCACCACCTGGGGGTCGGCATGCCCCACCAGTTCGGCCACCTCCGCCGCCGCGGCCTCCACGCGCTCGCGCGACTCGCCCTCCACCACGAGGCGGGCCAGATGGCCGTGCGGGGGCATGCCCCGGGGGGCGCGCCGGGCGACCTCGGCGTCCAGGAACTCCTCCACGGCGTGCGCGGCACCCAGCTGCACGGCGCGGGCGGCGGGCTCCCACGCCTGCACCACCACGCGGGCGGGCTCACCGCGGCGACGCCCCGCGCGCCCGGCCAGCTGCACGATCAACGAGAACGTGCGCTCCTCGGCACGGAAGTCCGCGTGCTGCAGGGCGGCGTCGGCATCGAGGATGCCCGCCACGGTAACCGCCGGCAGGTCGTGCCCCTTCGCCACCATCTGCGTGCCCAGCAGGATCGCCGGGCCGGGCCGCGCGAACTCATCGAGGAGTCCCACGATGCCGCCGCGGCGCGCCGCCGTGTCGGCGTCCAGCCGCACCAGGCGCGTGCCGGGCACCACCTGCGCCAGGGCCTGCTCGAGTGCCTGCGTGCCCGATCCCTGCCGCCCCACGTCCACCGAGCGGCATGCCGGACAGGCCCCGGGCGACGTGCGCTCGAGGCCGCAGTGATGGCATGCCAGCCGCTCCGGTCCGTCCTCGCGGTGCAGCACCATGGGCACGTCGCAGTCGGGGCATCGGGCGATCCACCCGCACGACCGGCACAGCGTGGTGCGCGAGAACCCGCGCCGGTTGAGCAGCAGGATGGCCTTGTCGCCGCGCTCGCCGGCCTCCTGCAGGGCGCGCGCCAGCGGGCGCGACACAGGACCGGGGGGCTGGGTGCGCATGTCCACCACGTCCACCGGGGGCATCTCGGCGCCGTCGGCGCGTCGCGAGAGGGTGATGCGCTCGAGCACGTGCCAGGCCTCGGGCCGTGGCGTGGCGCTGCCGTACACCAGGGCCACACCGGTGTCGATGGCGCGGCGATAGGCTACCTGGCGGGCGTCGTAGCGGGGCGTGGAGTCCTGCTTGTACGACGAGTCGTGCTCCTCGTCCACGAGCACCAGCCCCAGGTGGCGCACCGGCGCGAACACCGCGCTGCGGGCGCCCAGCACCACGTCGGCATCCCCGGACGAAATGCGACGGTACTCGGCCGTGCGCTCGGGGCCCGAGAGCGCCGAGTGCCACACGGCCACCCTCTCGCCCAGCCGCGCGCGCAGGCGCCCGAGGAACTGGGGCGTGAGCGCGATCTCGGGCACCAGCACCAACGAGGACATCCCGCGCTCGCGCGCCGCCGCGATGGCCCGCAGGTACACCTCGGTCTTGCCCGACCCGGTGACCCCGTGCAGCAGCAGGGCGGATGCACCGGGGAGGTCGATGGCCTCCACGATGCGCTGCACCGCCGCCTGTTGCTCGTCGGTGAGGTCCGGCGGGGCGTCCGCCGGGGGCGGCGGACCGAACCAGTCGAGCCCGCTGGCAACCGCGCGCTCGGGCGCCAGGGTGAGGACGCCATCATCCGCCATGCGGCGCAGGGTGGGCATGGTGGTGCCGGCCATCCGCACCAGGTCGGCCGCGGGCAGCACGCCACCGGCGGCGGTGAGATCGTCGAGCACCGCGCCCCGCCGCCCCCCCGGACGCTCGACGCCGGGCACGGTGCGCGCCACCAGCTGCTGCCGGCCCTGGCCGGTGGGCGCGCCCAGCCGCCACGTGCCGTCCGGGCCGCGGCGAAGGGCCCCCTCCGCGCCGGGGGGCAGCACCAGGCGCAGGCATGCCCCGAGCGGCGCCAGCGTGCGGGCGGCCACCCACCGGGCCAGCTCGAGCATGTCCGGCCCCACCACCGGCGCATCCACCAGGCCGGCCACCGGCGCGAGCGCCCCCGTGTGCGTGGCGGGGTCGCGGGTCATCACCACGCCCAGCACGGCCCGGCGCCCGAGGGGCACGGCCACCAGCGCGCCGGGCACCACGCCGGCGCCGAGCCCGGACGGCACGGCGTAGTCGAGCGCCCTGTCGAGGGCGCGGGTGGCGACGAGGGGGACGACCTGCGCGGCCGCCTCCTCGGTCGCCGCGTCAGCCAGCCTGCTCGTCCCCGATGGCCGTGCTCTCCCAGGTGAACTCGGGCTCGGTGCGGCCGAAGTGGCCGTATGCCGCAGTCTTCTGGTAGATCGGCCGGCGGAGGTCGAGGTGGTCGATGATGGCCCCGGGGCGCAGGTCGAACTTCTCGTTGATCCACTTCAGGATCTCCTCGTCCGACCGGCTGCCGGTGCCGAACGTCTGCACGTTCACCGACACCGGGTGCGCCACGCCGATGGCGTAGGCCACCTGCACCTCAGCGCGCGTGGCGAAGCCCGCCGCCACCACGTTCTTGGCCACCCAGCGGGCGGCGTACGCGGCGGAGCGGTCCACCTTCGAGGGATCCTTGCCCGAGAACGCCCCGCCGCCATGCCGCGACATGCCGCCGTAGGTGTCGACGATGATCTTGCGACCGGTCAGCCCGACGTCGCCCATCGGGCCGCCCACCACGAAGCGCCCCGTGGGGTTGATGTAGAAGGTGATCTGGTCGTTCCACACGCCGAAGTCCTCGAGCACGGGCTTCACGACCTCGCGGGTGATCTCCTCGTGCAGGAGGTCCTGCGAGACGTCCTCCGCGTGCTGGCTGGACACCACCACGGCCTCCACGCCCACCGGGCGCACGCCGTCATAGCGCACGCTCACCTGCGACTTGCCATCGGGCAGCAGGAAGGGCATGGTGGTGCGCCGGAGTGCCGCCATGCGCTCCACGATGCGGTGCGACAGCACGATGGGCAGCGGCATCAGCACCGGGGTCTCGTCGCAGGCGAAGCCGAACATCAGGCCCTGGTCGCCCGCGCCCTGCTCGTCGTAGCGGTCCTCCTCGCCGTGCGCGCGCTTCTCGTAGGCGGTGTCCACGCCCTGGGCGATGTCGGGGCTCTGCTTGTCGAGCGCCACCGACACGCCGCACGTGGCGGCATCGAAGCCGTCCTTGGAGTCGACGTAGCCGATGTGCGCGACGGTGTCGCGCACCACCGAGGGGATGTCCACCTGTGCGGCGGTGGTCACCTCGCCCGCCACCATCACCTGTCCGGTGGTGATGAGGGTCTCGCAGGCCACGCGGGACATCGGGTCCTGCGCCAGCATGGCATCGAGGACGCCGTCCGAAATCTGGTCGGCGATCTTGTCGGGGTGTCCCTCGGTGACCGACTCCGAGGTGAACAGGTACTCGCTCATGCGGCTCCTTGCCTTTGGATCCAGCGGGGCACCCTACCAACGTCGGGTGGGGCGCCCCGCCTTACGCAGGAGGTTGCCGCTACTTGCGCATGCCGACGACCACCTCGACCGTCGGCACCTCGCCGTCGGTGCTCCAGGCGGCCACGTGCGAGATGGGCTCCAGGTTGGCGCGCTTCTCCGCGCCGTCCTTGCCCTCGAACGCCCCGGCCTGGGCCATGAGGCGCGTGGCGCGGTCCATGTCGACGTATGCGAGGCCGGACACCTGATCGGGCATGCCGCGCGTTGCTGCGGCGAAGCCCGGCGTGGATGCCAGCGATGCGGATGCAGGGCGCTGGGCCAGCACGCCGGCCACCGCGCTTGCGCCGTTGCCGATGGCGGCCAGGTTGCCGCGCACGCCCCAGGCCACGCTGCGGCCCTCGCCCAGCGGGATGACCTGGCCCTTCACGGCGCCCTCTGCGAACGCCGTGGCCTTGCCGACCTTCAGCGAGTCGGGGCCGAACTGGCCCAGCGCCACCGGCACGGTCCTCGACAGCGACGTGAGGCTCGTGGTGGCGCGGGCGCCGTCCTGCACGGTCAGGGCCAGCGCCGCGCGGGGCTTCGTGCCCGGGCCGGTCACCACCACCGCGTGCTCGCCGCCCGTGAGGTTGCGCAGGTCGTCGGTGCTCACCCCGAGGAGCAGCGGCAGCTGCCCGGTGAGGGCCTCGATCTGCTTGCGCGTTTCCTCGGAGCCGCTGCCAGACGCCGACGACACGGCCGTGGCCACGGTGTCGGCCAGGCGGTTGAAGCCCAGGTAGGCCACGGCGTTGGCCGGGGCCTGCGACGTGAGAGTGGGTGCGTAGGCCATCTGGCGGGCCATGGGCGGTGCGTCCACCAGCACGGCCTTCATCCGCAGGCCGTCGCGCTCGGCCGTGACCGACATGGCGGCGGCGCCCTTGAGCTCTCCCCCTGCGAGGGTGCCCACCTGCGGAACGACTTCGCTGGCCGCCTTGCCGGCCTCGTCGAGGTTCACGTAGCCCATCGCAAAGACGTCGTCCGGCAGCTTGGCCAGGGCGTCGTTGAAGCGGAACACGCCCGACAGCACTGCGTCGCCGCCCGCGGAGTGGGCCTCGAGGGCCTGGCTTACCACGGCCTCGCTGGAGCCCACGATGAACGACTCGTCGGTGACGGCCCCGTACATGCCGGCGACGGCGTCGGCGTAAAGGGTGGCACCGTCCTTGGTGCCGGTCTCCTTGAGACCGCCGGGGTTCTTGGCCAGGAGGGCCTTGAGGTCGCCGGCCTTGCCGGGGGCGATCTGCAGCACGGCCATCACCGGGGTGTCGGCGGCCTTCGCCGCGGCGCGCCCCGCCGCGGCGGCGGGGTCGGTGAGGGCACCGGACAGCGCATCACCCGCCTCGGGGATCTCGGTCACCGCCATGGCTCCGGCCTCGCCCAGCAGCGGCTGCAGCTCACGCTCCCAGTTGACGCCCTCGCGCGTGAGGGCCTTCTCGAGGTCGGCGCGCATCTCACCGAAGCCGGGGAACATGGCGCCCAGGCGCTCGAGGTTGGACCACTGCGGCCCCGCGGTGTCGGTGGACACCTGCAGGTACAGCGGGCTCTGCGCCGGGATGTACCCCGCGATCGACGCCGGCGCGGAACCGGCCGATGCGCTGCTGCCGCAGCCCGCCATGACGGCGGCACCGGCGGCCAGGCCGGCCGCGGCGATGGCCACGGGCACCACGGTGCGGGGACGGAAACGGCCGGATCGGGTGGACGCGCTCATCGTGTGCAGGAACCTCCGTCGGGTTTGACCCCGCGAAAGTTAGAACCGCTTGGTGCCCTCACCGCCACGCATGGGTAAAGGCTCGGTTCAGAACCCGCGCGGGACGGTCACGCCTCGGATGCCGGTGCACGGCTCATGAGCGACTGCAGGCACTCGTCCGGCGACCGGCCGTCGAACGCCGCAGCCTCCACCTGCTCGGAGATGGGCAGCTCCACGCCGGCCTCGCGCGCACGGGCGACCAGGGCCTGCACGGTGGCGAGCCCCTCCACCACCTGGCCGATCTCGGCCTCCACCGCCTGCGCGGGCATGCCGCGGGCGATCAGCTCGCCCGCGCGCCGGTTGCGGCTGTGGCGGCTGGTGCAGGTGGCGATGAGGTCCCCCATGCCCGCCAGCCCCCGGAACGTGGCATCACGGGCGCCGGCCTGCGCGCCCAGGCGGCTCATCTCGGCCAGGCCACGGGTGATGAGGGCGGCCTTGGCGTTGTCCCCGAACCCCAGGCCGTCGGACATTCCCGCGGCCAGCGCGATGACGTTCTTGGCGGCCCCGCACAGCTCCACGCCCACCAGGTCGTCGTTCAGGTACACGCGGAAGGAGGGGCCGGACACGGCCTGCTGCACGCGGGCGGACAGCGCGGCGTCGCCGCTCACCACGGCCGCCGCGGGCTGCCCCGCGGCGATCTCCTCGGCATGGTTGGGGCCCGACAGCACCGCGAACGGCGTGCCCTGCCCGAGCACGTCGCCCCACGCCTGCGACAGCACGCGTCCGGTGCCCGGCTCGAGGCCCTTGGTGAGCGACAACACCCCCGCGCCCGGCGGAATGCGCGCGGCGATCTCGCCCGCCTGGGCGGCCACGGCGCGGCTGGGCAGCGCGATCACCACCATGGACGCCCCCTCGAGCGCCGTGGGGTCGCCCATGTGGGTGACTCCCACCTCGTCGGGCAGGGCGACCTCGCCGAGGTGCACGCGGTCGTGGCGGGTGTCGCGCAGCACCGCCGCCTGGGCCGCGGTGCGACAGGCCAGCGTCACGCGGGCGCCGGCCAGGGCGGCCACGCGGGCGAAGGTGCAGCCCCAGGCCCCGGCGCCCACCACCACCACGTCGCTCACCTGCGGCTCCTCACCTCGATGTCCACGGGCACGCCCGCGAGGTCGAAGCGGTCGCGCAGGCGGTTCTCGAGCCAGAAACCGTAGTCGCGGGTCATCAGGCCGCGATCGTTCACCTCGAGCCGGAACACCGGCGGCCCCACTCCGGTCTGCACCAGGAACCGCATGGACAGCCGGCGCTTGCCCTTGCGGGGGCCCGGGCGCTCCTCGGCCAGCTCGCGCAGCGTGGTGTTGAGGTCATGCGTGCTCAGGCGCGTATGGCTGGTGGCGTAGAGGCGCAGGGCCGTGGGGATGATGCGGTCGAGCCCCTCGCCCGTGACGGCCGAGCACGCCACGATGGGCGGGTGCTGGCGGCTCTTGCGGCGCACGCGCCCGGCCAGGTCGGTGAGGTCCGGCTGCGCCAGGTCCCACTTGTTGAGGGCGATCATGGTGGCGCAGTGGTTCTGCGCCGCCTGGTCGCACGCCGCCAGGTCGGCCTCGGTGATGCCCTCCGTGGCGTCGGCCACCACGATCGCCACGTCCGACCGCTCGGCGGCCTCGAGCGCGCGCTGCTGGCTGTACACCTCCACGCGCTCGCGCATGCGCCCGCGGCGGCGCAGGCCCGCGGTGTCGATGAGCACGATCTCGCGGTCGTCCCACTCGATGATGGTGTCCACCGGGTCGCGCGTGGTGCCCGGCATGTCCTGCACGATCATGCGCTCCTCGCCCAGCAGGGCGTTGAGGATGGAGCTCTTGCCCACGTTGGGCCGCCCCATGATGCAGAAGGCCGGCAGGCGCGACAGCGACTCGTCGGGCGCCTCGACCTCCGGCAGGTTCTCCACCAGCAGGTCGAGGAAGTCACCGATGTTGCGCCCGTGCAGCGCCGACACCGTGACCACCTCGCCCAGGCCGAGGCCCCACAGGTCCTGCGCGCGGATCTCGGCCTCGGCGTTGTCGCACTTGTTGGCCACCACGATCACCGGGCGATGCGAGCGGCGCAGGCGCTCCGCCACCTCGAGGTCGCCGGGGGTGGCGCCCACCATGGCATCGACCACGAACAGGATCAGGTCGGCCTCGTCGATGGCGCGGATGGCCTGCGCGGAGATGTCCTTGGCCATCGTGGACTCGTCGGCCTCGTCGATGCCGCCGGTGTCGAGTATCTGGAACTGACGGCCGTTCCACTCGGCGCCGCCCTGGCGGCGGTCGCGGGTGGCCCCGGGGCGGGAGTCCACCACGGCCTCACGGCGCCCGGTCAGCCGGTTGAACAGCGTCGACTTGCCGACGTTCGGGTAGCCCACGACCGCCACCACGGGCTGGCCCTGGGCGACCGTGCTGCCCTTGGCGGCGTGGCGCTCGCGCCCCCGCGGGCGGTCGGGCATGCCCGGACGCGACTCGCTCATTCGTCGTCCGTGGTGGCCATCTCGGTGGGCGGGTCCTGCACGGGGCCGCCGATCTCGGGCAGCAGCGCGGCGATGGCGGCCATCATGCGCCGCGCCAGTTCGGCCGCGCGCTCGCTGCGCGAGCCCTCGAGGCCCTCCTTCGACACCGGGGGGCCGAAGATCACGCGTGACGGGCCGTGCTTCTGCTGGATGCCCCAGATGGCCGCGGGGATGACCGTGACGTCATCCGGCAGCCCCAGCGACGCCGCGCCGGGGTAGGGCTTGCGCAGGCGCTGGTCGCGCGAGCGCGTGCCCTCGGGGAAGATGATGACCACCTCGCCGCGGGCCAGAAGTCCCTTGGCGATGCGCATGGCGGTGCGATCGGCCTGCCCGCGCTTGATGGGGAACGCACCCAGCGTGCCGATGGCGACCTTCTGGATGCGGTGGCGGAACAACTCGGACTTGGCCATGTAGTACGCCCGTCGCGGGATGGCCGACCACCCCACCAGGAACGGGTCGTTGTTGGTCATGTGATTGCTGACGATCAGCACGCCGCCCCTGCGCGGGATGTGGTGCTTGCCCCGCACCGTGCGCGCGCGGTACCAGGTGCGGAAGTACACCGACAGCATGTTGCGCCCGATCCACCACCACCACGAGGTGATGCGCACGTCGTCCGCGGACTCGGGCGCGCCCAGGCGGTCGCGCGCGGGCGGGTGGTCGCTCACGGGGTCACCTGCCGCGCCATGTCGGCGATGCGCTGCACCACCTGGTCGATGCCCATGCCGGTGGTGTCCACCACCACCGCGCCGTCGGCCACCACCAAGGGGCTCGCGGCGCGTGAGGAATCGGCCAGGTCGCGGCGCTCGACGTCGTCGCGTATGGCGCGCAGGTCCACGCGCTCGCCCCTGGACACCAGCTCGGCATGGCGTCGCCGCGCCCGCTCGTCCACCGACGCCGTGAGGAACACCTTCACCTCGGCAGCGGGGAACACCACGCTGCCGATGTCGCGCCCGTCGCACACCCAGTCACCGCTCTGCATGACCTCGCGCTGGCGCGCCACCATCTGGTCGCGCACCTGGGGATGCGCCGCCACCTCCGACACCGCGCCAGTGACGTCGGCCTCGCGGATGGCCATGGTGACATCGTCCCCGCCCATCATCACGCGCATGCCCCCCGGGCCATCCTGGAGGCTGACCGGCTCCGCCGCGGCGAGCGCGGCGAGGGCCGGGCCGTCGTCGAGGGGGGTCCCCGTGCGCAGCGCGCGCAGGGTGAGCGCACGGTACATGGCACCGGTGTCGAGGTAGCCGATGCCGAGGGAGCGGGCCACCGCACGCGCCACGGTGCTCTTGCCCGCTCCCGCGGGGCCATCGATGGCCACGATCATCCGGCCACCCCGCCGATTGCGCCGAGGTGGTCCACGAATCGCGGGTACGACACCGCGGCGGCCTCCATGCCGTGGACGGTGACGCCGGACTGGCTGGCCAGCCCGGCGAGGGCGCCGAGCATCGCGAGCCGGTGGTCGCCGTGCGCGCGCACCTCGCCCCCGGGGATGAACATCTGGCCGCGCACCGAGAAGCCGTCCTCGCGCTCGTCGGCCTCCACACCCACGGCCCGCAGCAACTCCACCACGGTGGCGATGCGGTCACTCTCCTTCACGCGCAGCTCCCCGGCGCCCGTGACCACCGTGGTGCCCGCGGCCAGCGCGCCCAGCAGCCCCACCAGCGGGAGCTCATCCACCATGGAGGGAACCTCCTCCGCGCCCACCTCGGTGGCCTGCAGGATGCCCCGGGAGCGCGCCACGATGTCGCCCGCCGGCTCGCCGGCCACGTCCGGACCCGGATGTACCTCCACGTCCGCGCCCATGCGCCGCAGCACGGCCAGCAGGCCCGTGCGCCCGGGGTTGAGGTTGACGCCCGTCACGCGCACCGCCGGGTCGCCCCGCAGGACGCCCGCGACGATCCAGAACGCGGCAGACGAGAAGTCGCCGGGCACCCGCAGGTCGGGCAACTGCAGGCCCGGCACGGGCCCGTGCACGCCCACCATGCCATCGCGCTCCATCACGTCCACGCCTGCGGCGCGCAGCATGCGCTCGGTGTGGTCGCGCGACGCCACGGGCTCGCGCACCCAAGTGTCGCCTTCGGCGGCGAGCCCCGCCAGGAGCAGGCAGCTCTTCACCTGGGCGCTGGCCACGGGAAGGTCGTGCACCATGCCGTGGAGGGGCAGCCCGGGGCGCACCGCGAGGGGCGGCCGCCCGTCCTCGGCGGGCACGACCGCCGCGCCCATGGCGGACAAGGGCACGGTCACGCGCGCCATGGGCCGCGTGCGCAGGGAGTCGTCGCCGTCGAGCACGGTGACCTCGCCCGGCGCCTGCCCCACGATGATCCCCGTGAGCAGGCGCATGAGCGTTCCGGCGTTCATGCAGTCGATCACCGGCGGGGCCGCCAGGCCCCGCACGCCGCGCCCCGACACCACCACGCGACCGGATGCGATGTCGCCCTCCACCCCCGCGCCCAGCGCGCGCACGGCGGCGAGGGTGGCGCGGGTGTCCTCGGAGGCGAGCGGGTCGTCCACCACCACGGGGCCGTCCGACAGGGCTCCCAGCAGGAACGCGCGGTGGGTGATGGACTTGTCGGGCGGCACGGCGACCGTGCCCGCCACGGCAGTGGCCGGACGGATGGTGAGGCTGCTCATCGGGGGTGGATCCTAGGGGTCCGGCGGGGGCGCTACCCTCGGCCGCCCATGACCGCCCTGCAGCAGCTTCCCGTGGATGCCGTGGCCGACCTGGCCCACCTCGTGGCGCGGGGCGAGGCCGGCGGCCACCTCGATCCGGCCGACGCCGCGGTGGCGGAGCGCCTGCTGGATCGCCTGCGCGATGACTGGCGCGACATGCACGGCGAGGCGCGCGCGGCGCTGGGGCGCATCGCGGCATCGCTGCGCGCGCGACGCGATGCGCTGGATGCACCCGCCCCGCCCCGGGCCGGGCAGCCGCGAGCGCTGCGCGACGTGCTGGCGCACCTGGGAGTGGATGCCCTGCGGCCGGGGCAGGACCGCCCCCTCCTGGCGGCACTGGCCGGTGCCGACAGCCTGGTGGTCATGCCCACCGGGTCGGGCAAGTCGCTGTGCTTCCAGGCTCCGGCGTTCGCGTCGGGTGGGCTGACCGTGGTGGTGAGCCCGCTGGTGGCGCTCATCCAGGACCAGCACGACCGCCTGGCGGCCGCCGGCATGCCCGTGGCCATGGTGACCGGCCTGCAGTCGCCGGCCGAGCAGCGCGCGGCCATCGACGCCATCGCGCACGGACAGGCGCGGCTGGTGCTGTGCGCGCCGGAGCGCTTCGCGCACGAGGCCTTCGTGCGCGCCGTGCAGGCGAACCCCGTGGACCTGCTGGCCATCGACGAGGCCCACTGCGTGTCGGAATGGGGACACGACTTCCGGCCCGAGTACCTGCAGCTGGCCCGGTTGCGCGACCTGCTTGCGCCGCGGGCCGTGATGGCGCTCACGGCCACCGCCACGCCCGCGGTGTCGCACGAGATCGTGCAGCGGCTGGGCCTGCGCGACCCGGTGACGGTGCGCACGGGGTTCGATCGCGACAACCTGTCGTTCGACGTCATCCGCCTCGACGGCAAGGGGGCGGTGGCCCGCAAGTGGGCGGCGCTCGAGGCGGGACTTGCCGCCGACGGCGGCACCCCGGCGATCGTGTACTGCGGAACCCGCAAGGCCACCGAGGAGGTGGCGGAGGGCCTGGCCCAGCGCGGCCACCGCGCGGTGGGGTACCACGCGGGCATGCCCGACGACCAGCGCGTGCGTGCGCAGGAGGCCTTCATGTCGGGCGAGGCCGACGTGATCGCCGCCACCAATGCGTTCGGCATGGGCATCGATCGCGCCGACGTGCGCGGGGTGTGGCACTGGTCCATCCCCACCTCGCTCGAGGGCTATTACCAGGAGGCCGGCCGCGCGGGGCGAGACGGGCAGCAGGGGCGGGCCGTGCTGCTGGCCATGCGCGCCGACCTGGGCCGCCTGATCCGGTTCGCCACCGACGCACGGGTGGAGGAGGGCGGTGACCCCCAGGCGGCGCGCGACCGCGCGTGGGCCGGCTACCGGGCGATCACCGGCTACGTGGAGTCCGGGCGCTGCCGCCGCCAGGTGATCCTCGACCACTTCGGCGACCCCGCCCCCGGGGCGCCCCGTGGACGGTGCTGCGACATCTGCGACCCGCTGCCCGAGGCCGCGCCGCCGCGTGCCGCCGCACCCGCACGCCGCCCGGATTCCGCCGCGCCGGAGCCGGCCGATCACCTGGACCCCGGTGATGCGCGGGTGTTCGAGGCGCTTCGCGCCTGGAGGCGCGAGCGGGCGGATGGCAAGCCCGCCTACACCGTGTGCGCCGACCGGGCGCTGCGCACCATTGCCGTGCAGCGCCCGCGCGACGCCCAGGAGCTGCTGCAGGTGAAGGGCGTGGGCCCGGCGTTCGTGCAGCGCCACGGCGAAAGCCTGTTCGCCGTGCTGGCCGACGCAGCATGACCGCATTCGCGGTGCAGGCGGGGGGCGTGACCCTCCGGGGCGACGACGATGGCCACGGGCCCGTGGTGCTGGTGCTGCACGGGCTGTCGGCTACCCGGCGCTACGTGCTGCACGGCTCCACGGCGCTGGAGCGCGACGGGTTCCGGGTGATCGCCTACGACGCGCGGGGGCACGGCGCGTCGTCCCCCGCCCCATCCCCCACCGACTACCGCTACGCGCAACTGGCGGACGACGCCCTGCGCGTGCTGGACGGCCGCGGCGTGGAGCGGGCGGCGGTGGTGGGGATGTCCATGGGCTCGGCCGTGGGCGCGGCCCTGGCAATCGCCCATCCGCAGCGCGTGCAGGCGCTGGTGGCCATCACGCCCGCGCACCTGGGCATGCCCACCCGCGACCCGGGGCGCTGGCAGCAACTGGCCGCGGGGCTGGAGGACGGCGGCCCCGAGGGGTTCGTGCAGGCCTACGGCGACCCCGGGGTGCCGCCGGAGAGCCTGGAGCTCATCCGGACGGTCATGCGCCAGCGGATGGCGCGCCACGAGCACCCCGCGGCGGTGGCCGCGGCGCTTCGCGCCACCCCGACCGGCGCGGCGTTCGACGGAGAGCAGGCCCTGGCGGGCATCACGTGCCCGGTGCTGGTGGTGGGAAGCCGTGACCGGCTGGACCCGGAGCACCCGCTGTGGATCGCGGAGCGGTGGGCGGCGACGATCCCGGGGGCCCGGCTGGTGGTGGAGGACGAGGGCCAGAGCCCGCTGGCATGGAGGGGCGGCAGCCTCAGCCGCGAGATCGCGGCCTTCCTCGCCGGGGCCGGGATGCCCCCCCGCGCCACGCGCTGAACGATGCCACGCTGCCACCGCCGGGGCGGCGCAGCCACGGCCATGGATGCACCTGGACCGGCGCGATCTCTCGCGCGCGCATGCGCCACCCCGGCACGGGGGTGAACGTGGCCGCCACGGGGCGCCCCGCGAGCACCTCCACAGGACGGCCACGGTGAACCTCGACGGGACGGCGTTCCGCCAGGTCGGACAGGCACTCGGCGATGAACACCAGGCGGGCCGCCACCGGGCGAAGGCGCCGCAGATAGGCCTCGTCGAACACGAACACCGCGGGAAGACCCGGGTTGGCCGCGAGGGCGGGGTCGCCGTCGCCCAGCGACTCGGCGGTGATCCACACGGCCTCGGGAACCCCGGCGGCCTCGGGCTGCGCCGGCCCCGCAGTGGCCGCGGGGTCGGGGTCTGCCCGCAGCAGGGGGCTCGGCTCCACCCGCACCACCGGATCGTCGGCCGGCCAGCGCTCGATGGGGCACCCGGTGCGAAGCGCGCAGCCGTCGCACACGCCGGGGGCGCGGCGCTGCACCTGCCCGCGCGCGAACCCGTAGCGACGCCCGGTGGCCGTGCCGGCCGTCCACTGCCAGCCCAGGGCATTGGCGGCCCGTGAGCCGTCGAGCAACCGGCGGCGCATCCACCTCTCCCCCTCCTGCCACAAACGGCCGTGGCGCACCGCCCAGTGGGACGCAATCCACATGCGCGACTGGTTCACCATCCAGCCGTCGCCCTCGAGCTCGGACACCACCAGGTCGATGCAGGCCATGCGGCGGTCGAGCACCTGCGGGGTGGACGACCCACGGTCCGGCGCGGCAGACGCCCGCAGCGGCCGCCCGATGGCGCTGCCCAGGCGCGCGTAGAGATGCCGCGCGTACTCCTGCCACATCAGCTCGTCGCGGAACTTCCCGACATCACGCGCCGGGCCACCATCCACGTGGCGCCATGCGCACGGCAGGGTGATGAGCCCATGCCGGATCCACGGCGAGAGCCCGGAGGCGCCGCGGGCGGACGGCGGCCACACCTCGCTGCGGCGCGCGGCATAGCCCCGTACGTCGAAGCCGTCCAGGGCCAGGTCGGCCGCCGACTGCCCGCCGCGGAAGCGCCCGGATGCCGAGGCCGGCCCGCTGAACAGCCCGTGCAGGTGGCGGTCCACCCACTCCCGCTCCCCTCCCGGGGGTGGCGACGGAAGCGGCGTCACGGAAACGGCAGCGCCCGCTCGAATACCAGCCGGTCCTCGCCCGGCCCCAGGTAGCCCTGCACCAGCGGGCCGTCGAACCCCAGGGCCCGGTGGAACGCGATGGACCCCTCGCGGTGCGGGGCGGCCAGCGCGCGAATGCGCGTGCAGCCGCGCTCCATGGCCCTGTTCCCGAACGCGCGGTACAGCGCGGCCCCCACCCCCTGCCCCCGCAGGTCGGGGTCCACCGCATGCAGGTGCACGTAGGCGAGGTCGGGCTCGGACACGCTGGCAAGGCCCAGCAGGAACGCCGCGGGCGCGCCGTCGGCCCGCGCGATCCACACCCCGTGCGGACCCAGTTGGTCGAAGAACAGCCGGTGCAGGGTGAGCCCCACCGGGTGCCCGAACCAGTCATCGGCCACCGCGCGGGCGGCGGCGAAGTCGTCCGGCCGCAGCGCCCGCGGCGGCTGCAGCCCCTCCATGGCGGTCAGGCCAGCTCGGCGATTCCCACCGGGCACGACACCCCGGTGCCGCCCAGGCCGCAGTAGCCGCCCGGGTTCTTGTGCAGGTACTGCTGGTGGTAGCCCTCGGCGTAGTAGAACGGCCCGGCTTCGGCGATCTCGGTGGTGATGGCGCCCGCGCCGGCGGCGTCGAGCGCCCCCTGGAACATGTCGCGCGAGGCCTCGGCGATCTGCCGCTGGCGGTCGTCCATCCAGTAGATGGCCGACCGGTACTGGGTGCCCACGTCGTTGCCCTGGCGGAAGCCCTGCGTGGGGTCGTGCCCCTCCCAGAACACCCGCAGCATGTCGGCGTACGAGGTGACCGCGGGATCGAAGACCGCCAGCACCACCTCGGTGTGCCCCGTGCGCCCGGTGCACACCTCCTCGTAGAGCGGGTTGCGCGTGAAGCCGCCCGCATAGCCCACGGCGGTGGTCCACACGCCCGGCTGGGTCCAGAACATTCGCTCGGCACCCCAGAAGCAGCCCATGCCCACCACCACCTGCTCCAGGCCATCGGGGAACGGCGGCAGCAGCGGGTTGCCCAGCACCTCGTGCGCGGCGGGAACGCGGATGGTCTCGGTGCGCCCGGGAAGGGCATCCTCCTCCGTCACCATCATCGGCTTGCCGAATCCGAACAGTCCCATGGCGCCTCCCGCGCTCGCTCAGCGCGAAGGCTAGGACGGCCTCACGTGACCCGGTAGCCCCTATCGCGGATGAGGTCGATGGCCCGGGCCACCGCGGCATCGCCCGCGATGTCGAGGCTGAGGGTGCCGAAGGGCTCATCGGCGCGGGCCGGGCTGAGGTGCAGGTCCTCGATGTTGATGTGCGCGTGGCCCAGCACGGTGGCGATCTCGCTGAGCACGCCGGGGCGGTTGGGCACCTCCACGGTCACCCGCACCACGTCGCCCCCCGCGGCCTCCTCCTGGGCCAGCAGGCGCTCGCGGCCCTGCGCAGCTGTGCCGAAGAACTCCTCCAGCCACTGGCGGTCGCCGCGCTCGAGCGCCCCCTCCACGTGGGCGAGCTCATCCTGGTGGCGGCGGGTCTCGGCCAGCACGGCGTCGCGGTTGCTCAGCAGGATGTCGGCCCACAGGCGGGGGTTGGCGCCGGCCACCCGGGTGAGGTCGCGGAACGACGGCCCGGCCGAGCCGAGGGCCTCGCGTCCCTGCGGGGCGGTGGATGCGGCCTGCCGCATCAATGCCGAGGCCATCACATGCGGCAGGTGCGACACCAGGGCCATCAGGTGATCGTGCACGGCGGCGTCCACGGCCACGGGAGTGGCCCCCACCGACGCCACCATTCCGTGCACGCGCGCCAGCAGGTCGGGGCGGGTCTCGGCCGTGGGCGTGATGAACCACGTGGCGCCCGCGAACAGGTCGGCGCGCGCGTTGGCCACGCCGGATCGCTCGCCCCCGGCCACGGGGTGGCCTCCGCAGAAGCGCTCGCGCTCGGCAGGGCTGAGCTGCGCGAGCACCGCGCTCTTGGCCGATCCGACGTCGGTCACCACGGCGTCGTGGCCCGCGGCATCGAGCACCTGCCGGGCCACGCCCGGGATGTCGCCCACGGGAGCGCAGAGCACCACCACCTCGGCTCCGTCCACGGCCCGCGCGACATCGTCCACCGCCACCGTGATGGCACCGCGGGCGATCGCCTGGTCGAGGGCGTCCGGGGACGGGTCGAACCCGCGCACGTCGGTCGCCCC
>Ga0180431_10000340_pt1 | contig 66968 bp, 56 predicted proteins | sample SS_ome_11_FD_132459 | JGI IMG/M metagenome (GOLD analysis project Ga0180431, IMG submission 132459) | Hypersaline lake sediment archaeal communities from the Salton Sea, California, USA - SS_1_MS_1 metaG | ecosystem: Environmental > Aquatic > Non-marine Saline and Alkaline > Hypersaline >...
CGTTTTCTGGATTTCGTAACCATCCGAGTGTCTCCTAATTGAAGGTTAGGCAAATTCCTCCAATAGAAGCGCTCGGATGGTCCTTTTTCAAATTCAATTAGCTTTTGGGGACATACCAGGGGAGTTGTCATGGGGCGGGGAATTTCTCGGCCGCCCCTACGCTCGAAAGAGGGAGAAAACTATAAGAACCACCCATCGTGGAATGTAACATGAGTCCTGATGACCCACCCTACGGATTGCGAAGGATCGCGTCGACCAGCCCGGCCGCCGTATGCGGGGAGGCTTCCGCCGCGGGGTCGTATTCGAGATCGCGCAGGGCAGCCGAAGTCAGCGGGCTTATGCTTGCGAGCCGGGCGTGGCGCAAGGCGTCGCCGTAGAGACGGACCAGCGAACGGCCGGTGGCGGGACTGGTGACGGCGGCCCAGTCGATCTCGCCGGCGGCGAGCATCTCCGCGACTTCCGCGTTGGGCTCCTCGACGTCGACGCTGTCGTAGACGACGACGCGGTCGACCCGGGCACCCGCTTCGGTCAACCGTTCGGCCAGGACCTCTCGGCCCCGGCTTGCCGCGGCCAGGAGAAACCGCTTGCCGTCGGCTTCGTCCGCGAGGGCGTCGGCCAGCGACTCGGCATTGAACTCCTCGGGCACCAGGTCGGCCTGAAGGCGGTATGTGCCGAGCCGGTCGGCGGTGCCGGAGCCGACGGCCGCCAGTTTCACGCCCTCGAGCCGGCGGACGTCGCCGCCACGGCCGAGAAGCCGCCGCAGAAAGTAGTCGACCCCGTTGCTGCTGGAGAACACCAGCCAGTCGTACCGGTCGAGCGCATCCAAGGCGGCGTCGACGGGCGACCAGTCGGGCGGCTCGGTGATTCGAATGGCCGGTTGCGTGACGACGTCGGCCCCGAGCGGGACAAGCCGGTTGCGGAGTTTTTCGGAGGTACCCGGCGATCCGGCAACCAGAACGCGGGTGCCGCGCAGCGGTCGCGCGGCGCCCCCGGGTAGTTCCGAGTCCCGGCCGGGATGGTCGTTGTACATTACATCGCTTCCAACGGCACCAGCTTCTCTTTTTCTTCTTTCTTCTCCAGGCATTGAGTCTATTTGGGCGTGGCGCAAAGTCAAGGAGGTTCGCTGCAAACTCCACCCGGGGGAGGGAGGCTTCCTGTCCGGACGTTTAGCCCGGATTATTCACGTAGGGTGGGACAAGCGTGCGTGAGCCCTTGGTGGGCCGACGGAAACGGCGATCTTCCCTAAATCAACGTGCCAACGTCGCGGAACGATAGATCACACGCGCCGGCCCACCAAAGAGCCGTTTCCTTGTCCCACCCTACGAGTTCATGAATAATCCGGGTTAGCGAGTGGTTCCGTCGCCGCGTTCCCGGTCAAGCCGGCATTGACTGGTAGTATTCCATGAGTATCTTTGCCACCTCGGGCCTCGCGAACTCGGGTGGCAGATCCTCGCCGTTGGAGAGCATTTCGCGCACCTTCGTTCCGGAGAGGAAGACGAAGTCCTCTTTCTGGTGTCCCTCGGGCGCCTCGCGCATCATGATCACGTCGCCGACGACCTTCGAGAAGGCGGTGTGGTCGGCCTCGAAAATCTCGATTTCGAGGGCGTCTTGCGGGACCTCGCTGTGAAAGATCTCCTGGGCGTCGAACGGTCCGTAGTAGTCGCCCGCTCCGGCGTGATCCCGCCCGACGATCAGGTGTGTGGCGCCCATGTTCTGACGGAAGATGGCGTGTAGGACCGCCTCGCGCGGTCCGGCGTAGAGCATGTCGAATCCGTACCCGGTGATCTCGCAGGAGTTCGGCTCGAAGTAGAGTTCGACCATCTTGCGGATCGCCGCGTCGCGTACGCCGGCCGGGATGTCGCCCGGCTTGAGTTTCCCCAGCAGCATGTGGATCACGGCACCGTCCGCCCCGACGCGTTCCATGGCGATCTTTACCAGCGCCTCGTGGGCGCGATGCATCGGGTTTCGGGTCTGGAAGGCAACGACCTTGTTCCATCCGTTTCGCTCGATCATCTCGCGGATCTCGACCGCGGTGCGGAACGTTTCCGGGAAGTCGGTGGCGAAGTAGGAATAATTGAGCACCCGGACCGCCCCGGCGACGAACGTCTTGCCGGCCGACAGGAAGTTATTCACGCCCGGGTGTTCCATGCTCGTTGTGCGGAAGATGCTCTCCGCCATCGACTGCATCTGCTGGCCGGTCGCTTCGCCGATCGACTCGACGTCCTGGATCGCGATCACGGGGTTTCCCTCGACGTTCGGATCGAGTAGGGCAATCCGCTTTGCGCCGCCGATCGCGGAGGCGTCCTCGACGACGTTGACGATCGGCACGGGCCAGAAGAGCCCTCCGGTCGTCTTCATCCCCTCGGCCACGGAGAGGGAGTCCTCGAGGCTCATGTAACCGGTAAGCGGGTTGAAGTACCCGCAACCCAGCATGACCGCGTTGGCGGCCGCCTGGGAGCAGACAAGCAGTTTCGGCAATCCTTCGGCTTCCTTCTCGAGCTCGGCCCGCTTCGCCTCATCCGCGACAAACAGCGGGTTCAACGACTCGGAACCGTGCGGCTTGATCATAAGACTCTCCTTTATTTTCTTTCGTTCGATGATGATCGATGCAGGGAGCAGCTATTTATTACGACAGCGCTAAGTTGCTACCGCAGAGTAACGGAAGTTGTTGTTGAGTAACAACTTGCATTAGCGGTATGAAATGTCGTTTAGCGGGCGGGCTTGCCCGCCGCTGTACATCCGATTTCTCACAACCTCAGCGGCGGGCAAGCCCGCCCGCTAAACCGTGGTGACACTCAACTTGGCGCTGTAGTATTATTCAACAACGACCACCTGCCCCAAACGGTACGGCAAGATTGGGAGAACGACAAGAGGATCAGCCCGGGATTTGGACAAGGGGTTGCAAATTCAGCAGTCCAAATTCTCCCGTAGCCGAAGTCGTGAGGCTTCGGAGAGTCGTGGAAAATCCCGAATTCTCACGAATTCGGGATTTCTTCGGGGGGGATGGGCGTAGTTCCCTTGACTTCGCCGTAGGGGCAAATAGGCTCTCGATTGTGCCTGCTGCGTTCACCGGAGAAATGGGAACCTGCTTCGCCGACCTCCGAAACCGAAGCCTCGCCGCCCGAGCCGCCATGCTCGGGACGGTGGCACTGGTGCTCTATGGGGTGATAGCGCCGATAGCGTATCTTTGCGCCGGCCGCGGGGGGCTGTGGGCGTCGGCCCTGGCGGGGCTGGCGTGTCTGGCCGGGGCGGAAATCGCCCTGGTCATCAGCCACTTGCTGCGGGCGCCCGGACGCGTGCTGTGGGGGCTGTTATTCGGTATGGCAGCGCGAATGGGTATTCCACTGACTTTCGGGCTGGTGGCCAGCTTGATCGACGGTCCCCTGGCAAGGGCCGGCTTGTTGTTTTATCTTTTGGTCTTCTTCCCCGTTACGCTGGCGGTCGAGACGGTGCTGTCGCTTCCGCAGCCCGAACCGGACGGGGGATGCAAGAAGACCTCGTAGGAGTTATTGTTAAAAATCAGGTAACCGATGGCCGTTGATCCCGCAGAACTGATGTCGCACGTGAAGGACGCCGAGTCCTTCCACCTCCCCGGCGGGAAGCACTTCGACATCCCTCAAGTGCTCGAGCCTATTGGGATGGAGTTGACGAAATTCATGGTTTTGGAAGTCGTGGCAGCGGTGTTGATGATCATGATTTTCGTTCCCCTGGCGTGGCGGATTCGAACGGGCAAGCGTCCTCGGGGCCTTTTGTGGAATTTCTTCGAGGTGATTCTGTTGTTTCTCCGCGACCAGGTGGCCCGGCCGGCCATCGGCCGCAAAGACGCCGATCGGTTCCTCCCCTATGTTTGGACGGTCTTCTTCTTCATCCTGTTCTGCAATCTGCTGGGGCTGGTACCCTGGGCCGGTTCGCCGACGGGTGCGTGGGGTTGCACGGTGTCGCTGGCGGCCATCGCGTTTTTGATCGTCATCGGGTCGGGCATGAAGAAGTACGGGCCGGTTGGTTTCTGGACGGGCCAGGTCCCTCACATGGAACTGCCGTTTGTGATGGCAATCTTGATCAAGCCGATGGTCTTCGTGATCGAGATCGTCGGGTTGGGCATTCGGCATTTTGTGCTTTCCATTCGTTTATTGGCGAACATGTTTGCCGGCCACCTGGTGTTGGCCGTCGTTGTCGGCTTTATTGCGATGACGGCAGAACATCATATTGTGCTTTGGTCGGGGGTGACGGTCAGCAGCGTTCTCGGCGCGGTGGCGCTGTGTTTGCTCGAACTCCTGGTCGCTTTTATCCAGGCGTACATTTTTGCGTTTCTTTCAGCATTGTTTATCGGCATGGCGATCCACCAGCACTGATTCCCTGCGGGTTCGTGCGCCGGATGGCGGTGTCAGAAACCGGGTTATTGGAAGGAGATGGATCAAGTGAACAAGTTGACGAAGATTGCAGCCTTGTGTTTCGTGCTGTTGCTCATGGCTGCGCCCGCCCTCGCACAGGAAGAAGCCGGAACGGGCGAGGAACCGGCGGCAAAAACAGATACCGATCCCAATGCGTGGATCGTCCTTGGCGGGGCGTTCGGTGCGGGCATCATCATCATCGGCGCCGGCTACGGGATCGGCAAGATCGGTTCCTGTGCGGTCGAGAGCATGGCCCGCCAGCCCGAAGTCGCCGACAACATCCAAACGGCGATGATCATCGCGGCGGCGCTGATCGAAGGGGCGACCTTTTTCGGACTGATCGTCTGTTTGTTGTCCCTGTACGCATGACGCATGAGGCAGTGCCATGATCCTCACACGAGTTCTTTCCGGCCTGGGCGTGGCCCTGGCCGTGACGGCCCTGGGCAGCACCTCGGCGCGCGCAGCGCACGACCCGGTGCTGGCCGAGGAGGAGCGTGCGGTTACCGAGGGGGTCAAGGAGCTTCTCCACGAGGCAAAAGAAGACCCGTTCGGCACGCACGACGAACACGCCAAGAAGGGCGAGGTCAGCACCGACCCGCTGGAGCTGAAGAAGGACCTTGCCATCTGGACGGCGGTTATTTTCCTGCTGCTTCTGGCCGTTCTCTGGAAGTTCGCCTGGAAACCGATCGCCGAAGGCCTCGAAAAACGCGAGAAGGGAATTGCCGATCAGATTGACGGTGCCGAGCAGGCAAACCGGGACGCCCGGCAGTTGCTCGCCCAGTACGAGCAGAAGCTCGCCGGCGCCACGGACGAGGTCCGCCGGATCATCGAGCGGGGACGCCACGATGCCGAGCAAGTCGGCCGGGAGATGGTGGACAAGGCCAAAACGGATGCCGACGCCGAACGCCAGCGGGCCTTGCAGGACATCGACACCGCGACGGCCGGCGCCCTGAAGGAGCTGGCCGAGAAGAGCGCCGACCTGGCGGTCGATCTGGCCGGAAAGATCGTCCGCGCCGAGTTGAAACCCGCCGATCACGCCAGCCTGATCGAACGGACCATGAGCGACTTCGGCAGACAACCACCAAGTAACAATTAGATAGACCGCAGCGTTTCCACAAGGACGAACGGGCATCGAGACGCCATGAGCGAACCCCACGACCAGAACGCCGAGCACGCCCGAACCGCGGCCGGGATCGAGCCGCAGGCCGGCATCGAGCACATCGCCGGCGTCTACGCCGAGGCGCTGCTGGACGCCGCCGGGAAGGCGGGCGAAACGCCATCGATGCTCGAAGAGTTCGATTCGCTGATCGACGACGTCCTGGCGGCCTTTCCCAAGCTGGAAGAGATCTTCGCTTCCGGCTTGATTCCGCACGACGAGAAGGTCGACATCATCGACCGCGTATTCGCCGAGCGGGGTTCGCCCTTGATGGTGAATTTCCTCAAGGTCGTCTCGCGCCACGGGCGGCTTGATTGTCTTCGGGCGATTCACCGGCAGGCCCGCTTGCTCGATGACCGCCGGCGCGGCCGGGTCCCGGTAACGCTGACGACCGCTACGGAGATCGGCGAACAACAGGCACGGGGCATCGCCGAGGCCCTTCGCAAGAAGCTGGGCGGCGAACCCGTCCTCACGCGCGCGACCGATCCCGACCTGATCGGCGGCGCCGTCGTTCGACTCGGCGACGTCGTCTACGACGGCTCGATCGCCAACCGGTTGAAAATCATCCGAAAGCAAATGATCGACAGGAGCGTTCATGAGATTCAAAGCCGACGAGATCGCTTCCGTAATTCAGCAGGAAATTGAACAGTTCGATTCCCGGATCGACGTCCGCGAGGTCGGGCGGGTCATCGAAGTGGGGGACGGGATTGCGCGCGTCTACGGGCTTTCCGGTGTGATGTCCGGCGAAATGGTCGAATTCTCCGAAGGAGTCCACGGGCTGGCCTTCAACCTCGAAGAGAACTCCGTCGGGGTCATCATCCTCGGCGACTATCTCGAAATCAACGAGGGCGACGAGGTCCGAAGCATGGGCCAGTTGCTCAGCGTCCCGGTCGGCGACGCCGTGCTGGGACGCGTGATCGATCCGCTGGGCAACCCGCTCGACGGCAATGGCCCCATCGTCTCGAACGAGCGCCGCGTGGTCGAACAGATCGCCGAGGGCGTGGCCCAGCGCCAGCCGGTCAACGAGCCGCTTCAAACCGGCATCAAGGCGATCGATTCGATGACCCCGATCGGCCGCGGCCAGCGCGAGCTGATCATCGGCGACCGGAAGACCGGCAAGACGGCGATCTGCATCGACACGATCATCAACCAGAAAGACACGGACGTGAAGTGCTTCTACGTCGCGGTCGGCCAGAAGGACTCGACGGTGGCCGGGCTGATCGAGACGCTGCGGCGCGAAGGGGCCATGGACTATACGACGGTCATCGTGGCGGGGGCTTCTGATCCCGCCCCGCTGCAATATGTCGCCCCCTATGCCGGCTGCTCCATGGCCGAGTACTTCATGTTCAAAGGCGAACATGCGATGATCGTCTACGACGATCTCTCGAAACAGGCGGCCGCCTACCGGCAGCTTGCGCTTTTGATGCGGCGCCCGCCGGGACGCGAGGCCTATCCGGGCGACATTTTTTATTGCCACAGCCGGCTTCTGGAGCGGGCCGCCAAGCTCAGCGACGAGCGGGGAGGCGGCTCCCTGACGGCACTGCCCATCGTCGAGACCCTTGAAGGCGAGGTCTCGGCGTACATCCCGACCAACGTGATTTCGATCACCGACGGCCAGATCTACCTGCAACCCGACCTGTTTTTCGCCGGCCAGCGCCCCGCGATGAACGTGGGGATTTCGGTCTCGCGGGTGGGGGGCAAGGCCCAGGTTCCGGCGATGAAGAAGATTGCCGGCGGGTTGCGGCTCGACCTGGCGGCGTTCCGCGAGCTGGAGGCCTTCGCCCAACTGGGAACCGATCTGGACGCCGCGACGCAGAAACGCCTCGATCGCGGCTACCGCATGACCGAACTGCTCAAGCAGGGCCTTTACAAACCGATGCACGTTACCGACCAGGTGCTGAGCATCTATGCCGGAACCCGCGGCCATCTCGACAAGATTGCCGTGGAAGAAGTCGCCGCGTGGGAAGAGGCGATGTTGAGATTCTTCCACGATCAAAAACGGCCGCTCTGGCAGAAGATCACCGACACAAGACAGTTCGACGACGAGACGGCGGCGGAAGTGGACGCGGCGCTGGCCGAATTCACGCCTCCCGGCGGCGCCGGCGGCGGTCCGCGCCAACCCGGCGAGAGAACCGTGGAACTCAGCGAGAGGCAATCGACCGAGCACCGCGCCCTGAAGCCGCGCGAACGCAGCGCAGAAGGCCCGGTTTCCTCGACGTGGCGAATCATCTCCGGTCCCAAGGCGGCACGGCTGGCCGTGCAGTGCCGCGAGGCGCAAGAAGGCGCCGAATTCGCCGCCGCCGTTCTGGAGCCGACTGCCGGCGTCCCGCGGCGCATCACCGTCCGCGGAAACGTCCAGTGCCACGCCTGCAAGACCGAATTGCCTATCGATTGGGAAATCACGACCTCGGGAAGTCTCGACCGCACGATGATCGACTGCGGTTGCGGCGCCCGGATCCGGCTCGTGGCGGCCGACTGCAAGGACCCCCGCGGCCGGTTTGTGATCGCCTCGCCCGGCAAAACGCCGGAAGGCCGCAAGGCCGGAAGCATCGGACTGAGGATCGAGTACGTCGAGGAGCCGGCAAAGGAGAACGAAGATTCGTAAGAGAGTAGCAGGATGGCCAAAGCCCGAGCATTAGACAAGCGCCGGAAATCGATCCGCAACATCCGCAAGATCACGCGGACGATGGAGTTGATAGCCACGGCCCGCTTCAAGCGGGCGATGAACCGGGCAACGGCGGCAACCGCCTACACGCGGCGCATTACCGCGCTGGTGAGCGACTTGATACGGAGCGGCCTGGAAATCCACCATCCGCTCCTGGAAGTGCGCCAACCCGTCAAACGCGCCACGCTGCTGGTGCTGACGGCCAACCGGGGACTCTGCGGCGGCTACAACAGCGGCGTGCTGCGTCTGGCACAGGCCCGCTGGAAACGGCTCCAAGCGGCGATGCCCCATACCCGGCTGGAGGTTTCCGGCAAGCGGGGAATTGCCGCGTTCAAGTTCCGCAAGATCCGGCTGGACGAGACCTTCACGCATTTTGAAGACCGGCCGGCGTTCGACGAGGTGGAGCTGCTGGCGAATCACTTCCTCGAAAGCTACGAGACGGGACAGCTCGACCGGCTCGACGTCGCCTATACGAGATTCGAGAGCGCCGGCCGGCAGCGTGCCGTGGTGGAAACGTTGCTGCCGCTGGTCGACGTGGAATCGCTCGAGGAAGAGGACCGGGCCGACCGGCCCCAGTTCGACTTCCTCCCCTCGGCCAAAAGCATTCTCGACGAGGTCGTGCCGACCGGCTTCAAAGTGAAGCTGTTCAAGTGTTTCCTTAATGCGGCGGTGAGCGAACAGATTGCACGAATGGTCGCCATGAAAGCGGCCACCGACAACGCCGATTCGATGATCAAACATTTGAGCATGATCTACAACCGCGCGCGGCAAGGCCAGATCACCAGCGAGCTGCTCGAGATCATCGGAGGAGCGGAGGCCCTGAACCAGTAAGCAGGAAGTTGAGAGCCGAGAGTTGAGAGTCGAGAGTTGAGAGCAAAAGCCTCGGCACTGCGTGCCGGGGTTCCGTTGGAACAACCCCAAAACCCCCCTTAATCTAACCCAACGAACATGTCTACCGGATCCACAGCCGCCCGGACGAGCACGCAGAACATCGGCCGCGTTACCCAGATCATCGGCTCGACCTTCGACGCCCAGTTTGCCGAAGATCGGCTTCCGGCCATTTACAACGCGATCAAGGTTTCATCGGATACGAAAGGCGTGAAGCTTGCTCTTATGGGCGAAGTCCAACAGCACCTCGGCGGCGGCCGCGTGCGGTGCGTCGCGCTGGGAAGCACCGACGGCATGGTCCGCGGGATGGAGTGCGTCGACACGGGTTCCCCCGTGAAGGTCCCCGTCGGGCTCGGCACTCTCGGCCGCGTGTTCAACCTGACCGGCGAGACGGTCGACGGGCGCGGCGATATCGAAGCCGAGGACTATTGGCCGATCCACCGCGAACCGCCGGAAGTCACCGACCTGTCGACGAAGACCGAAATTTTCGAGACGGGCATCAAGGTGATCGACCTGCTGACGCCGTTCGTCCGCGGCGGCAAGGCCGGGCTTTTCGGCGGGGCCGGACTGGGGAAGACGGTCATCCTGACCGAGCTGATCGCGCGGATCGCGTCGGCCCACGGCGGATACTCCGTCTTTGCCGGCGTCGGCGAGCGGACACGCGAGGGAAACGACCTCTGGCTCGAAATGCAGGAAACCAAGATCGGCGATACCGGAAAGAGCGTCATCGAACACACCTGCATGGTCTTCGGCCAGATGAACGAGCCGCCGGGCGCGCGCCTTCGCGTCGGTCTCTCGGCGTTGACCATGGCCGAGTATTTCCGCGACGTAACCGGCTCCGACGTGCTGCTGTTCATCGACAACATCTTCCGGTTCTCCCAGGCGGGAAGTGAAGTGTCGGCCTTGCTCGGCCGGATGCCGTCGGCCGTGGGCTATCAACCGACGCTGGCAACCGAGATGGGCGCCCTGCAAGAACGGATCGCCTCGACGGCCAAGGGGGCGATCACGTCGGTCCAGGCGATCTACGTCCCGGCCGACGACCCGACCGATCCGGCCCCGGCGACCGCGTTCGCGCAGCTCGATGCGTTCGTCTACCTCGAGCGGTCGATTACGGAAAAGGGCATTTACCCGGCCGTCGACCCGCTGGCTTCCTCCAGCCGGGTTCTCGATCCGCAATACGTGGGAGACCGGCACTACGCCATTGCCCGGCGCGTGCAGAAGACCTTGCAGCGCTACCGCGAGTTGCAGGACATCATCGCGATCCTCGGCGTCGACGAACTCAGCGAAGAGGACAAGCTGGTCGTACACCGCGCCCGGCGGATGGAGCGGTTCCTCTCGCAGCCGTTCCTGGTGGCCGAAGCGTTCACCGGCAAGCCGGGCGAGATCACGTCGCTGGAGGAGACGATCCGCAGCTTCGAGGAGCTGGCCGACGGCAAGTGGGACCACCTGCCCGAGGATGCGTTCATGTACGTCGGCGCCATCGAGCAGGCCGGGGAACAAGCCAAGAGAGCCGAAGGGGGAGCGAAGTAACGTGGCGGACCTCCGATGCATTGTCGTGACTCCGGAGACGACGGCCTACGACGAGCCGGCGCAGTTCGTTGCGCTGACGCTCTACGACGGCGAGATCGGGATCGCGCCGGGCCGCACGCCGATGATCGGCCGCCTCGGCTTCGGCGAGATGCGGATCCGGCAGGGCGACGAGACGATCCGGTACTACATCGAGGGCGGGTTCGTCGAGGTGCTCGACAACGTCGTTTCGGTGCTGACAAACCGGGCGATTGTCGCGGCGAATCTCGACGCCGAAATTGCCCGGGAGCAACTCCGCACGGCCATGGCCCGTCCCGCCCATACACCCGAGCTGATGGGAATCCGCGATCGGGCGGTCGCGTTGAGCCGTGCCCAATTGTGGGTGGCCCGCCGCACCTGAAGCCGCAGCCCTCCTTGTGCTGCAAGGGGTTTCCCGGGCCGGGGCGCTTCAGGGCGCTTGCACGTTGCGGGGAAATGAGACATAATGCGTACCTGTTGCGGAAAGCCGGATTTTCGGGTGCCATGCCCACGTTCGCGTGGGCATGTAGCGGTTTCTTGCGGGATTCACGACATGCCCACGCAAGCGTGGGCATGGCACCAAGCGTGGGCATGGCACCCAACTTTCCGCAACAGAAACTAATGCGGCCTCATCCGGCCCGCGTCCCAGAGGGAAAACGCCATGGAAGACCAGATCAACGCCGTCCTGTCCTCTTACGAGGAAAAAGAGGATCAACTGATCCCGATCTTGCAAAAGGTCCAGGAAGAATTCGGTTACTTGCCCGAGGAATCGATGCTCGCGATCGCCCGCCACACCGGGGTGCCGGAAAGCTCGGTCTACGCGGTGGCGACGTTCTACGCCCAGTTCCGTTTCACGCCGATCGGCAGGACCCACATTATGGCCTGCCGAGGAACCGCCTGCCATGTCCGCGGCGCCCCGCGGATCCTGGAGGCCATCGAGAAACAACTCGGAATCAAGGAAGGGGAAACCACCGAGGACCTCGAATACTCGCTCGAAACGGTCGCTTGCATCGGGGCCTGCGGGCTGTCGCCTTGTATCATGGTGAACAAGAAAGTCGAAGCCAAAATGACTCCCAAGAAGGTGACGGAATCCTTCCGAAAGGCAGGCAAAGATGACGGTGAAGCTTGAGAGCCTGCGGCAGCGGGCAATGGAAGAGTGGAACGCGCTACAGTCCAGCCCCCAACCGCGGATCCTCGTCGGAACCGCAACCTGCGGCCGTTCGGCCGGAGCACTGGAAGTCCGCGATGCCTTCGAGCAAAAATTGAAGGAACGCGCTCTCGATTGCCACATCATGGAGGTCGGCTGTATCGGCCTGTGCTACGCCGAGCCGATCGTTTGCATCATCAAGCCGCCGGGGCCGGGCATTTGCTACCGCGACGTCACGCCCACGCGGGCCGCGGAGATGGTCGATGCGTACCTGATCGGTAACGATCCTCTGCCCGAATATGCACTTGGCACGTCCGGGGAAGGAAGCATCGACGGGATCGCGCCGTTGTTGGAGACACCCGTCTTGAAGCCCCAAGTGAGGCGGACCCTGCGAAACTGCGGCTTCATCGACCCTTCGAGCATCGACCACTACCTGGCCAACGGCGGCTACGCGGGCCTGGCAAGGGCCCTGGCGATGAGCCCTGAAGAGGTCATCGAGGAGATCAAAAACTCCGGCCTGCGAGGACGCGGCGGCGCCGGATTTCCCACTTGGCGGAAATGGCAGTTCTGCCGCGACGCCCCGGGCGACCAGAAATATCTGATTTGCAACGCGGACGAAGGCGACCCCGGCGCGTTCATGAATCGATCGCTGCTGGAGGGCGATCCGCACGCCCTGCTCGAAGGGATGCTCGTCGCGGGATATGCCCTCGGAGCAACCCAAGGCTACATCTACTGCCGCGCCGAATACCCGCTCGCCCTGGAGCGGTTGGACCTGGCCCTGAAGCAAGCAAGAGATTATGGCTTGCTGGGCGACGACATCCAGGGCTCGGGACACAGCTTCCACATCAAGGTAAAGGAAGGTGCGGGTGCGTTCGTTTGCGGCGAAGAGACCTCGCTGATAGCATCGATCGAAGGCCAGCGCGGAATGCCCCGGCCCCGGCCCCCGTTCCCCGCCGTCTCCGGCCTTTGGAAAAAACCCACCATCATCAACAACGTGGAAACCCTGGCGTGCGTCGGCATGATCCTCCAGAACGGGGCCGAATGGTTCGCCCAGTACGGCACCGAGAAGAGCAAGGGCACGAAGACCTTCGCCCTGGTCGGCAAGGTGAAGCGAACGGGCCTGGTGGAAGTGCCGTTGGGGACCACGTTGCGCGAGATGATCTTCGACATCGGCGGCGGGGTTCTGGACGACAAGCCGTTCAAGGGCGTTCAGACCGGCGGCCCCTCCGGCGGATGTATCCCCGCCGACATGCTCGATACCCCGATCGACTACGACTCGTTGCAGGCGGCCGGGTCGAACATGGGCTCGGGCGGGATGGTCGTCATGGACGAAGGCACCTGCATGGTCGATTTCGCCCGGTACTTCCTCGACTTCGCCCAGAAAGAATCATGCGGCGAGTGTGCGCCTTGCCGGCTGGGGACGAAACAGTTGCTGACCATTTTGGAAGACATTTGCGCGGGGCGCGGACGGCCGGGCGACATCGATCTGCTGATCGAGATGGGCGAAGCGGTCAAGAAGGGCTCGCTCTGCGGGTTGGGGCAGACGGCGCCCAACCCGGTACTGACGACGATCCGCTACTTCCGCGATGAGTACGAAGCCCACATCCACAAGAAGCGTTGCCCGGCCGTCGTCTGCCCCGAGCTGATCTCCTCGCCGTGCCAGAGCGTTTGCCCGATCGGCACCCAGGCGCCGGTCTACATTTCGCTGATTGCCCAGGGAAAATTCCTCGAAGCGTTCGATGCCATTGTGAAAGATAACCCGCTGCCGTCGGTCTGTGCCCGGGTGTGTCACCATCCGTGTGAATCGAAGTGCCAGGCGGGTCAATGGGGGAGTTCCATCGCCGTGCGGACGCTGAAGCGGTTCGCCGTCGACTACGCAATCCGGCAAGGCGTTTATCCCGGCAAGACCGTCCGGCAACCGACCGGAGAGAAGGTTGCCATCGTCGGTTCCGGGCCGGCGGGTCTAATGGCCGGTTACCGGCTGGCCATGCTGGGATACGCCCCGACGATCTTCGAGGCCCTCGACGTCCCGGGCGGGGCGTTGGTTGCCTGTATTCCCGAGTACCGGCTGCCCCGCGACAAGCTCGAAGCCGATATCCGGAACATCAAGAACGCCGGCGTTGCGATCCGGACCAACACGAAAATCGGCCGGGATATCGCGTTCGACGACCTGCTGAGCGATTACAAAGCCGTCTTCATTGCAACCGGCGCCCACAGCTCCCGGAAGCTGAACATCCCCGGCGAAGACGCCGAGGGCGTGCTCGACGCTATGGAGTTCCTCAAGGACGTGAACCTCAAGCAGGAGATCAACGTCGGCAAGCGAGTCGGGATCATCGGCGGCGGTAACGCGGCGGTCGACGCCGCCAGGGTCGCGCTTCGGCTCCCGCAATGCGAGAAGGTGCAGCTCATCTACCGGCGGACCCGCGTGGAAATGCCCGCCTTCGAGGAAGAGGTGGACGCACTGATCGAAGAGGAAGCCGACGTGCAGTTCCTCACGGCACCCAGCAAGATCGTCACCAAGAAGGGGAAGATGACCGGCGTCGAGTGCCTCCGTATGGAGTTGGGCAAGCCGGACGAAAGCGGCCGGCGAAGGCCCGTGCCGATCGAGGGGTCCGAGTTCGTCATCGGGCTGGACACGCTGCTGGTGGCCATCGGCGAGCAGGCCGACGTCCGGTTCCTCGGCCGGGGACACGACATCCAGTTGTCCGAGCGATACGGCACGATCGTCTGCGAGGATACCTTTGCAACCAGACGGCCCGGGGTTTTCGCCGGGGGCGACGTCGTGACCGGGCCCGATACGGTCATCGAAGCCATGGCCGCCGGAAAGGTCGCTGCGGAGATGATCGACCGGTATATTCGCGGTGAGTGCGTAGTCCGGGAATACGACCTGTTGCGGCCGTCGATGTACGTGCCGCCGGTCGAGCTGACCGAAGAAGAGGCGGAGGAAGCGGACCGGCCGGCCGTGCCCAGCCTGCCCGTCGCCGAACGTCTCGGCGGTTTCGCCGAGGTCGATCAGGCCATCACGGAGGCCATGGCCGTGCTGGAAGCCCGGCGCTGTCTCCGCTGCGACCTGCAAACCGAAGACGCGAAACGGGAGTTGGCTCAGTTGCAGTAGGGATTGCCGAATGATTGGTGTGGCATGTGCGACCGATCTCGGCGAAGGGCAAAAGGCGTTTGTAGGGGCCATTTTGACCTTGACATCTATTCGTTTTGAATTCATACTTATTCAAATTAAATAAACCCTCGGCCTCCGGTTGTATTGGCGACATGCTAGCTCGGAAATCCGGAAAAAGCCCTGTTGAGCTGTTGTTTCCGAAGACCCGCCGCGGGATTCTTGCTGCCTGCTTGCTCCACCCGGACAAGTGGTGGTATTTGAGCGATCTTGCCAGGGCGCTGGGAGCGGTGCCCGGGGCACTCCAGCGCGATCTGGGACAACTCGTGGCCGCCGGTATCCTCCAGCAACGCAACGACGGCAACCGGGTCTACTTCAAACCCGACCCTGAGTGCCCCATCCTTGGGGATCTTCAAAACATATTCCTGAAAACGGCGGGACTGGTTGACGTGCTCCGCGACGCACTTAAACCCTACGGCAAGAAGATCGCGTGCGCCTTCGTGTACGGCTCGATCGCCCGAGGAGAAGAAATCTCGTCGAGCGACGTGGATTTGATGGTCATCGGCAGCGTTCCGCTCTCGCAGATCGCCTCGGCTCTGAAGGACGCAGAGGGCAAACTGTTGCGATCCATCAACCCGACCGTGTACACCCGGCGCGAGTACGCCGAGAAGCTGCGCGAAGGCCATCATTTCGTCACTACCGTCCATCATTCGGAAAAACTCCTCGTCCTTGGAACCCGGAATGACCTGGAATCAATTGCTACAGCAGAACCGGGTGCAGCAACATAGCACCGGCAAGCAGGAGATCGACAAGCTCCGCCAGGTGGTCGCGCGTGCGCTTGCCGATGCCTCGGTAACGGCCATCTCGACGGATCTCCGTTTCCAGGCTGCCTACAACGCCATACTTCAACTGGCGACCATCGCCATCCACTGTGCGGGATACCGCGTCAAGGGGCGCGAACACCATAAGACGACCTTCGCTGCGCTGCCGCTGGCAATGGGAAATGCCGCGGACGCGCAAGCCGCCTACTTCGATACTTGTCGCCGGAAACGAAACACCGCCACGTACGACCAGGCAGGATTGATTTCCGAAGCGGAAGTAGAAGACCTCATCCAACAAGCTGCCTTGTTCCAACACAGCCTGGAAGAGTGGATCAGCAACCATCACCCCCACCTTGCACAGCCATAGGTGAGCCGGATACGGAAAACAAGAAAGACGGAAGGAAAAACATCGTGGAGAAAATCACACTTATCGTTGACGGGCAGCAAATCACGGCGGAACCGGGGACGACCATCCTCGAGGCGGCGCTGGACGCGGGGATCTACATCCCGCACCTGTGCCATCATCCCGACCTGAAGCCGGTCGGCGTCTGCCGCCTGTGCATGGTCGAGATCGACGGCCGCCAGACGCTTTCGTGCTTGACCCCGGCCGAGGACGGAATGACGGTGCAGACCGAAAGCGAAGCGATCAACCAGGTCCGCCGCATCGCCACGGAGCTGCTGATCGTCAACCACCATGCCGATTGCCTCGCGTGCGCGAAGAACAATCAGTGTGAACTCCAGCGGATCGCCCGATACGTCGGCATTACGCCCGAGCGGCTCGAGCGGCTGCGACGGCCCGAGAAGACGGTTCCGGTGGACGCCTCGAATCCCTTCTTCCATTACGATCCGAACCAGTGCGTGCTCTGCGGCATCTGCGTCCGCACTTGTGACGAGATCGTGGGGGTCAACGCGATCGACTTCGCGTTTCGCGGGTTCGGCACGACGATCAGCACGTTCGGTAACAAGGGGATAAAGGAGTCGCGTTGCGTTTCGTGCGGGGAGTGCGTGGCCCGGTGCCCGGTCGGGGCGCTGCTGCCGAAGGCCTTCGAGCAGCCCGCCCGCGAGACCAAGACGACCTGCCCGTACTGCGGAGTCGGCTGCACGTTCTATCTCGGCGTCCGTGGAAACCGGATCGTCAGCACCCGCGTCGACCGCGGGAACCCGGCCAACCGGGGCCGGCTTTGCGTGAAGGGGCGTTTCGGGCACGAGTTCGTCAACCATCCCGAGCGGCTGACCGTGCCGCTTATCAAGAGAAACGGCAAACACGTCGAGGCCACGTGGGACGAGGCGCTGGATCTGATCGCGTCGAAGCTGCCGCAGTACAAGGGCGACGCCTTCGCGGCGTTTTCTTCGGCCAAGTGTACGAACGAGGACAACTACGTGGTGCAGAAATTCGTCCGCCGCGTAATGGGTACCAACAACGTCGACCACTGTGCGCGGCTTTGCCACGCCCCGACCGTTGCCGGGCTGATTCAGAGCTTCGGCAGCGGGGCCATGACCAACTCGATCGGCGAAATCCCCGACGCGAAGTGCATCTTCGCGATCGGCACCAACACGACCAACGCCCACCCGGTCATCTCGCTCGACATGAAACAAGCGGTCCGCCGCGGCGCCAAGATGATCGTGGCGAACCCGAAGGAGATCGAGCTGACCCGCCATGCACATCTCTTCCTGCAGTTTCGGGCCGGCACCGACGTTGCCCTGATGATGGGCATCATGCGCGTGATCGTCGACGAGGGGCTGCACGACGAAAAGTTCATCGCCGAGCGCGGCGGCGGTTTCGAGGAGTTCAAAGCCGCACTGGCCGACTTCGACCTCGATTTCGTCGAGAAGACCACCACCGTGCCGAAAGAGAAGATCGTCGAGGCCGCGAGGATCTACGCGACGCACAAGCCGGGCGCAATCTTCTACTCGATGGGAATCACCCAGCACACCCACGGCACCGACAACGTGCTGGCCACCAGCAACATGGCCATCCTGACCGGCAACGTCGGCAAGCCGTCCAGCGGCGTGAATCCCCTGCGCGGCCAGAACAACGTCCAGGGGGCCTGCGATATGGGCGCGTTGCCGAACGTCTATCCCGGCTACCAAAAGGTCACGCTGCCGGAGATGAAGGAGAAATTCCAAGGGGCGTGGGGCGGCGAACTCAGCAGCGAGTTGGGACTGCCGCTCACGGAGGTCTTCGATGCCATCGACGAGGGTAAGATCAAGTGCCTCTACATCGTCGGCGAAAATCCCGTCTTAAGCGACGCCGACTCCACGCACGTCGAAAAGGCCATCCGGAAGGTCGACTTCTTCGTCAGCCAGGACATCTTCATGACCGAGACGAACCGGTACGCCGACGTGATTCTCCCGGCGGTCACGTTCGCCGAGAAAGACGGCACCTTCACCAACACCGAGCGGCGCGTGCAGCGAGTCCGCAAGGCGATCGAGCCGGCCGGCCAATCGAAGGGCGATTGGCAGATCGTCTGCGAGGTTGCCCGGCGGATGGGCGAGCCGGGGTTCGAGTTCGCCGGTGCGTCGGCCGTGATGGACGAAATCGCCGAGGTCACGCCGATCTACGGCGGCATTTCCTACGACCGGATCGAGGAGGTCGGCCTCCAGTGGCCATGCCCGACGAAGGACCACCCCGGCACGAAATTCCTCCACAGCGAGAAGTTCGCCACGCCCGACGGCAAGGGCTATCTCAAACCGCTTACGTACAAGCCGTCGGCCGAGTTGCCCGACGACGAGTACCCGTTGTTGCTGACGACCGACCGGAGTCTCTACCACTTCCACACCGGGACGATGACCCGGCGTGTCGGCGGGCTCGACGCACTCAACGACCGGGAATTGCTGCGGATTCACCCCGAGGATGCATCGCGGCTGGGAATCGCTCAGGGGGAGATGGTGCGCGTCTCGTCACGCCGCGGCGAAGTGACGGTCGAGGCCGACGTGACCGGGATTTGCCCGCCGGGCACCGTCTCGATGACCTTCCACTTCTTCGAGACCCCGACGAACGTGCTGACCCACGCCGCGCTCGATCCGGTTTCCAAGATTCCGGAGACGAAGGTGTGTGCGGTCAAGGTGGAGAAGCCCGAAATGTAAGGAAGTGCGTTTCGTGGTGGGATATGTACAGTGCCACATCTGATCCCGCGATGGTTCTCTCCGGACGGCGACCTGCCCCTCCAGCGAGGTATACCTGGTTTTCTCACTTGACATGTGGCCAATGGATGGGCATGGGGCCTTCGCTAATAGTCAAATGACACGCGCGGAAACAGAGACAGAAGCACACCCCACTTGAAGGCTGATCGATCTGGTGGTCTAATAGAACAAATGGGGGATATTCTCTCGCGAGATATGATATGCCCAACGCACAGAAAGTTGTCATCGAAATCCGGTACAAAGCGAATCTCCGGTTTTATCAGACCATGGATGAGATAGGGATGTGATGGTTCAACCGACACTCCCACGGAAATCGAGCATGGCATTACGATTGTCGAGAAAGTAAGAGGGAAGCTGGCACTTGAGCAGTGCGAACGAGTCGGTGTAAGACAGTGGTTTGTTCTGGACTTCGGCAAGACGTTTCCCGCAACAACCGAGTTGTTGGCCAACAAATTCCTGCTGCAAGACGACGCTCTCTCAAGGATCATCGCTGACAAGTATGTCGATATGGCCTGCATTCGTACCCATGAAACAGACAACGGTTGGAAGTACAATCTAACCATTGGGCCTATGCGGAGGAATGAGTACTTTGAGAAAGTCCATCATGAGGCCCATATCTTTGGTGACGACGAGAACGAAACCGAAACCTTTGAAGCTTACAAACAAAGCATACCAGAACAGTTTATTATGATTGATCTTGACTGTTTTGACGAAGATGTTCAAAGACTCAACCTGACATCCTTCATTCGCGAAGTGAAGAAGTTCTCCCAGAAGACGACCGAACGCCTTAGCGAGTATATCCGGAGCTAGCGAAATGGCTGCATTTGACGAACGTGGTACCCTGCTACAGTCTCCAGTAAGTCCCCCAAGTTCTACGAATTCGCTTGTGGACGAACCGCTACCCCATGGTCCGCCTTCACCTCGGATACCGTTCAGACGTGCTCACACAGAGCCAGCGATCGATCCGAAAGAAGAGGGTGACGACGAGTTCCAGCCAGACATGGACGGCGGGTTTACAAAGGTGCCAACGAAGGCGCCGGCCCCCACAAAACAGCCAATGCTTGATCTTCGTGCAAATCTTGCGAGCCAAACGTTGGATAAGCTGGATAATATTCAGCATAGTCTCGGTGAATTGGGGATCGGAACGGCCATCGAACGGTTCCGTCGAACGCTAGCGGACTGCTACGATCTCTTAGACGACAGCCGCGAAGATGCGTTCTTGTCTATCGTCGCCAGCGTCGAAGCCAGCGTTCGAGACTTGGATCCACCAGATTACACTCCGGAACTTCTTCAAGGCCTTCAGCAAGTGTTTCGACTCGCGTACGAGGAAGAAGATCTAGCATCGCAATACGAAAATGCGAAGAAGGTTTTGGACCAGTTTGAACCAACTCCGCTAATCGACCTCCGCAGAATGGACCTGAAGTGGCTTGACGAAGAAGACCAAGATTAAACCAACCCGTCTGTTCCTCGATACGACCGCAATACGTTACCTTACACTGCACGACACCCGCTTTCGTCATGCGGTTGAGGGGCACATCGAAGCAGGTCAACGAGAAATCTCCACTTTCGTTCGGATGGAGTTCTTCCGAGGTGTAATCATAATCCTCATCGACTGCTATTTCATCCTTAAGCGTTTCAGGGATGTCGAAACAGGATTGCACTACCTATCGAGCGAATTCTCGGTCGCAAAAAAGACGTTGGTCGTACAGACTGCCATACACTGGCTGCAAGGCTACCCCGCATCGTCGAAGGCGGCAACATTGCGGAGACTCGGAAACAAAATTGTGGACCTTGTTCGATGTTTTGAGAACCTCGACGTCAGGATGTGTCGCGACTACACTCGATGCGAGTTGGGCAAGATGCGATTCCCCGACGGCCCTTTCAATGAAGATCAGCTCATGGCTTTTCGGGAGCGATTCTCCCGTACAAGGAAGAAGCCAAACTGCAATCTGTGTGTGTTTCGCGAGAAGCACTGTCGGTCCCTGGCTCGTCAAGGGATTGACCTTTGCGGCGAAAAAACGATAAAACGGTATAAAGACAACAAACAGTTTACGAAACAAGCTGAGCGGCTTGCGGAGGCCGAAGCGACAAGGGCGGACGAGCCGAGTTGTTGGTGGTGTGAGCGGTTGGGAGATTCGATTATCGCGCTGAACGCCCACAGAAACCATACAATCGTTTCTTCTGATCGGTCATTCGGCCCCCTTTGCGAACTTCTTCAGAAGGGCCATAAGAGACTGCCCTCCGTGAGGAAGCTATACAAGTCGCTGATGGACGAGAATTCGTAAACGTCTACGATCCTCCGGTCGCATCAATCTAAAACGGCCGGCCGCTCAGCCGGGCTACCAGGCTCTCGGAAAGCACAACTATGTCTTCCGAGCAGAGGTAGGATTCGATGTTCTCGGGCAGAAGGAGAGTGGCGGAGGCGGGGAACTCATCGTCGGGGGCGTGCCAGACGAGGCGTACGGTTATGCGCGGAAACGGCTGGAAGCCGAAGGCGGCGTCGCCGCCGTCGGCCGGTTGGGCCCCGAGGCTTTCCGCCCCCGCGGTGAGCGTTTCGAGGTCCCTGCCGGCGGTGTAACACAGCCGCTTGATCACGCGGCCGTCGTAGACGCCGGCGTAGGACCGGGCCGTGGCCAAATCGGCGAAGGTGACCGAGGGCTCCATCGGCTCCGGGCGCTCAGCGACCGCCAGGTAGTGCAGCACGAGAATGCCCCAGTGCAGGCCGACCTCCTCGCCGGCGGAGGTGACGATCCGGCGCATGGCGAGATCGACGCCGAACACGTCGCCGAGGACGGGCACCCGCCAAGTGTCTCCCGCGGGCTCCGCCCCCAGCCAGCACATCTGCTCCTCCGTTTGACTTTCGAGGGCTTCGTAGGCCCGCCCGATCGCTACTTGGAGGTTCTGCTGCGGGGGAGGTATGCGAGGCCGTCCTGGGGATTTGTCTGTGTCGCTCACCACGGTTCTCCTTCGCAGCGGTCGGCTGCCGCCCCCGGTGGCAACTATATCGTGGCCGGGAATTGAGGGCAAGTTTCACGTCTCAACGGGGCACGGCGGGCCACCCGATTGCGTATATCCGGGCAGTCTGCCTTCGGGGGGCGTGATGCCTCGCGAAAAAATGTATCGGACACCTGCCCACGATGGTTGACGGTGCGGTGTCGACCACATAGAATTCAATATTCTACCGTCCGGCAGCCGTATAAGCTGCCTCCGTTCTTCCCGATTCAGGCAGTAGATCTAACGTAAAAAAGGCTATATACGAACACCCCCAGCAGGGCTCTACCCCCTTTGCCAAGGCGAACGCGATCGGTTCTTTCGGATGACTGTTGCGTCAAGTGATTTGCACCAAAGGTTGAAGCTGCTGGTTTTTGTGCCCCAGGCAACCCGACCCCATCGGACCGAATGAAACTTGCGATAGTAGGCAAAGGCGGCACAGGCAAGACGACTCTGACTGCGGTTCTGGCAAGGCGGCTGGCGACGCACGGGCGGTCGGTAGTTGCCGTGGATGCGGACCCGGACGGCAATCTCCCTGCGGCAATCGGGCTCGCTCAGCAGAGTGTGCCTCAGCCTATCGCCCACATGAGGGAACTCATCCTCGAACGCACCGGCGCAAAGGACGAAGGCGCGGGATTGATGTTTAAGCTCAACCCCAGAGTGGACGACCTGCCCGACCAATTTTCGGTGGATGTCTCCGGCGTGCGGGTCCTTGTGCTGGGGACTGTCGAGACCGGCGGTAAGGGGTGCATGTGCCCCGAAGGCGCGGTGCTGAAGGCCCTGTTGCAGCACCTCCTGCTGCGGGTGGAAGACGACGTGATCCTGGACATGGAGGCGGGTTTGGAGCACATGGGGCGGGCTTCCGCCGGCGGGGTCGACGCCATGATCGCGGTCGTCGAGCCCGGAATGAGAAGCGTTCAAACGGCCGCGCGAATACGGAAACTCGCGGCCGATATCGGAATCAAGCAGACTTTCGTCGTGACAAACAAGGTCCGCGGGCAGCATGAAAGCGACATGTTGCAAGAGGCTTTAAGCGGGCAAATCATCATTGGCACGCTTCCCTACAGCGAAGAGCTGGCTCGCGCCGATTTGGAAGGACGCCCGGTCGACGTTGACGACCCACCGTTCATCGAGGCGGTCAGCCGCATCGGGGAAGCTTTGGAGAAAAATTTGGGCAAGCAGCAGCAGGCTGCGGTGGGATAACCGCCGCAAGGCAGCCCTCCAACAGTCCGCTGTACGTCGCCCGGGATATTAACTCCGATGGGAGATAACAATCGATGGCCGATAAAAACAACCGCTCGGTCGACCCCGCTACATTGGCAATGATCAACCACGCCTGCGAGGCGGACATTCCCGTCTCGTGGGACCGGCTCGAATCGCAGGAGCCACAGTGCGGGTTCGGCCAACTCGGCATCTGCTGCCGGAACTGCACCATGGGGCCCTGCCGGATCGATCCGTTCGGCGAGAGGGCGGACAAGGGCGTCTGCGGGGCAACCGCCGACACCATTGTCGCCAGAAACCTGCTCCGCGCTTTGTTGGGCGGTGCGGCGGCACACTCCGATCACGGGCGCGACATCGTTCACGCCCTGCTGCTCGCTTCAGAGGGCAAGTCCGAGGCGTACAAGATCAAAGGCCCCGCGAAGCTCCGTTCGCTCGCCGAGGAATACGGCATCGCCTGCGAGGACCGCAGCAACGAAGAAATCGCCATGGAACTCGCGCATTTCCTTCTCGGAGAATTCGGAAAGCAGGAGGGAATCATTGCCAACGTCGCCCGCGCCCCGGAACAGCAACAAAAGTTCTGGACAACGGCCGGCGCCACCCCCCGCGGCGTGGACCGCGAAATCGTGACCGGGATGCACATGACGCACGTCGGCGTGGACAACGATCCCGAACACCTCATTATGGGATCGGTCCGCGCCGCGCTCGGAGACGGCTGGGGCGGGTCGATGATCGCCACCGACGTTTCGGACATTCTCTTCGGCGAGCCGCACTGGGTCCGGTCGCGCGCGAACCTCGGTGTCCTGAAAGAGGATGAGGTGAACCTCATCGTACACGGCCACGAACCGACGCTCTCCGACGTGATCGTGGCGGCGGCCGGCGATCCCGAACTCCTCGCGCTGGCCAAGGAAAAAGGCGCCAAGGGCATCAATCTCGCCGGCATCTGCTGCACCGCGAACGAGATCCTGATGCGCCACGGCATCCCGCTGGCGGGCAACTACCTCCAGCAGGAGCTTGCCATTATCACCGGCGCCGTCGAGGTGATGCTCATCGACGTGCAGTGCATTTTCCCGGCCGTTACGGAACTCCAGAAGTGCTTCCACACGAAAGTGATCTCGACCAGCCCCAAGGCGAAGTTCCCGGGCGCCACGCACATCGAGTTCCACGAGGAAGAGGCGATGGAAACGGCGAAGAAGATCCTCCGAATCGCCATCGAGAACTTCGCAAACCGCGACCCGGCGAGAATCAACATCCCGGCGGAGCAGGATAAGCTGGTAGCCGGATTCACAACTGAAAACGTCTTCGAGTCGCTCGGCGGAAAGTACCGCCCAAGCTACCGGCCGCTGAACGACGGCATTCAGACCGGGCGGCTCCGCGGCGTCGCCGGGGTCGTCGGGTGCAACAACGCAAAGTTTACCCACGACCATTACCATCTCGAAATGGTCAAAGAGCTCATCCGCAACGACGTGCTCGTCGTGCAGACCGGGTGCAGCGCGATCGCCTGCGGCAAGGCGGGATTGCTGGCGCCGGAGGCTTCGGCCAACTACGCCGGCAAGGGGCTCGACGAGATATGCCGCGCGGTGGGTATGCCGCCCGTGCTGCACGTCGGAAGCTGCGTGGATAACTCGCGCATCCTTACCGCGGTGGTGGAAATCGTGAAGGAAGGGGGGCTGGGCGACTCGATGGACAAAGTGCCGGTGGCCGGCGCCGCGCCCGAGTGGATGAGCGAGAAGGCGATCTCCATCGGGATGTACGTCGTGGCAAGCGGGATTTTCACCGTCGTCAACCCGCCGCTGCCGGTGCAGGGCTCCCCGAAAGTCACCGAACTGCTGACCAAAACGTTTGAAGAACACTTCGGCGCGACCTGGGCCTTCGAGGAAGACCCGATCAAGGCCGCGCACCTGATGATCGACCACATCGACCGCAAGCGAGCCGACCTTGGGCTCCCGCTGCCGATGTACGAGCAACCGTATGCACCGAAGACCGCCGAGGCCGAGCCGGCTGCGGCGGGCTGACAAATAAGCAAACCGAGGAGGTGTCAACCGTGAAACGCATCGTTGCCGATCCGGTGAAGTGTCTGGCGTGCCGGGCGTGTGAGCTCGCTTGCGCGCTGGCCCATGCCGATACGGATGATCTCGTCGAGGCCATCTACGATCAGGGCGCCCGGCCGAGCGTTTTCATCGAATCGTCCGGGGAGTTCGCCGTGCCGCTACAGTGCCGGCACTGCGAGGACGCGCCGTGCGTGGCGGTGTGCCCATCCGGGGCACTGTACCGCCCCGGTGAATCGGGGCCCGTGGTCGTGAATCAGGAGAAGTGCATCGGCTGCGCGTTCTGCGTCCAGGCTTGCCCGTTCGGCGTCGTCCGGCTGGCCGCCCGGGCGTCGAGCGATGGGGCAACCCGACGCCAAGCCGTTGTCAAGTGCGACCTCTGTATCAAAAGGCAAGGGCAAGGGCTCGAGCCGGCGTGCGTCTCGGCGTGCCCGGTCGGGGCCCTCGCCTTCGAAGAAGTGGATGAAAACGCGCGGCGGGCCCGAGCGAGGGCCGCTGCCGAAATCGTTGCAATCAGCGACGTTGACGAGAAACAGTAACGTTTTGTGGAAGAGGGGTCTTCAGACTAGGAGAACTTGAAGTGCCGGTTACGGTGACTGTCTGCGTAGGCAGCTCGTGTCATATCCGGGGTTCGCGGGCCGTGTTGAAGCGGTTCGTCGAGATCATCCAGGCGGAGAACCTCGAGGAGAAGGTCGCCCTGGCGGGCTCGTTTTGCATGGAGCGGTGCGGAGAGGGCATGAATTGGAAATTTGACGAGGAGGACATTACCAGCACAAGTGTCGAGGAAGCGGAAGAAATGTTGCGGGCGAAGCTCGCGGAACTCCCGAAGGAATCCTGAACCGATTGTCGAACTGCGGAGGCTGCCCGATGCACGCCGAAGAAGTGCCGGAAGTGAGTTCCATACTCCACCACACCCCGAACGGGATATTGCTGGTGGACGGGGAAGCCTTCATCCAATTCGTCAATCCGGCGTTCCGCGAGATGTTTTGCACCGGCGACGGAGACCTTCGGGGGCACAAGGCCTCGGAGTTCTTGCACTCGGATTGTTTCGAGGAAGCGATTGCCGGGGGCGGACAACTCTCCGTCCGTGGCAGCGTGCCGGAACACAACAGGCACTACCGGGCGGGACTGTTCAAGATTGAGGGCGAAAACCGCTACTGCGGGATATTCATCGACACCACCGAGGAGGAAGAGGCCAGGGCAGAGTTGCAGGAGATCAAACGGGAAACGCTGGCGCGGGCCGAAGAGGTGATCCGCCGGCAGATGCACACCGCCCAGGAAATCGCCGGCCTGCTCGGCGAAACAACGGCGGAAACCAAGGTGCTCCTGGCCAAGCTCACGGATATATTCCGCCAGGAGGGAACACCGTGAGAGTGTTCTATGAGTTCGGCCTGAGGCAGATAAACAAGAAAAGGGAAGAGTTGTGCGGCGACAGCGTCGAGTTCGTCACCAGACCGGATATGGCAACGCTTGTCTTTTCCGACGGGCTGGGGAGCGGCGTGAAGGCGAGCATCCTCTCCACGCTGACCACGCGGATCGCCACGCGGATGCTCGACGAAGGGCTGCCGCTGAACGAGGTGGTCCGGACGGTTTCCGAGACGCTGCCGATCTGCCGGGTGCGGAAAATCGCCTACAGCACCTTCAGCCTGGCACAGCTTTACACCGCAGGGGAAGCCAAGCTGGTGATGTACGACAGCCCGCCCCCCTTCCTGGTCCGCCGGAACAAGATGCAACAGCTTCCGTACGAGGAACGCGACATCAGCGGGAAGCACATCTACGACTACTCTTTTGGGTTGCGCCCCGGCGACTGGCTGATCCTGGTTTCCGACGGCGTGATCAACGCGGGAATCGGCGGCGCCTACCCGCTCGGCTGGGGCTGGGAAAAGGTTGCCGGGTACCTGGAAAACCACGTACACCAGGCCCTCTCGGCCGAAGAAATGGCGGAGAAGCTCTCCCGGGTCGTCGAGGGGCTCTACGAAGGACCGCCCGGCGACGATGTGACTATCGCCGTTATCAAGGCCCGCTGGAGGCGCATCGTGACCGTCTTCACGGGCCCCCCCGTCGAAAGGGAAAACGACGACCGCGTGGTCGAGGCGCTGATGTCCTCGCACGGCAAGCACGTCGTGTGCGGGGGGACGACCGCAAACATCGTCGCGAGACAGTTGCAACGGGGAATTACCGTCGACCTGGAAACCGGCACCGATGCCGTTCCGGCCACCGGCAGAATCGAGGGAATCGACCTGGTGACGGAAGGCACGTTGACGATCACCAAAGCGCTGGAAATAATCCGCTCGAACGAGCCGAACGACGAACTGGAATTGAAAGTGGACGGGGCCAGCTCCCTGGTCATGTTGCTCCGCGAAGCGGACGAGATCAAGGTGCTGGTGGGCAGGGCCATGAACCCCGCGCACCAAAACCCGAACCTTCCCAGGGACCTCAGTCTCAAGACGCAAGTCGTCCACGCGCTGGGGGAGGAATTGCGGCGCAGGGGAAAAGAAGTCGAAATCGAGTACTTTTGACAACCGGCAGTCAACGTCGCGTCCCGGCGGCTTTGGGTGCGGAGGGTTGAGTGGAAATGGCTGATACGCAAACGGAGCCCGTTGCCGCAATCATCGACCGCTACAACGGCGATCCCGGAATGCTCATCCCGATGATGCAGGACCTCCAGGCGGAGCACGGCTACCTGCCGCAGGGGGAGCTGAAAGAGCTTTCGAGCGGGCTGGCCGTACCCCTTGCGCAGGTTTACAGCGTGGCGACGTTCTATTCGTCGTTCCGGCTGATGCCCAAGGGCGACCACACGATCCAGCTTTGCATGGGAACGGTTTGCTTCCTGAAGGGCGCCGGCAAGATCGCCGAGGCGATCCGGGAGCAGTTCGATCTCGTGCCCGGCGGGACGTCGCCCGACCGGAAGTTCACGTTTGCACCGGTCAACTGCGTCGGGGCGTGCGCGCTGGCGCCGGTGATGGTGGTGGACGGGGAATACTACGGCGGCCTCACGACGGATTCGGCCGTCGGACTACTCGAAAAGATCGCGGCAGGCGACAAGCCGGCGGGAGAGGCCGTCGTCGACAAGAGCAAGGCAGCCGCCGAGAAGGAAAAAAAGCGTGGGGTGGCGAAGAAGAAGAAGGCGGCGGCCGGCGAGAAAAAAGGTGGCGGGCTGAAAAAGAAAAAGAAGCCCGCCGCCGGCAAGAAAAAAAGCGGCGGGGCAAAAAAGAAGAAGGACGCCGGAAAGAAAAAAAGCGGCGGGAGCAAGAAAAAGTGAGTACCGTCCACACCACGCTCGAAAGCGCCAACGATCTCCAGCACTACCGGACTGCCGTGCAACAGCGCGCATCGCGAGTAGACCGCATCGTGCGCGTTTGCTGCGGGCCCGGCTGCATCCCCAAGGGGGCCAGGGAAGTCCACAGACGTTTCGCCGAGGCGGCTGAAGCACTCGACGAAGAAAACGTTGTTGTCGAGGCAAGGCTCACCGGCTGTCAAGGGCTCTGCGAGTGCGGGCCGATCGTTACGGTCGATCCTGGCGGCATCTTCTATCAGAACGTCAAGGAGGAAGACGTCCCCGAAATATGGCGAGAATCCGTCGTCGGCAACCGGGTTGTCGAAAGACTCCTGTACCAGGACGAAGGGATGGACAAGCCCGCACGCACTGCCGAAGAAATCCCGTTCTACCGCGGCCACCGGAGGATTGCCCTGGCCCTGTGCGGTGTCATTGACGCACGCTCGATGGACGACTACATCGCCGCCGGCGGTTATGAAGCCGTCGCCAAGGTCCTGGCCTCCATGGCGCCGGAAGAAATCATCGAGGTGATCACTGCCTCGGGGCTCCGGGGACGGGGCGGTGGAGGGTTCCTCACGGGGCGGAAGTGGCAATCCGCGCGAAATGCGCCCGGCGAATCCAGGTACGTCATCGCCAACGGCGACGAAGGCGATCCCGGCGCCTTCATGGACCGGGCACTGATGGAAGGGGTCCCCCATGCCGTTATCGAGGGGATGATCATCGGCGGGTATGCCATCGGTTCGTCGGACGGCTACATCTACGTCCGCGACGAATATCCGATCGCCGTCGAGCGTTTGCGGAACGCCGTCGGGCAAGCGCGCGAACTCGGGCTGCTCGGCGAGAACATCCTCGGCAGCGGATTTGACTTTGACATTCGCTTAAACCGCGGCGGCGGGGCCTTCGTCTGCGGCGAATCGACCGCACTGATGGCCTCGCTCGAAGGTCGCGTCGGCGAACCCCGTGCAAAATACATCCATACCGTCGAGAGCGGGCTCCACGAAAAACCGTCGCTTTTGAACAACGTCGAGACCTGGGCAAACGTCCCGCACATTATCTCAAAAGGCGCCGACTGGTACGCCTCGCTGGGGACCGAGCGAAGCAAGGGAACCAAGGTCTTCTCGCTGGTGGGCAAGGTGAAGAACACCGGGCTGGTCGAGGTGCCGATGGGTATGACGCTGCGGGAAATTATTTTCGGCATCGGCGGCGGAATACCCGGCGACAGGGCCTTCAAGGCCGTCCAGACCGGCGGGCCGTCCGGAGGGTGCATCCCGGCGGAGTTTCTCGACGAACCGGTCGACTTCGACCGCCTCACCGAACTCGGCTCCATGATGGGGTCCGGCGGCATGATCGTCATGGACGAGGACACCTGCATGGTTAACGTCGCCAAGTACTTCTTGAACTTCCTGAAGGAAGAGTCGTGCGGCAAGTGTACGCCCTGCCGCGAGGGCATCGCCCAGGCGCTGCACATCCTCACGAACATCAGCAAGGGCGAGGGACAGGAAGGCGACATCGAAAAACTGGAGGCACTGGGAACGCTGTTGGAGGACACGGCACTTTGTGCCCTGGGTAAGACGGCGGCGTATCCCGTGCTCTCCACCGTCCGTTATTTCCGCGACGAGTACGAAGCCCACATTCGCGAGAAGCGTTGCCCGGCCAAGGAGTGCCCCGGCCTGTTCCGGTACGAAATCGATCCCGAGACGTGTACCGGTTGCAGGCTGTGTGCGAAGAAGTGTCCCGTCGATGCAATCACCGGCGAGCGAAAAGAACCGCACGTGATCGATCAAGAGAAGTGTACGAACTGCGGCACGTGTTTCGACGCGTGCCCGTTTTCGGCAGTTATCAAAGTGTAGAGGAGGTTTCAGAGTATTGCCGCTTGCGGCTTTGCACTGGGAACGAACGCCCGCCAGAACTCACTGCGAAGCCGCAAGCGGCAAAACCGACGACAAAGTAAGCAATGAAGAAGATGCCATCCACTGATAGGAACCACTGATAGGAACCACTGATGCCGACGGTAACGATAGACGACAAACCGTTCAAAGCGGAAATCGGCGAGACGATTCTCGATGTCGCCCGGCGCGGCGGCATCTGGATACCGACGTTGTGTTACCACCCGGCCGTCGAGCCCTACGCCGCCTGCCGGATCTGCGTGGTCGAGATCGACCGGGGCGGCTGGTGGCAGGTGGTGACCTCGTGCAACTATCCGATCCGGCGGGACTTGACGGTCCGGGTGAATTCGGAGCGGGCGATCCGGGCGCGACGGGGGGTCATGGAGCTTCTGCTGGCCCGCTGCCCGGAAAGCCCCGAACTGCGTGAACTGGCTGCCCGGATGGGTATCGACGCCACGCCCTATCCGCACGTGACCGAGGCGCAGCGGAACTGCATTCTCTGCGGTCTGTGCGTCCAGGTGTGTGCGGAGAATATCGGGGCATCGGCCATCGCACCGGCGGGACGCGGGATTGACCGGGCGATTGCGGCGCCGTTCCACCTGGTGGCTGAAGATTGCATCGGATGTGGTGCGTGTGCCGCGGTTTGCCCCGTCGGAACGATCGTCGTCAGGATACACGAGGAAGAGGTCGAGATTTCACCCTTCAAGAGCCGGGTGAAACTGAAACGTTGTATAAGCTGTGGCGAACCCGTCGTAAGCGAGTTGGTCGAGCAAGCGCTCTGCCGGCGCGGCGGGCCGAAACTAACGGAAATACTCGCGGGCGAGGACTTCTGCCCGCGCTGCAAGAGACAGAAACTGGCAACCGAACTGACCGCCGCCGTCGGAAACAGGACGGGGTTGTAACCCGTCCCATAACAGCAAATCACCAGACAAGAAACAACACATTGCGGTGCGTCCAACGCACCCTATGAATCAAAGGCATAACTACCGGGAGGCATCGATGTCCAAACAGGTTTTCACGCAGGTAATCCGGGGAGCAACCGAGTGGGTACGACAGGCCGAAGAAGCGTTGGAAAAGGCGCTGGCCGAATACGGCCCCGACAAACCCGTCGGATGGGGGCCGCTGACGGCCTACAACTTGCCGATGTCGTATTCGCTCATGGGACTCGAGGTCAAAACGGTCGGCGACATGAAACCCCAGGTCGAGCACGCACGCGAGCTGCTCAAGCCCATCCCGTCCGAAGAACTGTGGCTTCCGTACCTTGGCGACGGGCTGGACGCGGGGGCGGCCACGATGCTCGCCCAGGAGGTCCTGGTCGCGCTGCGGACCGCCAACGGCTACCAGACGCCTCACGGCTACCAGGGATTCATCTCCGACACCATCATGCGGGAGCTGGGGATTCAGCTCGTCGACGGCCGGATGCCCGGCTTCGCGGCAATCCTCGGACCCGCCCCCACCACCGAAATCGCCGTGAAGGTCGTCCGAGGGCTCCAGGAACGGGCCATCCTCACCTTCCTCTGCGCCAACCGCGACGGCAAGACGATGCGCGAGCAGATGGTCGAGGGCGGCGTGTTGAAGGAAGATGCGCCGCTGGAGGAGTGCTGGGATCTCTATGTCGTGCCGGTCGGGCCCGATTCGCTCGACGGCATCTACGTCTTGAACTGGTCGATCCGCAGCGCCTTGACCTTCGGCGGCCACAAGCGCGGCGAATCGCGAAACTGCATCAACTACACGAAACGGCGAATCCACGCCTTCGGGATTACCTTCGGCGACATCCCCGATGATTGGTATGCCGTGGGGGCCGGCGCGATCCTGTTGGGCTACCCGATCATCTCCGACGTGACCACCACGCCGGAGGTCCGCCCGACCGGCGTCACCGTCCGCGAGGCCATCGTGGTCGACACCGACTACGACAAGCTCGTACCGACCTGTATCGACACCCGCGCCGTAAAGGTCAAGATCGAAAAGATCGACATCCCCGTCGGATTCGCGGCGGCCTTCGAGGGCGAGCGGGTCCGCAAGGACGATATGCACGTGCAATTCGGCTACAAGTATTCCGACGCGGTCGAGTACGCCCGCATGGTCGACACGGCCGACATTGAAGATGGCGACATCCAGGTCGTCGGGCCGGATATCGACTCGGTCGAGCCGGGCGGCGCCATGCCGCTGGCCATCGAGGTGCTGGTGGCCGGGAGAAAAATGCAGCGCGACTTCGAGGGGATCATGGAACGCCAGATCCATCTCTACACCAGCCACGCCATGGGATTCATGCACACCGGCCAGCGGGACCAACTCTGGTGCCGCATCAGCAAGAAGGCCTTCGAGGCCGGCTTCCGGCTGAAACATCTCGGGACCATCCTGCACGCCAAGCTCCACGACGACTACGGCGGGATCGTCGACAAGATCGCCGTCCGCCTGTTGACCGAGCCGGAGGCCGTGAAGGCAAAAATCGAGGAAGCCCAAAAGGCCTTCAAGTACCGCGACGACCGGATCGCCGACATGACGGACGAGTCGGTCGACATCTTCTACAGTTGCACGGTCTGCCAGAGTTACGCGCCCGATCACGTTTGCGTGATCACGCCGCAACGGCTGGGGCTCTGCGGGGCGTACAACTGGCTCGACGGCCGGGCGAACTACGAAATCAATCCCACCGGCCCCAACCAGCCGATCCCCAAGGGGCGGACTATCGACCACATCAAGGGCGAATGGGAAGGCGTCAACAAGTTCGTCTACGAGAACTCGAACCGCAAGGTCGAGCGATTCTGCGCCTACGCCCTGCTCGAATCGCCCATGACCAGTTGCGGCTGCTTCGAGTGCATCGTCGCGATCCTTCCTCTGGCCAACGGGGTCATGGTGGTCAACCGCGAGTTCCAGGACGTCACCCCCTCGGGGATGACTTTCGGCGAGCTGGCCTCGGCCACCGGCGGCGGTGCGCAGACGCCCGGTTTCGTCGGGGTAGGCCGGCTCTACCTCTCCAGCCCCAAGTTCATTTCAGCCGACGGGGGCGTAAAACGCCTCGTCTGGATGCCGAAAGCCCTGAAGGAGGACATCCGGGAGCGTTTCCAAAAGGAAGCCGAGAGGATTGGGGAACCGGACCTCATTGACAAAATCGCCACCGAGGAAGATGCTATGACGGAGGAGGAAGTGGCCGAATACCTCGCCAAGGTCAATCATCCCGTTCTCTCACTCGATCCGTTAATGTAAGCAATCCGGGAGGAGGAACTATGGCTCTCACAGGCCTCGATATCTACAAACAGTTACCCAAGACCAACTGCAAAGAGTGCGGTTTTCCCACCTGTCTGGCATTTGCCATGAAGATGGCGGCGGGGCAGGTTCCGCTGGACAAGTGCCCCCACGTGACGGCCGAAGCCAAAGCGACGCTGGAATCTGCTTCGCGGCCGCCCATTCAGCTCGTCACGATCGGAACGGACGACAACGAGATCAAAATCGGAAACGAAACGCAACTCTACCGTCACGAGGAGAAGTTCCACCGCCCGGCCGCCGTGGCCGTGAGAATTTCCGATACGCTCGACGAGGGGGCGATTGCCGAACGGGCGGAAGCAATCGGCCGGCTCGCCTTCGAGCGGGTGGGGACCCAGATCAAGGTAAACCTTGTCGCGGTGGACAACTCCTCGGGTGACCCCGGCAAGTTCGAGGCGGCGGCGAAGCTGGCCGCGGAAAAGTCCGGGCTGGCTTGCATCTTGATGTCGGCGACTGCCGCGAATCTGGGGAAGGCGGCCGCCCCGCTCTCCGGCGCGCGGCCGCTGCTGTACATCTCCGATCCGGCCGAGGCCGAGGCCGCCGCCGCGGTGGCCAAGGACAACAACTGCCCCCTGGCCGTCCGAGCAGACGGTTTGGATGCCCTTGCCGAACTCACCGAAAAGATCACGGCCGCCGGAGTAGACGAAATCGTTCTCGACCCCGGCGCCCGCAGCATGAAGGGCACGCTCGAAGCGCTGACCCGAATCCGGCGGCTTGCGTTGAAAAGTTTCCGCCCGCTGGGTTATCCGGCGATTGCCTTCACCACAGCCGAGGATCCGATGTTGCAGGCGGTCGAGGCCGGCACCTACATTGCCAAGTACGCCGGCGTCGTAGTGACCGATGCCATCGAAAAGTGGCAGATGCTCCCCGCGCTCACCACGCGGCAGGACATCTACATCGATCCGCAGAAACCGGTGGCCGTCGAGCCCAAGCTCAATGTGGTGGGCGAGGTCGGAGAGAATTCCCCGCTGCTGGTGACAACCAACTTCTCGCTGAGCTATTACTCGGTCGAGGGCGAGGTCGAGGCGAGCCGGGTGCCGGCGTATATCCTCTCGGTCGACACCGAGGGAACGTCGGTGCTGACGGCCTGGGCCTCCGACAAGTTCAACGCCGAGACGATCACGCAGGCGATGAAGAAGTCGGGCGTGGAAGAGAAAATTTCGCACCGGAAGGTGGTGATTCCGGGATTCGTTGCCGTCCTTTCGGCCGGAGTCGAGGATGAATCCGGCTGGTCGGTCCAGATCGGCCCCAAGGAGGCCTCCGGCATACCCGGGTATCTCAAGAACCAGTGGAAGGCCTAGCGGTCGGTTCCGGAAAGTTGCCGGTTCCCTCGACACGCTACTTCGTACTATAAAGCCGCGACCGGTGGTCGCGCGAAGTTTGTAAAGCCGCGACCGGCGGTCGCGCGAAGTTTGTAAAGCCGCGACCGGCGGTCGCGGGAAAGTGACACTTGAGGTTTTCGCGAGTGAAATCGACCGGAGGACAACATTGCGGCACGCGGCGCGACCACCGGTCGCGGCTTTATGGACTCTTCCGCGACCACCGGCCGCGGCTTTGTATTCTCGTGGACGCCTTGACGATGAGGTTTACTTGATCGTGGCCGAGTTTCGCATCCGCTTTCTTCCGGAGGGGCAGGAGACGGTCGTCGAGGAAGGTACGACCCTGCTGGAAGCTGCGCGCCGGGCGAATGTATACGTCGGTGCAATCTGTGGGGGTGAGGGGATTTGCGGGAAGTGCCGCGTGATCGTCCAGGAAGGAGAAGTCAAGGGCGAGTCGACCGAGTTTCTCACCCGCGATGAAATTCGCCGCGGTTACGCGCTGGCGTGCCAGGTCGTTCCGACCAGCGACCTGGTTGTGGAAGTTCCGCCCGAGTCGCGACTGAGCGGGTATGAAGGTATCGGCAAGGACAGCGAGCAGTTCCGCGATTTCGTACACCGGGAGCCGCAGCACCCGGTTGCCGAACTCGATCCCGTCATTGCAAAGCACTTTCTGGCGCTTCCCGAACCGACGCTCGACAACGCGACGGCGGACCAGGAGCGCCTTCTTGAGGCCGTGTCGAAAAAGTGCCCCGGCCCGTTGCAGATGGGGTTGAAGGTTACCCGCGAACTCCCCCGCGTCCTCCGCGAGCACCAGGTCAACCGCACTTCCTGGAAGTGGGAGTGGGATGGCCGCGTGACGGCAACCGTCGGGCTGCGCGGCGACGTCAAGGAGATCCTCTATGTGGAACAGGGTGATACCTCCGACCGGAATTTCGGGCTGGCGCTCGATATCGGCACGACAACCGTCGTGGCACACCTGGTCGACCTGAGAACCGGAACCACGTGCGAGGCCGCAGCAAAATACAACTCCCAGATCGAGTACGGTGCGGACGTCATCAACCGGATCAACTATGCCCGGCAACCCGGCGGCGCCGAGACCCTGCACCGGACGGTCATCCAGGACGTGGAAACCCTGATCGACGACCTGGTGCAGCGCGCGAAGGTTGGTCGGGGGGACATTTTTTCGGTGGTCGCGTCGGGAAACACCGTGATGTTGCACTTCCTGTTGGGGCTCGAAGCGGACCTGATCCGCCTTTCGCCGTTCGTCCCCGCGGCGACCTCCCCCCCCCCGTTCCGGGCGGCCGAGGTCGGGCTGCGGGTGCATCCCCGCGCTATCCTCCACACGCTGCCCATGGTCGGGAGTTACGTCGGGGGCGACATCACCGCCGGAATCCTCGCTTCGGGGATGCACCGCAACGAGGAACTCTCGCTGTTTCTGGACATCGGCACCAACGGCGAAGTCGTGCTCGGGAACAAGGAGTTCCTGGTGGCCTGCTCGGCGTCGGCGGGACCGGCGTTCGAGGGCGGGTCGGTCACGTGCGGGATGCGGGCGGCCAGCGGCGCCATCGACGGCGTGCGGATCTTCAAGCACGAACCCATGGTCTCCGCAACCACCATCGACGGCTGCCCGCCCGTCGGACTCTGCGGAACCGGCCTGATCGACGCCCTGGCGGGGATGCTCCTTGCGGGCGTTGTGGACCGGAGCGGCCATTTCCAGGTCGACCGCGCCGAGGGGCGATTCCGCACGAACGAGGAATACAACCAGCCGGAGTTCCTGCTCGTCTCCGCCCGGGAGTCGGGCGGAGAGCGCGACGTGGTCATTACGCAGGCGGACGTCGAAAACCTGATCCGAACCAAGGGCGCGATCTTCGCCGCCGCCGACTCCCTGGTGCAGTCCGTCGGGGTCTCCTTCGACGACATCCGGAAGGTCTACATCGCCGGGGCGTTCGGCAACCGGCTCGATATCTCCAATTGCATCGCGATCGGATTGCTCCCCGACGTCGCGGTGGAGCGTATCAAGTTTGTGGGCAACAGCTCCGTGGCAGGGGCAAAGCTGGTCATGCGCAGTCGCCGGATGTTCGAAGAGATCAGCCGCATCCGCGACCGGATCACCTACCAGGAACTCCTCGTGGACCCGGCGTACATGGAAAAATTCACGTCCGCCTGCTTCCTGCCCCACACCGATCTCTCCCTGTTTCCGTCGATCGCGGCGGCATTGGAGGGACGCGAGGACAAGCCGCGGGAACCCGACGCGATCAAGAAAAACTGACGAAGAAGACCGACCGTGAAAATATCCATCGCAGTCGCCGGCAAAGGGGGAACGGGAAAGACCACTTTCTCGGCGCTTTTGGTGCGGGTGTTGAAGGAGACGGGGATTCGCCCCGTCCTGGCCGTCGATGCCGACCCCAACTCCAATCTCGCCGACGCGCTGGGTGTCGAGCCGAGTAGACCGCTGGCTGATATCCGCGAGAAGGGCTCCAGCAACGAGGGGTCGCCCGCCAGCGGCGTCGGGCGCGTGCGGACAATCGAGGACGAAATCCAACGTGCCGTCACCGAAGCCAATGGGTTCGACCTCATTACCATGGGCCGCCCCGAGGGACCCCGGTGCTACTGCTATGTGAACAACTTGCTGCGCAAATCGCTCGACAACCTCTCGAAAAACTACGAGGCGATTGTCCTGGATAACGAGGCCGGCATGGAGCACCTCTCACGCCGGACGACCAACGACGTCGATTTCCTCGTCGTCGTTGCCAACCCGACACTGCCGGCAATCCGCGCAGCAAAACGGGTCGTCGATCTCTGCGGCAAGCTGCCGATCAACATCGGCCGCCAGGTACTTCTGGTCAACCGCGCCGGCCCGGAACCGTTCGACGAGGAAATCGACCGCAAACTCGCCGAGATCGACGTCCGGCGACTCGCAGACATCCCGCAGGACGACGAGATCGAGCGTGCCGGGGCACTCGAACGGGACGTCTTCAGCCTGCCGGAAGGCACCCCCGCGCTGGTAGCCGTGAGAAACGTGTTAGAGGCATTGCGCGCCACGCCATCCGTGGCCAACGAATAACAAATAACTCCAACTGCAAACGCCACCACGGGGCTCGTCCCCGTGGAGCGATGATGAACCACTAAGCAATTGCTCAAAAACAACTTCGACAAGTACGGATGCCACACGGCACAAAGCCGCGACCGTTGGTCGCGCCGAGCAACGCTCGGAACGGCTCTTGGTAACGCAGGGCGCGACCAACGGTCGCGGCTTTATAGACCCAATTGCCGAACTTATTTTTGAGCGACCACTAAAGCAAAAGTCGAACGGGCCAAGCCCGGCGGCGGCCAAAAGCTGCCGTTTACAGTCGAGCAAATAACGAACAACAACCATAGGGACCCAAAAACAACGAAAGGAGACCTCGCATGGCTGTTCCTGACGCCAAAGAGAAGTGGTCGGGGAAAATCACTACGGTCACGATCGGGGCCACCAAGGAGGAGGGCGGAACTCGCGGCAGCACCGTCACGGTCGGCGGCCAGAACGGCATTGCCTTCCTCAGCTTTGACGGCGAGACGCCCAATCCGCCCGTAGTGGCTCTGGATGTCTTGGACAAGGAACCGGCCGACTGGCCCGCCCCCTTGAAGGAAGTCTACGGCGACGTCTGGTCGGATCCGGCGGCTTGGGCGGGCCGCGTGAAAGAGCTGGGGGCCGACCTGGTCAACCTCCGGCTCGTCGGAACCCATCCCGACGAGGGCGACCGCTCGCCGGAGCAGGCCGCCGAGACGGTGAAAGCCGTCCTGGAAGCGTGCGACCTGCCGCTGATCGTCTGGGGCTGCGACGTCGCCGAAAAGGACCAGAAGGTGATGCCCAAGGTGGCCGAGGCCGCCCAGGGCGAAAACTGCCTGGTCGGAGCCGTTACGGAGGACGAATACCGCACGCTCACCGCCGCCGCCCAGGCGTACGGGCACAAGCTGATCGCCCTGGCCCCCTGCGACATCAACAAGCAGAAGCAGATCAACATCCTCGTCAGCGACATGGGATACCCGCTGACCGATATCATCATTTATCCCAGCACAGCCTCCCTGGGATACGGCATGGAGTACATCTACTCTATTCTCGAGCGGGGGAGGCTTGCCGCACTCTCCGGCGATACGCTGATGGCGCAGCCGGTGCTGCTGGATGTCGGCTACGAGGCGTGGCGGGCGAAGGAGGCCCGCTCGGGCGACGAGGTCGCCGAAGCAGCGTGGGGGCCCGCCGCCAAGCGAGGACCGACCTGGGAAGCCATTACCGCCACGGACCTGCTTCAGGGAGGCGCCGACTTGCTGATCATGCGCCACCCCAAGGCGGTGGAGGCCGTGCGCAATACGGCGAAACAGCTCATCGGCGCGTAGCCGCGCGCCGGTTGACGAGGACCGACAATCGAACTATAAGGGTGGCTAGCCGGTAGCCGCCCGGGGAGAAAATCTTCATAGGAAGGGGAGCATACAGATGCTTATCTTTAGTGAACGCGTCAACGGCATGTACCGCGACGTCCGCAAGGCCATCAACGAGAAGGAGAAGACGGTCGTACAGAATCTCGCCAAGGAGCAGATTGCCGGCGGTGCAGACGTGATGGACATCAACCTCGGACCGACCAAGGGCGACCCGGCCGAAAACTTCGTCTGGCTCGCTCAAACCGTCCACGAGGTCACCGACAAACCGATCTCGCTGGACAGCGCAAAACCCAAGGTGCTGGTCGAGGCCGTCCCCAAGGTCAGGGAAGCCTTGCCCGACGTGAAGCTGGTCATCAACTCCTGCACGGCCGCCCCGGAAAACATGGAGAAGCTGATCCCGCTGGCCGCCGAGCACGGCGCGAGCATCATCGGGCTGACGATGGACCAGGAGGGCGTACCCGGCGACGTCGCAAAACGCGTCGAGTGCGGAGCGACTTTCCTGATGACCGCCATGGAGATGGGCGTGATGCCGGATGACGTTTACCTCGATCCGATCATCCTGCCGGTCAACGTCGCACCGAAGCAACCGCAGAATGTGATGAAAGCCATCCAAGAGTTGGGGATGGTGAGCGATCCCCCCCCGCATTTCATCATCGGACTGTCGAACGTGAGTCAGAACTGCCTGATGAATCACTTGATCAACAGGACCTACCTCGTCATGGCCCTTGCGGCCGGGCTGGATGCGGCGATCATGGACGCCGCCGACAAGGACCTGGTCGAGGCGGCCGTCACGGCCGAGGTGCTGCTGGACAAGCACCTCTACAGCGACGACTACATCAAGGCGTGGAAAATGCAGAAGGGCATATGAACGACGGATCACCCGACTTAGCCGGATAGCCATGCGGAGAATCAAGATCAAGAAGGGCCTGAATCTGCCGATTGCGGGCCAGCCGAGACAGGAAATCACCGACGGGACTGCCGTGAGCACCGTGGCGATTCTCGGGCCGGACTACGTCGGAATGAAGCCCACCATGGCGGTCCGGGCAGGTGATCGGGTCAAGGCGGGTCAACTGCTGTTCGAGGACAAGAAGACGCCCGGCGTGCGATACACTTCTCCCGGCTGCGGGAAAGTCCTCGCGGTCAACCGCGGGGCCAAGCGGGCGCTGCAAGCGGTCGTTGTCGAGCTGGTGGGCGACGATTCGGAGACTTTCACCTCCTGCGAGCGGAGTCAACTCGACCGCCTGGAATCCGCCACGGTGAGAGAAAACCTCATCCGTTCGGGGCTCTGGACCGTTTTGCGAACCCGCCCCTTCAGCAAAGTCCCCCCGGTGGAATCGACGCCGCATTCCATCTTCGTAACCGCCATGGACACGAATCCGCTGGCAGCCGAAGCGGGATTGATCGTTGCCGAAAGGCCCGATGATTTTGCGGACGGACTGAAGGTACTCTCCCGGCTCGGCTCGGAAAAGGTCTTTCTCTGCAAGTCGCCGGAGACCGCCATACCCGGCAGCGATCTGGACTATGTGACGACTGTGGAATTCCAGGGCCCGCACCCGGCGGGGCTCCCCGGCACGCACATCCACTTCCTCGATCCGGCCGGCAAGAACAAGACGGTCTGGCATGTCAACTACCAGGACGTCATGGCCGTCGGCAGCTTGTTTACGACGGGGCGGCTCGATTTTCGGCGGGTTGTGTCGCTGGCAGGTCCGTCGGTCAAGGACCCCCGCTTGATTCGGACCCGCATCGGCGCCAACCTGGCGGAAGTGACCGAAGGCGAGCTGACCGAAGGCGACAACCGCGTGGTATCCGGCTCGGTGCTTTCCGGCCGGACGGCCGAGGGCCCGCTGGCGTTTCTGGGCCGCTACCACGTACAGATTTCCGCCTTGGCCGAAGGGCGGAAGCGGGAACTGTTCGGCTGGACGTGGCCCGGCTTCGACAAGTACTCGGCCAAAAACGTCTTCGCCTCCTCGCTTTTGCCGGGAAAGAAATTCTCGATGACGACCGCCACCCACGGCGGCAAGCGGGCGATTGTGCCGATCGGCCTGTACGAGAAGGTGATGCCACTGGATATCCTTCCCACGTTTCTGCTGCGGGCCCTGGAGGTCGACGATATCGAGCAGGCCGAAGCGCTCGGGTGCCTGGAGCTGGACGAAGACGATCTGGCGCTGTGTACGTTCGTCTGCCCGGGAAAGGGAGACTACGGGGTCATGCTCCGGCGCAATCTGACGACGATTGAAAAGGAAGGGTGATGAGACTGCTACGAAGCTTCCTCGACCGCATTGCACCCTATTTCGAGAAAGGGCAGAAGCTCCAGAAGCTCTATCCCCTCTATGAAGTGATCGACAGCTTCTTCTACACCTCCAAGGAGGTGACGACCGGCGCCTGCCATGTCCGCGACAACATCGAGTTCAAGCGGATGATGTCGACCGTGCTGGTGGCCCTGGTCCCCTGCGTCGTCATGGCGATGTACAACACGGGGCTGCAAGCGAACATGGCGATGGAAGAGCTGGCCGGTTCGGCGGCGGCGGAGTTTACGCCCGAGGCGGCCGGCAAGGTGACGGGTTGGCGGGGTGCGGTCGTCGCCGTGCTCGGCCTCGGTCACGATCCCGCAAGCATCCTGGACAACATGGTCTACGGGGCCCTCTATTTCCTGCCGGTCTATATCGTCTGCTTTGTGGTCGGCGTGCTCTGGGAAATCCTCTTTGCGGTGGTCCGCAAACACGACGTCAACGAGGGTTTCTTCGTCACGGCGTTGTTGTTTCCGCTGACGTTGCCGGCGAACATCCCGCTCTGGCAAGTCGCGCTGGGGATCACCTTCGGCGTGGTCGTTGCGAAAGAGATCTTCGGCGGCACGGGCCGCAACTGGCTCAACCCGGCGCTGGCCGCCCGGGCCTTCCTTTTCTTCGCCTATCCCCAGCAGATCTCCGGCGACTGGACCGTCTGGACGGCCGGCAACTGGAGCGCCTGGGTGGGCGACTGGACCAAGGTCGACGGGTTCAGCGGCGCCACGCCGCTGGCTACCGCCGTCGAAGGAGGATGGCAGGGGGTTACCTCCCAGTTTTATTTCGTCGAGGCTTTTTGGGGGCGGATTCCGGGTTGCATGGGCGAAACCTCGGTCCTGGCCTGCCTGATCGGCGTGGCCGTCCTCTTGTTCGCCGGAATCGCTTCCTGGAGAATCATGCTGAGCATGTTGATCGGGGCGTTGGCGCTCGCCACGCTGTTCTACTTCAACAGCGAAGGTTCCGCATACAAGATGACTTCCCTGCCGCCCCAGTGGCACATCGTGCTCGGGGGCTTCGCCTTCGGGCTGGTCTTCATGGCGACCGATCCGGTCACCGCCGCGATGACGAACGTCGGCCAGTTTATCTACGGCGCATTCATCGGAGCCGTGGTCATCCTGGTTCGCGTGGTCAATCCAGGTTACCCGGAAGGAACCATGCTGGCGATCCTCCTCGGAAACGCATTTGCCCCGTTGATCGATTACTACGTTGTCCGGGCCAACATCCGCAGAAGGGCCTTGCGCCATGCCTAATGAAACCATCGGAAGGACGATCGGGGTCGCCGCGGGGGTTTGCGTGGTCTGCTCCATGTTCGTCTCCACGGCGGCCGTCTACCTGAAACCGTACCAGGTCAGAAACAAGTCGCTCGACAAGCAAAAGAACATTCTCATCGCTGCCGGGCTTCTCGAAAAAGGCCAGAAGGCGGATATCGACCAACTGTTCAAGCAGGTCGAGTCGAAGTGGTTCGACTTCGACTCCGACGATTTCGTCGACGAGAAGGACGTTCCCAAAGAGTGCCTCGACCAGAGAAAGGCCGCCAAGAATAAGGAGTTCAGCGAAAAAATCGAAGACGACATCGCCGGAATCCGGCGAAAACCACGCTACTGCCAGGTCTACTTCACCCGCGACGGCGACGAGATCAATCGGGTCATTCTTCCGGTGTACGGCAAGGGGCTCTGGTCCACGCTCTACGGTTTCCTCGCGCTCGACAAGGACCTCGACACCGTCAAGAGCTTCGGATTCTACGAACACGGCGAGACCCCGGGGCTCGGCGGCGAAGTCGATAGCGACGAGTTCAAGGACTCCTGGAAGAATAAGGAGGCGTTCGATGAAAACGGGACGCCTGCGATCGTAGTCGTCAAGGGAAAAGCCGGGAAGGGGAAAATCCACGAGGTGGACGGCCTTTCCGGAGCCACGCTCACCGCCCGGGGCGTCCAGAATCTCGTCCGCTTCTGGCTCAGCGAGGAAGGTTACGGTCCCCTGCTCGAGAAGCTGGGAAAGGGAAAAGGAAAGACGCCGCCGGAAGGAGGTGACCATGGGTAGAGTAAGAGAAGCACTCTTTGATCCGGTATTCAACAACAACCCGATCGCGCTGCAGGTCCTGGGGATCTGTTCCGCGCTGGCGGTCACCACCAAGCTGGAAACCACCGTGACGATGTGCCTGGCGGTTACCTTCGTCATTGTCTTCTCGAATTTCGCGGTCAGCCTCATCCGCAACCATATCCCGTCGAGCATCCGCATGATCGTGCAGATGACCATCATCGCGTCGCTCGTTATCGTCGTGGACCAGTTCCTGAAGGCCTTCGCCTACGAGATCAGCAAACAACTGTCGGTCTTCGTGGGCCTGATCATCACCAACTGCATCATCATGGGCAGGGCGGAAGCCTACGCCATGAAGAACCCCGTCGGGCTCAGCGTCCTGGACGGGCTCGGCAACGGGCTCGGCTACAGCATCATTCTCCTGGCCGTCGGATTCATCCGGGAACTGTTCGGATCGGGAAAACTGTTCGGATACCCGGTTATGCCGGAATCGTATCCCGCGAACGGCTTGCTGTTGCTCTCGCCAAGCGCGTTCTTCCTGATCGGGTTTTTTATCTGGGCGTTGAGAACGTGGAAGACGGCCCAAGTCGAAGAGGACAACTGAGATGATCGAGCACGAGCTGAACATGTTTTTCCAGTGTGTCTTCGTCGAGAATCTGGCACTGTCCCTCTTTCTTGGAATGTGTACGTTTCTGGCCGTCTCCAAGCGAGTCGAAACGGCGCTGGGGCTGGGAATCGCCGTCATCGTCGTCCAGGGAATCACGGTACCGGTCAACAACCTGATCTACACCTACGTGTTGAAGGAAGGGGCGCTCGCCTGGGCGGGGCTCCCCGACGCCGACCTCTCCTTCCTCGTGCTGATCAGCTTTATCGGCGTGATCGCCGCGATGGTGCAAATCCTGGAAATGACGCTCGACAAGTACTTCCCCCCGCTCTACAACGCGCTGGGAATCTTCCTGCCGCTGATTACCGTCAACTGCGCCATTCTCGGCGGTTCGCTCTTCATGGTCGAGCGGGACTACAGCTTCGCCGACAGCGTAAGGTTCGGCGCGTATTCCGGCATCGGTTGGGCGATTGCCATCGTGGTGCTCGCCGGCATCCGCGAAAAAATGAGGTACAGCAACGTCCCCAAGGGCCTTCGCGGACTGGGGATCACGTTCATCACCGTGGGCCTGATCGCGCTGGCGTTTATGTGTTTCTCCGGGATCCAACTCTAGAGGCGAGCCGTGTCTGGTGAACTTGTTCAAATCTTCATGGGCGTCGTCAGTTTTACGGCCATTGTCCTGGCACTGGTCTTCGTCATCCTGGCGGCCAGATCGGTGCTCGTGGCGACCGGCGACGTGACCATCACGATCAACAACGACCCCGAGAAGGCGGTGACGCTCCCCGCGGGAGGGAAGCTCCTCCAGACGCTTGCCACCAGGGCGATTTACATCCCTTCCGCGTGTGGGGGACAGGGGACCTGTGCCCAGTGCAAGGTCACCGTGCTCAGCGGAGGAGGGGACATCCTCCCCACCGAACGCGATTTCATGACCCGCCGCGAAATCCGCGAAGGCGTCCGGCTCTCGTGCCAGGTCCCCGTCAAGCAGGACATGGCAATTGAAATCCCCCCGGAGGTCTTCGACGTCAAGAAGTGGGAGTGTACCGTCCGCTCGAACCACAACGTGGCGACGTTCATCAAGGAGCTCGTCTTGGAGCTGCCTCCCGGCGAGGACGTCCATTTCCGCGCCGGCGGATACATCCAGATCGAGTGCCCGCCCCACCAGCTCTCCTTCAAGGATTTCGACATCGAGCAGGAATACCATCCCGATTGGGACAAGTACGACGTGTGGCGGTACGAGTCGAAGGTGATCGAGGAGACAACCCGGGCGTATTCGATGGCGAACTATCCCGAAGAGAAGGGCGTCATCATGCTCAACGTCCGCATCGCCACGCCACCGCCGCGGTCGAAGAACATCCCGCCGGGGATCATGTCCTCGTACATCTTCAACCTCAAGCCGGGCGACAAGGTCACCATCTCGGGACCCTACGGCGAGTTCTTCGTCAAGGAGACCGATGCCGAGATGGTCTACATCGGCGGCGGTGCGGGCATGGCGCCCATGCGGTCGCACATCTTCGATCTCCTGAAGCGGATCGAAACCGGCCGAAAGATCTCCTACTGGTACGGCGCCCGAAGTCTCTGCGAGATTTTCTACCAGGATGAGTTCGAGACGCTGGCGGCGAACCACCCGAATTTCAGCTTCCACCTCGCCCTGTCCGAGCCGCTGCCCGAGGACAACTGGACCGGCTCGACCGGCTTCATCCATCAGGTCCTCTACGACGAGTACCTCAAGGACCATCCCGCCCCGGAGGATTGCGAATACTATTTCTGCGGCCCGCCCCTGATGAACCAGGCGGTGCTGAAGCTCCTTGACGATCTCGGGGTCGAAGAGGAAAACATCCTGTTCGACGATTTCGGCGGATAACCAAAGTAGCAGGCACGCTTCCGTGTGCCGCCCGTTGCGCCGAGCGCGAGCCGCCCATCGTGCCGTAAAGCCGCGAACGGCGGTCGCGCCTATGGGGTGGAACTCACCCGCCGCTCCCGAACGGGTCCTCGCCCGAGTCGCCCCGGAGGAGGGGGCGGGGGGGGCGCCGCCGAACGGATCTGCCCCGCCACGGAACGGGTCCGTCCCGCCGTTGCGAAATGGATCGGCCCCTTCGGGATCGTCGACGGGGGCAAACGGGTCGCCTTCCATAACCGGTTGCGGACGAGGCCTGGGTTGCACGGGCGGCTTGATCCGCCGTCGCGGCACCGGCGGCCCCAGCAACGCGACCGCCTTCTCGTGCTCCGCGTACGGCAATGTCAGAACCAGCGCCTTCCGCTGGCCGAGCGGGACGAGCAACTCGGGGTCAAACCGTTTCCGTTGCCGAGCCAGTTGTTCCTCGACGGCGGCGGACACCGGATACACCCTGGTCGAACTCCAGTTGGCGGCCGTCTCCGGCGCGGTGATCAGCAACTGCTCATCCCGCACGATGAACGCAAGCTTCCGCTTTGCGAGAAGCCGTTGCAGGGCCGAACGAAGCGGGACGTCCTGAAACTGCCCGGGAACGAGGGTATCGTTTTCCATTCCGGCTGCGGCCAGCGCGTTCCCGTCGGTTTGGATCCCGATGTGGTGATAATCCTGCCAGAAGTCCAGAAGGTCTCTGAAGGGGACTTCGCCTGCGTCGATCTCCGTGGCCGATCGCAGCGCGACGCGAATCTTCTCCTCCGGCGATTTCTCTTCGCCTTTCTTCACCTCTTCTTTCGCAATGACTCGGAGGCACCGCAACACCTCGGCCAGGCGTTCGTGTGTCGCGTAATTCTGCCACACGACGAGGCATTTCGGCCCGTCAGCGAACGCCGGCATGATCACGCCTTTCCCGCCCGACGCTCGCCAACCCGCCCGGGCCATCGCCTTTCGGATCGTCTTGGCCAGCGAGTCGGGGTCGACCGCCCCCAGATCATCGACCGGGTAGACCCGCGTGTGCCGCTGCGATTGGGAGTCCTTCGCTACGGTAATCAAAAGCACCTCGTCCAAGACCACATAGGTCAGGTCCAGTTCACGGAGTATCAGGCGCAGGGCCGAACGGAGCGTGACGTCGCTCAGGTCGCACGTTATCGGGTCGTTCGTGTCGACGCCGACGTCGTCCAGGCACCGCTTGTCGATCTGGACTTCGATGTCGTAGCAGTCCCTGAGATATTCGGCCACGTCCGAAAGCGGCGTTTCAATAAAGTCGAGCCGGGTGACGGTATCCAGTCGTTCGAGAATCTTCCGTTCGGCCGTCCCTAACTGCCCTCGCCGGCGGAACATCTCCAGCAGAGCGGCGATCTCTTCGTGGACCTCGTGCGTTTGCGTAACGGCCAGCAACGGTTCCTTGCCGCCCGGAAATATCGCGATCGTACCGGTCCCGCCGGAACCGGCCCACCTACCCGGCTGCACGCACGCCTTGACAATCTCGACGAACCTCTGCGCGTCGCGTTTGCTCAGGGCGTCCACTGCCAGGGATTTTTTCAACGGGTAAACCCTCGTGGCCAGGCGTTCCCCGGCCGCTTCGGGCGTTGTGATCAACAGCACTTCATCCTGAATCACATAGGTCAATTCCAGCCCGCGGAGCGTCAGCGCCAGGGCCGAACGCAACGAGATCCCCTCGAGGTCCGCCGTGACCGGCACATCGGTGCCAACGCCCACGTCGTCGAGTGCCTTCTTGTCAATCTGGATCTCGATTTTATGGTAGTCCTTCAGACAATCGACCACGTCCGAAAGCGGCGTCTCGATGAACTGCAACTCCGTCGGCGAGGCCAGGGCCTTTTCGATCTTCTCCTCGTGCCGGCAGGACAACTTCGTCAGGTTGCCCGGCTTGCCGTTTATCGCGGTACGCAACCGGGCAAGTAAAGAGCCGACGAATTCATGGGTACCGGGCGAACCGATAATAGTCACGGATGGCGTGAATTCCGGCGGGCTTGGCGCCGCGAAAAACCACCGGCCGGGGCGTTCTCCCCGCGGCTGTGAAATCGCTTCGCGCAGCAGCCGGACCAGCAATTCGCGTTCTTCCCGGCGCCGGTTTTCTTCCTTGCTGAGCAGATCACCGACCGGGTAGACCTTTGCGGTCAGGTACACTTGGGCCTCTTCGGGTGTCGTGATCAGCAAAACTCCGTTCGCGTTGTAGCAAGTAAGGTCGAGTTCGCCAAGCGTCAATGCCAGGGCCGAACGCAGCGAGATGCCGGCGAGGTCCTTGGTAATCGGCACGTCGGCCGGTACGCGTCTATCATCCAGCGCCTTCTTGTCAATTCGGATTTCGATTTCGTGATAGTCTTGGAGGTACGCGACCACATCGGACAACGGCGTCTCGATGAACTCCACCTGAGTCGGCGACGCCAGCGTCCTTTCGATCTTCTGCTCGGCCGGGGAGAGCCCGGTTGGGTTGTCGTCGCGGATCAGGGCAAGCCGCTTCAGCAGCCGGTCGATCAGCCGGTGGCTACGCTCGTTCTGGGTCACGACCAGCGACGTCTTGCCGCGGACCGCAACCATCCCCACCTTTCCGACCGGCTGCCAACTGCCGGGGGCAACCAGTGTGGTGACCGCGCGGACCAACTCCTCCGCTTTCCACCGCCCCAGCAACTCACCGACGGGGTAGGTTTTGGTTGAGACGCGATCGGGCCGTGCCGGAATCGCGGCGTCCTGCGCCGCGCAGAATCCGCCTGCAAAGAGCAGAATTCCGATACCAACCGCCATCGCAGAACGCGCGGCGAGCCGCCGGGAGAACATGGCCCCGTCTCCAATTTCGATTTCCGAAAAGCAATCCTTCCAAGCAGCCATTTTACCACAAAGGGCCACGATGGTCCACCTTCAGGAAGAGCCCGAAATCGGGGGGTTGCCAAATGTGCCACTCCTGTGGTAGTATGATATTAGGTTCTGTCTGAAAATCCGTAGGACGGCCCTCCGAGGCCGTCCATTGCTGATCGGTTTTGCACAAAACCACGGGCTCGACGGCCTCGGAGGGCCGTCGTACACAGGGGCCACCCGGCACATTGCTTGACCGGCCCCCTCCAAACAGGTAAACTCAAGATTGCGGGTTGGAAGTCCGCCCTTTTCAATGCCAGTCGCCATGGTTCCGTGAGAAGCGCCGTGTCGGAGAAATCAACGCCGAAGCATCGAGTGGCAACCGGGATGGTTCTTGTGTTAGTGTTCCTCCCCGCGACGGGCTGCCACAAGGCCGGTACGGCGCCGACCCTGAAAGTCACCGCAACGGTAACCTACAACGGCAAGCCGATCGAAGGAGTCAACGTTACCTTTTTTCCCGAAGCCGGCCGGCCCGGGACGGGCACAACCGACGCCTCGGGCAAGTGTATCCCCTCGACGTTCCGGCCCAACGACGGGGTGGTGCCGGGTACGCACGCCGTCGCCATCACGCCCGTTTCCAGCGGCGCGCCGACACCCCCACCTGCCCCGGCAGAAGGTGAGGAAGACGAGGAAGAAACGGTCAAGTGGCCGTTTCCGAAGGAATACGCCGACCCCGAAACATCGGGCTTCACCGCCGTGGTGGAACGGGGCGGCCCGAGAGACTTCCAATTCGACATGACCGATTGACAACATCCCAGCTCTCTGGAAGGAGGGAAATCGATGTCTTCTACGTTCTCGAAACGGCGGGCCTTTACGCTGGTCGAGTTGCTCGTAGTCATCGCGATCATCGCCATCCTCATCGCGCTGTTGCTACCCGCCGTCCAGGCCGCACGCGAGGCGGCACGCCGGGCAAAGTGCCGCAATAACCTCAAACAGCTCGCGCTGGGGATCCAGGAATATCACGAGGCATACAGGTATGTCCCTATGAATAGCGGTAACAACCAGGACGAGAACAATGGTGCGGCCGGCACCGGTAAGAGTTGGTTCTGCCGCATCCTGCCGTATATCGACCAGCAGGCCCTGTACGACAAGATCGATTGGAACGGTAGAGTGGATGCACAGTGGGCGATAGTGCAGAGCCCTATCAGCATCCTCTATTGTCCGACCGATAACCCCGATTACACGATGACCGATCGGAACGGCTTAGGGACCAACGAAGCGGCGGTTATGAACTACAAGGGAGTGATGGGCGGGAACTGGAACCAGGATCCATTCAAAGTAAGTCAAGGTGGATTCCGTTGGAGAGGCGACCAGAACGGACTGGACCGGGGCACCGGCCTCATCTGCCGCAACAAGGACAACCATTTGCGGAACTTGACCAACTTCGCCGATGTCAAGGACGGCCTCTCGAACACGTTTGCCATCGGCGAGTGCGTTCCCGAGTGGTGTACCCGCACCTGGTGGTTCTGGTGGGACGCCTCGTCAGGCACCTGCGGCATCCCGCTGAACTACCGCAAGTACACCCACGACCTGGTGGCGGAAAAGACCGACTGGCCACACAACTACTCCTTCTTCAGCAAACACGACGGCGGGGCCCATTTCGCGCTCTGTGACGGCAGCGTCACCTGGATCTCCGACAACATCGATCACGGCACCTACAGGAACCTGGCCTCGATCGCGGGCAGGGAAGCCGCCAGGGTGCCGTGAGGGGGGAGCGGACGCGTCGCGATGAAAGCCGTGTTGCTGGAGCAAATCGCTCCGATCGACGCCTCGCCCCTTCGGCTCGCCGAACTGCCGGTCCCCGAGCCCGAAGGGGGCCAACTGCGGCTGAAGGTCCGTTGCTGTGCGATCTGCCGGACCGATCTCCACGTGATCGAGGGCGATCTGCCGCAGGCGAAGATGCCGATCGTGCCGGGGCACCAGATCGTCGGCACCGTCGATGCCCTGGGCCCCGGTTGCGGGCGGCTCGAAGTTGGCCGGCGGATCGGCGTGGCATGGCTCCGGAGCACCTGCGGCCGCTGCAAGTTCTGTCTCGCGGGCCGCGAGAACCTCTGCACCTCGGCCGTCTTCACCGGCTACCACGCCGACGGCGGCTACGCCGAATATGCCGTCGTGCCGGAGGCCTTCGCGTACGAGATCCCCGAAACATTCAGCGACGTCGAGGCCACCCCGCTTCTGTGTGCCGGGATCATCGGCTACGCGGCGTTGCGGCGCGCCCGGGCGCCGCACGGCGGAAAGCTGGCCCTGTACGGCTTCGGCTCGTCCGCCCACGTGGTCATTCAGATCGCCCTGCACCGCGGCTGCGAAGTCTACGTGGTCACTCGGGGCGAGAAGCACCGCGAGTTGGCCCGGGAGATGGGCGCGGCCTGGGCCGGCGAAAAGGCGGAGGAGATGCCCGTTAAGGCCGACAGTGCGATCATCTTCGCCCCAGCCGGCGAGCTGGTGCCCGCGGCGCTGGCCAAGCTGGAGAAGGGCGGGACGTTGGCGCTGGCCGGCATCTACATGACGCCGATCCCCGAGATGGACTACGAGAAGTACGTCTTCTACGAGCGGGACATCTGCTCGGTCACATGCAACACCCGCGACGACGGCCGGAACCTCTTGGCCGAGGCGGCCGAAATCCCCATCCGCCCCCACACGACCATCTACCCCCTGGCCGACGCCAACCGGGCCTTGCAGGACCTCAAAAACGACCGAATCAACGGAACGGGGGTGCTGGTGGTCGGCGAGGAGTGAGCAAAGAAGGGGGCACCTGCCCCCGGACCTTCAAGATTCCGGCAACAACAATTCTCCCCAGGACGCGCGATTCGGGGGTGAGTGCCGCGTCCGCGACTAACGGTGAGTTATACAGCCTTCCTGCGTACGACTACAACGAATTAGGTGAGCGTAACATTGTGCCGCCGTTTGCGACTAGTATCACTGGTCTACGGTGAATAGTACATACCGGCCTTCCTGAGCTGCGCGCAACCAGAACTCCCGGACTTGAGTGAACCAGCCCCAGGTATATTCGAAATCCTCTTCGCGTGAGTGTTCAATTTCAAATTCGTCGATTTGCTGGAACGACTGCCTGAATGAATCTTCCGTAATTTGGGGTAATTGAGCCGCCACGTCAGTGACTTGTTCCGGTGTTTTCAGCGTAATGATGTAGTCGTCTCCGTCGTGGAGTGATTCGCCGCCCATGATGACATGGTTCAGTGGATATTCTCCGTTAATCCAATCTAGTTCGCCGTCGGTAAGGGCACGGTGCATGTAATCCCATGACTTATCTGTTTCGGCGAGCCATTCGCGATGATTCTCGAAGTAGTTTTCTTCGATGACTTCCTGGATGTACTCGACGCGGTCATCGTCGGCCTGTATGGCACGGAGTTTCCTGACGGTGTCTTCGTCGATGGAAAATAGGACGCCGCGGCAAGCCATGATGGCTTCCAGTTTGTAGTAGGTGTGTGTGGCTCAATGAAGGAGCAATACAGGAATTCTTGAGTTGTGGGGCGCTCTTGCTGCATAACTTATTGGTTAGCCCGTTTCCCAAATAATCAGTGTACCGCCACGTTTCTTGCTTGTCAATTACGAGGCACGTCCTCTCCTGGGCGTCAACGCCTCGCTGGAGGGGCGCTGCTGTGATTCATTGGCGTATCGGGAGTTGCAACCCGCCGGCGGGGCACTGCGAAGGGCCCACACATTATGATGTTCCCCCGCCGACAGCCAAATGGTCCGGGGGCAGGTGCCCCTCCTTTGTTTCTATTTGGAGGCGACCAAGGAACCGTTCTGCGTAGCGTTCGCGCCACGCCGTAGATCGACCCGCACATGCATCAGAACCAGTCCATATCGATTGTTGCGCCGACGGGTTCGCGAAACTCGTACCACCGGTAACTCGACAACTTCCAGTCTTCAGCACGTTCGACTAGACCCGCACGTATCGGATTGGCGTGCATGTAATCTAAACGACGTTCGATCTGTGACGGCTGCTCAATAAGCGTCTTCCAATTGCCTTCCTGCCACAAAGAATACGTGTGCTGCCTCTTCTCTCCGACAGGCAAACAAATCTTTTCGAGGAGTCGTGTGCCGTCGGGTGTTTTCTTCCACTTGTCGACAACCAGTCGTGCGATCATGCTTTTCATATCTCGCAAGACCGGTGATATCTTCTCCTCATCGGTGATGAAGACAAAATGCCAATGATCCGGCATAATCACAAATCCGCAGAAGCAGTACTTGTACTTGCTCCGGTAGAATTCAACCTCCTCCAAGATAACCCGGGCTACGTCTGGCCTAGCCAAAAGGCGTTGTCGGTTCCAAGCGATAGCGGTGACGTAGCACGCGACATTCACCGTTGAGTCCCTGCAAGTTCGCTGTTGCGTACGGAATTCCAGATGGTGCTCGGGACGCGGGAGCGGGCGCCTGCTCCAGGAGTAACAAAGGAGGGGGCACCTGCCCCCGGACCACCCGCACCAGACCATCCGCCGGCGGGGCTCATACATTGTGATGTCCCCCCGCCGACAGCCAAACGGTCCGGGGGCAGGTGCCCCCTCCTTTGTTGTTCTCTTGGGAGTGTGCGCATTGCTATTCTTCCAGCAGTGTCTCGAACTGGTCTTCGTCGAGCACGGTGACTCCCAATTGCTGGGCCTTGGTGAGCTTGCTGCCCGCCTTTTCGCCGGCCACTACGTAGTCGGTTTTGTTGGAGACGCTCGAGGCCGCGCGGCCGCCGTGCCGGGCGATCAGCTCCTTGATCCCGTCGCGGCTGTATTTCACCAGTGTGCCGGTAACCACGAGCGTCTTGCCTTCGAGGATTTTCGATTCCGGGCCGGCGGGGGCCGCCTCCATCTTCACGCCGAGGTCCTTCAGGTCGGCCACCGCCGCCGAGCCGAACTCGCTGTGCAGGAAATCATGGACGCTCTCGGCGATGATCGGCCCGATCTCGTTGATCGCGCTGAGCTTCTTGACGTCGGCGGCCATCAACTCGTCCATCGACGGGAAGTTCCCGGCCAGCACCTGGGCCACCCGCGTGCCGACGTGGCGGATCGACAGCGCATTGAGCAACCGGGCAAGCCCGCGGTCCTTGCCGGCTTCGATCCCGGCCAGCAGGTTTTCGCTCGACTTTTTACCCATCCGTTCCAGGCCCTTCAGGTCGTCGGGCGTCAGCCTGTAGAGATCGCCGTAGCCGGTGACCAGCCCCTGGCCGACGAGCTGATCGACGAGCTTGTCGCCGAGCCCCTCGATGTCCATGGCGTTGCGGCTGGCGTAGTATCGGATCCGCTCGCGGACCTGGGCGGGACACTCCTCCACGTTCGGGCAGCGGATGTAGACGCCCCCCTCGTCCTTGACCAGCTCCGTTTCACACTCGGGGCATTTCGTCGGGAAGCGGTACTTCCGCGGCTTCCCCTCCCGCTTGTGCTTCTCGACGCGGACGATGTGCGGGATGATCTTGCCGGCCTTCTCGACGACGACGGTGTCGCCGGGGCGGACGTCCTTCCGCTCGATTTCGTCGGCGTTGTGGAGGCTTGCGCGGCTGACGGTCGTTCCGGCCAGCTCGACCGGTTCGAGTTCGGCGACCGGCGTGATCGCGCCCGTCTTGCCGACCTGGACGCGGATTTCGTTGAGCCTGGTGGTCGCCTCGTACTTCTCGAACTTGTAGGCGATCACCCAGCGGGGGCTCTTCGAGGTCGACCCGAGCCGCTCGCGCTGGTCGAAGCGGTTGACCTTCAGCACCAGCCCGTCGATCTCGAAATCCAGCTCGTGGAGCCGCTCGATCAGCGCTTCGCAGTGTTCGACGGCCGCGTCGAACGAGTCGAAACACTCGACCAGCGGGGTGGCGGGCAGACCGTAGCCGGCCAGCTCCTCGAGAAACTCCGTATGGGTAGTCGCCTTGAGCCCTTCGACGTAGCCGGTGCCGTGGCAGAAGAGCCGCAGCCGCCGCTCGGCACAGATCCGCGGATCGAGCAGGCGGATGCTGCCGGCGGTGACGTTCCGCGTGTTGGCATACGGGGGTTGCCCTTTGCGCTCCTGGATTTCGTTGAGCTTCACCAGGTCGGAGTTGGTCATATAGATCTCGCCGCGGACCTCGAGCACCGGCGGGACCTGCCGGCCGGTCAGCCGCAAGGGGACGTCGCCGATGGTCCGCACGTTGTGGGTGATGTCGTCGCCGATTCGTCCGTTGCCGCGGGTTACGCCGCTAACGAGCACGCCGTCTTCGTACAACAGCGAGCCGGCCACGCCGTCGATCTTCAACTCGACAACCCATTGGATCGGTTCGCCCCCCAGCAGCTTTACCGTACGTCGGCCGTATTGCTTGAGTTCCTCGATGCTGTAGGTATTGTCGATCGAGAGCATGGGCACGCGGTGTTCGACCTGGCGGAGCCCTTCGACCGGCTGATCGCCGACGCGCCGGGTTGGGCTGTCGGGCGTAACCAGGTCGGGGTGTTCGGCTTCGAGCTTCTTGAGGCGGTCGATGAGCCGGTCGTACTCGAGGTCGGTGATTTCCGGCGCCGCTTCCACGTAGTATTTGCGGTCGTGGTAGCGGATCTGCTCGCGGAGCTTGTCGATTTCGGTCGCTACTTTGGATGCCATGGCCTCGGTTCCGTTGTTTTGGTTGAGAGTTGAAAGCATAAAGCCGCGACCGTCGGTCGCGCCGAGCGACGTTGGGAACGAATTTCTTGGTGACGCTGGGCGCGACCAACGGTCGCGGCTTTATGGCCCGAATTGCCGGACATATTCGTGAGCGATCTCTAATCACACCCGCACGCGGGGGTGCAGGCTCCAGACACGCCTCCCGGCGGCTGCGGAATCAGGCAAAGAAACTTCAGCGGCTCGGCGCCCGTGTTGCGAAACTGGTGCTCTTCACTCGGCGGCACGAATACGACGGTGCCCGGCTGCAAAGGATGCTCCTTGTCGCCTTCGAGCACGACGCCGCTGCCTTCGAGCACGAAGACTTCATGCTCGAAGTCGTGGGAGTGTTTTGGGGTGTAGCCACCCGGGGCGACCGCGAATTGCCGCATCGCGAAATTCGGGGCCGCGTCGTCCGGGCCGATCAGCATGCGCATCCGGCAGCCCGTCGCGCCCTCCATCGACACCGGCGCCGAGGCGATCTGTTCGTAATGAACGACTTTCATCTGTGGTTTCCCTTTCTCGCGACCGACGAGGGTGTGATTCTTTCGGAAACGGAGATTGTAGGGTGGGACCAGTGGCCCTTAGGCCGCGCCGGCCCACCAGATTTACCGCGTTCTTCTCGCATTGGTGGGCCGGCGTCGCTTCGCTCCTTGTCCCACCCTACAAAGAATCACAGCCTCGACGGTCGCGGCTTTACGCCGAGGAAACGGGATTCTCACCCTCGGCTACCACATATATCCGAAACTGGCCGGCAATGCCACCCGCCGCTACGCACAAAAAAGACCTCGAGGTAACGATTCCCAGCGCCGTATCGTCTCCGACAAGGAAACTGCACAGCCATCGGCCTCGAGGCCCGTATCGCGATGCCGCAAGGGCATCGACGACAATATTGCCTCTATAACACGGTTTGGCAATTTGTCAATAGGCGCCCGTTATGCACACGCGTCGATTATGCCAGGGCCCCGGCCAACCGGACGAACTCCGCCCCGCGGCTGCGGAAGTCCTCGAACTGGTCGGTACTGGCAAAACCGGGCGAGAGCACGACGGCGTCGCCCGGCGACGAACGGTCCCAACACCAGCGCAGGGCGTCGGCCATGGTCTCGGTCGCCGTACACGGGAATTCCGGGTTACAGCCGCTCGCCCAGCCCTTGAGGACCTCGCGAACCGAGCCGAAAAACGCCGCCCCGGCCGCCCGTTCGACCAGCATCGCAGCCAGGTTGCCGGAATCGAGCCCCTTGTCTTTGCCGCCGGCCAACACCCACACCGGTCCCTCCAGCGAGTGGATCGCAGCGACGGTCGACTCGGGCGTCGTGGAGGCGGAATCGTTGTAGAACCGGCGTCCCTCAATGACCGTGAATTGCTCCAGCCGTTGCGGCAAGCCGGCGAACCCGCCGAGCCCGTCGCGGATTGCCTCCCACGTGGAGCCGACCGCCCGGGCGGCGGCGGCGGCACAGGCCGCGTTGATCCGGTTGTGCTCGCCCGGCACTTTGAGTTCCGGAATCTCCTCGAGCGGCGGCAGCGGCACGCGGCGACCGCGCACCAGCGGCTCCCATAGCGCGACTTCTTCGTCCAGGGTGTTCAGAACCGCCAGGTCATGCGGTGTTTGCATCAACAGAATTCGCTGCTTCGCGGCGACGTATTCGGCGTAGTCGCGGTGCCAGTCCAGATGGTTGGGCGTGCAGCCCGTGACCACCGCGACGTGCGGCATCGGCCGGTTCAGGCCGAGTCGCCGGAGTTGGAAACTGCTCAGCTCCAGGACGGTCCAGTCGCCGGGTTCCATCCACCGCAACTTCTCCAGCAGGCTCCCACCCATATTCCCACCCAGCCAACATCTCGGGCCGTCCACATGGAGGATGGCGGCGATCATCGCCGCGGTGGTCGACTTGCCGTTACTGCCGGTGACCCCGATGATTGTGCCCGGGCAGTGGTCGATCAGCAATTCGATTTCGGTGGTGAGCCGGGCCCCGGTTTCCCGGGCGATCTGCACGAACCGATTGCCGGGCCGGACCGCCGGGTTGACGACCACCAGATCGGCACCGCAGAAATCCTCTTCACGATGCCCCCCCAAATGAAGGCGGGCAACCGGTACGTCCTCCAGGGCGGCAAGCGAATCGGCCAGCGCGGCTTCATCTCTCAGATCGGTCACGGTGAGCACGGCCCCCTGTCGGGCGAGCCACCGCGCGGCGGCCACCCCCCCGCCGAAACGGCCCAATCCCATGATCGTCGTCCGCTTTCCCGTGAAATTCATGGCTCCAATAGAGTCGCAGTCTTTCGCCCGGACAAGGGGGCGGCCGCTTTGCGTTTCTCTTCAGACCGGGGTCGATGCTCGGCGGAGGAGGCGGAGCAGCCGGTTCTCCTTGACGTCCCTGGCGTAGAGCGCCCCGATCGCAAGGAGGGCAAAGACGATGACGTGTGCCGCCAAAACGCCGCAGACGATCGGCAGCGAAAACTCGGTGCTCAGGTCCAGATAATCGGCGTCGCGCAGCCGATCGGCGATCGGGGTGTCCAGGTGCCCGATCAGCCCCTGGTAGCCCCAGTATGCCGAGATGAAGACCTGCGCGAACTCGCGGGTGTAATGCTGGAGCGGGGCGATCAGGCCGGCGAAAATGATTTGCGGAATCAGCGAAATGGGGACAATCGTGGCCGCAAGGTCCGGTGTGTTCGCGATGGCCGAAATGGCCAGCCCCATCGCCACGCCGGTCAGCGATGACAGCGACAACAGCAGCCACTGCTGTAGGGGGTCGCCCCCGAGTCCGGTCAGATAGCGGACGCACCAGTACAACAGCGATGCCTGCAACACGCTGAACGCGCCCAAGAGAACCAGCTTCGAGCAGTAATAACTCACGACGTTCAAACCGACGTCCCTCTCCTTGCTGTAGATGCCGCGTTCTTTCACGATTTCTTTGGCCGCGTTATTGCACCCGAACCAAATGCACGTGATGCAGAGCAGGAACAGGACCTTCGACGAGTAGTCGGCCCGTTTGGCCTCTTCCGCCTCTTGCAGGAATTTGTCTCGGTCCTCGTCGAAGAGGTCTTCCCACCCCACGCCGAACGCGTAGAGTTCGGCAAGGCGCCGCGCCTCGGGCTCGACGTCCAGCTTCGAGATATTGCCGAACAGCCAGACCAGCAGGGCCGCGATGAACAAGCTCTGGCCGAGCATCACGGCCAGTGCCCGTTTGTCGGCCAGTTGAATCGTGAGGTAGCGCCGGGTCAAGAGGACGAACTGGCGCCAAGAGTCGGTCAAACCTTCCGGCGACCTTCTGTTGGGCATCCGGGCCCGTTCCGGCGCTTCCGAGGCCGGTTCCGGCAACCGGCGCCGGACGTATTCCTCACAGACTTCGCTCTCGAGGAACCGCTGTTTCCACTCGTCCGGCGACCGCTCGCTGAGGCGCTGGAAGACGTCCCCCAAACGCGAGATGCCGAAATACTCCAGGGCATCGGCGGGCGGGCCGATAAACGCCGGCACGCCACCCGACGCGAGAATCACGAGCAAGTCGCAGTTTTGTTCCACGTAGGTGACGCTGTGCGTGACACAGATGATCGTCTTGCCGTCGTCCGCCATCCGGCGGAACAACTGCATCATTTCACAGTCGGTCTGTTCGTCCAGACCGGACGTCACCTCGTCCAGGAAGATGAGGCTCGGATTGCAGATCGCCTCGTTGACCCAGCTCGCCCGCTTCGTCTGCCCGCCGCTGAGCCGCCGGATCTGGGTGAAGCGGTGCCCGGTCATGTTCACCGATTCGAGCATCTCCGCGACCCGATCGTCGATGTCTTTCTGGGACATGTCGGCCGGCAGGCGCATCTTCGCCGTGTACCACAGTGCCGCATTCAGCGGAAGCACGTCGTGCAGAACGTCCTTCTGAGGAACAACGGCGAGGTTCTGCTTGAGTGCGTCGAACTGGGCGTAGAGGTCCTCGCCGTTGAGCAGAACGCTTCCTTCATCGGCTTGCTGACGCGCGCTGAGGGCCGACAGAAGGGTCGATTTTCCCGAACCGCTCGGCCCCAGAATGCACACGAATTCCCGGGGACGAATCGCCAACGAGACGTCGTCGAGAATGGTCTTCATCCGGCCGGGGTTCTCGCGGTCGGAGACGCGGCGCACAAGGTTCCGGGCCACCAGCTCGACGTTCTTGTCGTGACTCAGAGGAAACAGGGCCGTGCCCGTAAAAACAAGACTGTAAGGCCCGATTTGAATCCGGTCGCCTTCGTACGCAACCTTGGGCTGATCGACCCGCTCGCCGTTGACGAAAGTCCCGTTGGCGCTCTTGAGGTCCGCGATCGTCGCCGTCCGGTCCCGGCGTGAAATCCAGGCGTGAACGCGCGAAACGCGCAAATCGGGAAGGCAAATGTCGACACGGTTCGAGTCCCGGCCGATCAACATCTGCTTGTCGGTCAACTCGATCTCCCCCGGCAGCTCGAGCGTCGGCGGCAGGTCCCGGACCGCCTGGGGCCCTTCACCGAAGTCCATGAGCGTTGCGGGCCCGTCATACTGAATCGTTGCCTTCACGGACTCGTCGTCGGGTGCCGTCTCTTTCCGCCACATATCGAGCAACTGGCCCACGAGCCATTGATTTGCCGCGAAGGTTGTCGAGACCGCCGGATCGGCGTGCTCGATGAACACGAAAATATGTCGGCCGGCTTGAATGATTGCAAGATGTTCCAGCGGCACGCGGCCTTTGGCGGGCACCTGGTTGACGCTCAAAGGCGTCTCGCCCGCCGGCGCCGGACTCCTCGCCGGCAGTGCCGGGCCGCGGATCGCTTCCGGCGCCTCCGGCACGTCGCCGGGCGCGATCGGCAGCAGGAACCATCTGCCGTCGGCCGATTCGATCTCGAAGAGCAACTGATTGCCGGAAACGCCCTCCCGCGCAACGTCCGCTCGACCTTCGGCGCCGAACGTCACCCTGCGGCAACCGCCCAACGGATGAGACAGTTTCGTGGAGACTTCGAAGAGAGCAGGGAAGTCGTCAACTGGCATGAAGCGGTCTTTTTCTGAACGTTCGTGAGGACCTGGGCCGGCGAGTCCCCGGCGGCGGCTACTTCTGTATTTTCTTGATCGCTTCAGTTGCCGCCTGCCGGACGAACTCGCTTTCGTCCTTGAGGCGTTGCTTCAGTTGCGGGAGCGCCCGTTTGGCGGGGCCCCCGATCTTGCCCAGTGCCGTGGCGCATTCGGCCCGCACAAGCTCGTATTCGTTTTCCAGGCCCTTCGTCAACAGCGGCACGGCCACGCGTTCGAGCTGTGGGTTGCGGGGCAGGATTTCGAGCAACGCGCCCATGCTGGCAAGCTGCACGATCGAGCTCCCGCTCTTGAGATTGTTGCGGAGCTTGGGCACGGCAGCCTTGGCGGCCGGGCCGATCTTGCCCAGTGCATAACTCGCGCTGGCGCAAATCTCGTCGTTCTTGGAATCAAGCGACTTGGCCAGCGCCGGTACCGCTCCCTTCGCGCCGGGGCCGATGGCGGCCAAGGCAAACCGGACCTCCCGCTGGAACTCCAGGTCCGCCTCGCCCTGCGGTTTCTCATCGAGCACGTCGACCAGCGCCGGCACCGCCGGCGCCGCCTCCGGCCCCAACCGCGGAATCAGCAGAAGGGCGTAGTACCGCAATTCCTTGTGCTTCAGCAGCTTATCGACGTGTTTCAGGGCCTTCGGGCCGCGTTCCGCAAGTGCCGCGATCGCGTTGCCCACGACCACCGGGTCCTTGTCCTGAAGGGCTTCGACCAGCATCGGGGCGACGTCGTCCAGCGGCACGTCGAAGTCCACGGCCGCTTTTGCCGCGGCTCGCCGAAGGTGTACATCGTCCGACTTGAACGACTGGAGAATCAGATCGACCGCACGCTTGACCATCGCTTTATCGCCCGGGTTGTTGCGGGCCAACGCCCATGCGCCGAGCATGCGCAGGAACGGATCCTTGCTTGTCACGGCCTTGTTCAGCGCCTTGGTCGCATCGGCATCGGCGCCGATTTTCCCGAGCGCAAATGCGGCGGCATAGCGGACGCCGCCGAACTTGTCGTTCTCCAGCATCGCGACGATATCCGGAGTGAGGGGCTTGGATGCCGGGCCGATTTCGCCCAGCGTCATCAGCGCCTGGAGACGCACTTCCGGGTCTTTGTGCTTCAGCACGCCTTTGATGTGCGGCACGGCCGCTTTCGCCTTCGGACCGATCTCGGCCAGAACAAGGCACGCCCAATAGCATGCTTTCTCGTTGTCCAGCACGTTGCACAACCGGGGAACCACGCCTTCACCCTCTTCCGCCAGCGTGTACATGGCAGGCGTGATAATCGCAGGGTCGCCTTCCTCGAGGATTTTCAGCACGACGGGTATTGCCTTCTCCTGCGGCGGGTCAAGCTTCAGCAGGGCTTTCAGCGAAGCACGACGCACCAGAACGCTCTTGTCAAACGCCGTCTTGATCAGCCGGTCGACGACCTCGGACGACTTGTCGCCAATTTCTCCCAATGCGAAGGCCGAGTAGGCGCGGACATCGGGACTGTCGTCGCCCAATGCCTTCAGCAGCGCCGGGATCGCCGCGGCTGCGTCGGGACCGACGAACCCCAGCGATCGCGCCGCGTGCCAACGAAGTTCCCCCTCCTCGCGGGACAAGGCCTTTATCAAGGCGGGCACGGCCGGCTTGGCGGCATCTCCAGCCTTTCCCAACGCGTCGATGGCACGCAAGGAAACCTTCTTGTCCTTGCTCGAAGTGTCTTTGATCAGTTTGTCCAGGTCGTCGGCGACTGCGCCGGAAACCGCCGGCAGAAATATTACGAAAGCCGCGAACGCAGTGAGTAGGGTGTGTCTCATGGAAAACCTCGTTACGTTGTTGCACGTCTACGGGACTCGGTTACTCGGACAACCGGGGAGGGGAAACCGCTATTTGGGCGGCAAGATGGCCTCGTAGGCCAGACTCTTGAGGAAATTCTTCGCCTGGGTATACGATTGTGGCGGATACTTCTGCAAGTTCTGCTTGAGTTCGGCCTCCACGTTTTGCACGAGCCCCCGGACTTCGACAAGTTGTTCGCCGGACAGGAAACCGTCGGCCGCCCGCTTGGCGTAGATGGCCTCAAGCCTCGATAAATCGTCCTTGTATTCCTCCCCGAGAAGAGCCGACGGCCATTGGATTGCCCCGCTTAGGGGGTCGAATTCGCTTGGGCTCAGTTGCTTAGGTTTGCCTGCCTTGGCAAGCCGGATCAGATCCTCCATGCTGGGCCGCGGCCCGCGTTCGGCTGCGCGGGCCCGCCTGTTGACGGCGCGCATTTGAAAGTACGTTTCCGTCCCATAGAGGCGGTTGGCGATGTCGTTCCTTCGCGCAACCGTCCAGTTGATGGCGGCCTCCGAATCCATCAGGTTTCTGGCCCCGGCCGAGCGGACGATGTCGGCAAAGCCGCGCTGCGCCCCCTCCGCGAATGTCGAGGCGTGATCGTAGCCGCCGCCGCCCCAGTAGCCGCCGCCGCGGAGGCGGCCGCCGCGAATGTCCTGGGCGCCCGCGACCACAGGAAGAATGAGAAGAAGTACGTTCAAGGTCCACAAGACGATTCTCATTGTCCGACCTTCTTTCTTTGCGCAGTAACTGATAAGAATGTTTACTGAAAGCTTTTCAGCATTACCCTGTTCCACTATTTTTACCATGATGGGGGCCGATGTCAATGGGCTGGTGTCCGGACCCCCGAAGCGAGGCCCGCTGGTCCATTTGATCGGAATTGCCGTCGTTCTGAGAACACCTGGGGTGCGATTGTGGCCAGCGAGTTCGACGTAAGTTCTTACCTGAAAATAACTTACGGACTCTTGCTCCCCTTTGGCACCAAAAGTGCAGATCGATGAGTGCAGGTCGGTTGAGGAGCGAGTCGCCGCAGGGACAGCGGCATTTAGCCCACACGAGCGCCTTTTGTTATCTGGAAAAAACTGCTATATTACACCTTAGGCAAGTGGTATTTCTAGCGAGCCATTCTTGGCTTGGGAAACGGAGAGGGTTATGAGAGGGTTTGCACTTCTGGAGGGCGCTTCGCGCCTTGGGGTATTGGCCGGCATTCTGCTGGGGATTCATTTCACGTCGAGCGGCCGGGCCGATACCTTGGCCGAGCGAAACCGGACTGCTTCGCGAATGGTGGACGAGGCGTTGTGCGACGAGATCAAGGGCGCCAACGCCCATCGCGACGGAATGCTCTCGATTGCGTTGGAAAAATCGCCCGACCACGCGCGGGCCCGATGGCACAGCGGATATGTCGCGCGGCGCAACAAGTGGGTGAAGTATAACGAGCTGCCCGGCATAACCGCCGACGACACCCGGTATGCCGCCTATCGCTTCGCCCGCGAGAAAGCCGGCGAAACGGTCGCAGGGCAACTGAACCTGGCAAACTGGTGTTCGCGGCGCAAGCTCGTCGACCAGGAGCGGGCCCACCTGACCAGGGTGCTCGACCTTGAACCGAACCACGCGGAAGCCCGCCGGCGGCTGGGCTTTCGCCGGATCGACGGGACATGGCTTTCCGCAAAAGAAATCGCCGAGGCCAATGAGCGCGCCCGGAAGGCGGCCGCCGCTACAAAGGAGTGGGCCCCGAAACTCGTGGCGATCCGCGACGGACTGTTGCAGGAAAGCCGCCACCGGCGCGACGCCGCCCGGAAGCGATTGCTCGCAATCGACGATCCGGACGCCGTTACGGCTATCGAATCGGTCTTCTGCCGCCATAGCGAGGAGATGGCGGAATACGGGGTCCGGGTGCTGGCGGGCATCAAGGGGCACGATGCGTCCAGCGGCCTGGCACGCCAGGCCGTCTTCTCGCCCTCCGAACGGATCCGCAAGACCGCTGCCGAGAAACTCCGAGGCCGGGAAATGTTTGACTACGTCCCCGCCTTGCTTTCGGCCATGGGGTCCCAAATCCAGTCCAGGGCACAACTCTATACTGCGCCGAACGGCCGGCTGGTCTATCAGCACATGTTCGTCCGCGAAGGGAAGGATCAAAACAAAGTCTCCGTCTTCGAAACGCAGTATCGCAACACGGTCCTCTCGTCCAGCAACCCGGCCGAGGTCGCTGCTTCCCGCCAGATACTCGCCTGGCAACGCCAACTCGATGCGGCCATGAAGGCCAGGGCGTTCGAAATGGACGTGGCCCGCCAAAACGCCCGGATCCAGCAGTTCAACAACCGCGTGTGCGAGGTCCTGACCACCGTGACGGGCGAGAAGATCGAGCCCACGCCCGAAAAATGGTGGAAGTGGTGGAACGAACGCAACGAGGTCTTCTTCGAGGGGGAGAAACCGGTTCAGGCGTCCTATCGGAGCGTCGAGGTCGCCTATGCGGACCCGCTCCGCAGAGAAGTCCTGCCCCCGGCCAGTCCCGAGTCGGAACCGGCGCCCCGTCCTACCCCGCGCCCGCCGCGGCGCCCGCGGCGGCCGTCGGTCCTATCCATGTCCGATTGCCTCGTCGCCGGAACACCCGTTTGGACAAACACCGGCTCGGTGGCAATTGAGAAGATCCGGCCGGGCGACCTGGTCCTTTCGCAGGATCCCGAGACCGGCGAACTCGCCTACAAACCGGTCCTGCGGACCACCACCCGCTCGCCCGGGCCCCTGGTGAAAATCCGCGCCGACGAGGCGACGATCCGGTGCAGCGGAGGCCATCCCTTCTGGATCTCCGGCGCCGGCTGGGTCAAGGCTCGCGAAATAAAACCCGGCACGCCGTTGCACGCCGTCGAGGGCACGCTCCAAGTCTTCTCGGTCAAAACCGAGGGCAACGAAAGGACCTACAACCTGATCGTGGCCGATTTCCACACGTATTTCGCCGGCGAGGCAATGGTCCTCAGCCACGACAATACCATCCGACAACCGACCGACGCCATTGTACCCGGGCTGGTAAAGCGGTAGCCGCTTGCGGCTTCGCAACCAAAAACCAAAATGCCCGCAAATAGCCGCCCCGCAACGCGGGGCAGAGCAAGGCAGCCCCCCCTTAGTGAGGGGCTGCCTTGCGCTCCGACTCAGTTTACTCCGACGAGCCAACAAATATAATAGACTACAGGTGTTGCCGCACCCTGGCCATTCTGGTTTCATCCACAAGGAGCGAACGAAACGTGAAGCCCGTTTTGCAGGCGCTCTTGCTTGCCGATAATGTGTATGAAGACAAGCGCACCGGAAAGAAGGTGATCGCTGGAACTTTCGACACGTACATGGTTGCCAAGGATACCAAGGCCGAGGACAAAGAACCGGAAGGAGACGAAGCAGGCAAGGCACCCGAACAACCGGCTGTTCTACCTTTTGAACGAGCAGGCACACCTTATGCGTACATCAGTTTGACAGACTTACACGGACCAACAGATTTACAGTTGCGATTTGTTTCGTTGGATTCCCACGAAGCGCTGATGAGCACCGTGGATTTCAAAGTAACTACGAACAGCCCGCTTGACACGGCAGAAATCGTGGTGCCCGTTCCCCCTCTACCCAGGGAACCCGGTGTATACGCTTTAGAGTTGGTACATGACGATGAACCGCTAGGCGCCCACAGAATTCGCGTTCAGGAGATCCAGAGGTGAAGATATGACCGTCGAAGAAGCAGGCACTCCACTTTGTGTTGACCAACGGCGAGACGATCCCAAGTCTGCTGGTAGTGGTAGTTTCCAGCAGATTCCTTGGCAAGCTTATCACCACACGTATCAGTGTCAGGTTTATCTGATTCCAGAACATACCGGTTATTCTGTCTACATGCCTTTTCTTCCTGGCGTGGTAAGCCAGGGTGAAACGCAAGAAGAGGCACTGGAGAATATCAAAGAAGCGTTTCGTGGTGTGGTGTCCGTGTACGAAGAAAACGGCAATCCCATACCGTGGTCAAAAGAGCCTGACACTAAGCCGGACGACGCAACGATACGGTGGATTCTCGTGAATGTCTAAGCTGCCTTCCGTCACAGGGAATCAGGCTATCAAAGCCTTTGAAAAAGAAGGCTTTTCTGTTGTGCGTGTAACGGGGAGCCACCACATCATGAAGAAGGAAGGGCACACTTACAATCTCTCTGTACCCCTCCACGCTGGGACACCTCTGAAAAAAGGAACCCTAAGGCAGCTTATTCGTGATGCGGGGCTGACGCAAGACGATTTCATCGCGCTGCTGGACTAGGCAAACCGGCCTGCAATGCCCGCAAATAGCCGGGCCCGCAACGCGGGGCGGTGTCTTTGGCGTGATCCACACCAGTAACCCCGGCACGCAGTGCCGGTGTTTTGATTCCCTTGGAACTGGAATTCTCCGTGGTTTGAATTAGCATCGAACCTAGCCAAGGAGATTTTCATGAGCAAGAAACGCCATTACCCCGCTGCAGAAGAGAAGGCTCTAATCCTCAAGAGGTACCTGGTCGAAAAGGTCCCTATGTCCGACCTGTGCGACGAGTACGGGGTGCATCCCACCCAGGTCTATCGCTGGCAGAAGCAGTTGTTTGAGAAC
>Ga0180431_10000342_pt1 | contig 66850 bp, 56 predicted proteins | sample SS_ome_11_FD_132459 | JGI IMG/M metagenome (GOLD analysis project Ga0180431, IMG submission 132459) | Hypersaline lake sediment archaeal communities from the Salton Sea, California, USA - SS_1_MS_1 metaG | ecosystem: Environmental > Aquatic > Non-marine Saline and Alkaline > Hypersaline >...
CTCGCCGAATCGTCGCGACATCCATGTCTCGCTCCTGTCAAGAAACCCAATCCATCCCCCTGACAGGAGTTATCGAACTTGACCGCCCAATTTCTTGAGCCTACTTTGCGCTGTAGTGCTAGGATTGTCTCGCATGCGTTGCAAGCACTAACTTCGGATCGGAGCAGCCTCCGAGGAGCGCTCCTGCGTGACACGACGTGCCAGCTGGCACCCGCCAGGTGGTCCACCCTAGGCAGCCATTAGACTGACGGGCGGCCTGCCCAGACACGCTAATCCCGCTTGCATGTCAGGGACTTCGCGAAAAAGCAAGAATTATAGTAACATATCGGTCATTGTAAACGCTCGAAGAAAAAAAGAATCCGCCGAATCGTCTAATGCCAGCCGCCGATCACGGCCGCCGAACACCGTCGCGGTCTCTTGACGGCGATCCGGCCGGGCATTGCCCGGGTCTAGGCCATGGGCCGCGCGTGTCGCTGTCTCCGGCCGCCCGCACCATGTCGCGCAATACGGAAGCCGTCTTCTGCGGATGCCTCTCTGCGATGAGAACGATCCGACCTGATGGGCGAACGACGCTCGGGCTGCGGAGACGAGGTGCGGGCCTGCCGCCTCATGCCCCAGCGCGTGCACCTGGTCGCCGCGCCCGGCACTGAGGCCGACCCGTTCTCTGCCATTAGCGAGAAGCGCTGCTGATACACGCGGCCTGCGGCCTCTCGCGGGCAAGAGAAGACTCCCGTCCGCCCTTCCCCCTAACGCCCCTCGACGACGTTGAGGGCTTTTGGCAAGGATGGCCTTGATCTTGGCGCCGATGTCTTCGCTGAACGAGCCGGGCAGGTGGCAGCGCAGGCTGGTCAGGCCTTCGTAACCGTCTTCGCGGATCATGCGGCTGTCGGGGAGGCAGGCGATCGGCAAATCCCAACTGAGGATCGAGGGCAATCTCGAGTTCGCCCTCTGGTTTACCGAACTGGCGAAACAAACGCGGTGCTGGCGTCCAACACGGGTGGCGGCGGACAGGGCAGACGGCGAGTGGAGCCCGGTGCGGTGGGTTGTTTCGACTCACCTCACCCGTCTTTGACGTGCCAGCGAGATGTGGCCAAAGAGGACGGCTTCTTGGGGAGGGATAACTTCGGACGGGACCCGCCAAGCGCGCCTCCACCCCAGACGTCGGCTAGGGTACAATGCCAGCCAGGCATTGGGTGGATGGGACCTCTCGGATCATTGCAGATTGATCCTCAAGACCTCTGCCTCGTTGGCGGCGTAGCAGTGCTAGCGAAGGCCGATGAGGCATGTTGTCCGGCCGCACCGGGGGATCCATCGTGACAGACACGGCCGCCGTGAAGATTGAGCAGGTCAGCAAGTCGTTCGGCTCGGTGCGGGCCGTGCGGGAGCTCGACCTCGTCGTGCCGCGCGGGTGTGTCTACGGCATCCTCGGGCCGAACGGCGCGGGCAAGACGACGGCCATCCGAATGATGATGGACATCATCGCCCCCGACACAGGGCGGATCGAGGTGTTCGGATCGGATGATCTGACGGCGGTGAAGGCGCGGATCGGCTATCTCCCGGAGGAGCGCGGCCTGTATCGCAAGATGCGCGTGGGCGATACGCTCCGGTACCTCGGCTCGATCAAGGGAATGACAGGGGCGCGGCTGAAGCGGCTCGTTCCCGAGCGTCTGGAGCAGGTGGAGCTGGGCGAGTGGATCTCAGCGCGCGTCGAGGAGCTGTCCAAGGGGATGCAGCAGAAGCTCCAGTTCCTCGCCGCGACGATATGTGACCCCGAGCTATTGATCCTCGACGAGCCGTTCGCCGGGCTCGACCCGGTGAACGTCGAGGTGCTCACGCAGGAGGTCCGGCGGCTGCAGGACCAGGGATGCACGATCCTTCTGTCCACGCACATGATGGCCCAGGCGGAGCGGCTGTGCGATTCGGTGATGCTGGTCCACCAGGGCCTGAAAGTCCTCGACGGCCGCGTGGCGGATATCCTCGGGCGATACGATCCGCGCAAGGTCATCCTCCAGACCCAGGAGGCATCGCCCGACGTCGCCGGGTTCCCCATGGTCGAGGCCGTGGCGTCGCAGGACCTGTGCATGGAGGTTACGCTGGTCGAGGGGAGCGACCCGCAGGACCTGCTGGCCGAGACGATCAAGCGCTACGTCGTGCTGCGGTTCGAGATCAAGCGGCCTACGTTGAACGAGGTGTTCCTGGCACGGGTCAGTGAATCGACATGAGCATTCGCAAGATAGTCGTGGTGGCCCGGCGGGAGTTCGCCGAGACGATCAAGACCAAGGCGTTCCTGATCGGCGCGCTGCTCACCCCGGTGATCATCATCGGACTGATCCTGTTCATGGCGAGACTCGAGGTCCACAAGGAGAGCGAGCCAAAGCCGATCAACCTGGCCGTGGTCGATCGGACTGGCCAGGTGGCCGACGTCATGCTGAAGTTGGCGAAGGAGCGGAACGAACGCGAACCCGAGGGGCCGATCCACGTCGAGGTCGTGCCGGAAACGAGCGATGCGGCCGAAGGGCTGAACCGGCTCAAGGAACGGGCCAAGGACAAGACGCTCGTCGCCGCGTTCTACCTGCCCGTCGGTGCCGTCGAGGGCGAGGCGCCCTGCATCGTCTACAGGCAGCCAGGCGACCTCGGGTCCCGCCGGCACACGGCCGAGGGGCTGGTCCGCGAGGCGATCAAGCACGTCCGGATCGCCAAGGCCGGCCTGGACGTCGAGCAGGTCATGCGCCTCAGCAGGGGACCGGCGTTCGAGTACCGCGACGTCACCGGCAAGCAGACCAAGGTCGAGGACGAGATCGCGCACATGATGACGCCGTTCGCGTTCCTGTTCTTGCTGTTCATGGGCGTGTTCGGTGTCAGCCAGGGCCTGCTGACCAGCGTGATCGAGGAGAAGAGCTCGCGGGTCGTCGAGGTCTTGCTGTCCGCGCTGAGCCCGCTCGAGCTGATGGCGGGCAAGATCGTCGGCATCGCCCTGGTGGGGTTCACCCTGATCCTGATCTGGGCGACGGCCGGGTACGGCGCCGCGACCTGGAAGGGCGTGGAGGGCCTGGTGCAGATCGCGAGCGTTGGCCAGTTCGTCCTGTACTACGTCTTGGGGTTCCTGCTGTTCTCGTCGATGCTGGCGGCGATGGGGTCGGCCTGCAATACGTTGAAGGAGGCCCAGGCGCTCACGGCACCGATGACCATCGTGATCATCGTCCCGATGGTGTGCTGGTTCCACTTCGCACAGCATCCGGACTCGACGCTCAGTACGGTGTTGAGCTTCGTCCCGCCGGTTGCGCCGCTCGTGATGATCATTCGGGTTACGTCGTCCCAGGCGACCGTGCCGATCTGGCAGCAGATCGCCGCGCCGGTCTGGCTGGCCGCCTGGGTGGTTGTGGCCATCTGGGCGGCGGCGAAGGTCTTCCGCATCGGCATCCTGCTTTACGGCAAGCCGCCCGGGCTGCTCGAACTCGTCAGATGGGTGCGGCACCGATAGGCGGGGATCTGCTCGCGTGTCCCTCCCGAGAGCTCTGTAGCTCTGTAGCGTGGGTCGTTTCGACCCACCATTCCAGGCGATTGAAGGAAGGAAGGTGGGTCGAAACGACCCACCCAACACTCGACCCCACACCCCATCACGCCTCCATTCCTGCGCGTGGACGGAGGGGATGTTTGCGGATAGGGTGCGTTTCGGCATGAATGGAGACTGTCATGTTCTGGCGAATGGTCTGTTTGCGGGTCCTTCGTCCGGCGATGCTGTGTGGCGTCGTGGGGACAGGGGCGGCGATCTGTCACGCGGAAGGTAGCCAGAAGGTGTCGCTTGCCGACAAGACGTTGGTCGTGTGGGTCTCGCCGGCGAATCTGTCGCAGCGCGGCGGCAGCGCGCTGACCGTCAACGACACGACCATCGATCGCTTTGACGGCATCGTGTTTGGCGAGATCACGCCGCGCGTGTGGATGCCGGGCAGCAACGGCTACAGTCGCACGACGAAGACGCAGGCCGACTGGCCGAAGGAAACGGTTGCCGCGGACGAGTTCGTGCAGATCGCGATCGTCTATCGCGGGCGAGAGATAACCGTCTATCGCAATGGCGAGTCGTACGCGAAGTACACGACCGATGGTGAGCCGTACACGTTCGGCCCGCAAACGGCCATCCTGTTCGGTCCGCGTCATCTCACAAAAGGAGTCGATTGCTTCTTCGGACGTATCCGGGACGCGCGCGTGTACGACAAGCCGCTCGATCAAGCGACCCTTGCCGCAATGCGACCCGGTGAGCCTGTCGATGGCGTCGCGCCGTGGGCGTGGTGGGACTTCGCACGCACGGGAACGTACGACAGGGCCGGACGCTTCAACAGGGTGACGATACTCGGAGGCGCGAAGGTTGAAGACGGATGCCTGGTCCTGAGCGGACCTCGGCCGTCGATGCTTGCAGCGATTGAGCGGGGCGAAGGCACGACCGAAATCCCGACGTCCTGGTCGAAGAGCGATCCCGTTCCGGCCTCGGTCGTGCAATCGACTCGGCTGTTGCGCGAGAAGCTGTTGGCGGATCCGTATCGGCCGGGCTATCACTTCTGCGTGCCGGAAGACAACGGTAGGCCAGGCGATTCGAACGGCTGCTTCTATTCGAACGGGCGCTACCATCTCATGTATCTGTACAACCGCAGTGGCGTCGGCTTCTGCTGGGGGCACATCTCGAGCAAGGATCTGGTCCACTGGCGTCACCATCCTGACGCGATCGGTCCGGGCTGCGGGGACGATGGCTGTTTCAGCGGCGGCGGTTTCGTCGACGACGACGGGACGGCAGTCCTCTCGTACTGGATGCTATGGGGCGCCAAGGGGATTGGCCTGGCCAAGAGCAGTGATCGGCATTACGACACGTGGCAGAAACTCGACGCCAACCCGGTGATCAGATCGACCGAGTGGGGCATCACGGAGACGAAAGGCGCGGACGGCAAGCCGCTGATCTATGGTTCGGCCGACCCGACAAACATCTGGAAGAAGGACGGGAGGTACTACATTCTCACGGGCAATCTGCTCGCACTCAACAAATACGGTCGAAAGTCGGATTCGCCGAAGCGCTTCAAAGGCGACCACCTGTATCTGTTCGAGTCGCAGGACCTCGAGAGCTGGAGCTACAAGGGCGAGTTCTATGAGCGGAACCCGAAGTGGACGGACGACAGCGAGGACAACATGTGCCCCAGCTTCTTGCCTCTGCCGAGCGGCCCGAACGGCGGTGAGCCGAGCGGCAAGCACTTGCTGTTGTTCATCAGCCACAACAAGGGGTGTCAGTATTACATCGGGGACTACGACACGAAGAACGACAGGTTCATCCCGAACAACCACGGTCGCATGACGTGGGTGGACAACACGTACTTCGCGCCTGAGGCACTGATCGACGGCGAGGGACGGCAGATCATGTGGTCGTGGCTGACGGACAATCCGAAGGGCGAAGAGACGAAGGGATGGTCCGGGGTCTACGGTCTGCCGCGGTCGCTCTGGCTCGGCGAGGACGGCACGCTGAGGATGCGGCCGGTGAAAGAACTGGAGATGCTTCGTTGCGACGAGAAGACGTGGAGCGACATCACGCTCGCCGCGGGCGATACAAAGACGCTTGACGGCATCGTCGGCGATTCGTGCGAACTGGAGATCACGATCGAATCGGCAACCGCAAGGCACTACGGCGTGAAGGTTCGGGCGTCGGCGGGCGGGGAGGAAGAAACGCTCCTCTACTATGATGCCCAAGGGAAACATCTCGTCTTCGACTCGACCCGGAGCGGTGTCGATGGACGTCGCGCGGTTGAGCGTGCACCGTTTGCGTTGCGAAACGGCGAACCACTGAAGCTACGCGTGTTCGTGGACAAGTCGGTCGTCGAGGTCTACGCGAACGATCGTCAGGCGATCTGCCGCCGTGTCTTCCCTGGCCGCCCTGACAGCTTGAAGGCTGTTCTGTTCGGAGTCGGCGGCACAACGAAACTGCCCAGTGCGAGAGCATGGGAGATGATGCCGGCCAATCCCTACTGAAGGCCAAGCCGGTCGCCGGGCTGCTGCAAGTCGGCGCAGGGATCGAGCTGGGAGAGCTCTGATGACGTGACGGTCCGGACGGTTGACGGTCGTCCGCTCGCATTGGAGCTGGCCCGGCGCCGAACCGTCCGCGTCGCGTTCCACGGCACGGCGCCGGTTCGGCGGATCGACGTCATCCGAAACAACAAGGTCGCCTTCAACGCCCGTCAACGGCCTTGAGGGCCTTGGCGATGATGGCCTTGACCTCGGCGTCGATGTTCTCGGTGAAGGGGCCGGGCAGGTAGTAGCGCAGGCTGGTCAGGCCTTCGTAGCCGCCTTCGCGGACCATGCGGCTGTCGGGGAGGTAGGCGGTCGTGCTGTTGACGTAGCCGACGACCATGGCGCGGGCGGTGCGGGGCATCGACCGTCAACTAATCGCCGAACCGCCAGACCTACACGCCGCAGCAAGACCCCGCCGCTCACTGCGCCATCTCCCTGAGAACATTGCAGAACGCCTTGAAACTGCCTGACTTGTTTCTGGCCGGCTCCCAGTGTTCGGCAATGGCGCGAGCGGCCTCGATCTTGCGTAGTCCGCCTCGGAAGTAGGTAGCCCGCTGCAAGATGCGTTCGAAGGCTTCCCAGGTTCCGCCGCGTATTGCGTCCGGGTTCCGGAACTTCGCCTTGTTCGGAACGTTGGCGGGGACTCGAGGATACGCTGCCAACACGGCCTCCCAATCGCCGAAGTACCATGCTTCCAGTTCTTCAATGGCCAAGCGGTTGACGACCGTGTACTGTTGCGCCCCGGCGGTCGATCTCGTCGTCATTCCGACTTCGCGGGCCATGTTCTCCAGCCGTTGCTTCAGCTGTTGGCAGTCATCATCGTCACGGTCCACCAAGACAACGATCCGCCAATTCTGCGGCACCCATGGTGTGTATCCGCGCAGTCGTTGCGGTAGCCGGGCAAGCAACTCTTCCTTGCACTGGTAGGGGTAGACCTCGAAGGACACGTCTCCCAGTAGCTTGGGCAATAAATGCCGCAGGGCTGCCTCCACGGAAGGTTCCTCAACAAGCACTTCGACGTGTTCCACGCTCATCGGCTGCGCCCCGTCTGTTTCGGAGCGCCAGCGTTGACCAGCGGATCACCGACGCCAAACCGGCCCTCCAGCCATAGATGGCCCATTGATGCGCCGGCCTGGACGAAATCCTCGACGCGTTCGATGTCCGACGCCCGAATAGCCTGAGTGAACCCGTGGTCGTCGCGGTACAATATGCGTACCTCTTCGGGTCTCATCGCGTTCAGGTAGAAAGGCGAATGCGTTGTAACCAAGAGCTGGGAATTCCCCGACGCTGCGCGGCACTCTTCGGCCAGTTCCGGTAGCAGTCGTGGATGCAGGAAATTCTCGGGTTCCTCGACGCCGATGAACTGCGCGGGCTCGGGATCAAGCAGAACAACGAGGTAGGCCAGCATCTTCAGCGTCCCATCCGAGGCGAAGCGGGAAAGCACTGGGCGATCGAACGGCGCGTCCCTTATCTGAAGCAGCAGCCGCCCGTCCGGCATGGCCTCCGCCAACACGCCGTCAAGGCGGGGTACGCGGCGGCGCAGCGTTTGGAAGATGCGATCCAGACGGTCCGGGTGCCGTTCCTTGAGGTACTGGATCACATTGGGCAGGTTGTCGCCGGTCCTGCTCAGTCGATCCTGTGGACCTGCCTCCGGTTGCCCTCGGGTATCCTCTATGGACAGATGCGAGACATACCAGTCGGTAATGAACTCCCGCAGCGCCGCCACCCGTGGGTGCTCGGCGAATTGGCCGAGCGTATTCACCGCGATCAGGTCAGGCGAACGCAGTGGCGTCTCGATGCGCTTGTCCTGCTCATCCGGCATCTCGCCGCTGGTCGCTTGTCCTTGCCCCTGCCTGTATTCAAGAAAGCGGAAAGGTCTGCCCCGCGTTCCTCGCCGCCATTGCAGCCACTCGTCGGCGACGAATGGGCCCTTATCGCCTTCGTCGATCGCCAAGTGGTAGGTGATGATAGGCTGACTGGGCCTTTCACGGTACTTCAGCTCAATGACCACCGGCCCTTCCTGCCCTCGCGTCTTCAGTTCCTTGGCCCGACCGCGCCGGTCCCAGGCGTGGCGGAGACCGAACTGAAAACACTCGGACAGGAAGTTGAATACGTCGAAGACGGTGGACTTCCCACTGCCGTTGGGCCCCAGCAGCACCATGAACGCCGAGATGTCCTTGAATTCGACTGAGGACAACGCGCGGTAGTTCTCGACGCGGAGGTACTCGATCCGCGCGGGTCCCCTGCTATCTGGCCTGGCTTGCGTCTCCTCGGTCTTCTTGGGCATCGGGTCTTCCTTTCATCGCGCCAACGCCAGACCGCCCTCCAACGAGTGATCCTCCCCGTCTCGCCAAAGGCATCGTGCCCATCTCCCGATGATTCATTCGGCATCGGGAACGTGTGTCCTCTTTGCACCGGTTGACCATTGTATTCTGAGACACCGTCCTCACATAAGCAAGGCTCACCTTGCGGTGATAGGAAGCGCCCGTGAGGGTCGTAGCGTGGGCCGTCTTGACCCAGCTTCCTCGCTTGATCGCCTGAAATGGTGTGGGTCGAAGCAACCCGTCCGCTCCCTCAACGCCCATCAACGGCGTTGAGGGCTTTGGCGATGACGGCCTTGACCTCGGCGTCGATGTTCTCGGTGAAGGGGCCGGGTAGATAGTAGCGCAAGCTGGTCAGGCCTTCGTAGCCGCCTTCGCGGACCATGCGGCTGTCGGGGAGGTAGACGGTGGTGCTGTTGGCGTAGCCGACGACCATGGCCCGGGCGGTGCGGGGCATCGAGCGGACGACCAGGCCCCACGGGCTGCAGACCTCACCCTCCATGCCGACGACCGTCAACTGGTCGCCGAACCTCCAGACCTGCACGTCGTAACGAAACCCCGTGCCGTGATCGGGGTAGGCCAGGAACTGTCGCGCGTTCCAGGTCTGCCAGCTCGACTTCGGGCCGGCGTAGGCCTGGTGCCGGATGTCCGCCGGTGACCACCGTTCGCCGTAGCTGAGCTGCCCCGTCGCCAGGGCGCATGCGACGGGCCCGGTCAGGGCGGTCAGCTTGCCCGTGTCGAGCCGGGCGAGCACGGCCTGGGCGAGCTTCTCGCCCGCCGCCTTCGATTGGCGCGGGTCGGCGGAGAAGACCAGCTTGCCGGTCTTGGGGTCCTTGTGGACGACCTTGGCATCACCGCCGCAGCCCTGGACGAAGACGCCCCGCGTGTCGGGCAGTCGGGCGGCCAGGAGGTCGCGCATGGCACCGGGATAGTCCGGGCTCCACTTCTCGATCGCACCGGAGCTGGTCGGATGGCAGCCGTGGCCGACGACGATGAGTTGTCGCGGCGACGCGTCACGCCGCACGCAGAGGATGGGTGTGTGGCCGTCGAACGAGCCGCTGGGGTTCGGGCGCCAGAGGATCTTGCCGTTCTTGGGCAGTCGGCGGCTGCAGCCGATGCCGTCGTACTTCAGGTCGCCGTAAGCGATCGTGGCCGGCGACAGGTTCTTCAGCGCCTCGTCGACCTTGGCGAGGATCGTGTCCTCCAGGCGGCGGAGGTACCACACGTTTGGGACGCCGCAGGCGAAGTGACAGACGAGCCGGATCGCCGGGCCCCAGTGCGTGTGCGAGGCGGCGAGCATGATCCCCCCGGCCGGGACGCCGTGCTTCTTGGTAATCGCGTAGCGGATCGCCTCGACCATCACCCGATCAAAGCCGACGACGTCCGCGGTGATCAGGACGACCGTGTGGCCGTCCCCGTCGCGCAGGGCGAGCACCTGCGTCAGCAGCGGCGCGATCGCGCCTCGGGCGTATCGCTCGCGGCCGAAACCGGCCATCTGAGATCGCCCCGGCCCGGGCGTGATGTCCGCCTCCGCATAGCCGACCCGCCAAGGGCGGTCGGAGGTCGGCACGTCCGGTCGGCCCGTCTCGTCCGCCACGACGATCCCGTGTGGCCCAACCGCGAACGCCGCCATCACGACGATCAGAAACAACCGTTCCGCAGAAATGCGCCGTCGCATCGTGCCCTCCTGAGTAGAACATCGCCTGAGCGGACCCGCCCTTCAGAACACGCCGGTCCGGCGCGTCGCCTCGTAGCCGGAGTGCCCCCAGGGATCGCTACAGATCTGCCACTCCTCCGACGTGACCACCCCGTCCCCGTAGGCGCAGATCTCGCGCGTCGAGCCGATCCGTTCGAACAGCAGCTCGAACAGCTCCCGGGCCTTCATCGTCGCGCCGGGCATCAGGCCGAGCCTCTGGAGGACGTCCAGGTCCTTCTTGTAGTCTCGGATCAACCCACCCGTGTGGACGCATCGACCGGATGCCGGGTGATACCCGTCGCAGCAGTCGCAGGCCTCACAGCAGCCCTCCACCAGCACGATCGGCACGTCCGGGTCCTTTCGTACCCTCTGAAGGATCTCGTACAGCGTGTCGTTGGGCCGGGGCGACTGCAGCTTGCCGCCTTCGTACCCGCACGCCAGACACATCAAGTGGTGCGGCCGGACGTAGAGACGATCGTCGTTCTCGATCCGCTCGACGTTGCGCTGCCGATAGGCCCGCATCTCCTCGTCGCCGCGATGGCAGACCATCGCCTGCCAGCCTTCCGCGCGGACCCGCTCATACGCCCCGCTCCCCGCCAGCGGACAGCCCTCCCAGCCCGGCGTGTCGTAGGCGCAGATCCCGTTGGGGGTCTCGATTCGCTTGAACAACAGCTCATACAGGTACCGCGCCCGCCGGATCGATCCCGGCACCAGGCCGAGCCTCTGCAGCACGTCTAGGTCCCGCTTGCGGTTCAGCACGTCGGCCGGGTCCATCCGGGCGTAGTCGTCAGGACCGAGCGCGGTGTAGTGAGGAATCTCGTCCGCGTTCGAGGTCAGTTTGATGGCGGCGGTCGGGTCGGTCTTCAGACGGTCGCGGATCTCCTGCGCTCGCTGCGGGTTGAGCAGCGGGCATTCCGCGCCGCCCTCCCTGCACACCGTGCCCAACAGTTGATGGGCCCGCATCGAGATGGCTGCGTTGCACAGCCCGTCCTGCACCGTCTTGCCGTGGGGCATGGCCATCCTCCCCTCAGGCTCGCAGTCCGCATGCGACGTTACCACGCGAGCGGCGCCAACAGCATGTTGACCCGGAAGCTCGAACGGACCGACCCGCCGGATTCCATGAAATACGGAATCACGAAGTACGCCGCCGTCCCGAGCACCACGAGGACGACCAGGACGAACAGCGCGATCTTGATCCAGCTCCATGGACGCTCGCCTTGGACCTCGCCCGTCCGGGCGTTCACCAGGAACCGGTAGACCTGCTGGCTGAACCGGTACGCGCTGATCCAGACGGGCAGCAGGATGTGCTTGAAGGTGATGTCGTCGTACTGCGTGCGGACCGAGTGGATCCGCTGGTGGTCGCCGCCGATGTCCCGCCTGACGCTCTGCCGGATGGTGTCGTCCATGATGTCCTTGGCGACGTTGAAGCCCTGGACCAGGTCGATCTGATAGCTCTCGGCCCGGAACCCGCTGAGGTATTCGTCGCCGTAGGGCACGAGGTTCTGTAAGTCCCACGGTTCGAGCCGCTCGATGTGCTTCTTGGGGAGCGACTCGCTGGCCACCACGAGGACGTCGTCGAACTGGTCCCACACCACGCCGCTGACGTACGTCCAGCGGGTTTTGCGGACCCGCCGGGTCCTCGTGACGGTCCTGCCGCCCTGGGTCGTCGTGTAGGTCTGGGTCACCCAGTAGTCGTCGCCGCGCTCGCCGCGGTAATGACTGGTGGTGTTGCAGTCGTAGGTCCAGTGCGGCACGTACATGCCGTTGAGGCGGGTGTCCTGTCGGGCGTACTGCTTGAGCTTGTTGGGCGCGAACCACAGGCCCTGCAGCCAGGTGCGGAACGACGTCCGCGCTTGGTCGCGCGTCACGTGAAACGGCAGCAGCGACTTGGGCTTGATCAGCTTCTTGGAGGTGGCCTGCGCCACGATGTCGGTGCCGCAGAACGGGCACTCGAAGGCGGTCGCGTGCTCGGGCCGCTCGACCTCGGCCCCGCAGGCGTCGCATTTGACCGTCTCGGCCTCCTGGGTTTCCTCGCTCTTCACGAGCCGGGCGAAGTGGGCGCGGAAGTCCAGCTCGCGGATCTCGTCCTCGGACTGTGGGATCGGGTTCTCGAACCCGCAGTACTCGCACTTAAGCGCCGCGATCCCGGGCTTGAAGACCAGCTTCGCCCCGCACTGCTTGCAGGGAAACCGCTTCTCCTGCGGCGCGTCCGGGGCGACCGCGTCCGACGACTCGACAGGGTCTGGCGACGAACTCATCTGCGCGGGCCTCCGTGTGGTGGACGTACCGGCGCCGGCCCGATCCGGACACCACGACCAATCACGACTGCGGGGGCAGGGGCGGCGGGACGGACGCGAACAGCGATTGGAGTTCGGGCACCTGGCCGGCGGGGGTCCATTCAGACATGCCCTCTTTCCAGACGAGCGTCTCGCGGGTCACCTGGCCGGCCTGGACCTTCTGCTGCAGCGCGTTGGTGTCGAACGGACCGGCCTGGTGGTTGTCGATGGCGGCGTAGAACGCCGCGGCCTGTTGCGGCAGGGGCGGGGGCGCCTGGCCGGACGGCTGGGCCGGCTGGCCGTCTTTGGCCATGGCCTGGCCCATCTGGTTCGCCATCGCGAAGCCCATGCCCATTCCCATACCCGCACCGGCCGTCCCGCTGGGGTTCTGAGCCGCGTCGCGCATCGCCTCGGCCGCCTGGTACTGCGTGTACTGCTGCAGGTTGCCGATCACCCCCATGCTCGTCCGCTTGTCCAGCGCCTGCTCCACCTCGGGCGGCAGCGAGATGTTCTCGACCAGCAGCTTGGTCAGCTCCAACCCGTAGGCGTTGAACTCCGGCTGGATGCGCCCCGTGATGAACTCGCCCAGCTCGTCGTAATTGGCGGCCAGGTCCAGCGCGGGGATCTTGCTCTCGCCGATGATATCGGTGAACCGCGACACGATCATGTTGCGGAGCTGCGAGGTGATCTCGTCGGTACTGAACCGCCCGTCCGTCCCGACGATCTGGCGGATCAGGGCGGCCGGATCGGCCACGCGGATCACGTACGTCCCGAACGCCCGCAGCCGCACCGGACCGAACTCCGCATCCCGCAGCATGATGGGGTTCTTCGTGCCCCACTTCAGGTCGGTGAACCGCCGCGTGCTGACGAAGTAGACCTCGGCCTTGAAGGGGCTCTGAAACCCGTAGGCCCAGCCCTGCAGCGTCGAGAGGATCGGCAGGTTCTTCGTCTCCAGCTCGTACATGCCAGGATCGAACACGTCGGCGAGCTGGCCCTCGTTGACGAACGCCGCCGTCTGCCCCTCGCGGACGACCAGCTTGGCGCCGTGCTTGATCTCGTTGTTGTAGCGCTCGAACCGGTAGACCATCGTGTCGCTGGTCGGATCGAGCCACTCGATGATGTCGATCAGCTCGCCGCGAATCTTCTTCCACAGACCCATGACAGGCCCCCTACATGATCCGGATCGCCCGGACGTCCCACCTGGGCGCAGCGCACCGTCGCACCGACCACCCGAAAACACGGCGAACGCATTGTACCGGGGACCCCCACATCGGCCAAGGTCGGGCCAATCTTCCCGCTGGAGCGCCCCAACCGCACGCGCGGCGGTAGAACCGAGACAGAACGGGCCACATGGGATATGATCCGACACGTATCCGAGCAACAGGCCCCCAAGTATCAGACGGAGGTAACGGATGCCGCTCTTCAAGAAGCCCAAGCCCCTGCACTTCACCAAGGACAACCCCGTCGAGACGCACTTCCACGATCAGGACGAGACGTGGGTCGTCATGGGCGGCCGGGCCCGGGCCCATAGGGTCGATCGCGACGGCAAGCGCTCGGAGTTCATGATCGAGGCCGGGGACATCTGGATGGTCGAGGCCGGCGTCGAGCACGGCTGCGACCCCATCGACGACGAGGGCGTGGACATCTTCCCGTTCGCCGGCACGATCCCCGAAGATTCGCACGCGTTCGGCCACTACTACATGGAGAAGGAGCGGTACATGCCGACGCTCTATGTGAAGAAGACGGCGTTGGATCGGTATGGGGATGGGGGTTAGGGGTTAGGGTCTCGGGTTTGCGGTTTGGGACGCGAGGATGGCGCTGAAGAGCTATCGGGATCTGGACATCTGGCAGAAGGCGATGGACCTGGTCGTCGCGGCGTATGAGACCAGCAGGGCGTTTCCTTCGGAGAAGAGGTTTGGCCTTGCGAGTCAACTCAGGAAGGCGGCGGTATCGATCCCGGCGAACATCGCCGAGGGTTACGGTCGGATGTACCGGGGCGACTACGTGCGCCATCTGTCGATAGCCAGGGGATCGTTGGCGGAATTGGAGACCCACTTGGCGATCGCGGTCCGCCTGGATTACGTCACTCGCGAGGGTGCGATGGCATGCTGGGACCTGTCGCAAGAGGTGGGCAAGATGTTGACAAGGCTGATACAGTCACTGGGCAGCAGCGAGCGAATCTCGGGATCGGGGCCCAGGTCCTAGACCCCAACCCCTAATCCCTAGCCCCTGCGACCCCAGTCGGATCTCTGCCGTCGGCGTCGTCCGCCGACCACAAGAAGGAGCCCACGCGTGCGGACGATTGGGATTGAATACGCGGCCAAGGGCAAGATGCGCTTCAAGGATCTTGGCGAGCCGACGAAGCTCGGTGCAACCGAGGTGCTGATCCATACGCGCTATTCGGGGATCACGAACGGGACGGAGCGCCATGCGCTGCTGGCCGAGCACGGGTGGGGGCAGTTTCCCAGTGCACATGGCTACCAGTGCGTCGGGACGATCGAGGCCGTCGGGGATGCGGTCGCGGACTTCGAGGTGGGCGACTGGGTCTTCTACGGCCACTACATCGGCCATCGGGGCTGGCACGTCGTGGACGTGTCGCTGCCGAACGGGATGCATCTGTGCCAGCCGCTGCCCCCGGGCGATGACTACAAGCGGTTTGCGCTGCTGGGTGTGGCTGGCGTAGCCATGCGGGGGGCCCGACGGTGCCGCGTCGCGCCGGCGCAGAACGTCTGGGTGGCGGGGTTGGGCATGATCGGTCAATTCGCCGCGCAGTCCGCTCGGGCGCTGGGCGCGCGGGTGACGGTGTCCGACATCAACGACCGCCGGCTGGCCGTCGCGGCCGAGCTCGGCGCGCATCGCGTCCTCGACGCCCGCGAGCCGACAATCATGGACGCGCTCAAGGAACGAGGCCCCTACGCGTGCATCCTCGACTGCTGCGGTGTCGAGTCGCTCCTGATGGACATCTTCCACGCCGGGCTCGTCCCCCACGGCGGGGTGGTCGGCTGCCTGGCGGTTCGGTCGGAGACGACCTTCCATTGGTCCATGCTTCACACGACCGAGGGGTCTATCGAGGTGTCCTGCCACTTTGGCCTGGACGACCTGAAGGTGTTGATCCACTTCATCGAACAGGGCATCATCCGGGTCGAGCCGTTGGTCTCGCACGTCGTCGGCATCGACGAGGCGCCGAAGATCTACGAGACGCTCCGCGACCGTCCCGGCGACCTGCTGGGCGTGATCTTCGACTGGGCGGCGTAGCGCGGGCCCTACAGGTGGGGAACGGGCCGGACGAACACGGAGGACGGCAGTGATCGGCGTCAGACATCGATGGCGCTGGGGAGTGGCACTGGTGGCCGGCGCGTGTCTCGTCGGCTGCGCGGGCGGCCGTCCCGCGCCGAGCGCCGCCGACCACGACCGCCCGCGGACCGGGAGCGGGCACGCCCAGGTAGACGCCATCGCCCTGATCCTACCTCCCGTCATCGACGGACGGCTGGACGAGGGCATCTGGCAGCACACGCCGCCCTACTCGGACTTCGCGGCCCTGGGCGGCCGACGGGGTCCTGCCCGGCGACGAACGGAGTTTCGCATCGCCTACGACGCGGGCAACCTCTACATCGCTCTGGCATGTCCGACAGACACCAGCATCGGCGCGCCCAAGGTCCGTCACTGGCAAGACGACCAGGAAGGCATCGACGAGGACGAAAGCTGTTGCGTGCGCCTGTGGCCCGATCCGGACCGCCCGGACGTCTGCCTGGAGGTGAAGGTCAACCCCCGCGGCGTGGTGTCGGACGCGCTTCGATACGAGGGATGGCCGATGCGCTCGACCGGCTGGGACGGACCGACCCAGGCGGCCGCCAGGATCCTCCCCGGCAGGTGGCAGGCTGAGCTGAGGATCCCGTTGGTCCGCCTCGGGATCCCCGACCGACCGTGGCATGTCAACGTGATCCGGCACGACGCGTTGGCCGAGGAGCGGGCGTCGCTCGCGCCCAGGCCGGCGGACCCGAAGACGACGTCTGTCTCTGCGCGTCCGATCGACTCGCCGCGGGCGTTGCTGCGATGGCCCGTGCCGGCCAGACCGTTTCTCACCGGACCGCTCCCCATCCGTCAGCTCCGACTGACGGGCACCCGCGAGGCCGTGAAGAGGTGGCGGGCGACCAGCGCCGTCGTCGCCGTCAGCGACAAGCACGCCACGGAGGGACGCCACGCCCTGGAGGTCTCCTTCCAAGTCGCGGGCGGATCCATTCGGTTCGCGCCGGCGGAGGCCAGCTTCAGTGGCTGGGAGACGCTGCGGTTCGACGTGTTCGTCGGGGGCGACGAACCCATCGTCCTGGGCGTCCGTCTGCGTGACGTGCTCGGCCGGACGCGAACCGGATGGCTGGTGGCCCGCCCGAAGGCGAACGACGTGATCCTGCCGCTGGACCTGCTGGGCGCGGGGCTCCGCCTTCGGGGCATCAAGGCTCTAGAGTTACTCAGCCGAAGCCCGGTGAAGGTTTGGGTGGACCACATCCGGTTGCAGGAGGACACGATCTCCTGTCACGAGTTGCCGCATCGCCCTGCCCGCCCGACGCGCTCTTCCTTGTCAGTTGAGATCGATCAGGCCGTCGTGGGAGGTCCGTCGGCCGAGACGCCCGTGGCCGTCGACGTCACCGTGCCGCTGTTTCTCACGCAGAAGGTCCGTCGCCTGGAACGTCGCCAGACCGGGTCCGGTGGACGGATGACGTTCGGCCCGGAGGCGTTCGCGGGTCATGACGCCCGCGACCCGGTCCGCGTGATGGGCTTCGTCCAGAAGGATGGGCAGGGGTACTTCGCGTTTCGCGAGCTGCGTCTGAGCCGGACCGCAGAATCGATCACGTTTGGCGTGCGGGATTTCCCGCCAGCCGTGTCCGCGTCCCCCGCTGCGTCTGCCGTCGGGTCGAGCCGATGAGTCAAGACACGCCATCATCGAGACGTCCCGCCGAGAGGCCCCAGGGCCTCGGAGGGTCCTACCGATTCGACCCGTCTAGCTGGGACGACGCGATGCCCGTTCCCATGGGGATGAATCTGGCCTGCCACGGCTGCGGGCGGAAGCTGGACGGTCTGGACCAGCGGACGTGCCCCGATTGTGGCCGGCGGTTCGATCTGCCCATCCCCGAAGAGCTGGAACTGCGCTGCCACGAGTGCGGCTACGCGCTGACGGGGCTGATGACGCGGGTCTGTCCGGAGTGCGGCACGGGCTTCGACGTCCGCGGGCTGCTGTTCGCCAAGCGACTGGGCCGAGGGCACCGGTTAAGCGATCGGTTCCCCGTGTACGAGGTGGCTCACTATACCGTGGGCATCGTTCTGGGTGTGTTCGGCCTGCTGACGTTGGGGGTCCTGTTGCCCTGTGTCTCGTTCATCGCGACCGCCGCCTTTGCTGTCGCGTTCTATGCGCGGGGGATGGAGCCGTCGCGGATCGTCCTGTATATCGGCGTGTTCTGGGGCGGGCTTGCCATGCTGGCCTTGATGCTGTTCTAGCGGCCAGACGGTCTGGACGGGAACCGTGAAACGACGTCGGTCAACATCCTCCCTCCTCCCATCCGACCCCTGCCGGGCGGCGGGCGCCTCCCGCGATTTCGACCGGTTCTACTGGGACGATGAGATGCCCGTCCCTCCGCACCTCGATTTGACGTGCGAGGGGTGCGGACGCAACCTGGGCGGCGTGGACCAACGGGTCTGCCCGGACTGCGGGCGAGGGTTCTATGTCCCCCTGCCCGAGGTGCTGGGGCTCCGCTGTCCCCAGTGCGGCTACGCGCTGACGGGCCTGACGAGGCGGAGGTGCCCGGAGTGCGGCACCGGATTCGACGTCCGCGAGCTGCTACGAGCGGACAGACAACGCCGGCTGGTCGATCGATACAAGTGGGCGGACCGAGCCGAATGGATGGCCGCGATCGTCCTGGGAGCGACCGGCATCGCGACCATCTTCCACAAGGTGGGCGAGTTCGGCTGGTTGCTGGTGGCGGGCGTCCCTCTCATGTTGCTCCTCCGGAGGCCCTTGGTGGGATACGGCATAGGGGTCAGGCTCGCGGAGTGGGAACGGTCCAGAATCGCGCTGTTGCTGGGCGCGCTGTGGGCCCTTCTCGGGGGCGTGTGCCTGCTGCTGTTCTGACCGGTCCGACGCGAGGTTTGAACCGTCCGACCGCGGTTGCTATCCTTGATACATGAACATCCTCGGCATTTCTGCCTTTTACCATGACAGCGCGGCGGCGTTGGTCTGTGACGGCCAGATCGTGGCCGCTGCGCAGGAGGAGCGCTTCACGCGCAAGAAGCACGACCCGGAGTTCCCGAAACACGCCATCGATGCCTGTCTGGCTCAAGCGGGACTGTCCCCCGAACAGCTCGATCTGGTCGGGTTCTACGAGAAGCCGCTGGTCAAGTTCGACCGGCTGCTCGAGACCTACATCACCTACTCCCCGGTGGGCTTCCTGTCGTTCGTCCGGTTCCTGCCGCTGTGGCTAAAGCAGAAGCTCCACATGCCCCGCGAGATGGACCACGGGCTGGACGGACGGTACAAGGGCCGATTCGTCTTCACCGATCATCACGAGTCGCATGCGGCCAGCGCGTTCTTCCCCTCGCCGTTCGAGGGGGCGGCGATCCTGACGCTCGACGGCGTGGGCGAGTGGTCGACGGCGACGCACGGCGTCGGGCGGGGCAACCGGATCACCCTGACGCACGAGATCCGCTTCCCGCACTCGCTGGGGTTGCTGTATTCGGCCTTCACGTACTTCACGGGGTTCCGCGTCAACAGCGGCGAGTACAAGCTGATGGGTCTGGCGCCCTACGGCGAGCCGCGATACGCCGACGAGATCCGCGAGCACCTGATCGACGTCAAGGACGACGGCAGCTTCCGGATGGACATGTCGTACTTCAACTACTGCCAGGGCCTGACCATGACCGGGCCGAAGTTCCATCGGCTGTTCGGCCGAGGCCCGCGGACCCCCGAGACGCAGATCAGCCAACTGGACATGGACCTGGCCGCAAGCGTGCAGACGGTCTGCGAAGAGGTCATGCTCAAGGCGGTCCGGCACGTTCACGAGCAGACGGGGATGAAGAACCTCTGTCTGGCCGGCGGCGTGGCCCTCAACTGCGTGGGCAACGGCCGGATCCTCCGCGAGGGCCCGTTCGAGAACATCTGGATCCAGCCCGCCGCCGGCGATGCGGGCGGGGCGTTGGGAACCGCGCTGTTCATCTGGCATCAGTTGCTCGACAAGCCGCGCGAGCCGACGGGTGACGACGTCCAGCACGGCTCGCTGCTCGGGCCGGCGTACTCGAGCGAGCAGATTCGCGGGTTCCTCGATTCGGTCGGGGCCCGGTACCACGTCATCAAGGACGAGGCCGAGCTGCTCGAGCGCGTGTCCGGGTTCATGGCCGATGAGAAGGTCGTCGGCTGGGCGCAAGGGCGCATGGAGTTCGGACCCCGCGCCCTGGGCAGCCGCAGCATCATCGGCGACGCACGAAGCGAGGCGATGCAGTCGGTAATGAACCTCAAGATCAAGTTCCGCGAGTCGTTCCGGCCGTTCGCGCCGTGCGTGCTTCGCGAGCGGGTGAGCGACTACTTCGAGATGCGTCCCGACCAGGACAGCCCCTACATGCTGCTGGTCGCGCCGGTCCGGCCGGACCAGCGACTGGACGTCGACGGCCAGCTCGCCAAGCTCCGCGGGCTGGACAAGCTGAAGCTGAAGCGCTCGACCGTGCCGGCCATCACGCACGTCGACTTCTCGGCCCGCGTGCAGACCGTCGACCCGGAGCGGCACGGGCGGTTCTATCGGTTGATGAAGCGGTTCGAGGACAAGACCGGCTGCCCGGTCATCATCAACACGAGCTTCAACGTCCGCGGCGAGCCGATCGTCTGCACGCCCGAAGACGCGTACCGCTGCTTCATGGCCACCAACATGGACGTGCTGGTGATCGAGGACCACCTGCTGCTCAAGCCCGAGCAGCCCGACGCCAGGCAAATCGACATCGACGAACACCTGGCCAAGTTCGATCTGGATTAGCGAGGCGAGGCACGATGGCTTTGGTGGAGATCAACTGGACCCCGACGCGACGCGAACTGCGGACGTTTGCCATCGTCACGCTGGTCGCCTGCGCGATCATCGGGGGGCTGTTGAGATGGTGGGGGCACCCATCGGTGAGCACGGGGATCTGGTGCGCGGGCGCGGTGATCGGGCTGATCGGACTCGTCATCCCGCCCGCGGTCAAGCCCGTCTTCTTGCTGCTGTCGCTGGTGAGTTGGCCGATCGGCTTCCTCGTGTCGTACGTCGTGCTGGGCATCTTCTTTTACATCGTCATTACGGCCACGGGCCTGGCGTTCCGCGTGCTGGGCCGCGACCCGCTGCATCGCAAACCAGATCCCGACGCGACGACCTACTGGCAGCCGAAATCGCTGCCCGACGTCGACCAGCGGGATCGGTACTTCAGACAGTTCTGATCCGACCGGCGACAGGCTTCGAGACAGATCCGGTGGTTCATGACAAGGGTGCCCCGTTCTTCGTTCCACTTCGCGGGACGCGAAGGGGAGCGAAGGGCGGGGGACCGAACTACGCGATGCGCAGCGACCTGCCATCCAATTCCGTCCCCCACCCTTTCCGAGTGTCCGCGTTCCGCGGCCACCCGAAAAGGATGGGGCACCCCCTCGCCCAGGCGATCGCGCACGCGATGTGACCTGCTCGGGGAGTTTGGTGTTGCACGATCGCGCCGTGTGACCTAGCCTTGTTGCATGTCCTCGAACGGCGGCGAGCACATGTCATCTGAGACGCGACCCAACTTCATCATCTTCTACACGGACGATCAGGGATACGGGGATTTGTCGTGCATGGGGGCGACGGACTTCGCCACGCCCCACCTGGACGCCCTGGCCGCCTCGGGCGTCCGGTTCACGAACTGGTACTCGAACTCGCCGGTCTGCTCGCCGTCGCGGGCGTCGGTGCTGACGGGCAAGTATCCGATCCGCGCGGGCGTGCGGTCGATCCTGGCCGGTCATCGTCAGGCGACGGGGTTGCCGCGGGAGACGCCGACGATCGCGACGGTCTTGAGGCGTGAAGGCTACCGCACGGCCATGTTCGGCAAGTGGCACCTCGGCGTGGCCGAGACATGCCGGCCGCACCATCACGGGTTCGACGAATGGTTCGGGTTCCTGGCCGGCTGCATCGATTACTACTCTCACATCTTCTACTGGGGCCAGGGCCGCGGGATCGATCCGGTACACGACCTGTGGCACAACAACGAGGAGGTCTGGGACAACGGTCGGTACTTCACAGAGATGATCACCGAGCGCGTCGTCGCGTACCTGGACCGGATCGCCGAGAGCGGCAACGACGCGCCGTTCTTCCTGTTCGTGCCCTACAGCGCCCCGCACTATCCGATGCACGCGCCACAAAAGTACCTCGATCGGTTCGGAAACTTGCCATGGGATCGCCAGATCATGGCCGCGATGCTGGCGGCCGTCGACGACAGCGTGGGCGAGATCCTGGCCGCGCTCGAGCGTCACGACATGCGCAACAAGACCTTCATCTTCTTCCAGAGCGACAACGGCCCGTCGCGCGAGACGCGCAACTGGCTGGACGGAACGGCCGACCCGTACTACGGGGGGACGACGGGCAAGCTCAAGGGCCACAAATTCAGCCTGTACGAAGGCGGCATCCGCATGCCGGCCCTGATGAGCTGGCCGGCGCGGATCCCCGAGGGGCAGGTCATGGACCGCATCGGGGCGGCGATGGACATCTTCCCGACGTTTCTGACGGCGGCCGGGGGCGACCCGGGGGCCTACGAGCTGGACGGGCGCGACCTGTTGGACATGGTGGTGTACGGCGCGGACAGCCCGCATGACGAGATCTTCTGGGAGATGGGCGATCAGACGGCCGTCCGACGCGGAAAGTGGAAACTGGTCCTCAACGGACAGTTGGTCGAGGGCGCGCCGCCCGAGGACGCCGTTCACCTGGCCGACATGGAGGCGGACATGGGCGAGCGCCACAACCTCAAGGACGAGTACCCCGAACTCGCCGGCATCCTGAAGGCGGCGGCCGAGGCGTGGCGGAAGGAGATGGAGGCGATCTGGCGCGACCGGTGGGATCCCGACGAGCCGGACAGCCGACCCCTGACCGGACACCACCGCTGACGCACGATCGGGGATACCGACCCAGGCCGGATTCCCCCACGCCGACAGGCCGCATCGCCCGCAAGGCACCGCCCGACGCCGAATTTCCGCTTGAACTCCCCCGCGACGGCTGCTACGTTTACGTGCAAAGCCAGCCCAGCGCAGGCTGGTCATCGCCGTCGTGCGCGATCCTGCGGCGGAGTAGTAATGGCGCTGAGAAACGGATTTCTACCCGACTGACCCGGCTCGATGGGCCGGGTCCTTTTGCGCGTGAACCGAGATGACGCGACACGCATCACCAGTGTTGCCAGGGCTGAGCTGTCTTGTGGTCCTGGCGCTGGCGTGCCCGGCGCAGGCCGAGGAGCAGGGCGCCCTGGCAGGCATCAGCAAGCTCCGCGCGGCCGACTTCCTCGACTCGGCGATGCGCCGGACGCTGGAAGACTGGATCGGCCAACAGGCCGAGATCCTGTTGGACGAGGAGAAGGAGCTGTCGGCCAAGCGAGAGATCCGCAGTCTGTTCAATCGGGCGGTTCGCGCAGATCCCGACAACGAGGACATCCCCAACGACCGGTTCAAGGCGACGTTTGCCGAGTCGACAGTGAAGGTCTTCGGGCCACGGATGGAGGACGGCGAACCGACAGGCGTGCTGATGATGGTCATGATCCTGCACGACCTTCGCGGCCTGCTGTCCAGCTCGAGCCTGGGGCCGGACGGCCTGCTGCGGGCGTTGTTGCATCCGACGCCCGCGGTGAAGTATTGGGCGGCCAGGACCATCCGGCTGATGCACCCGACGTTCGCACGCGACGTGGACACGCGAAACGCCATCATCGACGCGCTTCGCAAGGCGGGGATGGACGAGCCAAACGGCTTGGCGGTCCGCCAGATCTACTTGGCGATGGACCTCAGTGGGTCGGCCGAGAAGATCGAGTTCGCCGAGGAGGTCACCGAGGCCCTGGTAGACATCTTCGAAGCCCGGGGCAGTGGGTACGCAGACGGCGATGTCGCGGTTTCAGACGGCGATCTGGCCGGTCTGTCGGCGATGTCCCGCCTGTCGGGCCCCATGAGGAGCACGGATCCAGAAAGGGCGCGCCGCAAGCGGTACCTGACCGCCTTGACGTTGATGCTATGTCGGGTGGTGGAAGACTATACGGCACAACTGGAGATGCGCGGCGAGCTGGGCCGCAGCCGACGACAGCTGCTCGGCCGGCTGCTTCGCGTCTCCAGGGGCATCGAGCGTGAGTTCCGGCGGCTGATCGAGGGCACGGACGCCAAGACGGACGCGATCCCCGACGTCTACCGAAAGATGGAGGCCGGCATCGCCGAGGAGATCCTGTACGCCCGGAACCGCTGGTGCGGCTGGCCTGCCGAAACCAAGGGCGCCAAGCCGGTCAAGGGCATCTTGAACCACGAGTCGATCGGCGTGGCGCCTGCGGGGGGTTACCTCAAGACCCGTTCGGGACGGCCCGGGACACAGCCGGTCGCGACCCGACCCGAGTGAGTGCGCGACGGACGCAACGGGGTCGGCGCCCTTTGGACTGCGGCGGCTTGACGCCGCTCTAGACTGACGGGTTTCGCCCGCGGCGGGTCAGGCACCTTCTTTCGTGCGGCTCGGCTACGCCTCGCTCGCCCCGAAAAAGGAGCCAGACCCCTGCCCGAAACCCCGAGCCCTGACCCCTGAACCCCGACCCCTTTTCTTCCTTGCACGTTTGTCGCGCTGCAGGTATCTGTGCGGGCGTGGGCAGGTTCTTCGCGATCACCGTCGTCCTCGTCGCGGGGGTCGGGCTGGCGACGCTGGCCTGGTCGGCACGGGAGCGCCCCGCCGATTTCACGTACGTCAACGTCCTGGAGCCGCGGACGCTCGATCCCGCCTTGGTGAGTTGGACCGACGAGTTCCGCATCGGCCGTGCCCTGTTCGAAGGCCTCACCCGGCTGAACGACCAGCACTTCCGACCCGAGCCCGGCGTGGCCGAGCGATGGGACGTTTCCGACAACGGGCGGACGTACCTGTTCCACCTCCGGGGCGAGGCCCGGTGGAGCAACGGCGATCCGGTGCGAGCGGGCGACTTCGTCTTTGCGTGGCGGCGCGTCTTGGACCCGGCCGTGGCGAGCGAGTACTTCTACCAGCTCTATCCGATCAAGAATGCGAAGCCATACTACGAATCGCACGGAGATGACGATCCGTCGAACGACCTGTCCTTCGACGCGGTGGGCATGCGGGCCGTCGACGAGCGGACGCTGCGCGTGGATTTGGCCTACCCGTGTCCGTACTTCCTGAACCTGGCGGCGTTTCCGACGCTGGCGCCGGTGCATCGTCCGACGATCGAGCGATGGGCCTATCGCGACGGGCAGATCCTGCCGACCAAGCACCTCTGGACGCGGCCCGGCAACATCGTCTGCAACGGGCCGTTCGTCATCGAGCAGTGGCAATTCAAGCGGCGGATCCGGCTGCGCAAGAACCCACACTACTGGGATGCGGGCAGCATCCATCTGGACACGATTGCGGCCCTGCCGATCGAGGACGTGAACACGGCCCTGCTGGCGTACGAGACGGGCGCGGTGGACATGATCTCGACCGCCAGCCCGATGGCCGCGCGGGCGTTGTACGCGCTCAAGCGGGCGGGCAAACGCGACGACTTCCATACCTGCCGGTACTTCGCCACGTACTTCTATCGCTTCAACTGCAAGCGCCCGCCGCTGGATGACGTCCGCGTGCGCCAGGCCCTGTCGTTGACCATCGATCGGGAGGGGATCTGCGACCGGATCCTGGGGTTCGGTCAGCAACCGGCGTTCTGCTACGTGCCGGCCGGCAGCGTGACCGAGATGGTCCAGCACGACGGGACGGGCAAGGCCCATCACTACCGACCGGCTTCGGGGTTGGGGCAGAACATGACGCCTTCGGAACGGGTGGCGTTGGCCCGTCGCCGGCTGGCTGAGGCCGGCTTCCCTGACGGTCGAGGGCTCCGTCCGCTCGAGCTGCTCTACAACCGCATGGAATCGCATCACCTGATCGCCCAAGCCGTCGCCAACCGGTGGCAGGACGAGCTAGGCATTCAGGTCAATCTCACGCAACTCGAGCGGAACGTCTTCAGCCCGCGGATCGAATCGCTGGACTACGACATCGCCCGCGGCGGCTGGATCGGGGACTACATGGACCCAATGACGTTCCTCGACATGTACGTCACGGACGGCGGGCACAACCAGACGGGGTTCGCCCATCCCCAATACGACCGCCTGATCCAGGCCGCCACGCAGGAGCCGCATCCGGGCAAGCGATTCGACATCCTCCACCAGGCCGAGACGTTGCTCGTCGGCGAACAGCTACCCATCGCGCCCATCTACGAATACGTCGCCTACTTCCTGCTGAACCCGCGGATCGAGGGCATCCGGCCGGACAGCCAACTGAACCTGTTGATGTATCGCGCCCGGCCCGTCGCGGCGGACGCGGCCGGCAAGACGCCGACGGCACGGACAGGGGGCCAGCGATGACGGCGTTCGTGGTTCGCCGGCTGATGCAGGTGCCGCTGATCCTCCTGGCGGTGTACGCCGTCAGCGTGCTGCTGGTGGCGATCACGCCGGGCGATCCGCTCGCCACCGGCGAGCGGGAGCTGACGCCCGAGGCCCGCCGCGCCAAGGAGATCAAGTACAACTACGACCAGCCCTGGTATCAGCGGTACTTCTACACCTGGCCGATCCAGCGCCTGCTGATCGACGGCGATCTGCCGGCCCACCGCTATGAAGATTGGACCGTCCCGGAAATCATGCGGGCTAGCCTGCCGGTCTCGATGCAACTGGGCCTGTTCGCGTTCTGCCTGGCCGTCGCGGGCGGGACGCTCGTCGGGATCGTATCGGCGGCGCGGCGGAACACGTGGGTCGATTACGTGTCGGTGGCGTTGGCGCTGGTGGGCGTCTCGCTGCCGCCGTTCGTCGTGGCGGCGGGGCTGCTCTTCGCCTTCGGGTTGTGGCTTGGCGTGCTGCCGATCGGCGGATGGGGTCGGGCAAGCCAGGTCATTCTCCCCGCGGTGACGCTGTCGCTGCCGTTCATGGCCTACATCGCCCGCCTGACGCGGGCGGGCATGCTGGACGTCATCGGACAGGACTACGTCCGGACCGCGCGAGCCAAAGGTGTCAGCCCCCGCCGCGTGCTGCTGGTCCACGCGTTCAAGAACGCGTTCCTGCCGGTCCTCAGCTACCTGGGTCCGGCGGCGGCGGCCATCCTGACCGGGTCGTTCGTCGTCGAGAAGATCTTCACCGTGCCGGGGATGGGCATCCACATCGTCGAGTCGATCAGCAACCGCGACCAGACGGTGATCCTGGGGACGGTGCTGACGTACTCGGGGTTTCTGATTCTGTTCAATCTGCTGGTCGACTTGGCGTATGGGTTGATTGATCCGCGGATTCGGGTGGCGGAATAGGGGATAGGGTTCAGGGGTCAGGGTTCGGGGTCTGAGAGTCGGAGCTCTGATATGGCGCTGAAGACCTATCGGGACCTCGGGGTGTGGCAGAAGGCCATGGACTTGGTCGTGGAGGTGTATCGTCTGACGAGAACGTTCCCCTCCGAGGAGAAGTTCGGCCTCACTGCTCAGTCCCGCCGGGCGGCGGTGTCGATTCCGGCCAACATCGCTGAAGGATATGGGCGAACGCATCGAGGAGACTATCTGCGTCACTTGTCCATGGCCAGGGGATCGCTGACGGAGCTGGAGACACACCTGACGTTGGCTGTCCGCCTCGAGTTCGTCACTCGAGATCAAGCCATGAGCAGCTGGGATCTCTGTCAGGAGGTGGGCAGAATGCTCAACAAGCTGATCCGGTCCCTCGAGCCAAAATCCACCCCCGAACCCACCCCCCCGACCCCTGAACCCCGACCCCTGAACCCTAGCCACCAAGAGGACGAATTCGCTCGATGACGAACCGCCGGTCCAGCAATCCGATCTCCACCGAGCCCACCGTCGGCGCCGGGCCGTCGCCTTGGCGACGGCTGATCCGGCACCGGCTGGGCCTCACCGGCGGCCTCGTCCTGCTCCTGATGCTGCTGGCCTGTTTCGTGTCGTTGCCGCATACGGCCCGTCGGTTCGACGAGCAGAGCCTGGCCAACAACCTCGCGCCGCCCTCGCGAGACCATCCGCTCGGGACCGACGAGCTGGGGCGGGACATGCTCGTGCGGGTGCTGTACGGCGGGGTGATCTCGATCACGTTCGGGTTGCTGGCCGCGGCGATCTCCGTCGTCATCGGCGTGACGTACGGGGCGGTCAGCGCGTATGCGGGCGGGCGCGTGGACGCGGGGATGATGCGGCTCGTGGACATCCTCTACTCGCTGCCATATATTCTGTTGGTCATGCTGTTGACGCTGTCGCTCAGGCCGTATTTTCAGCGCGTCCTGAGCGTTCAGTGGGCGACGTTCTGGGTGCTGTTGCTGGCGATCGGTGGCGTGAGCTGGCTGACGATGGCCCGGGTGGTTCGCGGACAGGTCCTGTCGCTCAAGGCCCAGCCGTTCGTCGAGGCGGCGCGGGCGACGGGCATCCCGACGCGACGGATTCTGGTGCGGCACATCCTGCCGAACCTGGTCGGGCCGATCGTCGTGTACGCGACGCTGACGGTGCCGCAGGTGATCCTGCAGGAGTCGTTCCTGAGCTTCCTGGGGATCGGGGTCCAGGCGCCGCAGGCGAGCTGGGGCTCGCTCGCCGCCGACGGCATTGCCGCCATCAACCCGCTGCACGTCCACTGGTGGTTGGTGGTCTGGCCGTGCGTGTTGCTTGCGGCGGCCCTGCTGGCGCTGAGCTTTCTGGGCGACGGGCTGCGTGACGTGTTCGACCCGCGGAGCGAGAAGACGGCATAGACGATGGGCAGATTCTTCGCCATAGCCGTGTTCGTGGTCGTGGTGCTCGTCCTGGCACCGGTGGCGTTCCTCGCGCGGACCGAGCGTTCGGACTTCGGCGACCGGGTCGTCCTGCACAGTGCCTACGGATCGAAGGTCAAATCGGTCGACCCCGCCACGTGCGGCGACACGACCAGCGCGTCGATGCAGGGACAGGTCTACGAAGGGTTGTACGCGTACCACTACCTGAAGCGTCCGGTCGAGCTGGTCCCGCAATTGGCCGTCGACCTTCCCGAAATCAGCGAGGACGGAACGGTCTACACCATCCGGATCAAGTCCGGGATCCGCTACGCGCCGAACCCGTGCTTCGGCCTCGACGCCGACGGCAAGCCCAAGACGCGGACCATCCGGGCCGAGGATTTCGTGCTTCAGTTCAAGCGGATCGCCGACTTCCACATCCAGGTGCCGCTGGCCTGGCCGTTCATCAGTGGTCGCATCGTCGGCCTGGACGCGTTCCGAAAGAAATGCGAAGACCACAAGGAGGGGGACTTCTCGAGATACGACGCGGACGTCGAGGGCATCCAGGCCCTCGACGAGCTGACGCTTCAGATCCGGCTGACCAAGCCGTTCCCGCAACTGAACGACGTGTTGGCCATCAACAACTACTGCCCCATGCCGCGCGAGGCCATCGATTACCACTTGGCCACCGAACCGGCGCCGGGCGGCGGACGGCGGGCGATCCCCGTCGAACAGCGAACGGCCCAGATCACCCAGGCAGAGCAAATCGTCGGCACCGGGCCGTACGTCATGACCACGTGGAAGCGCGGCAGCAAGATCGTCTTCGAGCGCAATCCGGTTCACGACCACGGGCGCTATCCGACCGAGGGGTCGCCGGGCGACGAGGAAGCCGGCCTGCTCGATCCCGAGGCGGCTGGCAAGCCGCTGCCCTTCATCGACGTGATCATCTACGACTGCGTACTGGAGAGCCTGCCCGCCTGGCTGCGCTTCCTGAGCCGCCAGACGGACACGTCGGGCATCCCCCGCGACGTGTTCGAGACGGTCATCACGCCGGACAAGGAGCTGGCCGACAAGTGGGCGCGTCAGGGCATCCGGCTGGTCAAGTTCAGCGTGCCGGTCGTGTTCTGGCTTGCGTTCAACATGGAGGACCCGGTCGTCGGCGCCAGCAAGAGCCTCCGCCAGGGGATGTGCCTGGCCTACAACGTCGAGGATCACATCGACGTGTTGCTGAACGGGCGCGGTCAGCGTGCGGTGAACATCCTGCCGCAGTCGTTCCCGGCGCATGAACCGTCCGGCCCCGGGCCGTACTACCGATATGACCCGGACGCGGCGCGGACGAAGCTCGCGGCGGCGCGCAAGGAGCTCCGCCAGGCCGGCAAACTCGATCCGGAGGGCCGCATCCCGGAGCTGACCGTCGACCTCGGTGGGCGGGACGAGTCGAGCCGCCGGCTGGGCGAGTTCATCCGGCAGCAGTTCGAGCCGCTGGGGTTGCGGATCAAGATCGAGCTGAACGACTGGCCCACGCTGCAGCAGAAGGTCCACAACAAGCGCAGCCAGTTCTACACGATGGGCTGGCACGCCGACTATCCCGACGGCGAGAACTTCCTGCAGCTCTTCTATGGGCCCAACATCGAGAAGGGCACGAACAACACCAACTACCGCAACCCCGAGTTCGACGCGCTGTTCGAGCGGGTCATGGTCGAGCCCGACGCCGAGAAGCGCCGCGCGACCTACGTCACCATGGTCCGGATGCTCAGCGAGGACTGTCCCGTCCTGTTGATGAGCGAGCCGATCTACTACGTGCTGGCGTACGACTGGGTCAAGCCCTACAAGCGCCACCCGTTCGGATACGGCATGACCAAGTACCTGCGGATCGACACCGAGCTGCGGCGGGAGATGGGAGGACCCTAGGGCCGATGGGCGCCTACGTCGTTCGACGTCTCGTGCAGTCCGTCTTCACGATCTTCGGCGTGATGCTGCTGACGTTCTTGCTGTTTCGCGTCGTGGCCGGGGAGATCGCATCGGCCCATTTGGGGCCGAGGGCGACGGCCAAGCAGCTCGCCGAGTGGCGGGCCAAGCACGGCTACGACAAGCCGCTGCTGATCAACCGCAACGCCGGTGAGCCCTGGTACGACACGCAGTTCCTCAGCTACATGACCCGGGTCCCCGCCTTCCAGACCCGAAGCGTGATCACCAACGAGAGGCTCCTGGACATCATCATCGAGCGGGCGCCGTACAGCCTGGCGATCACCGTGCCGGCGATGGCGCTGGGTTGGGTGCTGGCGATGATCGTCGCCACGATCGTGGCCTACTACCGCGCCAGCCTGATCGATCACGTCGGCGTGTTCCTGGCCGTTCTGGGCATGTGCGTGCCCTATCTGGCCTTCATCATGGCGGGCCAGATGCTGATGTTCCGGGTCGCGCCGCGGCTGGCGTACGGGCTGGCCAGCCCGTTCAGCATCTACGTGCCAGTCGCCATCGCGGTGATCGCGGGGCTGGGCGGCGGCGTGCGTTTCTACCGCACCGTGATCGTCGACGAGGCCAACCGCGACTACGTCCGCACGGCCCGCGCCAAGGGCGTGCCGCTGCCCGGGGTGATGTTCAAGCACATCCTGAGGAACTGCATGCTGCCGATCCTGACGAACCTCGTGCTGGCGATCCCGTTTCTGATCATGGGCAGCCTGCTACTCGAGACGTTCTTCGGGATTCCGGGGCTGGGCGACCTGCTGCTGAGCAGCATCACGAATCGCGACGAACCCATCGTCAGTGGGCTGACGTATCTGACGGCGTTGATCTATACGTTGGGCGTGCTGCTAACGGACGTCCTGTACGCGGTGTTCGACCCGAGGGTGCAGTTGACATGACGCAAGCGGTCACAGTGAGCGCTGACCTCGAGGTGGCCGGGCTCGGGCGGAGCCTGTGGGGCGATGCGGTGCATCGCCTGCGGCGCGACCCGCTGGCCGCGGCGTGCTTCGCCGTCATCGTGCTCTACGTGGTCGTGGCCGTCTGGGCCTCGTGGGCCTACGCCGACTTCGAGAAGACCCAAAACTATGCCGAGCGCAACCAGGCGCCGTCGGCCAGCCATTGGCTCGGCACGGACGTCTTCGGCCGGGATGTGCTGGCCAAGACGCTGCTGGGTGCGAAGGTCTCGATGACGGTCGGCGCCATGGCCAACGTCATCGCCGTCCCGCTCGGCCTGATCCTCGGCGTGATCGCGGGGTATTTCGGCAAGTGGGTGGACGACGTAGTGGTGTGGCTGTACACGACGATGGCCAGCATCCCGGGCATCATCCGGCTGATCGCCATCAAGTACGCCTTTGACAACGTCGTGTTGTTCGAGGGGTCACGCTTCGAGCTGGACCTCGGCGGGATCCATGGCCTCTACATCGCCCTGGGGGTGATGAGTTGGATCGGGACGTGCCGCCTGGTCCGGGCCGAGACCTTCAAGATCAAGAGCCTGGACTACGTCACCGCGGCCCGGGCCCTCGGGCAGGGCGGCTTTCGGATCGTGTTTCGGCATATCGTGCCGAACTTGTTCCACATTGCGATCATCCAGTTCACGCTCGGCTTCGTCGGCGCCGTGGCCGCCGAGGTGATCCTGTCGTTCCTGGGGCTCGGCGTCGAGGTCGGCACGCCGAGCTGGGGCACGATGATCAACGCGGCCCGGCTGGACCTGGTGGTCGGGCGCTGGTGGGAGGTCACCGCCGCGTGCGGGGCGATGTTCGCCATCGTGCTGGCCCTGAACATCTTCGGCGACCGGCTCCGCGACGCGCTGGACCCCCGATTGAGGACGTGAACCGTGCAGGGCGCCAATCACGAAACGTTGCTTGAGGTCCGCGACCTAAAGACGTACTTCCACACCGAGGACGGCGTGGCCCGGGCCGTCGACGGGGTGTCCTGGTCGATCGAGCGCGGTGAGACGCTGGCGCTGGTCGGCGAGAGCGGCTGCGGCAAGAGTGTGTCGGCCCTATCGGTCATGCGGTTGGTGCCCGAGCCGCCCGGACGGTACGCCGGCGGCGAGATCCTCTTCCGGGGACGGGACCTACTGCGGGTGTCCGAATCACAGATGCGTGACGTCCGCGGCGACCAGATCGCGATGATCTTCCAGGAGCCGATGACGAGCCTCAACCCGGTCTACACGGTGGGCGACCAGATCGTCGAGGCCATCGAGCTGCATCAAGACATCAAGGGCGCGGCCGCCGTCGACCATGCGATCACGATGCTGCGGCGCGTCGGGATCGCCGATCCCGCCCAGCGGGTCCGCGAGTATCCGCATCAGATGTCGGGCGGTATGCGGCAGCGGGTGATGATCGCGATGGCGCTGTCGTGCAACCCGGATCTGCTGATCGCCGATGAGCCGACGACGGCGCTGGACGTGACCATCCAGGCACAGATCCTGCAGCTCCTCAAGCAGCTCCAATCCGAGACGCAGATGGCCGTGCTGCTCATCACGCACGATCTGGGCGTGGTCGCCGGCGTGGCCGACCGCGTCGCCGTCATGTACGCCGGCAAGATCGTCGAGCTCGCCGGCGTAGACGAGCTGTTCGCCAACCCCCTTCACCCCTACACCCAGGGCCTGCTGCGATGCGTGCCGAAGCTGTCGGCCGACAAGGGCCGCCTGGACGTCATCCCGGGCCACGTCCCCAACCCGCTACACTTCCCGTCCGGCTGCAAGTTCCATCCCCGCTGCCCTCTGGGCAGCGAGGACGCCCAATGCCAGCAAACCGAACCCCAGCTCGAGGAGGTCCGCCCCGACCACTGGGTGGCGTGCTGGAAGGCTCCCTAGGCTCGGCCCCACGAACCGCTTCTGTCGTCGCGGGGGGCGTCTGAGCACACGCCGTCCGTCAACCCCTCCGCCGGACCCGCCGCACAAATAGCCCGCAAACCCCGGCCGCGACCAGCAGCGGCAGCACCTGGCCCACGCCGCTACCACACTTGAACTTGGCTCGGACTTCGTAGTCCTCATCCATCGTCAGATACAGCACGGTGTTCGTGTCCTCGGTGGCGTAGTTGCCGTCGCCCGGGTGGTTGGGGTCGTAGATCAGCCATTTATTGAGACTCTTGCCTGGCTCGGGAACGGCCGTCAGCGCGACCTCCGTGCCGACGACGTACCGACGCAGGGCGCTGGGGTCGTTGGGATCGGCGTTTGGATCGTCGAGCCGATCCGGGTCGAACGTGACCGTCCCGTAGTTGATCTTGTTGACCGTAACGCTGAGGCTGTGCGACGGGGCCAGGGTCGCCGCATTCAGATACGTCAGCTTGATCGGCCCGGGGGTCCCGAAGTCGTCCGGATAAACGTAGTAACCCATCACGGTGCTCTGCGTGTTGGGCTCTGGGGTGAAGTCGTACGAGATGCTGTCGCAAGGGTCGAGTAGGATGGGGGTCGAATCGATCCAGGTGGTCTGCTGCCAGACACTCCCGCCCGGCTCGAGATCCTCCAGTGTCACGACGGTGTCGAGCATCACGACGCGCCGCTTCACCCACATCGGCTCGTCATACGTGTTCTCGATGTTGGCTCGCACACACGCTTCGTTGGGATCGGGGGTGTTCGGGTCATTGGGATCGTGCGACGTGTACTTGAAATCCCACAGCGTCGTGATATCGGCGGAGGTCTCGATCTCGGTTCCGTCCTGCGTCCATGCCAGGTAGCCGCCCGTGATGTTCGCGTCACCATCGATCCCAAACCCAAAGCGACCGTGCGACCCATCCGCGGTGGTCGAACCCGTCCACGTGATCTTGCATCCGTCCCCCGTGGCGGTGACCGCCGCATTGGGATAGGAGCCAGGACTTCCGGGCTCTTCACCTGTCCAGAAGTGCCCCACCTCATTCGGGCTCACGCCCTTGAGGATCACATGGAAATCATTGGCATCCTGCCCCGAGTTGTTGTCCGCGGTGAAGCTGGTCAGTTCCTCGTTCACCACCATCTTCTGACCGTAGGCTCGCGTCGCCAACGCGTGGCCCAGCCCGAGCACGACGACCGTCAGCCCAAGCCCGAGCCCTAGGGCGCTGATCTGCGGAATACGCTTCTGAACCATAGCAATCTCTCCCTCGTGCAAAACTGGCCAGTCCTGCGCCGGCGTTCTTCTCCGGCGCAGCCACTGTCCTCCCACTCCTGCCCCCACACATCATCGAAACGTTGGCGCATTGCACCTCCTTTCCCTCTCTCCCGGAGAGGCCCCCAAGGGGTATCGTCGCCCAAGCCGCAGCACACCTCCGCCCTGGGTGCGGAACGGCAGCCATCCTCACTTTTTTCTCAAGTGGGCACTCTCGCCTGCTCTCTTGTCATCGCTAAATGTCCAGCTGTGCGACGACAATCAACACAAGCTATCAATCCGTATTCAAGACTGCAACCTTTGTTAGTGATTGGAATGAGCGGCGGCGGCGACGATGATCAGGCGGCCTCGGGAGGATGGCTCGGAATCCTCCGCCGCATCTGTCTTTGGCCTCGACCTCTCGGTCTGCACCGATGTTGATAGAGATCGACATGCGAGGCTCCCTTTCTCGACGTGCGTCTTGTCGGGGGCCCCTTCAGCAACCCGGACGCCCTACGCTTCCCTGAATCATCCGGAACCCGTCGTCGGGCGCGTCGTGGCGTGGAACGCGCGACCGGCGCGGTAGCGACGCAGGCGATCCTTCAGGGGTCGGGCGGTCTCGGGGCGATCCGATCTTTCGGCCAGCGACACGGCGCGTTCGGCGGCGGACACGGCGCGATCGAACTGACCGGCCTCTGCGTAGGCAGCCGCCATCGTGTCCAGGAGCGTGGCGTTGTCGATCTGGGTCATCGGCCCCAATCTCTCAACGAGGCGGACGGCCTCGGCGCCGTCGCGGACCGTGGCGTCGGGGCAGGTCGCCAGCGTCCAGGCCAGGTCGTTGACGAGCCGTGCGTGGTTGGGCTGACGGGCCAGGCCCCGGCGGAGAATCTCGACGGCCTGACGCAAGCGGCCCTGGCGGCTCAGAGCCGCCGCCCATCCGGCGTAGGCGTCCGGGACGTCGGGCGCGACGGCGACAACCTGCTCGTAAGAACGGGCCGCCTGGTCGAGCTGGCCCTGCGCCATGAGCACATCCCCCAGGTTCATGTGCCCTCCCGGGCGGTTGGGGTCCAACTCGATGGCCTTGCGGTAGTGTTTGGCCGCTTCGGCGAGCTGGCCCTTCAGCCGGAAGATCGTGCCCAGGTTCGTGTGGATCTCGATCTTGTCCTTCGCCCCGCCAGCCAGGGCCCTCTGGTAGTGGACGACGGCCTCGTCAAGCTTGCCCTTGCGCGCCAAGAACCCCGCGAGCGTCCGCGCCGATTCGGGGTCGAGCGGTTTGGCGTCCAGGGCCAGCCGGTAGCGCTGCTCGAGGAGCTCGGGGTCGCCCGCGTCGGACGGCTCGACCCATCCCAGTCTTCCAAGCCGCCGCAGGACCGTACGGGCGGCCACCACATGCCCGAGCCGGGAGAAGTGCAGGTAGTAGGTGGGCTTGGATTCCCGCTCCTCCACCTCGTGCATCGGTCGGCGGAGGCTCAGCGTCTCGTAGCCGTCGGCCTAGCCCCATTCGATGACGGCCTGCTCGATCTGCGGCTCGGGTTTGGGAGGATTGGGGATGATGGCCACCAGCATCTTGGCCCCGCATCGCTGACACGTCGCGCGCATTTCGGCCAAGATCGCCCGGGTCAGCTGCCCCATCTCGTGGTGCAAGGCCTCCCGGGGGGACATCCCTCGCGGATGGTGAAGTCGCTGGGACAACCAGAACCAGGCGTAGCTGAGGGGCCGCCCGGAATCCCCGTCCGCCAGGACCTCGCGCGGCGTGGGAACCGGGACGTTGGTCAGGACGAGCTGGCCTGCGTCCAGGACGAACCGCGGCTTGGCGTAGTCGCGGAAGCGCAACGTGTTCCGGTAGATGTTGTGCACGAAGAAGCCGACGACGACGACATCCGGCCGATAGCGGACGCCCTCTTCCTGAAGCACGAGCAATTGCTGGTCCGTGCCGTAGCCATGCACGCCCAGGTTAATGACGTCCCACTTGGGCAAGGTATCCTGGAGAACGGCGGGCCAGATGTGCTCGTCTTCCTCCTGCTCACCGAACGTGAAGGAGTCGCCCACCACGACCATTCGCTTCACGCCAGCCGGCTTGGCGAACGCGAAGTCACGCAGGTTCCGCCACCCCCGCGCGTTCGTGCTGACGGGGGCCACGCCGTCGAAGCTGGCCTTGCGGAGGTTGGGTCGCGGCTTCCAACCGAACTTCGGGTGATACGCGTCCGAGCCGAAGAACGTCTCGATGTCCCGGTCTCGATGCCGCTCGATCCAGCTTCGCTTCCAGGTCTCCTCGCTGTCCCGGAAGACCTCCACGAAGCTGGCACCAGTGAAGTGGCTGTAGAGCCGGAACCCGACCTCCACGGCGAGCAGTGTCAGGACGAGCGAACCTGCCAACAACAGGAGCCGAGCACGGAGCGATCCCCGTTGCGGCGCGGATCCGCGGCCCGTGGTGGGCGAGGGGGGCTGGCCATGCGGCGTGGCTGAACGGTCGGGCATTTTGGACTGTCCGGACTGGGTCGTTGACCTGATCGGACGGGTGCTCGGCATCGATCAAAGGGGATTCTACCGCCTGGTCGTGTGGGATTTGAAGGGGCCAGCTGATGGTCAGAGGGCCTGCTGCTCGGGGAGGTGTCCGTTGTTCCGGCCCCGATCGGCCGGGGTGCCGCGAAGGGCGAGGCTCAGCCAGTACCAGGGCAGCGCCCTGGGAGAGGGGACGTAGTCCATGCTGCGGCGGAGCAGATCGACGGACTCGGTGAAGTTCCGATGGCGGGCGGTGGCCTTGCCGGCGGTGTAAAACGTCTTGGCGAGTCGGCGGTGGGCCAGGTCGGCCGGGATGGTCCCGTTGCCGTGCCGATCGTAGAAGCCCTCCAGAAGCTGGGCCTTGCGCGTCAAGTTGCAGACGTTGCCGTTTCGAGAGAGGCTGCCCTTGTGGCTTCGTCGGAGGCAGAGGGGCTTGGGTACGCTCACGAAGGGATGCTCGAGGCTCAGACGCAGCCACAGATCGTAGTCTTCGTTGGCCTCCATGCGATCGTCGAACCCGCCGGCCTGCAGGATCGCGTCTCGCCGGGCGACCACGCACGACGTGTGGATGAAGATGCTGGCGAAGAGGGGGGTAACCACGCGGCCGCCGTGCTGCTTCTTGCGGTGACCGCGGAGCGTCCTGCCCTGGCCGTCGATGGTTCGAAAGTCGGCGTACCCCAGGGCGGCGTCGGATTGGGCCTGAACGGCGGCGGCGACCTCGGACAGGAAGTCGGGCAGCCAGATGTCATCGGAATCGAGAAAGGCGACCAACGAGCCGTTGGCCTCGGCCAGCGCGTGGTTCCGGGCGGCGGCCGCCCCCCGCTGCTCCTGGTAGAGATAGTGGAGCGGCTCGGGTCGCTGGCGAACCACCCGAGCGGTCTCGTCGGTGCTCCCGTCGTCGATGATGATCACTTCGTAGTCGCGGAAGGTCTGTCGGGAGATGCTGTCGAGGGTCTGACCGATCAGGGACGCGCGGTTGTGGGTCGGAACGATCACGGAGACCTGGGGGCGGGACATGACACCACCTCTGGAAGTCCGCCTGGAGCCGGCGGGCGATTCCGCTCGCTGTCGAGATCAGCCACCTAGGAGCCCGACTCATCCTGACCGCCACCGCCGCGCCAACAGCCTAGAGAACCGCGGTCAGGTCATGCGGTGCATCGTTCTGTCCCCCGGCAGGCCTCCGCAGGCGCTCGGCCTGCCCTGGGTGCACCGGGCCCCAAAACCAGGCCCCTCACCGGGCACGCGCTGCCAAAGTGAGTTATGGATTATGCCCGTCTGCCGGCCCGGGTTCAAGCGCAAAGTTCCACAAGATGCCCGTTTCTTTCCCTCCCCCCAGAAAAAACGACCCCCAGGCCCCTTGACAGGTGGGCCCAACGTTGCTAATGGTTGGTGCTCTTCATAGGTAGGTCGGCTTGACTAGCGTGCGCTGGTTCGCCCGCAGGGACGTCAAGGATGAGGCGTGTATGATGATCTCAGCGGTCGGAGGGCGTTGCCGAGAACGCCGTCGACCCAGATGATGACAATCCCTGAGCGATAACACACGTGGGGTGTCTGCCATGATTCAGGTGAAGAATCTGAGCAAGTGGTACGGGCCTGTGAAGGCGGTAGACGACGTCTCCTTCCGCATCCGGGAGGGGGAGATCGTGGGCTTTCTGGGCCCGAACGGCGCGGGCAAGACGACGACGCTCCGCATCTTGACGTGCTTCATGCCGGCCAGCAGCGGATCGGCGTCCGTGGCGGGACACGACGTCTTCACCGAGTCGATGCAGGTTCGCGAGAAGATCGGCTACCTGCCCGAGTCCGTGCCCCTCTATCCGGAGATGCGGGTCCGCGAGTACCTCAATTTCCGCGCCAAGATCCGCGGAATCGGCTCGGCGGATCGGCCGGCCGCTATCGAGCGGGTCACACGCAGGTGCCGCGTGACGGAATTCATCGACCGACCGATCGGACAGCTCAGCCGGGGGATGAAGCAGCGCGTCGGGCTCTCCGAGACCCTCATCCACGACCCCAAGGCGCTGATCCTCGACGAGCCGACGGTGGGCCTGGACCCCGCCCAGATCCGTGAGACGCGCAACTTGATCCGGGAACTGGCCAAGAGCCACACGGTGATCCTCAGCTCGCATATCCTGCCGGAGGTGGAGGCCACGTGCGAACGGATCATCGTCATCGCGGCGGGGCAGATCGTGGCGAAGGGATCTCCCAGCGAGCTCAAGGAGCGGATCACCAGCAGCAGCCGGCTGATCGCCGAGATCCGCGGCCCCGCCGACGCGATCAAGGCGGCCGTTGGGGGCCTCAACGGCGTCGGGAAGGTCGACGGCAGCCTCGTCGACGGCTGGAACCACCTGATCATCGAAGCCCAAAGCGGCCAGGACGTCCGCGAGGACATCTACAACATGGCCAGCAAGAACGGCTGGGCGCTCCGCGAGATCCGGCGCGAGGTCGCCAGCCTCGAAGACTTCTTCGTCCAGATCACCGCGCAACAGAACATCGAGCGCGAGGGCCAATCCCCGACCTAGGTCGGGTCGGTCGAGCCGCGCCTGGCCCGCGCTGCTCCGGCCGGTTGGCTATTGGGAGGTGTCGACGTGAGAAACATACTGGCCATGACGCAGCGGGAGTTGGCGAGTTTCTTCTACTCCCCGATTGCCTACGTGGTGCTGTTCGCCTTCACGTTGATGGTGGGGCTGCTGTTCGTCTTTTTGACCGAGAACTTCACGCCGGGCGGTGAGGCCTCGCTGCGGGACACCTTCACGTGGCTGCCCCTCCTGCTGTGCGTGACGGTCCCGGTGCTGACGATGCGGCTGATGAGCGAAGAGTACCGCAGCGGGACGATCGAGACGCTCATGACCGCGCCGATCAGCGACGCGGAGGTGGTCGTCAGCAAATTCCTCGGCGCCTTCCTGGTGTACGCGGCGATGCTGGGGTTCACGCTCTTTTACGTGATCCTGCTGGCGATCTACGGCAATCCCGACTACGGGCTGCTTTGTGGCAGTTACTTCGGTCTGCTGCTGATCGGCGCGATGTTCGTGGCGATCGGGCTGTTCTTCAGCTCGATCACGCGGAACCAGATCATCGCAGCGCTGTTGGGCGCCTTCTTCCTGCTGCTGATCACGATCCTGGCCTCGATTCTCGTGCAGTCGACCGAGGTCAGCGGGATGTTGCGGACGGTGCTGCTGATGGTCTCGGTGTGGGACCGGTTCCACCACTTCAATCGGGGCCTGGTGGATCTAAATAACCTGGTATTCTTCGTGGGGGGCACGGCGTTCTTCCTGTTCCTGGCGGTCAAGGTCGTGGAGTCGCGGCGATGGCGATAGACAAAGACAAGAAGACGGAATCGTCCGAGGGTCAAAAGGAGCGAACGCTCCGGTTCAAGGGCCGACAGTGGATCGTCGGGGCCAACGTCCTGGTGATGGTAGCCCTGGCGGCGGCGCTGTTGGTGTTCGCCAACTACCTGGCGTTTACGTTCAACAAGAAGAGCGACTGGACGTCGGTCGGGATCAACAGTCTTGGCGACCAGACGCAGTCGCTCCTCAAGGGGCTGGACGAAGACGTCACGTTGACCAGCCTCTACCAGACGTTCCAAGAACCGGAGGTGGAGGAGGAGGCCAAAAAGTTCCGGACGGCCGTCGAAGACATCCTGAACCTCTACCAGATCGAGGCGCAGTCCAAGGTGAAGGTGGCGTTCATCAACCCGATCAAGGACCGGGACAAGACGCACGACTTGGTCGAGCGCCTGCGCAAGAAGGAGTCCTATCAGGGCGAGGCCAAACGTCACAAGGCCATCATCGAGACGTTCGTCAACAAACAGTCCAAGGCCATCCTGGGGCTCCTGCATAGCGAGCACGAGAAGCTCAACAGCTTCGCGAGCGTCGACAGCGCCCTCAAGGACGTCCAGTACTACGCCATCGTCATGCAGAACTGTCAAGTGCTGTCGAAGATGATCGACAGGACGAAGGAAAACGTGGATCTCCTGGTGGGCGAAGACCTGCCCAAATACACCAACGCGGTGAATGCGATCAAGTCCATCTACGAGCGAACCCAGACGGCCGTGAAGGGGGCGGGCGAGTGGCTGGCGCAGGTCGACAAGTGGTCGAAGGCGAATAAGGTCAAGCCGCCGCAAGACAAGGCGTTCTTCACCGAGGCCCCCAAGCGCTACAAGAAGCTCCTCGACGAGATCCAGGCCGAGCTGGACAAGACCCAGGACCTGCCCTCGCTGAAGCTCGAGGACCTTGACCGGCAGGTCCGGCCGAACACCATCATCGTCGAGAGCAAGGACGAGGCCCGCGTCCTGAGCTTCGAGGACATCTGGCCGCCCAAGCAGAAGGGCCGGTTCGGTCAGGCCATGAGTAGTCTGTTCAAGGATCGGCGGTGCGCCGCGGAGGTGGAGATCAGCTCGGCGCTGCTGCAACTGACGCAGCGGACGAAGACGGCCGTCGTGTTCGTTCGCTACGGCGGGCGGCCGCTCTTCTTTGGCGGGATGATGATGGGCGGGCCTCAACCCCTCTACGGCGGCGCCAAGGAGCGCCTGGAGAAGGCCAACTTCATCGTCAAGGAGTGGGACATCGGCACGAAGAAGGAGCCGCCGGAGTTCGAGGACGACGAGAAGCCGGACCGGATCATCTGGGTCCTGCTCAAGCCGGATCAGATCCAGCCCCCGCGGGGCATGCCGCAGATGAGGCGACCCCCGCAGCAGTTCGGCCCGGCGGAGCGGCAGGCCGTCGAAAGCGCGATAGGCGACGATCCCCGGGTGCTGGTGATCGCCGGATGGATCCCGCCGCCGCGGCCGCAGATGATGATGATGTCCCCCCCGCCGGTCTACCAATACAACGACTGGCTCAAGGAACAGTGGGGGCTGGAGGTCCAGTTCCGCTACCCCGTGCTGGAATGGAAAGAGCGCGAGCCGGGCAAGATGGGGCCCACCGCCCGCGGGCCCGTGACGATCACGCGGCAACAGTTGAGTAGCCACCCCATCGTCGAGACGCTCAGGGGCATCCAGGGGGCATTCCCCGAGACGGCGCCCATCAAGAAGCAGGACAAGCTGCCGGACGGCGTCCAGATCGCCGAACTGGCCACGATCCCCAACGCCGACGACATCTGGGCCGAGTCGGACCTCAACGACTTAAACGAGCAGTTCCAACGCAACCAGGGCGCGCGGAAGGGAAAGATGGACATCTCCGGGCCGTTCCCGATCGCCGTGGCTGCCACCAAGAAGCGCGAGGACAAACCTGCGGGCAAACTGGTGCTGGTCACCAGCATGAGCTTCGCGACCGACGCAGTCGCGTTGCAGGCGAGGATGGTGCTGGCGGGGAACAGCGTGATGACGATCCCGGTGAACCCGGCCAATATGAGCATGCTGATCAACGCCATCTACTGGCTCAACGACAACGAGGGCCTGATCGGGCAGGGCATCGAAGATCGTGACATCCCGCGCCTGACGAAGCTGGAGCCTGGCCCGGGGCAGACGGCGGCCCAGACGCTGGCGGTTGGCATCTGGCCTGCACTGGCCTTGCTGGGCGGGCTGGTTGTATGGTTCGTGCGAAGGAGGTAGTCCGAGGATGAACGTCAAAACGACGATTGTGCTTGCCCTGGTGCTGATTGTGGGCATCGGCGTGTACTACATCTACGGGCCGGACGCCCCGCCGCCGCAGGACAAGCCCGCCGAGAAGAAGAAAGAGGCCGAGCCGCTCTACGAGCTCGAGCAGCTCGTCAAGTTCGAAGTCGAGCGCCCCGGCAGGCCCAAGCTGATCTTCACCAAACCGCTCAAGGAGGGCAAGAAGGACGAGTACGAGGACTGGCGGCTCATCGAGCCGATCCAGGCGAAGGCCACCAACTGGGAGATCAATTCGTTCGCCGACAAGTTCAAGGCGCCCAAGTGCAAGGAGTCGTTCACGCCGGGGGAGGGCGGATTCCCGGCGGCCGACAGGATCGGCCTGGCCAAACCCAAGGCCGTTGTCGTCGTCGTCGACAAGAAGGGCGCGAGCCGAAAGCTCGAGGTCGGCGACCGCGTCTTCGGCGGCACCGAGACCTACATCCGCTTGGCCGGTGCGGACAAGGCCCACGTCGCCGAACTCGACGTCCGCGACCAGCTCAACAAGGAGGCCAAGGAGTTCCGCGCCAAGGATCTGTTTGACTTCGACAAGGCCAAGGCCGTCCAGGTCGACATCGTCCACGAGGGCAAGACCTACACGCTCGTCAAGGGCGAGGGCGACAAGTGGGTGATCGACCGTCCGGTCAAGACGCCGGCCGACAAGAGCAAGGTCGACAGCCTCCTGAGCGACATCCGGTACCTCCGCGCCGAGGAGTTCGTCGAGGACGCGCCCAAGAACCTCAGGGCCATGGGACTCGACAAGCCCAAGACGACCGTCTCGGTCATTATCGAAGAGAAGATCGAAAAGAAGAAGGAGGAGAAGAAAGAGGCGCCCACGACGACCCAGGCAGCCGAACCGCCCAAAGCCGAGATCAAGCGGACCACCTACACGGTCGTGTTTGGCGGCGTAAGCGATCTAAAGGGCGAGAAGTTCTACTGCAAACTGGGCGACCAGCCATGGGTCGTCAGCGTCACCAAGGCCAATTACGAGAAGGTCCAGCCCAAGCTCGACACGTGGCGGGACGCGAAGGTGACGCAGGCCAAGGTGCTCGACGCGACCAAGATCGACCTGACGGTGGCCGGCGTCCGGCTGACGTTGAGCAAGAAGACGGGCACTTGGGCCATGACCGCGCCCAAGGTCGGACAGGCCGAGAAGAGCGCCGTCGACGACCTGCTCAATGCGCTGAAAGACCTCAAGGCCAGCAGTTGGGTCGATGATCCCAAGGACAAGAAGGCGTACGGGCTGGACAAGCCGCGGGCCGAGATCGTCCTGACGATCAAGGGCAAGCCGACCGCCGAGCGGTTCCTGGTCGGCGGCGACACCAAGAGCGGGTTGCTGACCTACGTGCACCAGGCCGCCTGCCCCTCCATCGCCGTCGTCAAGATCGCCGACGCCAAGAAGCTGCTGGCGCCTGCGCTGAGTTATCGCGATCGCAGCGTGCTGCGCTTCGCCAAGGCACGGGCCGACCAGATCGAGCTGACCCGGAAGGGCAAGCCCATCGTCCTGGCCAAGCAGAAGGGCGCATGGAAGATGACAAAGCCGGTGTCGGCCGATGCGGACGCCGACGCCGTCAATGACTTGCTCGGGGATCTGAGCTCGCTCAAGGCGCGGCAGATCGCCGGCGAGGGCGATCTGGCGAAGTTCGGCCTGGACAAGCCGGAGCTGAAGGTGGCGGTGCGGGTCAAGCCGCTGCCGCCGGCCAAGCCGAAGCCGACCACGACCCGCGCAGCGACGAGCGGGCCGACGACGACGGCGGTCGCCAAGGCCACCACGAAGGCCGCCTCGAAGCCGGCGGCCACCAAGCCCGCGCCGCCCAAGCCGCGCAAGCCGAAGACCTACACGCTGTTGGTCACCAAGAAAGATGGCAAGGTCTACGCCGTCCGGCCGAAGAGCACCCTCGTCGCCGAGCTGGACGACGCGGTCTACGACAACCTGACCGACGAGATGCACGACCGCAAGCCGCTCAAGTTCGAGGCCAGCAAGGCGACGGGCGTCGACGTGGTCGGCGGCGAGAAGCCCCTCAAGTTCGCCAAGAAGGACGACAAGTGGTCCTACGTGCCCGATCCACACTTGACCATCGACGAGAAGAAGGTCACGGACCTATTGACCGGGCTGCATGACCTGAAGGTCGAGCGGTACGTCGCGTACGTCGCCAAGGACCTCAAGCCGTTCGGCCTGGACAAGCCGGACCTGACGGTGACGATCCGCCAGGAAGGCGCCAAGCCGATCACCATGCTGCTGAGCAAGGCGGACAAGGACGGCAAGCGCAAGGCCACCATCAAGACCGAGCCCGGCAAGATGAAGGTCTTCATCGTGACCAAGTCCGACACCGAGAAGTTCGCCAAGAAGGTCAGCGACTTCGCCAAGAGCTGACCCGGCCTTGCACACACACTGAGGAGTCACATAATGCGGCTGCCGTGCCCGGGGGTGCGGCAGCCGCAGCCTTTGTTGGGTCCGAAGACGGGTCCCGTCAAACGCCGCTTCAGGCGGAGGTCAAGATAATGCGTCACGATCGCAACGTCCTGTTGGCTGCGATGCCCTTCCTCGCCATCTCGGTCGGACTCGATCGCGCACCCGCTGCGTCGAGCGACGCGAAGCCGGTCGCAGTCTCGATCAAGCAGATCCCGGGCCAGGCGAAGCTGGGATTCATCGAAGTCCACGGCGTTGCGGCGGGAGCGTTCGATCCGGACCCGTGGCGGGCGGGGACGCTCCACTGGGCGCCCGACGTCAGGACGCCCCTGATCCGCCCGCGCATCTCGGGCGTGTTCCGCAACATCTACGCCCCGTCGATCGTCGAAATGCCGGACGGCTGGCGGGTCTTCTATGGCGCGTGGGACGGCGTGAACACGGGCAACGACCGGATCTACAGCTTACAGACGACCGACTTCCTCGACCTTCTCGACCGGATCACCGTGATCGACCACGGGTGCTTCATCCACGTCTGCAACGTCAGCGCGCTTCGCTTCGACGACGGATCGTATCACATGGCCTGCACCGTGTATCCGGACCGACGGAAACGCAACAAGCCCGCCACGTTCCACAGTCCGGACGGGAAGACCTGGAACGGCTCGCCCGCTCCCTACGACGCGAAGATGTCGGACATCGTCGAGATGACGGGCTACCCGCCCTACGACAACGCGGACATCAACGGCGTCAACGTGTTGTTCTTCGAGGATGGCGCGTACCGCCTGTACTTCAACAACTGGCGGGACCCCGGCCATCTCTACCGCGCGTCGAGCAAGGACGGGAAGCGGTTCCGGTTCGACGGGACGTGCCTCGACACGCAGCACGGTGTTAACGACGTCAAGCGGTTCGACTTGGCGGGGAAACGTCACTACCTGATGGCGCTGCACCGCAACACGGATCGACTGTGGTACAGCCTGTCGACGGACGGCATGCGCTTCGGGCCGGAGCGCGAACTCGCGGGCCACCTGGATGACCGGGACCGCTACATCGTCGCGGTGGGTTGGGTCGTGCGTGGGCAGCGGCTGTTGGGGTTCCTCTACGGCGCCGGCGCGGTCCCCACGCTCAACCGCAACCGGATCTTCGCCCGCTGGCTGCAGAAGAAGGTCGTCTTCGTGACCGACGAGGGCAAGCGCCTCACGCCCGCCTGGTCGCTGGGCCCGGACCGGCAACTCATCCCGCTCGGCAAGGCTGGCAAGCTTGCCGGACACTTCGAGGTCTTCGCCGAGGACGGCAAGACACGCCTCGCCCCGCCCGTCCCAGCCCACGCCGTCTCGGGCGCGGTCTACACGCTCCAATCATCGTGCCGTCGTTGAGCGAACGATCATCGAAGAATGGGAACGCATCTCTCTGGCGGCAAACGACATCGCGGTTTAGCGTGGCCGCGTGCGGCCACGTCCCCGCCGCACGCGGCGGGGCTAAACGACAGACACCCCGCAATGTGCGCGCGTTCAAGGGCGGGCGATCATTTCGCCGGCAGCGGCTTGATGTGAACGTACTTGACCTGGATCTCCATCGGGGGCCCGGCGTGGAGCTGCGGGCCGATGATGCCCTTCCGCGGGATCTTCGGGTCCTTCTCGGTGTACTTGACGGTCGTGAACCCGTTGAGCGTCAGCTCGATGTTCGGGCCCTGGCAGCGGATGCAGTAGTCGTTCCAACCGGCGGGCTTGTAGTGCTTCTTGGTCTCGGGCGGCGAGCCGGCGAGCTTGCCGCGACGCTTCTCATCGTACAGCCATCCCCAGTACCTCGCCCCGACGTCGGCCTGGTATCCCCTGACGTAGCCGGGGAGCTTCTCGCTGCGGATCTGGAACCCGCTGTTGCCCTTCCCACCGACCAGCCGGAACCGGACCCGAAGCTCGAAGTTCTCGTACTTCTCCTTGGTGCACAGAAACTCGTTGCGCCTGATGCTGCGCGACCGACCGACGATCATGCCGTTCTCGACCTTCCACAGCTTCTTGTCGCCCTCCCAGCCCTCGAGCGTCTTGCCGTCGAAGAGCGATTTGAAGCCGTCCTCGGCCTTGGCGCATTTCGGGCAGGCGCACGTCTTCGTTTTCGAGCAGGCGCACTCCTCTCCGTCACCGCGGGCCTGGTCCGCGACGGCGGTCAGGAGCCCGAGCACGAGCAGCGATGCGACGACCGGTTCTGTCAGCGCGTTCATGACGATCCTCCCTTTGGCGACAGGGGCTTGATCTCGATGTCACGGAACCACAGGCCGCCTCCGTGGTACTGGAGCAAGATATACCCCTTCATGGGCCTGCTCTTCAAGGCCTCCGTGTCGTTGAAGCTTCCATCAACGACCTTCACCCCGTTCATCCAGACCTTGACCTCCTTGCCCCGCATCAAGACCTGCATGCGGTTCCACTCGCCGGCCTGCTTCGTAGCGCGGGGCTTGGCGGGGATCTGGCAGTAGACGCTGCCGGCGTGTTGGCAGGGCTTGATCCGGCCATCGTACTTCTTGGCGTAGTCGTCGAGGATCTGGATCTCGGTGTGCGTTCGCAGCTTCAGACCGCTGTTGCCGCCCGGTTTGAGCTTCCATTGCAGGCGGATCACGAAGTCGTCGTACTGCCTGACCGTCCGGAGCTGATACGCCTTGCCCGGCTTGTTGACCAGCACGCCATCCTCGATGACCCAGGCGTTCTGCTTGTCGGCGTTGTACCAGTGCTTCAGATCGGTGCCGTCGAACAGGCAAACGTACCCCGAGCCGGGCACGGACCGACGCGCCGCCCAGTACATCGCGTTTACCAGCAGCTTCTGAAACGCCGCACACTTGAACGCCGGCACGCCATGCCCGTTGGCCAGATACACCAACCGGCCCCGGCCGACGCTCTTGACCCAGGCCATGTTGCGGTCGTCGCCCCGCTTCTTGGCGATGACGTGCAGGTCGGCCTTGGGGTGGTAGGTGTGCTGGTAGCTTTCGTCGGTGATCTCAAAGTCAGACAACCCGACCGTGATGGGGTGCCACTCGTCCACGAACTCGACCTTGTACGTCCCATGCCCATGGCCGGAGAACCGCCCGCCGATCAACTGCCAGTAGCGGTCGCTGTTCTTGAACGAGTCGCTCGCCGAATGGACGCCGACCACGCCCCCGCCCGCCTCGACGAACTTGGCCAACCCCTCCGCCTGGGCGTTGGTCAGCTTGCCGCCGGTCGTGTGGATCACGACCAGGTCGTAGTTCTTGATGCGCTCTGGCAGCCATCGGTCCAGGTCGCCCGTCTTGGTGACGACGAAATCGCCGGCCTTGTCCACCAGCGACTGAAAGATAGGTTCCTTCTCCTGCCAACCGTGACTGCCGTCGACGGTCAGGAGGACGCGGATCTTCGTCTTCTCGGTGGTCTTCTCCGCAGCTCGCGCCGCAGCGCCCGAGGTCAGCAGCGTTACACCGACAACATACATCCCCACCCATTGGAGTTGCTTCATCGAGCCCATCCTGCAGGTTCCTCCCCAGTCCTTCTCCGGGCCGTTCGCCCCGCCTTGATGACACAACGGACGGGTCCGCGCCTCGCGCCTACCCGTCGCCCTTCGCCTCGGCCAGTGCGGCCTCCCGGCGATCCAGCGCGGCGTTGATCTGCCCCATGACGTCGTCGGTCAGCGTCAGATCGCCGCCCGCGACGTTGTCGGCGACTTGGCTCGGCCGACGGGCGCCGACGAGGACCGACGTGATCCCCGGCTGACGAATCGTCCAGGCGATCATCAGTGCAGACAACGTCGTTCGCAGGTTGCCCGCGACATCTCGCAGCGCCGCGAGGCATTCCTTCGTCGCCTCGAACTGCTCGGGCGACATCGACGGATGCTTCCTGCGCAGATCGTCGGGCGGCTCGACCCCGTCGAGATGGAACTTGCCCGTCAGCACACCGCGCTCCAGCGGACTGTAGGGCAGGACGGCCATCTGATGCTCGATGCAGTAAGGGATCAGATCGGCCTCGATGCCGCGCTTGAACGCGCTGTATGGCGGCTGGAGCGAGACCAGCTCGGCCGTCTTGCGGGCCTCGTCCATCTGCTCGATCGAGTAGTTGCTCACGCCGATGTGCTTGATCTTGCCCTGCTGCTGCGCCTTGACCAATGCCTCCATCGGCTCGGTGATCGTCCGCTCCGTGTCGGGCCAATGCACCTGCATCAGGTCGATCACGTCCACGTCCATCCGCTTCAGTGCGTCGTCCACTTCCTGCAAGATCCGGTCGTGCGAGCTGTCCTTCCAGATCTTCTCGGTGGATTCCTCCCAGTTCATCCCACACTTGGTCGCGATCACGACGTCGTCCCGCCGGCCCTTGATGGCCCGGCCGACGACGCGCTCGCTCCGCCCGAAGCCGTACGCCGGCGCGGTATCCAGGAAGCTCACCCCCGCGTCCAGGGCGGCCTGGATCGCGCCGACCGATTCGTCGTCATCCGGATCCGCCCACATGTGTCCGCCCATGACCCAACACCCGATCGCCATGGCCGACACCTGCGTGTCCGTCGCCCCAAGCTGTCGATACTGCATCCCGCCAAGTCCTCCCAATCAAGCGAATCGCCACAGAACCCCCCTTCAGCGGCAGGCAGTGTAGCATGCGATGCACACGGGACGCCAGTTGCGCACAGGGAGAGCGCTTCACGTGCTGGGGCGAGGGGGTCAGGGCTCGGGGTTCAGGGGTTGGTGTTTTCAAGACTATGCCGTGGCGCGGGATTAACCCGACAGGGATGTAGCCCTGGGTACCTAGACCCCGAACCCTGACCCCTGACCCCTATCCGCCCTAGCTCCCCCCCGCCTCCACCTTCCCGACCAACCGGAACTGGATCTGGGGCGCCGCCTGATCGGGGATGACGCCGGCGGGCAGGTCGAACTTCACGGCGCGGGTCAGCCACCCCTCGGTCTTGATGGCGTCGCTGGTGCTAATCTCGATGTAGGCGCGGACGTCCTGAGGCGTCAGCGAGGCGATGACGTCGCTGGGCCCGCGAACGGCCAACTCGAACGCCAGGTCGGCGTTGTCCTTGACCTCCAAATCGTACTTCCGCCACTGATCGAACGAGACGTCGAAGCGAACGATGACGCTCCGCAAGAGCTTGGTCTGGTCGCGGCGCTCGATGACGGCCGTCACCGACACCCACTCGCGGTCCAGGATGGCCCCGGGCGGGCGGACGAGGGGAACGTCCTCCAGCTCGAGCGGCTGACCCGGCTTGAAGTCGGTAGCGCTCAGATGCTTGCGGATCAAGGCCTGGTGCGCCTCGAGGGCCTCGATGTTGGCGACGATCTCGGGTTGGTCGAGCTTGTCGCTCTGCGACTCGGGAAGCGTGACCTTGACGGTGGGCGGCGCGATGTTCGTGGTCTGCACGATCTTGAACGTGTCGGCCTTGGCGACTACGGGCAGCTCACGGGTGGCCAGACGGTCGACCTGGACGGTCACCTCCGGGGGATTCACCTTCAGCACGCGCAGCCCGCGACGCCGCACCTCCTCGAGGGCATCGAGCTTCGCCGCCAGTTGATCGATCCGATAGGGACCGCTGGGCGGGTCGGCCTCGACGACGTAGGCCAGGCGGAACTGGCCCTCTTGCACGTCCTGCTGCAGTTCACGAACGCTCCGCGTCGGACCGGCAAACGTCACCACGACGGGCGCCCGCTCGCTGTTCGGATCGGCCAACCGCCACTTCGCGCTTCCGGGGGCTCGGAAGCTCACCCACACCATCTGATCGTCGGTGAAGGAACTCGCCTGATCCGCGTAGAGCCAGATCAACAGCGTCAGCACGAGGACGGCCAGAACTGTCTTGGTGGCGTGGGTCATGTCGACCTGATCCCGTCAGCGCTCGCCCGGACCCGTCTTCACGATCGGGACCTCGTCCGCCTCTGCCTCCACCTCGCCAAGCCCGACCCGAAGTCGCTTGCCGAGCTCTTCGGGGGTCAGGTTGCGGACCAGCCCACCGTGCTCGGCCAACGAGATCGTTCCGGTCTCCTCGCTGACGACGATGATCAGCGCGTCCGTCTCCCGAGACAACCCCAATGCGGCGCGATGCCGGCTGCCCAGTTCGGTGGGCAGATCGTCCCCCTGGGCCAGCGGGAACTGACACCCCGCCGCGGCCAGCCGCCCCTCTCGGACGATCAGGCCCATGTCGTGCAGCGCCGAGCCCGGCCAGAAGATCGTGTTCATCAGATTGGCCGTCACCCGCGCGTCCAGCTGCGTTCCCGAGTCGGCCAGTACCCCCAAACCCGTCTCACGCTCCACGGCGATGATGGCGCCAATCTTGCGGGCCGACAGATACTTGGCCGATCGAACCAGCTCGTTGATGAGCCGGTCGATGTCCCCCGTCCAGCGTCGCAACCACCGGGCCTCCCCCAAACGCATGATCGCGCGACGAAGCTCCGGCTGGAAGATGATCAGGACCGCCACGATCAAGGCCGACACGTACTTGGTGTACAGAAACTCGATCCGCTGCCAGCCGAACTGACTCGCCAACACGTCGACGATGAAGAAGCTGGCGATGATCAGGACCGCGATGCCCTTGAGCAGCCCCGCCCCGCCCGTGCCGCGCAGAAACCGCAGGACGACATAGACCCCCGCCCCGATCAGCGCGAGTTCGATCAGCACCGTCTGGTAGGAGTAGGCCTCGGTCCCGAATCGGCGGAAATAGGCGCTCAGGAACTCAAGCATGGTGATCCCCGAAGCCGCTGCGACACATCCGCAGCGGATGTAGTATAATTCGCCCTGTCCTGGCTGCCAACACGACGGGACGCATGCGGAGGAGCCTGCCATGAACGCGGCGATCTTCACCGGCCCGGGCCGGATCGTGATGGATGAGAAACCCGACCCCCGCCCCGGTCCGGGGCAGGCGTTGGTAAAGGTCGCCGGGTGTGGGGTCTGCGGGACGGACGTCCACATCTACCACGGCGAGCTGACCGAGGGCATCGTCCCGCCGGTGGTCCTGGGACACGAGATCGGCGGGGTCGTGGAGGCGGTGGGCGACGGCGTGGACAACGTCGAGGTCGGCGACCACATCGCCGTGGACCCGCTGATCGCCTGCGGCCGATGCGAAGGGTGCCGCGCCGGCCGACCCAACCTCTGCGCCAGCCCGACCACCGTCGGCTACGCCGTCGACGGCGGGTTCGCCCAGTACACCTGCATTCCCGCCACGCACCTATACCAGATGAGTCCGTCTGTGCCGGCCAAGGGCGGCATCCTCGTCGAGACACTCGCCTGCGTCCTGCACGGCTACGACAGATTGGAGTTCCGCGCCGGTTGCTCGGCCATGATCCTGGGTGCGGGCACGGTGGGGCTGTTGTGGAACCAACTGCTCGGCCGGAGCCCGCGGACGTTGCTCGTGCAATCCGAGCCGGTCGCGTTCCGACGAGAGCTGGCCCGGGAGCTTGGCGCCGATGTCGTTGTCGACCCCGAAGCGGGCGACCTGCCCGAACGCGTCCGCGAGTTGGCGCCGGACGGCATCGATTTCATCGTCGACGCGACGGGCGACCCCGGCGCGGTCGCCCAGGCCATCCCGCTGGTCAAGCGATACGGCACGTTCATGATCTTCGGCGTCTGTCCCCACGACGCGACGATCCCCATCAACCCCCACGACCTGTACCAGGCTGAGGCGAAGATCATCGCCTCCAAGATGCCCCCCCTGACGCTGGGTCGGGCCGCCGCCCTGATCGAAGCCGGCCTGATCGACTACGACCGGATCGTCACGACCACGCTAGGCCTAGATGCCCTCCCCGACGCGATCCACTTCTTCAACGACGCCCGAGACCAACACGTCAAGATGATGATCGATCCGTGGGAGTGAGGGTTCGGGTGGGTCGGCGCTCAGGACGACCTCGGCGCTACGCAGGTCGACGGCCGCCCGTTCGAGCCATTGTCGGACCAGCTGCAGTTCCGGCGGCATAGAGTCTTCTGCCCCTCTTGACGACGGTGTGCGGTAGGGAGCAGCGGACCGGCTCCCACTTGTCCATCTGGCTGCGGTGATAGATCAGGATGTCTACCGAGACGGGCAGATCCAAGAGGGCACGCCTCCCGGCGAGCGCCAACTCGTCCGGGTCGCCCGCGTCGTCGGGAACCACGACCAGGAAATCGAGATCGCTGTGCCGGTGTGGTGATCCGTAAGCATGCGAGCCGAACAGGTAGATCTGCTCCGGCTGCAATACCGACACCAGACGCTCGACGACTTGCTCCAGCAGTCCTTCTGGAAGGTCCTTCATCCCCATGATTGTACGGCGCCAACCGCCGGGGACCAACCACGACATGGACGTGATGGGGACCGTGACAGAATCGGCGCGAGCGGATGACGCATTGGCGGTGGGACGTCGCACGGTGTTCGGGTGTGGGCCGATCAGAGACGCGACCGTGAGGGAGCGTTCGGCCAGACCGATCTTGCCTGGATCGGTCTGACCCGCACGGGGAACGATGCAAACCGCGGTGGATCTCTTGTCGCGCCCGGTGTGTGGAGCCCGGGCACGCCAGCGTGACCGCTGGCGTGAACGCTCCCTTACGGTCGCGTCTCCGATGAGGTCACCGGAGGTGTCACGGACCCGACGCGATGCGGACGGGAGCGCCCCAACAATCTGACCGCCCGGCGCTACTTCTCGCCGTAGACCGTTCGTTCCTTGAACTGCTCGGCGCGCTTGACCAGTTCGTCGGGGGTGGGGGGCTCGATGGGTTCTAGCTCGAACTCCAGGTAGTGGTTGTCGCGGAGCGTGAGCGGGACGAGGCACTCGCTGAAGAAGTCGATGGGCGGGACCTGATACCACGGCGCGCGGACGTTGGCGCTCGTCTTGAGTGTCTTGTACCCCTCCTTGCGGATGACGATGTCGTAGTTGCCGTACCACAGGAAGTTCTTGCTGACCGGCGCGCGACCCGCCTCCTCGTCGTTGAGGTAGACCAACGCCCCATCCGGCGTGGTGTTGATCGTCAGCGTCCGCTCGACACAACCCGGCAGCACGACCACACACAGCGCGATCAGCCCGCAGATCACGCCGCAGACGCTCGCGGACGCCGCGGAGGTCCGACGCGTGCACGACTCGTTGATGTTGCGATCTGTGGTCATGTGGCTCACGGCGTCAGGTCGATGATCTCGGCCTCCGGACCAACGGTGTCCAACACTGCCACGCTGCAGCGTCCGTTGACCCAGCCGCAGCACTCCCCGGGGTTCAGCCACAGCCGACCGTCCCGGGATTCGTTCACCACCTCGTGCGTGTGACCCGTGATGACGACGTCCGCCCAGGCCACGTCGTCCGCGTCGCACCACTGGGTGAAGTGATGGACCAGGATCTTGCGACCGTCCAGCTCGAGCCGAATCGGCCCACGACAGAGCTGCGGCAAGATGGCCGTCAGGCCGTCGATCTCGCCTTCGTTGTTGCCGAGGATCACGTGCAGCGGACAACGATCCTCGGCCGCCTTGAGCGCCTTGGCCGCAAACGGCGAGCAGATGTCTCCCGCATGCACCACCGCGCCGACGCCCCGCTCGGCAAACAGATCCAGCGCCTGGGCGATCAACGGCACACGATCGTGTGTGTCGGACAGCACGCCGACGAGCATACGGATCGACCTCTGACACGGGATCCCGCGCCCAAACCCTCATTATCCCGATGCAGGCCTGGCGGTTCAAGGGCCTGCCAGCCTTCGATCGTCCACAGACGACAGGGCGTGTGTCAATCCAAGCGGCGTAGCGAAGGCAAAGCAAAGATGTGCAAGGGCGAAAACCCGAAGACGGTTCGCCCCGCGCGACAGGAGCGTAGCCAGGAGCGGCGTCCGCCCGTGGCGGACGCGACCTCTGGTCAGGAACGCATCACAAGATCAACCCCGGGGCGGAGGAGACATACGCCGCCGACGCACCCCAAACCGGGCGACACCTTGTTCATTTCGGTCGTTTCCTTGGCTTGCGCCCGCTTGGCCTGGACCTCAGCGGGCGCCCGACCATGCCTGCAAACGAAGACGGCGGGTCGGAACGCCCCTAGCCTACAAGGCTGAGCGTCCTCATCAGAGAGGTGATCCCTGCGACGTGGCGTCCCCATGCGCCCTGGCATTGGGGTCCCTGGGGTCGAATCGTGTTCCACATTCGGGACAGCGAGGTTCAGGCAGCCCCGCAAGGAGATACCCGCACTCTCCGCACCGCCCTCCCCGAGGCGGGCGCGGGGCGGGAGGATGTGGTGGCCAGCGATGATAGGAATAGACGATTGCTCCGAGCGCAAGGACCATAAGCGAGACCGCCCCTACGTTCACCGGCACGACGTATTCTCCGCGGACGTAATAGCCGAAACCCATTTCGCGAAAGCCCTCGGCGCCGGCTATGAGCGTCCAGCAGGCAACGCGGACAACGTCTCCCGCCGCCATGGGGCGCCGTGAGCTAGCAGCAACGGCAATGCATATGGTGAACCCGATCAGAGCGTAGACTGCTGCCTGCGGCATGAGCATCTGGACAAGCCTTCGATCAGCTCTCATGTCGAGCGAGAAACTCACCACGAGCAGGAGGAACAGTGCTACATAGCCGACGCGCGCAGTGCGCCATAGGTACCCGAGTCCTGGTTGAGTGTCCTCAGCACTCATGCAGGCATCTCCCGGCGGCTCTCACGCGGCATCGGTGCCGCACAGCATGCCCAAGCAGTCAAGGGACCCCGCCGAGGAATAGCCAGCGCGCTCGCTGGCAGTCACAACTCTCCGCCGCGTCTCATCACCACTTGCATCACCAACCATAACCCGGTGGATAGGGATTCATGTGGATGGGAGGACGCGGGAGCCGGGGGCTCGGCACAAGCGGCGGTCTTGGCCCTGTCAACCCGAAGCTGGCCAATCCGCATTTCCTCAGCGCGTCATTCTTGGCCGCGATGCAATTGTGCGCCCACCATTGGAGATCCATCGCACTGTTCCACCAGTCCATCACTCGCTTGAGACACCATCTGACCTCCGAACAGGTGGCGCACTTGGTCTTCTTGCCGGATGGCAGGGTCGAGTTCGGGCCCGAACGTGCCGGGAATACAGAATCGCAACTCGTAAACCATCCGTTGTCTTCCGTCGACACGGGATCCCCATCGATGTGAGTTGGAAAATGAACGTCGACGCCGATGCCGAGATCGATCCACGTGTGCGGGGGCCACGGGGGCGGAGCGTGCCGCCTGCAAGTCCTTATGTTGCACTCCTGTCCATTCACATCCGTGAAGAGTCCCAGGGGATCCGTGTGCACGGGGGGGCTGCTCCGCCCATACTCATACAAGCTCATTCCGTCGCTGTACTGCGCGGCCGGCGCAGGCCAAGGGCGCCACCCGTGGCGCCAATTCTCTTCGTCGGAGCTGGCGGGAGCCCGCCTTTCGTAAGGGTCTCGCTGCAGGAACCGCCCAACCTGGGGATCATAGTGGGCAAGACCAACTCGCGGCAGGCAACCGACGACCAAGACCAGCAGAGCCCCGCCAGAACACCACCGGTAGCGCTCCATGATAACACTCCTTCCGATGATGATTCTCCGACGGACGACTTCTCTTGTCAAGCCCCCTACCGTCGGGGACCAGGCGGCGTGGGGTCGACTTCCGGAACCCCCCGCCCGACACGACCGAGCGAACCACCAGCTGGAACGACACCCCTGGGCTCGGGGACACGCGCTCCTGGCCTCTTGCTGATGCCCGGAATGCGTGGCTCCGGTCCAGGAATCGCGCGGGGGGCAGGCGTCGGCCTCAGTCGCGCGGCTGCCTGGCGTTCCCACGCGAGGTAAACCTCTTCAATCGGCGCAAGGCGGTGCGCCGCCCTGTATACCGCTCGCGCCTCCTCGAACCTTCCGTTGTCGAGCAGACAATGTCCACGCGAAGCCAAGAACAGCACCAGCTCTTCTGGCGGCGTTAGGGACCTCAGGAACCTCCCGGAAGCGACCTCGGCCGGCGTCAGGTTCTGCGGCCAGCTCCTGTAGAAATCGTCCTCGTACGTATTCATCCCCCGGTTCGTGGCTTCAATGTTTAGGTGTTCTCCGGCTCCATCCCAACGACAGAAGATGTGACCCTTCGCAAGCGCCAGTTTCAGCGGGTAGCCGAGACGCCGGCCGACGGCAACGTAGGCCACGGGCATGGACACACACGTTCCGCCGTTGTCATCCCTGACCATCCCGTGGAGGAAGAGGTCCTTCGAGTTGGTGAACTCAACATCCCGGACCCGCCCTTCGTTGTACCGCACATCACAGTCCTGCTGCAGGACAGTCACCAGCACAAGCATTCGGAAGTACGCTTCCGATCGCTTGTACTCAGCGGGGTTCTCCTGGAACCGGTACAGGTGCCGCTCTGTATCCACACGCACGCGACCTGCCCACTCGTCCAGAGTCTTGAGGCTGGCATCGATGTCGAGCTTCTCCGCCCCAGGGAGCCCGCTCGCACACAAGAGGTTCATTTCCGCAACGTCAACATCACCGAGTTCCTCCGGCGGCGTCTCCAGGAGCGCCCCCAGCGTCGCGACCTTCCGGGCGCATTTCGACCTATCGGTCGGCGCCACCAAAGGTACCTTCGTGTCCGTATGTGTGGCGTGACCCCCCTTCACACCCAGCCACACAACAACTGCCCCCACCACCGCTGCCGCCCACACTGCCAGAAGTACGCGTTCGGTCTTCGGCTTCGACCGAGCAGACGGCGTGGCACTCGTTCGCGGCCGGCGACGTCTACGGTTCTTCCGCCCCATTGCCTGTTGCCCCGTAGCGGAACAATCATTCCTCTTCAGCGCGAAAGACCCGCATCACACCCCCCTGAATCCTAACCACCAGAAAGCTCTCCCGAAACCCGGAGGGAGAAAAAGCGACCAGAGTCTTCTCTTGGCTCAGCCGTCGGGAAGGGCGTCTTCGTCGCGCCATCTGCGGCGGTACTTGTTGGGGAGCAGCTCGGTGATCGTGACCACCTCGACGCCGAGCCGGTTCGGGACGATGACGCGACAGGCCGGGGCGTAGTCGGAGATCAGCTCTCGACACATCCCGCAAGGCGACACGACGTTCCCCTTGCGGTCGACGCTGACGATCGTGTCGAGCTCCGTGTCCCCGGCGGCCGCGGCGGCGCCGAGCGCGATGGCCTCGGCACAGACGGCCACCCGGCCGACCTTGGCCTCGAGGTGCACGCCCGAAAACGTCTTGCCCGACCGGGTACGAAGCGCGGCAGCCAGGTGGTGATACCCCTCGCGGAACCGCGCCGCCATCACCTCGCGCGCCGTCCGAAGTAGATCGTGATCTTGCTGGGTCAGTGGGTCAGCCATGTCAAGCGCCCGCCTTCGTCCTCGGCAGGTTCCATCGTATCGTCAGACCGCGGCCCTGCAAAGGAACGGAACGGCCCTGGCATCGGGCTGCTAGTGCCGTTTTCGGCCAGACAGTTTCGTGCGGGGGCGATTCGGAATCAGCGGCCCGACCGTATCAGAGGCCCGACCGTAAGGGAGGGCTCCAGGATCGATCAGTGATCGGCCCTGGGACCGCTGCCTGACGGTCGCGGGTCCGATGGCATGGATCGGTGTCCCACCGTGGGCACTTCACACAAAACTCGCTGACCGAAGGCGGCGCTGGCCAATCGACGTCGGTTCATCCTGTCGCTCACGACGCCGGCTTCGGCGTCGAGTCGTCGCACTTCAGGTCGCCGGCCGCGTATTGGGTCCCGTCCAGGATGAATCGCAGCAGCGTCGGGCTCTCGTAGCTCTCGGGAAAGTGACTGGGCGAACAGTAGAAGACCCGACCCTTGCCGTACGGCTTGATCCAGGCGACGTAGCGGATCATCTCGCCGGCCCGGCCCTTGGGATCCTTCAGGCCCTTCGTGTCCATGGAAAGCAGCGGGCGGAAGTCCAGCTTTTTGTAAGCGCCCTTGAAGCAGTAGGGCTCGTCACGGTGGATGAAGGGCCCTTTGCCGCGAAAGGCCGCCACCAACGGATGACCTTCGTCAACGACCCGTACAGTCACGGATTGGTTCGGTGGATGGTAGTCGAAGGCCGCACCGACCATCTCGGTGAACTTCGCCGAGTTGTTCATCATCGTCGGCGCCCCGTGGATCACGACGAGCCCCTTGCCGCCGGTGACGAAGTCGAGCAGCGACTTCTCCAGGGCGTCGGATCTCGCCTGGCGCTCCTGCTCCGTCATGCCGCTGTATTTCTTGTTGCCCTCCAACTCGTCGAGCAGCAGGTTGCGGCGCGGGCCTTTCGAGCAGTTGTTGTTGAGAACCAACACGTCGTAGGAGGCCAGCTTCGCCGGCGCCAAGACCTCGATATCCGTCGAGATGGTCACGTCGAACGCGCCGGTCTTCTCGCCGAGGACCTGGAACACCCGGTCCACGTGCGGCATGACCTTGTGGTCGTATCCCGTGCGAAGCGAAAAGACCAACAGCTTGCGCTTGGGCGCTTCTACCGTCGGCTTCGCCGGCGCCTTCTCTTTGACCACTGCCGTCCACTGCGGCGTCGGCGGCACGATCTTCGACTTGGCGTAGGGGATCTTCTCGGCGCGGGCGGCGCACGCCATTGCCGCCGCCGCCAGGAAACCACAAGCGAGATGTCGATGCTTCAGCACAACCGTTCCTCCAGAGATAGAACCATGTGGGCAGGGCGCGAACCGGTGCCGACTCCCAGGCGGCCCACGCGCATTTGCCCGCGAGTCTTATTCCGTTGGCATTCCCTCCTGGCATGGTACTGTACTGGCCCGGGGCCCGCCGGCCAAGGCGCGCCGGGGGGGGCATGACAGGTTGGGCGGCTTCTGTTCAGTCCCGAAGCGGAACCCGTGGTACGATTGGGCTCGTCGGATTGCCATGAATGGGGGGCTTGCAGAGAAAGGTCCGCCGATGAACAGCAACCGTATACTCGCGCTCCTGATGCTCTTGCCGGCCGGCACGGCCGCGGCGCAAACGACGCAGACCGGCGCCGCCTGGGCCGAGACGACGTATGCCAACATCAACGACACATCGTGGGACCGGATCCTCGCCGACGACGTGCTTCGATGGCGTCCGCCCTACACCGTCCACCTGCCCATCCAGCCCGCGCACTCGCCCGACTTCGTCCACGTCGACGCCGCCCTCAACGTCTGTCGGCGCCGCGTGTTTCCCAACGTCTTCCAACATGACCGCAAGGCGTACGCCAAGGCGAAGCAGCACGAGACCTTCGTCGTCCAGTTCGCCCTCGACAACCCGCCCTTCATCCCGGATTTCCACTGCTCCCGTCTCACGCTCGCCGAGGGGAAGTATCCCGTGGTGACGGCCGACTATTTCGCCTGGGACCTTCTCTACCGGATCGAGTATGCGTGCTGTCCGGTCGACAGTCGGCAGAGCCTGCTGTCGATCCGCGTCTCGGTGACCAATGAAGGCGAACAGAAGCAGCAGGCGCACGTCCGCAGCAAGGTCAGCTTCCAGCGGGAGTGCGACCTGTTCGACTATCACTACGTCCCGTTCTATTGGGACGTCGGCAAGTGGCTCCCCTGCGACAAGGTGAGCATGAAGGATGGCGCGATCCTGCGTGAGTCGGCGCCGATCGGCAAGGTCTGGCCCGGTCGGTTCACGATCGCCTGGCAGCACAAGCAGCAGTTCGCCGACGGGCAGTACAACAAGCGCTTCGGGTGCAGCCGGCCTTACTTCGTGACACCGAACATGCGGCTCAAGGACGTCCGCGACGTCATCTGCGCCCACGCCGACCTCGGCCCCGGGGAGACGAAGACGTTCTCGCTCGCGCTGCTGACGAACTTCGAGGACGTCACGCCGGCGCACCGCGAGTTCCTCGATCGAACCGATGCCGCCGAATGCCGGCGGCGAGCCCTCGGGCACTTCAAGGGTTTGTTCTCCGACAAGAACACGACGCTTCGCTGCCCGTGGTCAAACTGGCAAGACATCTTTACGGAGCTGCAGACATCCACGCTTCAGCTCCTCGTCCGCTTCCCTGATCAGACGTACCTCATGCCCACGCAGGGCGGAAGCTCTGAGCGATTCTTCGTCTGGGTCTGGGAGGCCGTCCACATGCTCAGGCCCATGCTCCGCCTCGGACACTTCGAACCCGTCCGCCAGGCGGTCGAATTCATCTTCCGCCTCCAGGACGCCGGTTGCCCGCCCAGGGGGAACTTCACCACGACCGTCGGCTCCGTCGGAACGACCGGCCCGAAATGGATCAACTCCACGGGGTCCGCACTGGCCCTCGCGGCCGACTATTACCTCTATTCGCACGACCAGGAGTTCCTCGGTGCCTATCTGCCGAAGATCCTCAAGGCGTCGGGCTGGATCGTCGGCGAGCTCCGGGCGACGCGGAAGCTCAAGCCGGACGGCACGCGTCCCCTGTACTACGGGCTGATGCCCTTCGGCTGCGGAACCGACGGCGACGTCGGATACATCGTCTCCATGAGCGACGCCTACACCCTTTGGGGACTCGAGAAGACCGTGCGCCTTCTCGAACGCATCCAGCACGAGCGAGCACCGGCGTTCCGCCGCGAGCTCGACGCCTACCAGGCCGACCTGGCACGGGCCATCAAGGGAATGACCCGCCCCGACGGGTTCATCGAACGGAAGATCCTCACCGGCGACAAGGGAACGCGAATCACCAAGAAGTTCGAGAACGTCTCCAGTTCCGCGAAGCTCGCCTACACCGGCGCCGTCGACGTCCATTCCGACGTGTTCCGGCGATTCGTCCAGTACTTCGAGGACAACAGAGCCGACGGCCTGTTTCTGGGAAGGATGGACCGCGAGGTCGTCTACATCGGAACGGCCGAGCACGTCTGGCAGCACATCTACCTGGCCCTCGGCGAGTGGAAGAAGGCCTTTGCCGCCACGCGGACGAACCTGAAATACGGAATGACGCAGGATACGTTCCAGGTCCAGGAACGGTTCTCGAGGACCAACCCGGCCTTCACGCCCTGGCAGCCGAACGGCAGCGGAAACGGGCGCATGCTCGACATGATGCTCAACGCCCTCTACTTCGAGTGCGACGGCGCCGTCACGCTCTTGGGAGCGATTCCCCCGCCCTGGCTCCGCGACACCGCCGACGTGGCCATCGGCGACCTCCACACGCCCAACGGTCGCGTCAGCTTGCGGATCCGCCGGATCGACGACACCCGCCGCAGCGTCACGCTGTCCGCCGCCGAGACCGGCGCCATTCCGGCGCGGATCCGCTTCCCCGAACACTGGCACGCAGAGAGCCGCTTGCCCGTCGTCAGAGACAACGGGCAAGGCCGCTTCACCGTCAGCGGCACGCCGCGTGAGATCGGCTTCGTCATCACCGTGGGCGACGAATGATCGTCCGCGCCAAGGACCGTCAGCCGGGGGGGCAGGCCTGACGTACCGGCTGGTTTGCGCTGAGGTCACGTGTTAACGTGAGTTGACTCCAGCCAGCCATGGATTCGGAGGAGACCTGGCCATGCCCGACCTGATGAGACGACGCGACTTCCTGAAACGCAGTTCCGGGGCCCTGATTGCGGGGGCCGCGGGCTTCGCGACGGGAGTCCCTCGCGCATCGGCCGAGACGGCGGCCGCCGGTGCGGGGGCGGCGTTCCGGTTCGCGTTCTTGACCGACATCCACGTCCGGCCGGAGCTCCGCGCCGAGGAGGGGTTTCGCAAGTGCGTGGCGGCCGTGAACGGGCTGCGCCCGCGCGCAGACTTCGTGATCACCGGCGGGGACCTGGTGGCGGACGCGCTTGCTGCCGACCCCTCCAGGGCCAAGTTGCTCTGGGATCTGTTCGAGAACGTCTGTAAGGACATCGACGCCCCGGTGTACCACGTGATCGGCAACCACGACGTCCTGGGGTGGTCGCCGCGCAGCAGCGTGCCCCTAAACCACCCGCACTTCGGCAAGCGGATTTTCAAGGATCGCGTCGGCCGCGGCCGCACGTACCGGTCGTTCGACCACAAGGATTGGCACTTCGTCCTGCTGGACTCCGTGGGCCGCGCCGCCGACGGACGCGGCTATCTCGGCCTGATCGACGACGAGCAGGTCGCATGGCTCGAGCGGGATCTAAGAGCCGTCGGGACGCGACGCCCGATCGTCGTCGTCACGCACATCCCGTTCTTCTCGGTATGGTTTCAGATGCACTACGGCCCGCACGCGAATCCTCCCAAGAAGGACAGGTTCTTCATCAAGAACGCGCGTCCGCTCCGCAAGCTGTTCGCCCAATACAACGTCAGGCTCATCCTTCAGGGCCACATGCACGTCAACGAGCGCATCGTCGTCAGCGGCCAGACCTACATCACCACCGGCGCGGTCTGCGGCAACCAGTGGAAGGGCCCGAGGTTCGGCGAGTTCCCCGAGGGCTTCGGTGTGGTCACGATTCGCCAAGATCAGTTCGACTACGCCTACCACACCTATGGCTGGAAGGCGGCTCAGCCCTGAGACAGGCGTCGGCCAGGCAACGCTCTGACCCGAGCTGCCGCTCGGACAGGAAGACCGCCGCGATTCTCATCGTCTTCTCATCCTCGCCTCGTATACTGACCCCTGGATTCTGTGGGTTGTCGGTCGACCAGCCGTGTGAGCTGGGCGGCGCCGATGTGGACCCCAAGCAGGAGGTCTCCCATGAAAGCTCGTTGGACAGTGCTGACGTTCGTCGGTCTGGTCTGTTTCGGTGCAGCGGCCATCACCGTTGTGGCCAACGACAAGGACGAAGAAGAGGTCTCCATCGATCAGGTCCCAGCGGCCGTCAAGGCTACGATCCTGAAGGAGGCCAAAGGGGGAACGATCCAGGAGATCGAGCGCGAGACCCAGCGCGGCAAGACGGTCTACGAGGCCGAGGTGATCATTCAGGGCAGGGAGATCGAGATCAAGATCGCACCCGATGGGACGGTGATCGGCAGGGAGGTCGAAGGCGCAGCGGAAGAGGAAGAAGAAGAAGAGGAGGAGGTCATCTCGCTCGACCAAGTGCCCGCAGCGGCGCGCAAGGCGCTTCTGAAGCACGCCGGCGGGGCCAAGATCATCGAGGTGGAGCGGGAGAAGGAGCACGGGGTCGTGCTCTATGAGGCCGAATGGGAGGTCGGGGGCAGGGAGCACGAGGCAAAGGTCACGACGGGCGGCGACCTGATGGAGCTGGAAGAGGTCGTGGGGGCAAACGAGGTGCCGCCCGCCGTTCTCCGGGCGGCAAAGAAGGTGTTCGGAGCCGGCGCGAAGGTAGAATACGAGAGAAAGACGATCACGCTGTATGAGGTGGAGGCGAAGGTCAACGGCAAGGAGCGCGAGGTGCTGCTCACCCCGGCGGGCACCGTCGTGATCGCGCTATACAAGTAGAATAGCCGAGCCACGCACCGGTGCTTGGCCCCTGTGAGCGCAGATGGCATTGAGCGATGGACATCGCGGGCCGTGGTGGTCGGCGAAACGAAGGAGATGCCACATGACACGTCGCTGCCGTGAGATCTCGGTTGGCCTGGGCACGATAGGCCTGCTGCTTGCCGCGGGGTGCTCACAGAGAATCGAGCTCGCCCAGGTGACCCCCGAAGCCATGAAAACGCTCAAGACGACCTTCCCGCGGGCCACCGTCACGGAGGTCAAGCGCCAGTACGTTTGGGGCCTGAAGGTCTATGAGGCCGAATTGAAGCAAGGCGACGAATTCAAGCAGGGCGACGAATCGGAGCAAGGCGACAAGGAGATAGAGGTCAAGCTCTCGCTCGACGGCGTCATCATCGAGGTCGAAGCCGAGTTGCTCATGGAGGAGGTCCCGCCGGCCGTTGCCAAGGCGATCACCGAGGCGGCCAAAGGCAGCGAGGTCACCGAGATCGAGAGGGTGGACGTCCTGGGCAAGATCGAGTCCGGCAAGGTCGTCAAGCTCAGCAAGCCCAAGGTCTTCTATGAAGCGGAGTATCGCAAGCTAGGTCTCCCCGTGAAGATCAAGGTGGGCCCTGACGGAAGCCGCCTGTAGGGGTCTGATGCCGCGTTCGGTTGGGCGCAGATGCGATGCGTGTGTTGGTGGTCGAGGACTACGCGCCGCTGAGGCAGGCCCTGTCCAAGGGCCTCCGCGAGGCCGGTTTCGCCGTGGACGTCGCTCGCGATGGGGAGGAGGGGCTTTGGCATGCCCGATCGGGCGAATACGACCTCGTCATCCTCGATTTGATGCTGCCGAAGGTCGATGGCCTGGCGATTCTCAAACGCCTCCGAGAGGAGGCAAGCCAGACCCACTGCCTGATCCTGACCGCAAAGGACACCGTTGAGGATCGCGTGACGGGGTTGAACCTCGGGGCGGACGACTACCTGGTTAAGCCGTTCGCCTTCGAAGAGCTCCTCGCCCGAGTTCAAGCGCTGATCCGAAGGCGATACGACGCCAAGAGCCCCATCATCCGCGTGGAGGACCTGGAGATCGACACCGTCGGGCGGGTCGTGCGCCGCGCGGGCGATCAAATCGAGCTGACCGCACGCGAATACGCGCTTCTGGAGCTCCTTGCCCTTCGAGCCGGCCAGGTCGTCACCCGGACCGATATCTGGGAGCACATCTACGACTTTCACGCCTCGGCGCAGAGCAACGTGGTGGACGTCTACATCGGCTACCTCCGCAAGAAGATCGAGCGTCCGGGGTGGCCGAGACTGATCCACACCCGTCGCGGCCAGGGGTACCTGTTGGGGGGGAACACCTGATGCGCTCGCTGCAATCACGATTGCTCGTCGGCACGGCGATCGGGACGGTGCTGGTGCTTTCGGCGTCGGGGTTGGTCTTGTACCTGCTTGTGCGGGCTTCCCTGTTCGCCGAGTTCGATGATCTGCTCGCGGCCAAGGCCCGTGCGCTGTCAGCCTTGGTGGAACAGGAGGGGCACGAACTCGAGATGGAGTTCGACGATCGCGGCATGGACGAGTTCGAGCGTGCCGACCGCCCCGAGTACTTCCAGCTGTGGTCAGACGAGGGCAAGGTCTTGGCGCGATCGCGATCATTGTACGACCAGGAGCTGGATCGGATCGCAGGACCCATCGACGATCCGGTTTGCCGATCGACTGTATTGCCTGATAGCCGGCCGGGCCGAATCGCCGGGATCAGGTTCTATCCCTATCAGGAGGAAGACGAGACCGACGCCAAGCCCCGCCGCGTGACCCTCGTGGTGGCCCGGGGGACGGCCGAGATTGACGCAACGCTTGCCCGCCTCAGGTGGCTGCTGATGGCGGTCTGTGCCGCAGCCACCCTCCTGTCCCTCGGGGTCCTGGTAGGCGTGGTCCGCTTGGGGTTGCGACCGTTGGCGCGCCTCGCCGGACAGATCGAGGCGCTGGGCGAAGAGGACCTGTCATCCCGGATCGATCTGGCCGGCGCCCCGACGGAGCTTGTACCGATCGTGGATCGGTTGAACGATCTGCTGGTGCGGTTGGAGGCCGCCTTCGCGCGCGAGCGATCCTTCAGTGCGGACGTGGCCCATGAGCTGCGCACGCCCCTGGCGGGTCTGCGATCGACGCTCGAGGTCACCCTCGCGCGGCAGCGCGACTCCGAGGACTACCGGGAGGCGATGGCGGACTGCCTGGCCATCTGCGAGCAGACGCAGCGAATGGTCGATACCCTCCTGTCGCTGGCCCGCGCCGAGGCGGGTCGGATGGAAATCCACGCCGAACCCTTGCAGCTCGACGAGGTGTTGCAGGAATGCTGGAAGCCGCTGGCCGAACGGGCCCGCTCGCGCGACCTCCGCGTCGAGTGGCAGGTCGCCGAGCGGCTGGACCTCCATACGGATCCGGAGAAGCTACGACTGATCGTGCACAACCTGCTCGACAACGCCGTCAGTCATTCGAGCCCAGGCGGCCACATCCACATCGAAGCGGATTCGCGAGACGGCCAAGTCCATCTGGGCGTCGCCAACACGGGCCACCGCCTGTCCCCCGACCAGGTCCAACGCGTCTTCGACCGGTTCTGGCGGGGCGACCCGGCCAGAGGAGCAACCGGCCTGCACGCCGGCCTAGGCCTGTCGTTGTGCAGACAACTCGTAATCCTCCTGGGGGGCTCAATCTCCGTCGAGGCACCCGCGGGCGGCCCCTTCCGCGTCGCCGTGACGTTCTGAAAAAAGGGGTCGGGAGTGAATGGCATGAAGCCAAGTCATTTCTGTTTGTAAGGCGTTTCTTTTTAATAACTTATAGGCTCTTGCGCCTAGAGCGGCCTCCGGTAATGATGTTGTGGGTCTGAATCCAGGCAACATCAAA
>Ga0180431_10000348_pt1 | contig 66506 bp, 54 predicted proteins | sample SS_ome_11_FD_132459 | JGI IMG/M metagenome (GOLD analysis project Ga0180431, IMG submission 132459) | Hypersaline lake sediment archaeal communities from the Salton Sea, California, USA - SS_1_MS_1 metaG | ecosystem: Environmental > Aquatic > Non-marine Saline and Alkaline > Hypersaline >...
CTCCGTTGCCCGGCCAGGGGCTTTCCCGGAGGAAGAGCCTATGCACTTACGCCTGGTTTTGCAACGGATCGGTCGAACCTCTTTGGGTCCACGGCCGTAGGCCGTGGTTTTACGAGATAATAAAGGAGGGGGCACCTGCCCCCGGCCCATAACCAAACGAGTCAAGTCTGGGGGCGGGTGCCCCCTACTTTCAATCCAAATCGGAAAGTTATTCTTCGGTCGCCCCTTACAGCGACGGCCTTGGAAGTCATCGTACTGCTGATGGCTGAAGTGTTACAAAAATCACAACCGGGCGGCGGAGATGCTTTATAGGGAAGCGCGGGGATGGTACAATTCGCCATAGCATATCCCCACATGGCTGGAGAGATACGAAGCAATGCGGATTGAGTCGTTGCCCTTTACCATTGCGAGGTCAATCACATGAACCGATTTTCTTGCGTTCTGCCTATTTTGTTTCTCGTCGGCCCTTTGGGCCCTTCGGCCGGGGCCGCCGACAAGCCCAACCTGCTATTGATCACCGTGGACGACATGAGTGCCGATTCGGTCGGTGCGTTCGGCTGTAAGCTGCCCGATACGACGCCGAACATCGACCGGCTGGCCACCGAGGGCCTTCGCTTTACACATGCCCACGTGCAGGTGGGCAACTGCATGCCCTCGCGGAACGTCATGTGGTCGGGGCGCTATCCCCACAACAACCGCGTCGAGGGCTTCTACCAGGTGAAGGACCCCGGCTATCCGGTCCTGGTCGACTTGATGAAAGACGCCGGCTACTTCACGGCGATCCGCCACAAGGTGTCGCACTCGACGCCCTACCATCCGTATGCGTGGGACCTCGTCCTCGACACGTTGCCCGACGGCGAGAAGGCGCACGTCAAGGACCCGGTATCCTACGGCGTCTCGACAACGCAGGGTATCCGCGCCGCAAAGGCCGAGGGAAAACCGTTCTGCCTGCTGATCAACATCGCCGATCCGCACAAGCCGTTTTACGCGCAGGCCAGAAGCGGTGAGACGATTCCCGATCCCCATAAGCCGTCCCGCGTCTTCACGGCCGACGGGATGCCCGTGCCCGGCTTCTTGTTCGACGACGCGGTCGTGAAGAAGGAGCTTGGGCACTACTACTCGTCGGTGCGGCGAGCGGATGACGGCGTGGGGCATATCTTGAAGGCGCTGAAGGATTCTGGCGAGGCCGACAACACGTTCGTCATGTTCCTTTCCGACCATGGGATGGCGTTGCCGTTCGCCAAGACGCAACTCTACCACCACAGTACGCACACGCCGCTCGTGGTCCGCTGGCCCGGTGTCACGAAGCCCGGATCGGTCGACGACAAGCACATGGTCTCGGCCGTCGATTTCGTGCCGACGCTGTTGGACGTGGTCGGCGCCGCGCATCCGAAGGGCATCGATGGGCACTCCTTCGCGCCGCTTCTGAAAGGGAAGCCGCAAGACGGGCGCGACCGGGTCATCAAGGAATACAACGAAAACGCCGGCGGTTCCCGCGATCCGATGCGGGCGGTGCAGACCAAGCGGTTTCTCTATCTCTTCAATCCGTGGTCCAACGGTGAACGTGTGATGGCAACCGCGACCACCGGTACGCCAACGTACCGCCGCATGGCGGAACTCGCCAAGAAGGACAAAAAGATCGCTGCCCGCCACGACCTGTATCAGCATCGAGTGCCCGAAGAACTCTACGACATCGAAAAGGATCCCGACTGCCTGGTCAATCTGATCGACGACCCCGCCTGCCAGCAGGAGCTTGCGAAGTTGCGGAAAGCGCTCGAAGCGTGGATGGTCACGACGGGCGACCACATGTTGGATGCGTTCCGCAAGCGGGACGACCCCGCCGCCCGCGAGGCGTACGTGCAACTGAAGGAAAAGGAGGCACGGGAGCGTAGAAATCACAAGAAACGGAAGGGCAAAGCCAAAAAGCGACGGCTGTAACGCGGCTGAAAGTTGCCGCAGCGGGCAGTATCCGATAAACTAACGGCATGGGGCAAATGACCCGTTGTGCAACTTGGCTTCACCGTTCGCTACAGAACAGGAGTTTTTCAACCATGACAAGGTTTTATCGCAGACAGTTCATTGGGGGTACGGCAGCGGGTGTTCTTGCTCTCTTATCGCCGCTTTGGGCGACTGCCGGGGAAGACATCGATTCGAGGCCGAATATCATCTTCATCATGGTCGATGATATGGGCTATCACGATCTGGGGTGCTTTGGGAGCAAGACGATCCTTACGCCGAACATCGACAAAATGTGTGCCGAGGGGATGAAGTTTACGGACTGCTATTCGGGCGATACCGTTTGCGCGCCGGCGCGTAGTACTCTGATGACCGGGTATCACAAGGGGCATACGCCGGTGCGCAGCAACAGCGGCGGGGTGCCGCTCTTCCCCGAGGACGTTACGGTCGCCGAAGTCCTCAAGAAGGCCGGCTATGCGACGGGCGCCTTCGGCAAATGGGGACTGGGAAACCAGGGCAAGGACGGCGCGGCCGAACGGCAGGGATTCGACGTCTTCTTCGGTTACTACAACCAGTGGCACGCGCACACGTACTACACGCACCTGTTCCGAAACAGCGAGAAGGTGGAACTCGACGGGCGCTACACGCACCATGCCATTTATGACGAGACGATCAAGTTCATCAAGGAAAACAAGGATGGGCCGTTTTTCTGCTATTGCCCGTGGACGCCGCCGCACGCCGCGTACCAGATCCCCGAAGACGAACCCGCTTGGGCATTGTACAAAGACAAGCCCTGGAACCACGCCGCGAAGGTTGCGGCCGCGATGGATTCGATGATGGACCGGCAGGTCGGCGAGATCATCGCCCTGCTGAAAAAGCTGGGAATTGACGGCAAGACGATCATGTTCTTTACGTCCGACAACGGTGCCGCGCAGCGGTTCGACGGGATTCACAACTCGTGCGGGAAGATGACCGGCCACAAACGCTCGATGAACGAGGGCGGCATTCGCGTGCCGATGATCGTGCGATGGCCGGGCAAGATCAAGGCCGGCACGGTGAGCGATCTGCCGTGGTATTTTCCGGACGTCATGCCGACGCTGGCCCAACTGGCCGGGGTTTCCGGCGACGTGCCTAAGGACATCGACGGCATTTCCATCGTCCCGACGCTGCTCGGCAAGGGCGAACAGAAGATGCACAAATACCTCTTCTGGAATTCGGGGGCGAGTGCCGTGCGGATGGACAACTGGAAAGGCATCGGGAAGCCCGGGGCCGTCAGGCTGTACGACCTGAGCAAGGACATCGGCGAGAAGAGCAACCTTGCCTCGCAGCATCCCGACATTGCAAGGAAGCTCGGCGAGTTCATGGCCGAAGCGATGGTCGCGCCGCGAAGCCAAAAAGACGACGGTAAGTACACGGGCAGACAGCCGAAGAAAAAGGCCAAACGCTGACGGCGAGTCTTAATTTGGGGGTAGCCACGGTCGCCCGACCGTCGTGAGCCACGTTTGCGACAGGTCATCGCGACGTTGTGGATGCAGGCGATTCAACTCTCGCAATATCCGCATCACGCGACCGACGCTGTCGTCGACGCTTTCCGCCACCGCCGCACCCCGGCCGGCTTCCGACCTTCGCCCGGCACATCCACCAGGTCGTTTTCTTTTACCTCCGGGAGGACTAGACGTAACTTGCCCGGAGCAATTCGGCGGCCGATTCGTCAAGCTGTTCGTGCTGTCGGACCTCTTCAAAGATTTCGAGCAGGTCGTCGCTGCGAAGGCGCTGCTTCTGGGCGCCGGAGAAGTCGCGGATGACCCGGCCGCGGTGCATCATGATCAGCCGGTCGCCGAGGTTCGAGGCCTGGTGCATCGAGTGGGTGACCATCAGCGTGGTCTGCTGCTCGCGTTCGATGATTTCCTTGGTGGTCTGGACAACCAGGTTGGCGCTCTTGGGGTCGAGCGCGGCGGTGTGCTCGTCGAGCAGCAGTATGTGGGGCTTCTGCCAGGTGGCGATCAGGAGGGTCAATGCCTGGCGCTGTCCGCCGGAGAGCGATCCGATTTCGTTGTCCAGCCGGTTTTCGAGGTCCATGCCGAGGAGTCGGACCCGTTCTCGGATTCGCTCAACGAGCTTTTTGGAGAGGGCCCAGCCGAGCCCTCGGTGTTTTCCGCGCAAGGCTGCCAGGGCGAGGTTTTCGGCGATCGACATGTTCGGCGCGGTTCCTTGGAAGGGGTTTTGGAAGACGCGTCCGATGAGTGCGGCCCGGCGATGGGTCGGGCGGCGTGTGACGTCGATCCCATCGATGGCGATTCGGCCCGCGTCGAGCGGGAACGCGCCCGCAACGGCGTTCAGCAACGTCGATTTTCCCGACCCGTTGCTGCCGATCACACAGACGAAATCCCCGTCGTCGATCGCCAGGTCGATTCCGCGCAGGGCGCGGACCTCATTGATGGTCCCGGGGTTGAATGCTTTGGTGACGTTGCGGATATCAAGCATGGGCGATTCCCAGTTTCTTCTTGAGCTTGCGAAGAAGTAGAGGAACGACGAGGGCGACGAACAGAATGAGGGCCTGAGCCAGTTTCAGGTCTTCCGGGGGGAGCCCCCAGCGGAGTGCGATTGCCAAGAACAGCCGAAAGAGCAGAGCCCCCATGATCGCGCCGACGATCGTCAGCCCCAGACTTCTGTGACCGACCAGGGATTCCCCGATGATTACGCTTGCCAACCCGGCGACGATCACCCCGAAACCCATCTGCACGTCGGCAAAAGTCATGTATTGGGCGAACATGCCTCCGGAGACCGCGATCAAGCCGTTCGAGACCGCCAGCCCGAGAATGATCATGCTCTCGACGTTCACTCCCAACGCCCGGATCATGTCGGGGTTGTCGCCGGTTGCTCGCATGGCCGTGCCGAGGTTGGTCTGAAAAAACAAGTACAGCAATACGGCAATCACGACAACGACCACAAGACTGCCGATCAATTGCGAGAGATCGGAGACGGGGAGGTCCCAACCGAAAACATTCAGATCGGAACGGCCCCCGGCCAGTCGGTCGGCCACGGCATTTGCCTGTTTCGAAATGGTCCGAACCTCGACAAACCGCGTGACGACGCCGCGGTATGCGTCGTCGAGCAGCATTCGGTTGAGCTTTGCGAGTTCGTCGCCGGCCGGATCGAGTCGGAGGATTTTCCGGGTGGGACGGGAGAGCCGTACGTGCTCGAATCGCGCCTCGTCGAAGAGCGGGTTGCCCCGGATCACGGCGTTGAGGTCCGAGACGAGCCCTTGGGCAAGCGATTCGGGGATCGCTCTCGCACCCTTGGTTCTTCCGTCGGCGGATTCAGCATGCTCTTCCAGGGCCTTCTGCGTCTTCGGCGAAAGCTGTGTGAGCAGATAGGCGGAGAGCGGATCCTTGGCTTCACGAATCCGCGTGGCGAGCGCGGCCGGGTCCTTCAAACTCGCGGTGGACAACCGGGGGAGCGGCTCCCTCAGCGAGATATTGCTCTTGCCCATGATGTGGAGGTTGACCGAGTAGAGAGCGGTCATCACAATGATTCCAGCGAGCAGTTGATGGATTTCGAACTTGGTGTGCAGGATTCCCGTGATCGAGCCGGCAAACATTCCGGCAAGGAAGACGATCGCGATGGCCAGCCAGGGATTTGTGCCGCCGACGGCCAATACAGCGGCGACCGCCGCCCCGAGGGTAAACGAGCCGTCGGCCGTGATATCGGGAAAGGCGAAGATGCGAAAGCTGATGTAGACCCCCAGGGTCATTAGCGAAAAGATCAGCCCCACGGTCAATGCACCAACTAGCAGATTCAAGTTTGTCGCCCTTTCCTGTTGTGCCCGGGAACCCTCTGCACGCAGTGCCGGGGCTTTTGCGAACGGGTTCGATATTCGATATTCAACACTCGATATTCAACATTCAGTCTTCTATGCTCTCGATCTTCGCCACCCAGCACGTTCCCCGGACGAATTCGCTCTGGCCGACGCCGTTGATCGGCCGGGTGTCGTTGAGGAGATGGAGCAGGCCGCGGAGGCGTTCCCGCTCGAACAGATCGCGGACGGTCTGCGATACGGCGATTTCGGTTTTGCGGAGCGGGTGGTAGGAGAACGCGGCGGCGTGGAAGTGGCCTTGGAGTGAAGTTTCGGTGGCCAGAGGTCGCAGGGACTCGGCCATTGCCGGGTTATGCCCTCGCGCGGCGATCCCGGCAACCAGCGCGACTTCCGAGGTAAACACCCGCTGGGAGGTGAACTTGATCCAGTCGCGGATTTGGGGAAAGTCGAAAGGTGTTGGGTCGCCGGCGGCCGCCGCTGCGACGGGCGATTTCTGAAGCGACGCCCCGACCAGCCCGTCGATCTCCGCTGCCATGACCAATGCGACCGTCTCGCTCTCGGCCGCCGCAAGGCATTGTTCGACGAGTTCCGACATGGGAACCGAGCAACCGCTGCGGGCCTGAAAGGATACGGTGGTGTCGAGTTCCCCTTCACAAATCAGGCAGTGCAACACCTGAAGGCTCGGGACGAAATTGCCGCGGGCGGTCAGGTAATCGGGTACGTTGCCGTGGCCGGTCGGCAGAAACGCCACCGCCCCATCGACGGCGACGAAATCGCCGAACCGGTCATGGCAGTCGGCGAAATCCCGGCCGGGCGCCCCGATCCCCACAGCGAATACCCCTTGCGGAAAGTCGACCGGGCGGCAATCGTTTTCCCGGTATGCTGCCGTGGCGGTTGCCGACGGATTGCCCAATACGCGGCAACGAGGCGCCTCCCCGGGCGACGGGCGGCGAATCTCGTACTCGGCGGTCTCCGTTTCGAGCGTGCGGGCGAGCTGCCCGGTATCGGCCGCCGGGGGTTCCGTTTTCGGGGGTTCTTCGGCACTGACGAGGAGGCTCAGGCCCATCGTGTCGAACACTTCTGCGACGAACTCCGAGGGTTTAGTTACCAAGAGTCTCCCGTCGATGCCGACGAGTTGTTTGTGGAACTTCAGCAGCACGCGAATTCCGGCCGACGAAACGAAATCGACCTCCGCCATGTTCAGGGTGATGTGGTGGTGTCCTTCGCGGACCGACTCGGAGATGGCCGATTCGACGTGATCGGCCCACAGGGCGTCGAGCCGTCCGGCCAGCCGCAATTCCAAAACCCCGCCTTGCTGTCGCTTGGTGATTTGCATCTATTTGGCCACCTTGGGCTGTTCGGTTCGGTGAGTTCCCTTCTCGTCGCAGACGATGTCGGCACGCTCGAGCATCTCCGGTGAAATTCTCCACGGGTCCTTGAGGCCGCGGAGCGCCAGGACGTTGATGGCGAGTTTCTCGGGCACGACGTCTTCGACGGGCATCTTGGCCATGTCGTCGCCGCCGAGGACCTTGGCGGCCATCTCGCCGGCAATCAATCCGACCTCGCGGTAGTTTGCCCCGAGGGCCATCAGGATGCCGTTTTCCAGGTTGTCGGGGCCGTGGGTGATGATGGGAATGCGGCCCTTGCGCCCGGCGGCAACCAGGGCGTCGATCGCCAGCTCGACGGTGTTGTCGCCGCCGATCCAGATCACCTCGACCCCGCGGCTGACCAGCGAGTTGGCGGCGTCGGGTACGTCGGATGATTTGTCCACGGTGGCTTCGAGCAGTTCGATTCCCAACTCGTCGCATATTTTGCGGGCCTTGATGGTGCAGGCCTCGGAACACGCTTCCGCCGGATTCCACACGACGCCGACGGTCTTCAACCCCGGAAAGACATCCTTCTTGACGAGCCGGAACAGCAACTCGACCGGCTGGAACGTACCGATTCCGGCCAGGTGCGGCGGGTGATCAAGCGGATTGTCGCGATTGATACCGACACCGGCGCCGAACGGATCGGTGACTGCGCAAAAGACGTGCTTGCACTTCCCCTCCGCGTTAGCCCGGGCGACGGCCTGGAGACACGGCGTGCTCGCCGTCATCACCAAGTCGTATCGCCCGTCGGTGATTTCCTTCGCGATGTTCGCCGCGATGGGTATTTCGTTTTGGGCGTCGTAGATCCTCAGGGCGATGGTCTCGTCGGCCACGTAGCCGTGCCGGGCAAGGCCGTCGATCATCCCGTCGACCGCCGCGTCGAGCAAGGGCCTCGTCGAGTATTTCAGCACGGCCACCTGTGGCATGCCCTTTTTGCGGCGCTGCAAATCGGACAGAAGCAGAAACGCGGACGCCGCGCAGATCAAGGTGATGCCCAGCGCGAGCCGCTTGACAATGAGCCACGCTTTTTCTGCAGAATTCGCCATCGGTGTGCCCGATCGTCGTTAGCCGGTGATTTCGCGAATGATTTCCAAGAGCCGCTACGGCACGTTTTGTAACCGGCTTCGATGCAGCAAGGAAATTCGGTGGCCGTTCAGACCCCGGCCCATACCGGGAACCAGCCTGAACGACACAAAGATGAGCTTAGCAAGGATCGCGACGATTGCAAGCGATTTTCCCCCCCGGAATTCTTAATTCTTCCCGAAATTGGCTCTGGGGAGACAGTTTACAGTCAACGCAGTGAACGGGACAAAGCCGTCGCTGATTTCAGGGTTGCTATGATACCACGCCCCCGGCACTTCGCAGCCAAGTGTCACCCACTGCGGGCGACGGCGGGTGGTGGATGATGGAAGTGGTTGTCGCCCCAGCCGTTGTCCGGTATTATGGAAATTTGTGCTCCTGCATTACCGAATCTCCCCGCCTGAGCCGTCATTCCGGGAAATATGTTTGCACTCCGTCGACACGTTATTTTACCGGTTGCGCTGATTGGCGGACTGGCGATCGCGGCCGATCGACCGCCGATCCATTCGGCCCCTGCGACTCCAGAGGAAGTGTTGAACCATCATTTGGTTCGCCCGGCCGACCTCGGTCCGGCAGTGACCGAAGAAGGCCATGTTCCCTTGGCGCGCTGGCGTGATCATGAAGATGCGGTCGAGGGTTGGGATTGGTCGTTGCCGCCGGGTGTGACGGCAGTGCCGGATTCCGGCTTGATCTTTGGCCGTCGCGAGCGACGAACGTTTCCCGGAAACAAGCTGCACGACGTGGTGGTTTTCTGGCGCGACGTGGAACCAGAGGAAGGGCGGTTCGAATTCGGTGAACTGCGCAAGCGGCTTGCCGATCTGCCCGAGGGCATCAGCGGATATCGATTCCATTTCTATGCCACGGTGGGCTACCGCGAAAGCAAAGGGCAACGCAACCGGGTTGCGCCTCAGTGGCTTGAGAAGTACGACATCCCGCTGATCGATATGACCGGCGTGGAGGGCCGCTTCCGCCTGTTCAACTATCCGATCTGGGAGCCACGGTATCACGAGCGATATCTGCGCGTTGTGGATGCGCTGGGCAAGAGCGGTATCCCGAAACTCGACACGCTGAAAATCGTCTACGTGGGGGCGATCTCCAAGAGTTGGGGCGAGGAATTGTACATCCCGCGCGACGTGGGCGTGTGGTGCGAAGAGAACGTCGGGTTGACTCCCCAGGTCCTGGAAACCTGCCTTACCGAGCGTCTGGATGCCTGGGCTACGGCATTCCGCGGCGCCGAGCACAAGCTGGCTTGGGTCGGTGCGGGCAACGACAGCGGTCGCGGGCGCATGGACTATCGCGGCATGGGCAACCGCGTCATGAAACACGCTTACGACCTGGGAATGGGACAGCGATGTGGCTTTGTCGAGAACTACCTGTATCAACTGAATAACCCGTGGCTTGGGCAATCCGTCGATGGCGATGGCTACCAGATCGTCGACGAGCGTTGTCCGCCGATCGCTAAGGGCCGCGCGTTTGGCGACGAGAACGAAGAGTACGGACCCTATTGGACCGGCCGGTTTGGGCCGCTGGAAACGCATGCCTACCGCTACCACCAATCGATGGTCCGGGTGCTGCAGATGCGCCGCAACTATCTCTGGATGTCTTCATCTTCGGTCGATATGAACCCGGCATTGACCGCCTACATGAGTCTGGCTTTGGGCCGCAACGTCAGCGATGCGCCGGACGCGTTCTGTTATCTCCGCGAGAGCACGGTTCGCGCATCGGCGGCGGGAAAAAATGGAAAGACGTTTCCCATACGCAACTTCGAACGGTGGCTGGTGCAACGCGACCGCGACGGTTACCGGACGAAGCCGGCGATGCGCGCCGCCCAGCATAAGATGATGTGGATGGTGCCGCAGAAATACAAGTTCGATTGGATTGCGCGGCGCACGGATCTCGCCAGTGGCAACAGCCGCATCGGTTTCGCGCTGGATGATCGATTCTTGCACGACGGGCCGCATTCGGCAGCCGTCAAAGTTACTTACCACGATCTGGGCCGGGGACACTGGGATCTGGTCTATCGCGGCGGCAATGGAACCCGGCAACGCCGATCCGTCCAGTGCAAAGACACCGGCCGAGTGCTCACGGTCACGTTCCTGCTGGACGACATCTGTTTCCCCGCGGATGCGCAAGAATTCGACTTCCACATTGAGGCATCCGGCCACGATGCAACGGTTGCCTTCGTGCGAGTTATCAAGTTGTCGGCAGACAGGCGGACTGCCAAGCCTTAAGTTGCGAGTGGTGTACCACTATTGGCGGCCACAACCGGAATCGGCCCGCCTGTCTGTCAAGTGGTGGACAATTTCGCCCGGTGTGGTAGCATGGCCGGAAGAAGATCGAGCGGGATGTCGTCGGCATCAAGGGAAGAACTGCCCTGAGGTCGACCCGTTCATCGGACACGGATGCCACAAGGGCTGGACATCCTGAGGAGACAACTCAAAAAGGAGCTTTCTCATGACAAGAGCTTTCTCACGCCGTGATTTCATCCAGAAGGGTACACTCCTGGCCGGGGCGGGTGCTGCGGTCATCGTTCCGCGGCACGTGCTGGGCGGACCGCGCCGGATTCCGCCGAGCGAAAAGATGAACGTCGCCGGCGTCGGCGTCGGCGGAATGGGCGGAGCCAATATCCGCAACCTCCGGTCGGAAAACATCGTCGCCCTGTGCGACGTCGACCCCGACAACTACGCCGCCCATACCATCAAGCAATATCCCAAGGCCAAGGTCTACGTCGACTACCGCGAGATGCTCGACAAGCAAAAGGATATCGACGGGGTGGTCATCGGCACGCCCGACCATACCCACGCCGTGATCTCGATGGCGGCGATCCGCGCGGGCAAACACGTCTACTGCCAAAAGCCGCTGACGCACGATGTCTACGAAGCCCGCATGTTGGCCAAGGCCGCCAAGGAAGAGAAGGTCGCCACGCAGATGGGGATCCAGGGCCATTCGGGCCAGGGCATCCGCCTGATCTGCGAGTGGATCTGGGCCGGACTGATCGGCGAGGTCCGCGAGGTCGACGCCTATTGCAGCCTGACCTACTATCCCTGGGGCCACGCCGGCTGGAGTTCCCGCTGGTCCCAGCGTCCCAAGGAGACCCCGCCGGCGCCGAAGGGAATGAACTGGGACCTGTGGATCGGGCCGGCCCCGATGCGGCCGTACCATCGGGCCTACCACCCGGCCACGTGGCGGTGCTGGTGGGATTTCGGGTCGGGCATGATGGGCGACCGCGGCGCGCACACGCTCGACCCGGTCTTTTGGGCGATGAAGCTTACGGCCCCGACGAGCATCGACGCCACCACCTGCGGCAACACGGCCGAGGTACATCCGCTTTCGGCGATCGTCACGTATGAATTTCCTGCCCGAGAAGGCTTGCCGCCGCTTAGGGTAACGTGGTACGAGGGCACCCGCCCGCCGCGGCCGGAGGATCTGGAAGACGGGCGGAGAATGCCCCGCGAGGGCGGCGCGCTGTTCAAGGGTACCAAGGGCACGATCATGTGCGGCGTCTACGGCGGAAGCCCCCGGATCATCCCCGAGACCAAGATGCGGGAAGCCAAGCTGCCCGACCAGACGATCCCCCGCGTGAAAGGATCGCACGAGCAGGACTGGGCCCGGGCGTGCAAGACGGGCGAGCCGGCCGGCGCCGACTTTGCCTACGCCGGCCCGCTGGCGGAAATCTGCTGCCTGGGCAACATCGCTCAGCGCGTTGACACCCGCATCCACTGGGACGCCGAGAACCTCAAGGTCACCAACGTACCCGACGCGAACAAGTACGTCCGCAAGGAGTACCGCAAGGGGTGGCAGTTGTAGCGCGGGTGTACCAACAGCCTGCCCTGGCGAGGAGTTGTTTTGCCGGTCGCCCCTTCCATCGTCCGGGTGGGCGCCGCTCTCGCCGACGTCGACAACGCCGGGCTGATTTGCGCACAGGGCGCATCGCCGTCTCGCAGGCATTGCCGAATTGCGAGATTATTCTCCAGCCAGCCGCCGCCCGCCGAGCCACTCGATCAAGGGTTGGAGGTGGGCCTCGTACCGCTTCCAGCGACCGATCACATCGCGATAGATGGGCTTGCGGACCTCGAGCTTGGTCGGGGTGCGCACTGCGCGGTCTGTTTCGTAGAACGTCAGACAACGGCTGTCCCAATCCAGGCCGCAAAATGCCACGAGTTCCCGCATGACGGTCTCCTGGTCGTCGACGAGCCGCTCGTAGTCGAGCGGATACACGGCAATCGGCAGCACCTTTCCTCGAATCTCAGCCGAATCTTGAGCAACGGCGACGCCACGCTGTCCACGGGCGCATAATGAGTGACGGCCGGTTCCGGGTAGGCCGGTGGCCAACATCAGCCAACCCGCCGCCACCTGCAACGGGTGCCAATAGTGCGTGCGGCGGTTGGTTGCGAAGTGCCGGATTCGTGGTATCATGGTGACGGGGAGTGGCGGAAGATTTTGACAATACGTGATTGCTTTAGAAAATGGAGATGTACATATGAGTGCTATGGATAGTCCACCGTACCTTTGGCATTCGGCATCGCAGCAACGGAACAGCAACGTCCCGTTGCTGACCTCCGCCTGTTGCACGTTCTTCACGGTCGCTGCTTTCGCTGCCGAGCCGATTGCGGATGTCAGCGCCCGCGCCGCTCGTCCTCTCCCGCTGTCGGCGGTCCGGCTGACCGGCGGACCGTTGAAGCACGCCCAGGAACTCGACGCCGAATACCTCCTGAAACTCGAACCCGACCGGATGCTGTCCTATTTCCGCCAACGGGCGGGTCTGGAGCCGAAGGCGAAACCTTACGGCGGCTGGGATGGCGGCGGACGGAATATCACCGGCCACATCGCCGGACATTACCTCTCGGCCGTGAGTCTGATGTGGGCCGCCACCGGCGACAAGCGATTCAAAGAGCGAGCCGACTATATGGTCAAGGAACTGAAGGAGGTGCAAGACAAGCACGGCGACGGCTTTCTCTGTGCCATGGAGGGTGGCCGCGAGTGCTTTGATAAGGTAGCCAAGGGAGATATCCGCTCCGGCGGATTCGATCTGAACGGCCTTTGGGCGCCGTGGTACGTCCTGCACAAGATGTATGCCGGCTTGCGCGACGCCTATCGCTACACGGGCCATCGCACGGCCCTGGAACTCGAGGTCAAGTTTGCCGAGTGGGCCGAGCAGATTCTCTCGAAGCTGACCGATGCCCAGGTACAGCAGATGCTCAACACCGAGTTTGGCGGCATGAACGAGGTGATGGCCGATCTCTACGCCGACACGGGCGACCGGCGGTGGCTCGACCTTTCCTACCGATTCGAGCATCGCGACGTCGTCGAGCCGCTCAAGCGCCACCAGGATTCCCTGCCCGGCAAACATGCCAACACGCAGGTGCCCAAGCTCGTCGGCGCGGCCGATCGCTTTGCCTATACGGGCGATCCGGGCGATCTGATCGCGGCCGGTTTTTTCTGGGACCAGGTGGTGCAGCACCACAGCTTCGCTACCGGCGGTCACGGCAAGGCCGAGTATTTTGCCAAGCCCGACATGCTGAGCGACCGCGTCGACGGGCGGACTGCCGAGACGTGCAACGTCTACAACATGCTCAAACTCACCCGCCGCCTCTTTTCGATTCGGCCCGACGCGCACTACGCCGAATTCCACGAGCGGGCGCTATTCAACCATATTCTTGCCTCGATGGATCCGGAGGACGGGCGGACCTGCTACATGGTGCCGGTCGGGCGGGGGGTGCGCCACGAGTACCAGAACATGTTCGGCAGCTTCACCTGCTGCGTGGGAACGGGCATGGAGAGCCACGCACTTCACGGCGACGGGATCTACTACGAAGCGGGCGACCGGCTCTGGGTGAACTTGTATGTGCCGTCCACGGCCGAGTGGAAATCGGCCGGCGTGAATCTGGCCATGGAAACCGATTTCCCGGAAGGCGAATCGGCAACACTGAAGCTCAACCTGAAAGCACCGGAGCGGTTCACCTTGGCGATGCGGCGTCCGGCTTGGGCGGGTAAGGGATTCAGCGTCAAGGTCAACGGCAAAGCCGTCAACAAGTTGCCCGAGCCGGGTTCCTATGTTGAATTGGAGCGTACTTGGAAGACCGGCGACGAGGTTGCCCTGACGCTGCCCAAGACGCTACGGCTGGAGCCGCTGCCCGACAACTCGCGGCGTGCTGCGATTATGTGGGGGCCGCTGGTGCTGGCCGGCGACTTGGGCCCGGAAAATCAAAAGGACCTCAAAAGAGACGCCCTCACCTGGCAACTGAAAGTGCCCGTGTTCGTTGCGGCCGAGCGGCCGGTCAGCGAGTGGCTCAAGCCGATCAAGGACAAGCCGGGCCAATTCCGTACCGACGGCGTTGGCCGCGACCGTGACGTGGACTTCATGTCCTTCTACCGCTTGCACCGGCGGACCTACGCCGTCTATTGGGACCTGTTCACGCCGGCCGAATGGGAGAAGGAAAAAGCGGACTACGCCGTTCGGCAGGAGCGACATCGCAGGCTCGAAGCGGCCACGGTCGCCTTTGTGCAACCCGGCGAGATGCAGCCGGAGCGGGATTTCAACTATCAGGGCGAGGACTCCCGGCCGGTCCGGGTGATGGGTCGCGCCGGCCGCCGCGGGAAGAAGTGGTTCTCGTTCGATCTGCCGGTCGAGCCGGCGCACCCCATGGCTTTGATGGTCACCTATAACCATGACGAATGGCGGAAACGGACTTTCGAGATTCAGATCGACGGGCAATTGCTGAAAAAGCAGACGATCCCGAGGCGCGGTCCTCTGCGGTTCTTTGACGTCGAGTACCCCGTTCCCGCGGAGTTGGTCAAGGGCAAAAAGAAAGTAACAGTCCGTTTCCAGGCGATCGGCGGAAACGAAATCGCGGCTGTCTTCGGCATCCGAATGATCCGCGCCGGCGCGGAACGCTAGAAGATCGTCGCTTGCGGCTTCGCAGTGGGGTTGGCCGCCCCCTACCGCCCACAATTGTTCTTTACAGGAACTCGCGGTATATTTGTTGGAGAATACATCCTTTCTTCGAGAAGGCCATGATCGTTGCAGTACCTCAAGAAAGCTATCCTGGTGAAAATCGGGTATCGCTGATCCCGGCGTCCGTCGCGCAACTTGCCAAAGCCGGATTGGAAGTGCTGGTGGAGAGTTCGGCCGGCGAGTCGGCCGGATTCCCCGATCAGCAATACGTCGACAGCGGGGCAAAGATTGTTTCCGAACGCGAGGACCTTTTCGCCGCTGATGTGATCCTGCAAGTCCGCGCCGCCGGCGCCAATCCGGACGCCGGTCGGGCCGACCTCGAACATTTCCGCAAAGGTCAGGCAGTCATCGGCATGTGCGATCCGCTGGGAACTCCACACGCGGCTGAAGCGCTCGCCGGGCGCGGCGTGACCCTGTTCGCGCTCGAATTGCTTCCCCGAATTACCAGGGCCCAGAGCATGGACGTCCTCTCGTCGATGGCCACGGTGGCCGGCTATCGGGCAGTGTTGCTGGCCGCCGAGAAGCTGCCGAAGATGTTCCCCATGTTGATGACGGCCGCCGGAACCGTTGCCCCGGCAAAGGTATTCATCATGGGGGCCGGTGTTGCCGGGTTGCAGGCAATCGCCACCGCGAAGCGACTCGGAGCCGTCGTGTCGGCGAACGACATTCGCCCTGCCGCGGCCGAGCAGGTCGAAAGTCTCGGGGCAAAATTCGTGCAATTGGAACTCGAGACCGGCGACGCCGAGGACAAAGGTGGTTACGCCAAGGAAATGGGCGAGGAGTTCCTCCAGAAACAGCGTGAATTGGTCGGCCAAACCATTGCCGAAAGTGACGTCGTTGTGACCACGGCAGCCGTTCCCGGCAAGAAGGCCCCGACGCTGGTAACCGCCGAAATGGTCGACCGTATGGTGCCGGGGTCGGTCATCGTCGATCTGGCGGCCGAGCGGGGCGGTAACTGCGAATTGACCTCGCCCGGCGAAACCGTCGTCATCGGTGGCGTATCGATCCTCGGGCCGACGAACCTGCCCTCCGGCGTGCCGTATCATGCCAGCCAGATGTACGCCAAGAACATCACTACCTTCCTGCTGTACCTGGTCGCCGAAGGTAAAATCAATCTCGATCTGGAAGATGAAATCATCCGCGACACGTTGATTACCCACGACGGCAACATCGTTAACCCGCGGGTGTGCGACGCGCTCGGGATCGAGCCGTCCTCGCCGCCGGAGGAAGCGGACGTGCCCGCGACTGAGGAAGCAAAGTCGCAGGAAGCAGCAGCGGAAACCGCCGGACCGGCTGCCGGTGCAGGCAATGGCGAAGAAGACGCCGACAATGACGGAGGAAATAACTGATGAGCACGGGCTGGATTTTGTTTGCCGCCGAAGCGGCACAGGTTGCCGAGCAAGGGGCCCTGGCGGGTGCGACATTGCGCGCGCCCGTATTCTCCTTGATGGCCATGATTACCATTTTCGTGTTGGCGATTTTCGTCGGTTTCGAGATCATCACCAAGATCCCGCCCACCTTGCACACGCCGCTGATGTCGGGCTCGAACGCCATTTCGGGAATCACACTGGTCGGTGCCATTCTTTTGGCCGGCGCCGAGCACGTTACGCTCGCATCGGTGTTGGGTATGATTGCCGTTATCATGGCAACGATCAACGTGGTCGGCGGGTTTCTCGTTACCAATCGCATGCTGTCAATGTTTCGCAGAAAGACCTGACTGTGGAAAAGGACACCTTGATCCAACTGGCTTATCTGCTTGCGGCCGTTCTGTTCATTTTCGGACTGAAGGGGCTCACGCATCCGCGCACGGCAGTACGGGGAAACCTGCTCGGGGCGATGGGGATGCTCATCGCGATAGTAGCCACGCTGTTCCATCAGGAAGTGCTCGGTTTTGGGATGATTATCGCGGGGATTGTCATCGGCGGGGCGATCGGGGCCGTGCTGGCAATCACGGTCAAGATGACGGCGATGCCCCAGTTGGTGGCCTTGTTCAACGGGTTCGGCGGCGGGGCCTCCGTGCTGGTTGCCGGCGCGGAACTGATCAAGAGCGTCCGAGCCGGCACCCCGCCCGAACTCGACGTCGCCGTGGCCGTCGCCGCTTCCGGGCTGATCGGCGCCGTGACTTTCTGGGGAAGCCTGGTCGCCTTCGCCAAGCTTCAGGAGATCAAGGCATTCAAGAAACCGTTCCAATACCCGGCCAGACAACTGCTAAACCTACTGTTGGGGATTGTCGCCGTAGCCTTGGCCTGCTACGGGGCAATCTACCCGGAGCATATTTGGATCTACTTGCTGCTGGTGGCGGTGGCCTCGGTGCTGGGCGTAACGCTCACGAATCCAATCGGCGGGGCCGACATGCCGGTTGTCATTGCGCTGCTGAATTCTTATAGCGGGCTGGCGGCCTGCGCGACCGGATTTGTGCTGGGTAACAGCGTGTTGATTGTTGCCGGTTCGCTGGTGGGTGCGTCCGGGTTGATCCTCACGTCGATCATGTGCAAGGCCATGAATCGCTCGCTGGCCCATGTGCTCTTCGGCGTTCTCCAGCCGTCGGAAGATACGGCCTCCGCCGACGAAATCTACGCAGGCAAGATCAAGTCGACCTCGGCCGACGAAGCGGCAATGCTCTACGACACGGCCCGGCGTGCGGTGATCGTGCCCGGCTACGGCATGGCGGTTGCCCAGGCACAATACGCCGTCCGCGATCTGGCCAACCTGCTCCAGTCGCGTGGCATCGAGGTCGAGTTCGCAATCCATCCGGTCGCCGGCCGCATGCCGGGCCACATGAACGTGCTGCTGGCCGAAGCGAAAGTCCCTTACGAGCAACTCAAGGAGATGGATGCGATCAATCCGACCATGGCCCAGACCGACGTGGCCCTGGTGATCGGGGCCAACGACGTGGTGAATCCGGATGCCCGGACCAATCCCCAAAGCCCGATCGCCGGCATGCCCATCATCAACGTCGATCAGGCGCGGACCGTGGTCGTCATCAAGCGAAGCCTCAGCCCGGGATTTGCTGGCATTCCGAACCCGCTGTTCGCCATGGACAACACGCTGATGTACTTCGGCGACGGCAAGAAGGCCATCCTCGATCTGGTGGCCGCGCTGAAGGAAAGTTAGACCGGCTGCGTTCCGTCAGGCCAACGGATCTCCACTCGCAGCGGATCCGTGTGCGCTGCGAGCCCAAAATGCAGCGTAAGGTCGTTTTGGTTTCCTTGGCCGGTTGCGCCTTCAACCTGCCGGGTGAGTATTCTGTCGCCGAGCCGAATGCGAACCTGGGCGCCAATCTCACTGGCGTTGGCCTTTCTGCCGCCGGCAAGCCTCACTTTGAGCCAGTGATTTTTCCTTGCGGGATTGTGGAACAGCCGCCCGCCGGTGACCAGATCGAGATAGCCGTCGACGTCAAAATCGCCCTTCATAGAGGATTCGTAACACTTTAGCCGAATGGCGAAACGCTCCGTACGACGGCCCTCCGAGGCCGTCGAGGGCTTGCGATGCCACAGCGACGGCCTCGGAGGGCCATCGTACCGCAGACGGCTGAACTGTTACGAGGATTCAAGTGGCCTCCCTGGCCCCCCGAATTGGAGGCCCACGGAATACGGCAAATGGCGGGCAAACATGCCTTGGGGTGACCCTATCCTTGACAATAATACCGACTTCCGCCACTATAGAAGGTGGTGAGGTCTACAATAGGGGCCGGTTTGACCGGCAGAGATATCCATTGTGGTTCCACCGCGTACGGATCCTCCAACAGGGGGTCACTTGTCTGCCGGGCTGGTTGGGGACGTGGGTATACCTTTCGACAAAGTGTCCGGGGGTGGCACGGGGTAAGTATCAAGGTTGGGTAGCAGAGCGGGTGGTCCACATCCTGGCGGCCGTGAGGGGGATCTGCGGTCTTTGCAGGTTGTGCCAGATCCATGGGATCGAGGGCCACCGGAAATCGACGAATCACAAGGCGATAGATCGGTAGAATTGACATAACAGGAGAGAATACAGGGTTGATCTTTGCAAGAACGAGAGAATCCTTTACCGCCCCTTGATTTGTTCGTGGCGCCGGGCAAAACTAGAGGTACGGATGCTCATCCGCACCATGAACCAAGGTCAATCGATGCCGGCGGCGTCCCGGCGGTTCTCCTCCCTGGAGGCCCTTAGGACATCAGGCTGAAGGCATCCCGACGACTCGTTCCCGCAAAGGTTGGCACTTGGATTTCGACACGCTCGATGGTCCCCGCACCACGGGTCACGCCCTAATTTCAACAAAGCCCATGACAGAAACCACGTTCAGGGGATGGAGAGACCGGTTGCCGCGGCCCGCGGTCCTTGTGGGCTGGCTGGTGTTGCTCGGGCTGTTTCTGTTCACCTATGAGAGGCCGATCTCGCTGCTGGTCGGTCGCTGGTGGGTCGAGTGGGAACACTATGGCCACGGCTTCCTGGTACCTCCTTTTGCCTTGCTGTTGTTGTGGCTTCGCCGCGACATGGTGGACTTCCAGTCATGGCGGGGGAGTTGGTGGGGGATCCCCTTCCTGGTGGTCTGGGCGTCGATGCGTTGGGCATCGGCCTATTTCATGTTCCAAACGCTCGATCCGCCCTCGATGATCCCGTTCTTTGCGGGGCTGACGATACTGATCGGCGGCTGGCGGGCGTTTCACTGGGCGTGGCCGTCCATCCTCTTCCTGGCTTTCATGATGCCGCTGCCCGGCTTCCTAGCAACGCAACTGAGTCTCCCGCTGCAACAGGTCGGGGCGGTGCTGAGCACCTTTGTGATTCAGACGCTGGGCATTCCCGCGATTGCCCAGGGAAATATAATCCAGATGGAGACGGGCAACCTCGATGTCGCACAGGCGTGCAGCGGGCTCCGGATGTTGATGTTGTTCTTTGCAGTCTGCGTGGGGGCCGCGTTTGTCCTGGATTGCGAGCTATGGAAGAAGAGTGTCATTGTCGTAAGCGCCGTTCCGATTGCCATCATCGCCAACGTGGTCAGGCTGACCCTGACGGCGATCCTTTACTATGTCGTTAGTCCGGAATTTGGGGCCAAAGTGGGCCATGACATGGCGGGCCTGCTGCTGATGCCGCTGGCGCTTTTGCTCCTGTGGGGCGAAATGGCGCTGCTTTCCAGACTACTGCTGGAGCCGGTCGAGAAAAGTCTGCTGAGTGTTTCCCTTGCCACGAAGATGCGCGAAGGTAGTTCGTAGTAGTCTGTGCGGAGAAGCCCTGATATGGAATCCTTGACATTTCGTACTTGCCCGGACAATTGAGAAACGAATCCATGTCGACGAATGAAGATACACCGTTGCCGAGCCGCCCCCCTCAAAGTCACGCGATGGCCAACGTCCGGCCCGCCATGTTGGTACCGGAGGCGGCGTGGGGTGGCGGGGGAGGACCGATGGCTGCGGGATTTTCGCCCAAGCCGAGTCCGCTAATCCTCCTGCACGCCCTGCGGCGTCGATGGCTGATGGCAGGAGTCCTTGCCGTGCTCTGCGCGGGGCTCGTGGCACCGGCCGTTTGGTTCAGTTATGGGGAGAGATACACCGCCACGTCTTATCTTCAAGTCTCGTCGTCCCCACAGAAATTCGTGTTCGACACTACCGAACGGACGGCCCAGGCCAGGTTCGACGTGTACAAGGGCACCCAGCAGCAGTTGGTCAACAGTCCCTTCGTCGTTACCGCTGCGTTGCGAAAACCCGAGGCGAGAAAGCTGCCGTGTGTCTTTGAGCGGTCCGACCCGGTGGCATGGCTTGCCGGCAGGATCAAGGTTGCCTTCCCTGGAAACGCCGAGATCATGGTGGTCCGTCTTACGCTGGACGATCCGTACGCGGCGACCACCCTGCTGCAGGCCGTGGTCGACTCGTACGTCGACGAAGTCGTCAACGTCGAGCGGAACCGGCGAAAGCACCACCTCGGCGAACTCGACCGAGTCTACACCGATAAAGAGACGGAGGTGCGGAGAAAGCGAACGGAGTTTAAGGAATTGGCCAATCAGTTGGGGACCGGAGACAGCAGGGCTCTGTTTCTGAAGACGCAAATCGCGTTGCAGCAGTTTTCCACCTACCGGACCGAATTGGTCAGACACGAACTCGCCCTCAGGCAGGCCCACGGCGAACTGACGGCCAAGACGGCCATGCTCAAGAGCATTGACATCGATGAAATCTCCGAATTCGAGTTGGACACCTACGTCCAGTTGGACCCGATTGCCCAGCAGATGCTCGCCGAGATCGCCTGGCGGCGAAGCGACATGAACTACGACGCCATGATCGCCGTGCCGGGCACCAATATGGCCCACACGGAAAGGCAACAACGGGAATTGCAGCTTGCCCAGCAGCAATACGACATGCGGGTGGAGGAACTCCGGGAGGAAATGCGAGGCAAGAGGCGGGGCGAGTTCGAACGGGACATCCGGGAATTGAAGGTCGCGATCGCCATCAACGAGAAGCAGGTGGCCCTACTCAAGGAAGACGTCGAGGGGCAAAGAAAGGAGGCCGAGAAGTTCGGGGAGTCGTCGATCGAGGTCGAAATGATGCGGGACGAGATCGATCAACGCATGCAGGTGCTTAAGGGAATTGCCGACGAAAGGGAGAAACTGAAAGTGGAACTGCGGTCCCGGTCGCGGGTGACGCTCCTGGAACGGGCGAAACAACCAAAAAGCCCCGACGGTACCGGCCGGCTTGCGATGACCACCCTGGCCGCGTTTTTGGGCCTGTGTCTCCCCGCCGGGCTTATCGCATGGTGGGACTTGCGGGCCGGCCGCATCAACACGGCGACCGAGGTTTCCCGGGGGCTCGGGTTGCCGGTGATCGGTTCGGTGCCGATCATTCCCACCCGCGCTATCCGCCAGTTGGGCTCGTCCCCGAAGCGGCAGATGAACTGGCACACGCGACTGACGGAAGCGGCCGACAGCATTGCCGCCAGGTTGCTTCGGAAGGCCGCTCTGGAACAGGTTCGGGTGGTGCTGATCACCAGCGCCATGGGCGGGGAGGGAAAGACCACGCTGGCAACGCAATTGGCCATGAGCCTTGCACGGAGCGAGCGCAGTGCGGTACTGGTCGACTTCGACCTCCGCCGTCCGGCGTTCGACGAGATATTCGGATTGCCGTTGCAACCCGGGGTGTGTGAGTTCCTGCGGGGTGAGTGCCAATTGGACGGGGTAGTCCAACAGACGGCCACCCGCGATCTGGCCGTGGTGACTGCCGGTCGCTGGAATCGACAGGCGCTGACCGCCCTGGCCAACGGCGCCGCGGGGTCGCTTTTCGAGAGGCTTCGGGAGGAGTACGATTTCATTCTTGTCGATGCCAGCCCTATTCTGCCGGTGGCCGACACACGATTTGTCAGCCAGCACGTGGATGCTGCGATCCTCTCCGTTCTCCGCGACGTCAGCCAGGGCCCAAAGATCAACGCGGCCTGCGAGATACTCCGGGCGTTTGGCGTTGGGGTTGTGGAAACCGTCGTCACCGGCCCGAGCGAGAGCGGGCGTTACAAGGACCTTGGATATGAACCCCGCCTGCCGTCGTAATACTGTGTTGTAATACTGTATCGTGCCAATCGCCACATCAATTCCGTTCTCATGCAGTTCAAACCGCCACTTCAGAGATTGACAACATCATGAGTGCCCTGATCCTTCCACTGGTAACCGTCTTCCTCGTTGCCTGCCTGGCCAGCCTGGTCCTTTCCGGGCTGGTCCGCAAGGTTGCTCCCCGTCTCGGATTGACGGACTGTCCGGACGGTCACCGCAAGCTGCACGGGCACGCAATGCCGCTGGGGGGCGGTGTTGCCATCTTCCTGACGCTGGTGGGTACCGTCAGTGCCTTGTATTTCTTTCCCAACCCGTTCCAAGAGACACTGCACGACAAGTTGGCCCATCTCCCGTTCCTGCTGGCGGCCGGGGCGGTGATTGTCGCCGTGGGGCTCTTCGACGACCGTTTCGGGCTTCGCGGGCGCCAGAAGCTGGCAGGCCAGATCGTCGCGGCCTCGATCCTGATCCTCGGCGGGCTTCAGATTCGGGCCATCGGCGTCTTCGGTTTCGAACCGTTCGACCTGGGCCTGTTTGCCGTTCCCGTTACACTCTTCTGGCTGCTGGGCGCCATCAATGCCTTGAACCTGCTCGACGGGATCGACGGCTTGGCCACGATGGTGGGGATTATCCTCGCCTTCACGATTGCGGTCATGGCCCTGCTGGTCGGGCGTGTCGAGGTCGCCGTCGTCGGAATCGCGTTCGCGGGCAGCCTGGTCGGGTTTATCCGGTACAACTTCCCGCCGGCCAGCGTCTTTCTCGGGGACACCGGCAGCATGCTGATCGGACTGGTCGTTGGGGCGCTGGCCATCCAGGGCTCGCTGAAGGGGCCGGGAACAGTGCTGTTGGCCGCGCCGCTGGCGGTTTGGGCCATCCCCATCTTCGACGTGGTGATCGCCATCCTCCGGCGGAGACTGACCGGGCGGAGCATCTACGTTTCCGACCACGGCCACTTGCATCACCGGTTGCTGGGGCTGCTGGGGAGCAACCGCAAGGTCCTTGCCCTGGTGGCGGCCGCTTGTTGCCTGACGTCCACGGCCGCTCTGCTGGGAGTGTGTCTTAACAACGACCTGATCGCCTTGCTGGCGTGTACCGCTGTGGTGGTCATCTTCATTGCCACCGGGCTGTTCGGGCGGATCGAAGTTCTTTTGCTGGGGAGTCGCCTGGGACAGATGGGGAAGTCGCTCGTGCCGTCTTTTTCCTTCAAGGAAAACGGCGCCCGCGAGACCATGGTCCGGCTGCAAGGCTCCGGTGAGTGGGACGTGCTCTTTGAGACATTGACCGAATCGGCAGACAGATTCGGATTGCACGAGATTCACTTGAACGTGAGTTCGCCCATCCTGCGAGAGGACTACCACGCCTCGTGGGTACGGGCGAATGGAGAAAAGGACCGCCAGCGCCGTTGGCAGATGGAACTGCCGCTGTTGGTTGCCGATCATCCCGTCGGGGTCCTGAAGGTCGCCGGCGACCGCTGCGAGGAATCCTCTTGCAGCAATATCCAGGAGTTCCTGGATATGGTTAAACCGTTGGAAAAGGAGCTATCGGTACTCTCCGAAGGAGACGTCCCCGCACCGGTGCTGACGGCCGGGGAGGGGCATGCGTCGGTTGCGGGGCACGAGCACGCGGCTCCTTTGACTCGGCAACACCCCAAATAGCGGGCATTTTGACATCACCGTTCCTATCCGTACACAACGAATTTGATGACAAGAATCTGATGACAAAGACAGCCGTACGTTTACTGATGATGGCGATCCTCGTTGTTCTCGTCTATGGCGGCGCCAAAATGATGCGGCGGCAGCCGAGTGCGGAAATGCCCCCCTGGGACATCAACGACCTGCCGCTGGACGTCAATGGTTGGGTAGGTGGGGAGGCGGAACTGGACCCGGACGTCTTCCAGCAAATGGGCGCGCGGTTCGCGATCCAGCGCATCTATCAGCAGGGTGAGCGGGAACCTGTTGCGCTGCACGTGGCGGTATTCGATCGGTACGATGTCGGTGCCTTCCATAACCCGGCTAACTGCTACCGATCCTCCGGTTGGCGATTGCTTGGTGACACACCCCTTAGAATTGAGGCCGCGGACGGGGCGCCCGTGTCCGTCGCCCTTTCAACATGGGAGAGGCGCGGTGAACGTGTGACGGTGGCCTACTGGTATCAACTTGGCAGTCACGTCATCGCCGACCGGGTCCAAATGGGGCAGGCCCGTTGGGATTTGCGAGGCAGCGAGAAGTGGCCTGCCCTTATCAAAGTACTCATAGAGACCTCCACGGACAACGTGGAACGCTCCGAGGAGGGCGTGCAAGAATTGGCGGGTTTTGTGTACCGCTGGTTGAACGATCCGGAATTCCGGAAATCCTGCACAACCACTACCCCAGGGGAAAACATAGGTAAGGATCCCGCAACAGGGCCTTCGGCATCCCTATAGCTATGGGGTATTGTGCTATCCTTGGGTAGCAATGTTTACCCCATCCTGTCCGAGCGAGTGATGCGGGTACCCCCCCCTTTTTTAGGGGGAGCAAACCTTCTTGGCAGGGTGGACATTTTCTGTGGAGAGACTGAGTAGCACAACCTGGGACACTGGTCGGGACCGACTTGGGTCCCGGCAGCCCTCCAGTTTGTTGAAGCGCCAGTTTGTTGAAGCGCAAGGACGCACACTCACAACAACGGTTCATGGAATTCATAAATCGAGATCGTCTGCAGAAGGTGCTCTGTCACCCACGAGAACGGAGTGTGCGCCGACCGCGCAGCGGGTCCCCCTGATCCGCGGTCTGCTGCCTGTAACCTTCCATGCACGAACAAGACAACCTTGACATTGCCGCCCGGACGGTGGGGCCTGTCGCAGGCGGGAATACCGACACCGCTGTCGAAAACGGGTCGCCGCGGTCCGCGGCTGCCGAGCCTCCGCTTATGGTAATCGAGCCCACGCCGGGCTGGCGCCTGGTCAATCTCGGCGAGCTGTGGCGATACCGCGAGTTGCTCTTCTTCCTGACATGGCGCGACATCAAGGTCCGCTACAAGCAGACGGTCCTCGGCCTTGCCTGGGCGGTTATCCAGCCCGTAATGGCCATGGTCGTCTTCACGATATTCTTCGGCAAGCTCGGCAAGCTTGATCAATTCACCACCGCGGCCTACCCGATATTCGTTTTCGCCGCGTTGATCCCTTGGAATTTCTTCGGACAGGCCGTCTCCCAAAGCGGTCAGAGCCTGATCACCGAGGCCAACCTGTTGAGCAAGGTCTATTTTCCGAGATTGATCATTCCCTGTGCCTCCGTAGGCAGCCTGCTGGTCGATTTTGCCGTTTCGTTCGCGGTCATGTTGGGGCTGATGGTCTGGTACGAGGTGCCGCCGACGCTCAACCTACTGATGGTCCCCGTGTTGGTTCTCGGCACGATATTCACGGCCCTGGGCGCCGGTACGATCCTGTCGGCCCTGGCCGTGGCCTATCGCGACTTCCGCTATATGATTCCTTTCATGGTCCAGATCTGGATGTTTGCCAGCCCGGTGGCCTATCCCTCTAACGTGGTCCCGGAAAGGTGGCGATTGGTCTACGCCATCAACCCGATGGCCGGTATCATCAGCGGCTTCCGGTCGGCCATGCTGGGCGATGAGCACGAACCGTTTCAGTGGGGCCAAATGGGCGTGTCGTTTTCCGTTGCCGTTGTGCTTTTCCTCATCGGTGCCTTCTACTTCCGCCGGATTGAACGCCGTTTTGCTGATATTGTATAGGAAATGACACACCCTGCCGTACGTGTAGAAAACCTCGGCAAGCAGTACCAGCTTGGCCTGCGCGAACAGGGATACAGGACTTTCCGCGAGACGATCATGGACGCCGCCGCCGCGCCGCTAAGGAGGTTTCGTCACCTGTCCGGCACGAGCCGGGATGCGGAGAAGATTTGGGCCCTCAAAGACGTCTCGTTCGATGTCGAGCCGGGCGAGGTTATCGGCATCATCGGCCCCAACGGCGCCGGCAAGACCACGCTCTTGAAGATCCTCACGAGAATCACCGAACCGACCACCGGCCGGGCCGAAGTTCGCGGCCACGTCGGCAGCCTGTTGGAGGTCGGCACCGGTTTCCATCCCGAATTGACCGGCCGCGAGAACGTTTTCCTCAACGGCGCGGTATTGGGCATGTCCCGCGCGACGGTAAAACGCAGGTTCGACGAGATCGTCGATTTCTCCGGCGTCGAAAGGTTTCTCGACACCCCGGTGAAGCGCTACTCGACGGGGATGCGGGTCCGGCTCGCCTTTGCCGTGGCCGCCCACCTCGACCCGGAAATCCTGTTGGTCGACGAAGTCCTGGCGGTCGGCGATATCGGGTTCCAGCAGAAGTGCCTGGGAAAAATGCGCGACGTAGCCGGCCACGGCCGCACGGTGCTCTTCGTGAGCCATAACATGGGTGCGATCGAGGCGCTTTGCTCACGCGTTATTGTGCTTGAGGAGGGCAACATCGGGTTTGAAGGGCCAACCAGAGAAGGCGTTGCCGAGCATACTCGGAGATCGCTTGCCGGTCGCGAAAAGGATAAACCGATTCAGGTGATTCGGCAAAACTTCGAGACGGGCTCGGCCCAGCGTATCACAGACCTTGAACTCCTTAATGAACGAAGCGAATCGCTTTCTGCGGTAACTACCGGCGACTATGTTTGTTTCCGCCTTCACTTTGCTGTTGACGAGCTGATACCGAACCCGGGCTTTCGGCTGCGGATCTTTTCGGAAGATCGAAACGAGCTGTTTCGCGTTTCGACGGACCCGATCTCGGGCTACCATGTTCCGCCGCTGCAACCGTGTCAGGGACACATCGATTGCATACTCCCACAATTCCCTTTCACGGCGGGCACCTATTTCGTGGACGTGGGAATCACCCTCGCCAACACGGCCTTTGTTCACGACGTGGAAAACGCAGCGGTGCTGGAGATCCAAGGGAGGGATGTCTACGGGTCCGGAATGCACCTGACAACCAAGGCAGGGTATTTCGTGTGCGATCATCAGTGGCATTTTGGACCACCCCGCTGACAGGCAACACAACGGGCGCAAGTAAATATCCGACGATTTATGTCTAAAGGGCGACTACCCACGTTTCTTTGCATTGGGGCCCCGCGCTCCGGCACAACCTGGCTGGGCGAGGGCCTCAAGGCGCATCCGGAAGCATTTGTGCCTTCCACTAAGGAGATCTGCTTCTTCATTCGAGACGATTTTCGAAGCAGGTGGGCAAAAGGGCTCGACTGGTATCGATCCCAGTTTGACTTCCCGGAAGAGAGCGGCATCAAGACTTGGGGAGAACTGTCGCCCCGCTACTATTACCAGGAGCAGACCCCCGGTCTGATTCGAGAGGCGGTTCCGGATGTCAAGATTATCTATCTCCTGCGACATCCGGTAGAGGTGCTTCACTCCCTGGCTGCATACCACCTCAAAATGCACCCGAACGTGATCAATGGTTGTGGATATGGTCTGTTCAGCTACTTGGATCATCACCTTGCCGTCCCTTTAGGGTTCTACGCGAAGTACTACAAACGTTACGCAGCCTGTTTCCCTCGCGAGCAAATCCTGGTGAAGTTCTACGAGGACTTGAAACAGGACTCGACAAGCGTTTTCTCGCAAATATGTCGTTTTCTCGAAATTGACGAGAGCATTACCCCTCCGATTGTCGAGCAGCGAGTGAATCCTGCCGTGGTACCCAAGCGATTCTGGCTTTCGGTTCTGTTGCGAGGGTTGTCACGCTATTGGCCTCCGTTCGCCGGGATGGACAGGCGTTTCAATCGCACCGATTTCAAGAAATGGAAGGGCCGGGAAGTCAGCCTTGTCAAACCCGAAGTATTCGAGAGGTTGATGGAGATCTACGAGGGGGACGTCCACGAACTGGAGGAACTGGTCGATCGTGACCTCAGCGGGTGGTTTGACTACGAGCAAATCGATCCGTCGATCCGCAGCAACATCATCGAGAACGGCGCCGCGTAGATGGATTTTTTCAACACCCACATCGGCCTACGTGCAATGGAACTCGCCGCGGAAACACTTCGGTCGTCGTTCGTCAGTGAGGGAACCCGGGTCAAGCAGTTCGAGACTGCCTTGTCCGCCGAGTTGGGCTTGACCCGTCCGGTGGCGGTCAACAGCGGCACGGCGGCGTTGCACCTCGCCCTGGCCGTGGCAGGGGTGGGGCCGGGGGACGAGGTGATTCTGCCGCCTCAGACTTTTCTGGCCACCGGTATGGCAATCCTCGTGCAGCAGGCGACGCCCGTCTTCGCCGACATCGATCCCGAAACCGGCAACATCTCGCCCGCCTCAATCGAAGAGAAGATTACCCGGCGCACCAGAGCGATCATGCCCGTCCACTGGGCCGGCTATCCCTGCGACATGGACGAAATCAATGCGATCGCCGACCGGCACGGCCTGGCGGTGATCGAGGACGCCGCCCATGCCCTGGGGGCAACCTACCACGGGAAACCGATCGGCGCCGTCTCGCGGTTCACCTGCTTCTCCTTCCAGGCAATCAAGCACCTGACGACCGGCGACGGCGGGGCCCTTTGTTGTCGCGACGAGGAGGACTACGACGAGGCCCGGCGGCGGCGCTGGTTCGGCATCGACCGCGAGGCCGCAAGGCCGTCGATCCTGGGCGAGCGGGAGTTCGACGTCGATTCGGTCGGCTTCAAGTATCACATGAACGACCTGGCCGCCGCGGTCGGCCTGGGAAACCTTGAGGCATTTCCCGAGATGTTGGCCCGGCGTCAGGAGATCGGCCGGCACTACCGGGAACAGCTTGCGGACGCGCCCGGGGTTACGCTACTGCGCCCGGACGCCGACCGCACGCACGCCTACTGGCTCTTCACACTGCTGGTCGAGCGCCGCGAAGACTTCATCCGCAAATTAAAGGACCGGGGTATCCCCACGTCGGTCGTCCACCGGCGGATCGACCGTTTCAGCGTCTTCGGCGGCCGGCGCGGAGACCTGCCGGGGCAAGCAACGTTCGAGCAACGTCAAATAGCACTGCCGCTGCACCCGGGGTTGACAACGGAAGATATCGAAAGTGTGGTTGGGGCTGTAAAGTCGGGATGGTGATTGTTCGGTTTGCGCAAAGAGAAAGGTCATGATCACCGGAGAGGACGTCGTAATTGCCGATCAAGTGTCTATTCGGCTACCCGAAAAGATAATACTAGGTAGCCACGTCGCAATTGACAGCTACTTCTACTGTACAACGCGGCTTGAGATTGGTGATTATGTACACATTGGGCCGCACGTTTCGGTAATCGGTGGTGAAGATGGACTACTGAAAATGGGGCACTTCACCAACTTGGCTGCGGGATGCCGCATCATTTGCCGGACCGATGCGTTTCTCGGCGAAGGGCTCATTGGTACGGGGCCAGTCATGCCACGACAGTATCGCGACAAATCGATTTGCGAGCCGGTTATCATTGAGGATTTAGCCAACGTTGGTACGAATGTCGTGGTATTCCCGGGTGTAACCATCGCACAAGGCAGTGTGATTGGGGCAGGTGCTGTGCTGAAAAACAGTACACGACCGTGGACTGTTTATGTGGGTAGCCCTGCGCGACCAATCAAAACCCGTTCCCATGCAAATATGCTAGAATTTGCCGGAAAACTCGGGTATCCAATCAAGCTTTTGCTGGACTAACATGCCCACTGTAATAGTTCTCGGCGGCACCGGATTCCTCGGCAGGCATGTGATGCGCCTGGCCGTGGAGGCGGGGTATGACGCTCTCTCGCTGTCGCGGCGCGAGGACTTCATCGAAGGGACCGAATAACCGCACGTTCGCCAAGTAGGGGGTAGGAGTAACAAGGTAATGCCGAGTTCCTTTGATCCTTATCGCAAGTGGCTGGGAATTCCACCCCAGGATCAGCCGCCGCACCATTACCGGCTGTTGGGGATTGAACCGTTCGAACCGGACCCGGACGTAATCGCCATTGCCGTCGACGGCCGAATGGCCCAGATCAAGAATTTTCAAAGCGGGAAATACTCGAAGGAGTCGCAAAAAATCCTCAACGAGATCGCCAAGGCGAAGGTCTGCCTGCTGAACTCGAAGAAAAAGGCCAAATACGACGAGGCCCTGCGACAACGGTTGGAGACAGAAAAGAAAACGGCCGTCCCCCCTCCGCCCAAAGCCGGGCCCAGGCGTTCGTCTGGGACCGCCGTCACCGCAGGACCGGAGATTCCCCATATAGATTCCACGTCGGTCGCCTCGCGTCTGTCGGGCCATGCCAGTAAGGGAAGGCCGTGGCTGCTCCCCGTGGCTATCGGTGCGGTTGTCGTGTTGATCGCCGCCGGTTTGGCCTTCCTTTTCAGCCGGGATAGCAGCACGAACGACGAGAATGTTGCGGAACAAACCAGTGTGACGGAACCGCCGCAGGCCCGGTCCGATGACCGCCAAAACAATGCCGCTCTTCCGGCGGAACCGAAACCCGAAGGGCCCAAACCGGTGGAGCCAAACGTGCCGGCCCCGAAGCCAACACCGCCGCAGCCGCGAGCCGCTTCACCGGAACAACCTGACTCAAAGGACGAGCCGGTCGAACCCGGCAACGTGGAAACCACACCACCCAAGGATAACAAGCCGGCGCCTTTGCTGGGCGATTTGCTCGGTGCAACGGATGAAACCAAGCCTGTTGCCCCCGGACCGTCCGGGCCCGGTCCCAAGGCCCCATCGCCCGAGCCGCCGCAGCCGAAATCCCCGCCGGGCAAGAGGAAACTGCCCGTCCCCGACCGCACTGACCAGAAGAAAGTGGAGCAGAAGATCCGAGACATCTTCGAGAAGGAATTCGACGGCGCCAAGACGCCGGATGGAAAGCTGGCGTTGGCCGCGAAGCTGTACAAGCAGGCCCTGGCAACCGACGATGTCCCGACCGACCGGTTTGTTCTGATGCGAATGGCCTGTGAGACGTCTGCCGGGGCGGGCGAGCTGACCAATACGTTTGACATCGTCGACCGGATGCAGCGGCTTTATAGTGTTGACCCGCTGGCCGTGAAGGCCCATCTGCTCACAAGGGTAGTCGATTCGATGCGGGCGGGACCGCGGGGCACGGAAACGGGTCAAGAGGTCGTCGATGCCGCGCTGCGACTCGCCGAATCGGCCACGGACCGAGACGACTTCGACGTGGCAGGGCATTTCACGAAACTGGCGATTTCAGCCGCCAAAAAGGCAAAGAATACGCAGCTCGAGCGCGAACTGAAGATGCGTGACCGCAAGCTGGATCGGCTGAAGCTGCAATTCACCTCGGCCAAGAAGGCCCTCGACGTGCTGAAGGATACGCCAGACGATCCGGAGTCGAACCTGGCGGCGGGCAGGTGGTATTGTTTCACCAAGTCCGATTGGAAGAAAGGGATTCCCTATCTTGCCAAAGGCCGGGATCCAAAACTGGCCGATCTGGCCCGGCAGGAAATGGACCATCCTGCAGATCCCAACGATCGGACAAAACTGGCCGACGGTTGGTGGGACCGCGCCGAAACGGAAGAAAGCCTGGCAAAACCGGAAATTCAGTCGCGGGCAGTATTCTGGTACAAACAGGCCTTGCCGAAACTGAAAGGCCTCGACAAGGTAAGAATCGAGAAACGGTTGGAAGAGTTGACAGCAGCCGCAAAACCCTCCGAGCCAAAACTGCGCGGTGTCGTCCAACCGGGTAATGTGGCATTGGCCCGTAACGGGACTGCGGTTACCGGCGTCGATAAGCGCGCACCAGTATTGCTCGATGGTGACACAAGAACTATCTCTGATCGCGAAGGATTCGCATACGGTGATTACCCTTGTGAATGGACAATCATACTGAACAAAGTGTACCAACTTCGGGAGATTCGCTTGAAGCTTTGGGATGGCGACAACCGATTCTACCGCTATGCTATTGCAACCTCGCCGGACGGCAAGAATTTCATTCCGCTTGCGGATCGCAGCAAAGGCCAATGGCGGAGTTGGCAACAGGTTCAGTTTCCCGTGCGATCGGTAAAGGCAATCAAGCTGTTCGGTTTATATAATAGTGCTCCTATTCCTCGGTTTCACGTCATTGAGTTCGAGGCCTATTGCATTTCGCCGAAACAGCCCCCGAGATAGCTGCGTGAAAGACAACTCGACATGGCAAAGGTAATAATTCTCGGCGGCACCGGATTCCTCGGCAGGCACGTGATGCGCCTGGCCGTGGAGGCGGGGTATGACGCCGTCTCGCTGTCGCGGCACGAAGGCTGCGATTTGGCCGATCTTAACGGCTTTGTGGAAAGACTCGAAGCCGAGAAGCCGGATGCCGTGATCAATTGCGCCGCACACGTCGGGGGCGTTCACTATGTCACACGTTGTGCGGCCGAGGTGGTCCATGATAACATGGAGATCATCCTGAATCTCTACCGCGGTGTACGTGAGGCGTGCCCGGGTGCAACGATCGTCAACCCAATCTCGAATTGCTCGTATCCCGGCAATGCCGACATCCATTCGGAGCCCGACTGGCGGCAGGGACCGGTACATGACTCGGTGCTTCCCTACGCCATGCCCCGCCGGATGATCTATGTCGTTGCGGAGTGCTACCGAAAGCAACTCGGTATCAAAAGCGTCAACTGGCTTACGGCCAACGGCTACGGCCCCGGCGACTATACGGATCCCGACCGGGTGCATGCGCTCAACGGAATCCTTATCCGCATGATCCGGGCGCAGCGAGCCAGCGACAAGACGTTTGAAATCTGGGGGACCGGCAAACCGGTTCGGGAATGGTGCTATATCGAGGATGTTGCCCGGGTGCTCGTCGACTCGATCCGCATGGACGAGCAGACCTATCCGGTGAACATCGGCCGGAACAAAGGTTATTCGATCGCCGAGATTACCCGGATCGGCGCCGAGGTGCTCGGCTACGACGTCGAGTTCAGGTTCAACACGGACTACGCGGACGGGGCCCCGGTCAAAGTGCTGGACGACCGGCGGTTTCGCGAACGTTTTCCGGCATTTGAGTTTACACCACTCGACACCGGCATCCGGAACACGATCCGTTACTACCAGAAACATCTCTGACTCGCGGGAAAGACACACGATGAAGATACTCATTACCGGCGGCGCCGGCTATATCGGGTCCGTGCTGACGCCCTTGCTCCTTGAGAAGGGTTATCGGGTCCGGGTGCTGGATATTCTCATGTATGGCGGCACCTCGCTGTTGCCGCACTTCCGCAACCGAAACTTCGAGTTTATCAAGGGCGATATCCGTGATCCGGAGACGGTCGAGAAGGCGGTCGAGGGGTGCGACGCCGTGATCCACCTGGCGGCGATTGTGGGGTTCCCCGCCTGCCGCAGGTATCCCGACCTTGCCCAGACCGTCAACGTCGAGGGAACGAAGGTCGTCGGCCGGGCGGCGGGCAAGGACCGCCTGGTCCTGTTGGGATCGACCGGCAGCAATTACGGCGCGTTGGAACAGGAGATCTGTACCGAGGAGACGCCGCTGAACCCGTTGAGCCTCTACGGCAAAACGAAGACCGCGGCCGAACTCTACCTCCGGGAGAACAACCGCACGATCGCGTACCGGTTTGCGACGGCGTTCGGCGTTTCTCCGCGGCTGCGGCTGGACCTTCTGGTGAACGACTTCGTGTACAAGGCCGTAACGGAGAGTTACCTGGTCGTTTACGAGTCGCACTTCATGCGGACCTTCATTCACGTCCACGACATGGCCCGCTCGTTTCTCTTTGCCATCGAGAACGCGGACCGCATGGAGGGGGAAGTCTACAACGTCGGCTCGGAAACGATGAATTACAGCAAAGCGGAAGTCTGCGAAATGATCAAAGCGAAAGTCGACTACTATCTCCACTACGCCGACGTGGGCGAGGACGTCGACAAGCGGAACTACACCGTTTCGTATGAGAAGTTCAACAAGCTGGGCTACCGGACCACGATCCCGCTCGAAGAGGGGATCGACGAGTTGGTCAGGACCATGGCGGTCGTCGACGTTCACAATCCGCATTCCAACGTATGAGGCAATAACCCATAGGACAACGAAACGCGAGATGGTAAGAGTCAGTTACATCCTCACGACCCGCAACCGGGCCGAGTTCCTCGACAAGGCCCTGGAGAACGTCCGGGAGTATATCACGGCGGAGGACGAGCTGATCGTCATCGACGGCGCCTCGACCGACAACACGGCCGAGGTGATCGAGAAACACCGGGACATCGTGACCCTGTTCCAATCGGAGCCCGACTGCGGCGAGGCCCACGGTCTCAACAAGGGAATCCTCGCATCCAGCGGCCGCTACATCAAGCTGATCACCGACGACGACTACTTCTATCCGGAGGCGATGCACCGGGCAATCGCCGTGATGGAGGAGCATCCCGAATTGGATGCCGTGATGTGCGGGGGAGAAATGTACGAAGCGCATTCTGGAAAAAACAACGACCGAGTCGCACGTTATTTCAGTGCTTCCCAATCTTGTTGTTCTAACGGCGCGCTTGAGGATGTCCTATATCGGATCAGCTGTGGTCTCGGGCTTATTCTGGCTCGCAAGAGTCTCAGTCTCGTCGGATTATTTGATGCTACATTTCGAGCTGTTGATACGGAGTACCTCGCACGACTGATGGCCTCCGGCGCCAATTTCCAGTACTTGAATATCAAGCTTTATCATCATACCCGATATCCTCATTCGGGTGCATTGATTAAAGCGGAATGCCAACGTGATATGCTCCGCGTGCTATTGCGCCACAAGAGATGGGGGGGTATAGTACCACATGGTCTCGACCCTCTTGCGACATCAGTCGGGCATATTTTGGGAATAAACGAGCTTCCCGGCGGCCGCTCTCTGGCAAAAACAATCTGGTATGCAGAGAGCTTGCGGCGGAGCCGGTTCCGCCCACTCTTGTCGCTCCTCGCCTTAGTGCTTGAGACGATCTATCGGATCGCGACGTGCTGTCTTCGCATATTGTCCCCTATGACACGTGGCAGAACGACTGTCGCATCGGAGATTCGGCCGCCAGTTGAACCGGAGTGGGATGGAAAACTGATGAAATTCGGCAATCGCCGGAGCAGGTTTTCAGAAATCACCCGAGATGCGGCTGACGAATACACGGCGCAACCGGACATGTGACGACAATACATCCAGGCAAGAGCACAAATAGTCCGAAGGCTATGTCATTACCGCTCGTTAGCATTGTCATTCCTTGTTACAACGCCGAGGAGTACATCGCCGAGGCGATCCAAAGCTCGCTCGACCAGACATACTCCAAGGTGGAGGTGATTGTCATCGATGACGGCTCAACCGATGGCAGCCTAAACGTAATCCGCTCGTTCGGTGAGGCAGTACGGTGGAAAACCGGGCCAAACTGTGGGCCGGCGGCGGCACGTAATCGCGGTGTCGAAATTTCCCGCGGTGACTTCATCCAGTTTCTTGACGCAGATGATCTCCTCTATCCGCGAAAGGTCGTCCACCAGATACCCCTTGTTATTGAAAACGTTGCAGATATTGTCGTATGTGACTGGGAAGTCGGACCGATGGACAAGCCGCAGCAAACGACGCGGTGCTCGGGAGCGTTCGACGGAGCCGATCAAGTTGTGCAAACCCTGTTTAAGGAAGTCCATACACCATCGCCAATCCTCTCGAAAGAACTCTTCAACTCGGTGGGTGGTTTTCGTCGCGAACTACCGTGCAGTGAAGACCATGATCTGTACTTGAGACTTGCATGTGCAGGTGCAACATTCGCTCACATGCCAGAAGTCCTCTACCGCGTTCGCAAAGTGTCGAACAGCGTATCAAGCAATAAACTTCGATTATGTGACCAGTACGCGACGATTTATTGGCCAGCATACACTCAATTGCAGGAAGATGGCAAGCTTACACAAGAACGAGCCGAGGCATTTGCCAAAGCGATGTTTCGCACGGCTAAACGCTACCTGCGTCTCGGGAAAACGGCTGAAGCACGCAAGCATTTTCAGTTTGCCCGTGACATGCACATGGGTGGAGGTATTTCCGGGCGATTCAGCCGTCAATACCAAACCTTGAGCCGCGTGGTCGGCCCTGTCTTGAGTTGCCGTATCGCCACAACGCTGCATGTTCTTTGGAAATGCTTGGTATACAGCGTGCGATGGGCTTGGATCGGTAGCAAGACTCACCGTCGCACGCCACGTTGACGATCGTGGGGGACAGTTCCATGCATTTGACCTACGAAGGGCTCCATGCATTTGACCTACGAAGGGCACATTTTCCGCAAGCAGGGTATAACAGAATCCCATTTGTCATTCAGCAAAAGATCGCCCCTCTACAGCAAATGTTCGGTATATCCAATTGTAATAAGCAGTGTGACCGCATGAAAGCACCACTTACATGAGAATTGCGACTACTCCACTCGTTAGTATCATCATCCCCTGCTACAACGGCGAGGAGTACGTCGCCGAGGCGATCCAAAGTGCGCTCGATCAGACGTATCCGAATTTCGAGGTGATCGTCATCGACGACGGCTCGACCGACGGCAGCCTGGAGGTAATTCGCTCGTTTGGCGGCGCGATCCGCTGGGAGACCGGCCCGAATCGCGGGGCATGTGCCGCAAGGAACCGCGGCATCGAATTGGCCCGCGGCGAACTTATCCAGTTCCTGGATGCGGATGATGTGCTTTCCCTTCGCAAATTGGAGCGACAGGTCGATGCTGCCATTCTACATCGTCCGGCGATCACGTTTTGCTACTATGACATCTTGCAGACATGGGGCGAGCGAAAACGGTTAAGACCAATTTCTACAGGAGAAGATCCCGTCGTTATCGCACTTTCGAACAACTTCGCAACTCTCGCCCCTTTGCATTGGAAAGAACAACTGAACGCTGTGGGTGGTTTCCAGGAACATCTTCCTTATACTGAGGAATGGGATCTCCACTTGCGGCTCGCCTGTAATGGTATTCCCTTTGTTATGTTTCCTGAAAACCTGTTTACGGTCCGCAGACGCATGGGTGGGCTTGGCGGTGGCATTGTGAAGCACCTTGATCAGCGAGAAGGGATTCTATGGGATGCCTACCGGGATCTGGAGCAGAAAGGGCAACTGACATCCGGGCGTCGCGAGGCGTTCGCCGGCCGTATGGCCAAGGATGCGAGGCTCTACTTTCGCCACGGTGCGCGGGAGAAGGCCCTTCACAATTTCCAGGCGGCCCGCGAAATGCACCCCAGCGGCGGCCTCTCAATAGCCTATCGAACCTGGCTGGGCCGCAGGGCGCACCATCTACTCGGCCCCACGACCACCAATCGTCTTGACTACCTGAGACGGCAGATACTGCGCCTTTGCCCATGGCGGGTGTACCGAAAAATCGTGCGAGACGTACACCACGTCCACCAAGTCGGCTATCCGCAATGACGGTGGCACAAAGAGATGTTATAATGCCATCATATCCGGTTACTCTGACCGTATTGCCTGGACGTACCGGGACAGCGTTTCTTACCAGAACGTTTACAAAGACATTCCCTACATGCCAGACGATAATGCACGAGTTACTGCATGGCAAGATCACGAAACCCGCCGTTTTTCACCGCGCCTACGACCACCAGACGAAGGCGGAGATTTTGTCGCAGCCGATCATCAAGAACCTGCTTCAGTTGTGGCAGAGCCAGGCCGAGAAGGGGCCCGTGGTTGATTTCGGCTTCACAATGAGCGCGATTGTGCCGGTATTTCACGATGTGCTCGGGGATCAACTCAGGGTGCTGGTTCTCCATCGGCATTCGATCGCCGTAGCGGCTTCTTGCGCAACGCTTGGCTGGTACACGCAATACTCCGACGAGCGCGAAACACAGCCTCGAATCTCGCCGAATCAGGTCAAACAGCTTGTCCGATGGCGGTAGAATTATGATGGTAAAGGAGGTACTACTGAACAAGTTCAGTTTTCTTCGCGGTGGTGCTAGACGTCTTCGGTCTCGCACCCGTAAACTCTTGCAGAACATTGTTAGAGTTCTTGCCGCTAATTCTCTGTTGAGAAAATGGTTAAACGCGATGTACGCGAGGCTAACCTCTTCTCAAAGAGTATCATTTCATAGACGATTTGCAAGAATATTCCGGCGTGAGCATCAACGGGTTACCCCAGGATTCTGGAGCGTGGAATTTCTTGGGCAGCAAATTCAACTACCCTTGAGGCGAGAGTGGTTCTGGCTCGATTGGGATAGCGCAGTATCCATAGTGGGTCATGACATTGAGGTAAAAGAAAGTTATGCTTCATTGATTAGTTCTCCCAAGCCACCTGAACTCTTTGTCGACATCGGTGCTAATTATGGTACTCATTCCTTATTGTTTCTTGTTCACAAAATCGACGCGATAACTTTCGAACCCAACATCTCATGTCATGAGTACTTCCAGGAAATCTGTGCATTGAACGGCGTGGAACCTCGAATAGAAGGCGTAGCACTGGGACACTGCAACAGTTATGTAGAGCTTTGGTATCCAGACGGCGATACATGGCTCGGCTCAACCGACGCTAGCGTTAAACGAAAACTCGAAGTCGAACACAAACTGACTATTCAAAGAGTCGAGCAGAAAATAGTTGATGACTATTTGGCAGAGTTTGGCAACCGTCGTATTCTCATAAAGATAGATACTGAGGGCAACGAGTATCAGATTCTGCAAGGTGCTCGGAACACCCTTCAGAGGAATCGACCTATGGTTATTTTCGAGAGTTGGCGTGGAGAGGGCCGTCGTAAGGTGTTTGACCTCTTTATATCACACGACTATAGAATAGCGCACCTACCGTGGATTCAGGATAAACCAGTTCATTTATCTGATCTTACTAAGTTTCTTGACAGTCCGGCTACGAATTTCATGGCTGTGCCTGAGGAAACAAGATATGGGTACCGCACGCCAGCGGAGGTCTATCGAGCGAGCGACTAAGGCCGGCCGCTTGGCGACGAGGAAAATTAACAAGAAGTCGCTCGCAACAAATGGGAAAACGTACCCGTATTGAGAACGAGACTCAACTTCTGCGTCCGCGCGAGACCTGTGCGGGGTCTCGCGGTTCGGGGACATGCGTTTGATGCGCTGCTTGTTCACCTCAAGTAAGGTTCGCCGCGTCTACAACCAAACCCGGCTTGCCTGCGCCGTGCTTCGAGACCGCGCGCTGAAACGCGAAACGATTTACCTCTCCTACTCCGGCATGTTGAATGCAGGCGACCTGTTGACTCCGTTTCTCTATCGCGCCATCGCCGGGCGCCAGCCACCCCCGAATGTGGGGTATCGCAACTCATACCGATTGAAGAACGTGATGGCGGTCGGCAGCATACTCCGGTTCGCGGACGAGAATACGATAGTCTGGGGAAGCGGGCTGGATAATCGCGATGGCAAACTGGGTTGCCAGGGCTGGGGGGACGACGGCAGAGAGGGCGACTGGGTCAAGGCCATCCGAGTCCTAGCGGTGCGCGGGCCGCTGACAGCTTCCGTCTTGCGGCAGAGAGGCGTTGATTGTCCGGAGGTGTTCGGTGATCCGGGATTGCTCATGCCGATGTTCTATCGACCATGCATCGACCTGACATCGAAGCTGGGCCTCGTCCGGCATTTTAGTCATGAGTCGAGTATCGCGTTCACCTCTTTGATCGCCGACGAGGGCACGAAACAAATCGCCGTAAGGCAGCGGCCGAAAACGTTTGTTAACGAGTTGCTTGCCTGTCGATTCATCGCGTCAAGTTCGCTTCACGGCATCATCCTTGCGGACGCGTATCGAATTCCTTGGGTCTGGGTTTGGCCCGCCGGTAACCGAAATCGTGAATGGTTCAAATATCACGACTATTTTTTGTCGCAGGGCAGAGATGTCGAGTCGCCATGCGTAGTCTCGCCAGAACAAAATGTTGAGCAGATTGTGGATCAATGCTCACTGTCTCCTGAGTTCGTGGACCGTGAGCAGTTGCTTAAGGCCTGTCCGTTTTAACCGCCGCGCGAGGCCGACGTCACTCGGACGCTAAGCGGATATCGATGGAAGAACTGCGGCATCTGACCGAAACATGCGAATCACTTTTCTAGCTCCTCGGCTTCCCCCCACCATATGCGGTGTCGCCGATCATACCCGATTCTTGGCCGAAGCGATGGTAGACAAGGAAATCGAAGTCGGGTTCATTCATCTGAAGCCGTTGCAACCCGGAGGGGCGTTACCGCCGGGATCCGTCGACCAGTGGAATGGGTCGGTTGCCAACTTGCGGGCTTGCGTCGAGCGTCAACAACCCAATTGGCTTTGGACACAACTTTCCGGCTACGGCTACTCGCGTTGGGGCGCGCCCTATCGACTCTGGCAGGGATTGAAGGCGTTGCGCCGCTCACACCCCAATGTGTTTCAGGCCGTCTACGTGCATGAGACCCACTGCGCACCACATCACTTGGGTTGGAAGGGACTAGTGCTCTCGCCTTGGCAAAAATTCACTGTGGGCACCATCTGCCGTCAAGCTGAACTTGTCTTCACATCAACTCCGTCTTGGCAGAGAATCGTAACCGATGTCTACGGATTGCACTCCGATGATGTTATCCTATTGCCAATCGGAACCAACATACCCGTTGCAGACTTGTCACCATCGGAGCGGGTTGTCGAACGATCTCAGCATGGGCATGACGCCGACAAGATAATTGCCGTGGCGTTCGGCTCTTGGGCTACGCAGTTAAGGGTACTGAATCTGTTTGGCAAGTGTCTTGAGTCGGCCGTTCGGGCAGGGAAGCTCCACCGAGTAATTTGCATTGGGGGAAATGGTGCAACCCCGCCTGCGGCGCTTGCTTCTCGACAATCGTCGGGACCTCTGGCCGGTCGCCTGGAGATTCTTGGATACCGTAAGGATACGGAAGTTGCCAGGATCTTGTCCTACTGCAACTTGGGACTTGTTCAAACGCCCAGGCACATCATCTGCAAGAGTGGTGCATTTCACGCGATGGTTGCCAACGGCTTGCCCGTGTTAGTCGATGGTGAGGGCGACCCGGGATACGGGCTTGAGACGCTGCAAGGCTGCATTTCACCGGAACAGTTCGAGGCAGAGAGCATTTCACCGGCGACATTGGCAAAATGGGGCAGCGAATTGCAGGAGCTTGCCAGCGCGAAATTTGCGTGGCCACAGATTGCCGCTAAAGCAATACGGTATTTTGACCGTCGGCAGAGCAAGGACCAACGTCGCCACTCATTGTCTGGAGCGAGCAACGCGCCGCTATGAAGGCAGAAGGGGTTCTCCGCCGTCTCGTCCCGAGGGCCGTTCGCAATCAGCTTCGTGATCCTCGTCGAACGGCCGTTCAACTCTACAATTACCTCACCTATCACTTTGGCTACAGGCCTCACTTTGAGGTCAGGTCGGACTGGGCCTTTAAGTGTCATCCCGTTTGCCTTCGCGTGTTTCGCCCCTTCAGGAATGATCCTGCACAGAAACAGGAACTCGATGGCTTCATCGCGAGATGCTGCCGGTCTATGCGATTCTTCGACATCGGTGCACACTATGGTTTCTTTACGTTGGCGGCGCTCCATTTCGGCGGTGCGGAAGCGCGTGCCGTGGTTGCGGAACCCTCCGGCAAAGCGTTAGGAGTGTTGAGGGCAAACTTGAAGATTAATCGCATTGCCAGGCGAGTGACAATAGTCCACGCCGCCGTGGGGGAAAAGGACGGCAAGTTGCCGATGCTCACTACCGGGCCGCAGTCGGCAGACTACTTCGTTGCGCCTTGCACCGAACGGTCGGACGTTACCTACGTACCCGTGAAGTGCTTAGACACCATTGTTGAGGAGAGCGGCCTTGATCCGACGCACATCAAGATTGACGTCGAGGGATTCGAAGAGGAGGTGATTCGCGGCGGGCAGTCGGTCCTGTCCCGCCTGAGACCTATTCTATTTCTTGAACTCCATGGTCGCATAATTCGCGCTCGCGGCAGGAATCCTGAAACGGTACTCGATTCCTTGGAAGCGATTGGATATCAGCACTTCGAAGCTGACGGCCGGCCGATTGAACGAAATGGCATGCGCTCTCGCGAATACAATTGCCGATTGATCTGCACAACGTGACCCATGCGCGTGTTGCTCCATTCGAAAGTGTTTTATCCGAGCGTAGGTGGCTTTGAGCGGGTATCAGAAACACTGGCCGAGATACTGCATACGCGGGGAATCGATGTGCAAATTCTGACAGACACGCCTTTGTCCGGCGCCCCGGAAGTAGGGCCTTATCCGGTAATTCGCGGCAGTTCGTCTACAGAGAAACGCAAATTGGTTCACGAAGCGGACATTGTACACGTCAGAGGATTTTGCCTGGAATTGTTGTTTCCCTCCCTCCTGTACCGCAAACCGATTGTATGGACCCACTCGGGACATCAGGCGAGTTGTCTCACCGGCAACGGTTTTCACGAAGGCCGATTGTGCAACCATCGCTGGCACCGGTGTCTGCCACTGACGTACCGGCAATACGGGGCTCGCCGCACTATCACTCGTGCGGCACGTTTGTTGCTGGGCCGCCTTGCACTACACCTGGCCAATCGGAACGTGTGTGCATCAAAGTGGGTCGCACAGCACATTTGGGCTGTGCGGTCAAGTGTGATTTGGAATCCAGTGAGAGTCGGTTCCTTCAATCCGTTGGCAACGCCAAAATATCCGGGGCGGTTCACCTACGTTGGCCGACTTGTGACAGAGAAGGGTGTGGACGTGTTGCTACGCGCATTATCCGTTTGTCATGAACGGGGCAAATCATATGGCCTGGATGTGTACGGCGACGGTCCGGAACGTGATAATCTGGAGCAGTTAGCATTGCGTTTTCGACTGTCCGGCAAGGTGATGTTTCACGGCACGGTTCGGAATGAGAAGTTGGCACAAGCAGTGAACCAGGCTTGGGTGGTCGTCGTCCCCACCGCTTGTGAAGAGGCAATGGGGATTGTCGCGGTTGAAGCGATGGCGGCAGGAAAGCCGTTGATCGTCTCCCGGAAGGGTGGTCTGACCGAGATTTCTGAGGGATGCTCACTGACATTTGAGAACGGCGATCATAGAGAACTGGCTGATCGAATGATTTTTCTGGCCGAGAACGAGGATTTGCGGGTGTCGCTCGCGCAGCACGGCCCTGAACGGGCTCGACTCTTTGCCCCTGAACGAATCATCAATAACTACTTGGCGATTTACCGCGAAATACTCAAGAGATGATCCGATAAAGCAACTCTCTCACACAATATGTACTATGATGTAGCAACTTCGGATATTACACGGTTAGGATTGCCGGCGAATCAGTCTGTTCGGGCAGAGTGGGGAGGCAAACTGATTCTGTTGGCCCTCCTGCTGACGGTATTGGAAGGCGCCTTCCGCAAGTGGGTTGTCCCCGGATTGCCTCCCGCGCGGTACCTCGCCTACATATCCAAGGACGTTGTTATCTTGTGCGCGGGATTGGCGGGCATGCACCTGACATTACCCCGGTACAGGAGGGCTGCCAGCTACTTGCTCGCTATTTCCGTTGCCTTGATCCTGCCGTCCACGCTCTTTAATGCGGCAGTTAATCCGGCCGGCATAAGCCCCGTGGGTATGGCGCTGTCGTTGCGTTCGTACATCGTGTTTCCAATGTGTGTCTTTTTCGCTGCCGGCACGATTCGCTCGATGCGCGATATTGATCGGATACTGGTCGTCATTGGCATTCTTATGATCTTCGTAACTTGGCTCGGCTACGTCCAGTACTACCTGCCAATCGGCCATGTCCTCAACCGTTACGAAACGGAAGGAAAGGACATAGCTGCGATCGGCGGCCATGCTCGCGTTACCGGTACTTTTTCGTACATTACGGGGATGGCTCTCTTCGGCGTAGTTGGGGTATGGGTGGGACTCTGCATGTTGTTCACGGCATCCAGTCTTTTTCGCCGCGGGTTTGCCGTTGCCGTGATACTGGCGGGCGTCGGTTGCGTCACACTCACCATGTCCCGTGGTCCTGTGCTCTTCTCGGTCGTGATCGTCGGTTTCTCACTGCTTCTGCTCCGCCGGGTGAAAGAAACCGTTTGTGTGGCTGCAATGCTAGCAGTGCTGATAGGTGTTTTTGTTGTCTTTCCCCCGGAGCAACTCAAGGACAAAGGTATCCATAAAGGGCTGATGGCCCGCTTTGAGGCGGGGGAAACGGGTGGCCAGGGCGTGCGGTATAGGATCGCATATTTACTCAGCGGTATCACAACGGGGCTACAACACCCGCTTGGCGTGGGCCTCGGTGCGGGGCAACAAGGTGGCAACTATGTAATCTCAGGGGCCAGAAACTGGGGACAAGGTGCGCCCGAGGGGAGCCTGGGGAGAATCTGCTATGAAGTCGGTTGGCTCGGTTTTCTGGGGGCAATGATTTGGAAGTTTGCCATTTTGCGCATCATGTGGGTGGGGTTTCGTTCGTCGAAGGATCCCCGCATTCGAGCCCTGCTCGCCGCATCGTTGCCCGCATTTGCAGTCATGGGCCTCCTGAATAGCTGGTTTATGCACACGGGCGCCGCTTTCGCGTGGATTATTGGGACTGTGTCGCTCGGTGCAATCGCCCTGGAACAACAGTTTCTATACCGTGACGTGCTCCAGCCGGGCATTCTTCCGTATGGCACCACAGAGAATTAGGCGGCCGGAACGACGGTGCCTTCCATGTGTTTACGGCCCGCTCCATCGATGAAATCCGTCCTCGTCAGTCACCCCCAGACAAAATTCGACGCCCAAATGGTGGCAACCGGCCTGTCTGCGGTGGGACGACTGGGCGCCTTTTTTACTGGAGTTGCGGCCGTGCCGGGTTCCAAGTGTGCGCAGGGTCTATCCTGCACAAGTCGTTTAATGCCGCAACTGGCGAATCGATTGGTGCGGGGAGTGAAGCACTCGCAATTGCACTCCCTGGCAGCCGTGGAAATCAGCGCCCGTACCCTTGGGCAAGTTAGCCGGCAAATCAGCACATGGTTGCCGTCGGCTCCCGATTGCACGTTTACCGCTCATGATGCCATGGTTGCGTTACTTCCGTGGCCGAAGTCGATTGACGGAATTTACGCATACGAAGACGCGGCGTTGAGAACGTTTGGCCGGGCGGCGCGAAAATCGCTCCCGCGCGTGTATGACTTGCCGACACCTCACTACACAACCGTCGAGCGAGTGCGGCGCGCGGAGTCTCTTCGCTGGCCGGGTGCCGTCGGGAGCAGACCGCCGGTGGAGCCGCGCTGGAAAAAACGCCGAAAGGACCGTGAACTCGCACTGGCAACGCATGTAAGCGTTGCATCACCGTTCACCCGAGAGTCGCTTGAAGCGATCAACGGCAAGTTGCCGATCCGTGTCACACCCTATGGCTTTCCAACAGACGTCTTTCCCTGCAAAGACTCCGCCGCGGACGGGCCGTTTACAGTGCTCGCCGTCGGCAATCATAATCTGCGTAAGGGGACCCCCTACTTGCTCGAAGCCTGGAAACACGCAGGTCTGAAGGATGCTCGATTGCGACTGATCGGCCCGATGAAGTTGACTGCCCAATTTCTTGAACTATATCGCGGCCTTTTTGAACACGTGCCACACTTGCCGAAGACGCAACTGGTCGCGGAGTATCAGGCGGCCGATGTGGTTGCTTTTCCTACCATTTGCGATGGTTTCGGGCTCGTAATCCAGGAGGCCATGTGTTGTGGCACCCCCGTCATTACAACTCGATGTGGAGGGGGACCCGCATGTATTGATCACGGACACAACGGCTGGATTATCCCTGAGCGAAATGTTGACGCCCTGGTGTCGCAACTTCGCGCCGCAGCCGACGATCGGCAAGCCACGTTCAAGACGGGGCAGGCTGCACGTGCCCGGGCGGAGCAATATACGTGGCAAGAAGCAGGCGCTGCGTTCGCCACATTTCTTGCCGAGATATGAATTGCGTGTGCGGCGTTGCACAAGAATTCCAAGTGAAGTTAACCTACTACCATCGCCGGTCGCCCAAGGTCATGCTGGACTTATGGCATTAGCAGACCAGCAGCGAAAGGTGCGCATCAGAAGGATAAAGGAAGTTCTTTCCCAAGTAGCGAGGGAATATCCGGCAAATCTCATTGAAGGTCAAATTAGAGATATTCCCCGGATTGCATTCAATATTGTTCTTGCAGTGGGGAACAGAGACCCTTCAGGACTGCGGGTCTGTGACATCGGTGGCGGCATAGGATTGTTTTCGATTGGATGTGCAGCACTAGGTTTCAAAAAGGTCGTTCTGGTTGATGACTTTCGAGACTCTATTAACCTGGAGCTTGGAGATTCGATTCTTCAACTACATCAGCACTACAACGTCAGAGTTGTCTCGATCGATGTGGTACGGGATGGACTTCGCGGAGTAGAAGGAGACTTAGATGTGATCACATCCTTCGATAGCATGGAACATTGGCACCATTCACCTAAGAGGCTCTTTCATCAAGCGATGGATTTGCTTGCTCCCCAAGGGCTATTCGTTCTCGGCGTGCCAAATTGTGTCAACATGCGAAAACGGATTACGGTTCCGCTGGGAATTGGAAAATGGAGCAGTCTGGAAGATTGGTACGAAACGGATGTGTTCAGGGGCCATGTCAGAGAACCTGATGCAAGTGACTTGAAGTACATCGCTGAAGATCTAGCCTTAAAGAACGTTAGACTTGTCGGGCGCAATTGGGCCGGTTACCGATCATCCAGGAGGATGATACGTTACGCCACGGTTGTCATGGATTATCCTTTGAGATTGGTCCCGTCTCTGTGCTCCGACCTCTACATGACAGGCGAAAAGGCTGGAACTGGTTCTGGTTGCGCATGAAGGTTACCTACTACCACCGCCAACCGCAAAAGAACAACACCAGTATCGAACGGGTGTTCGAGACGGTGCGGAAAGCTCTTCCTGCGGGCCTCCGATACGAAGTTGCGGTGGCGCGTTACGAGAGCCGCGGATTCTGGCCCCGCATTTGGAATACGATCGAGGCAATCTTCCGTCAGGGAGACGTGAATCATATCACGGGTGACGTACACTATCTCGCCTATTTCTTGCGGAAGAAAAGAACGCTGCTAACCATTCACGATTGTGTAACGCTTGAGCGTCTGAAGGGATTGCGCCAAAAGGTTTTCCTCTTCCTCTGGTATTGGCTGCCGGCGAGGCGGTCAGCACTCGTTTCCGTGATCTCGGAATCTACAAAGCAAGAGTTGCTTCGTTACCTCCGGTGTCCACCGGAGAAAATCCGAGTAGTTCATGATCCTGTCTCCGATGATTTCCAGCTACACCCGGTTGAGTTCAATGTCCGAAAACCGGTCGTCCTGCAGGTAGGCACCGGACAAAACAAAAATCTCCTCCGTGTCGCCAAGGCACTGCAGGGCATTCCATGCCATCTACGGATTATCGGCAGTCTCTCCGATGAATACACCCGCAAACTCCGGGAATGCGGCCTTGAGTACTCGTCCGCGGCGGGCATCTCGGACGCGCAGGTTGTCGAGGAGTATCAGAACTGCGATATGCTCGTTTTTGTCTCAACATATGAAGGGTTCGGCCTCCCTGTTGTGGAAGCCAATGCAATAGGACGGCCGGTTGTAACCAGCAATATACTATCAATGCCGGAAGTTGCCGGCAACGCCGCATGTTTGGTCGACCCGCTCGATGTGGACGACATTCGGAAGGGAATTCTCCGCATCATCGAAGACGCCGATTATCGTGAGCAATTGATTCAACACGGGTTTGACAATGTCAAACGTTTCCGACCAGAAGCGATCGCTGCTCAGTATGTAGAGCTATATCGTGAATTGATGACGGGCGCCAAATTACAAGTATGAGTTGGCCTTCACAACAGCACAAGCTTATTCATGCTACTTGTTCACTTCGTACGGTGTAACGGATGCGGATCCTTCACGTAACCTGGAGCCTTGACCCGCATACCGGCGGTCCCGGCAACGTAATCCGCAACATCGTCCGTGAACAGATTCAGTTAGGGCATGAGATTGCAGTTGTAGCAACGGCTACCCAGAAAACCGAGCCGCGGGTATCCCACGAAGAATTCGTTCAACGGATTTCGAACGAATCGGATTTCCGGGGTGCTGAACTGTATCTCGGACGCGCGTATGGACGCCGCAAACCTTGGTCTACTTTTGGGTTTTCGCCGGAGTGCAAGAGGTGGATTTGTCGAAGGCTGTCGGACCGGAAACGCGCTGCTGATTTGATTCACATTCACGGCATTTTTGGCCATATCTTGAGCGTTGCGGCTGCACGGGCCCGGCGTTACTCGATTCCATACGTTCTCAGGCCTTGTGGAGGGCTGGACCCGGATTGTCTGGCAATGGGTTCCCATCGACTCAAGAGGGTTTTTGCACGCCTCATTTTGCAGAAGGACTTGCGATGCGCCGCTTATGTCCACGCGGCTTCACAAATGGAGGCCGACTACCTGTGCGATTGGATGCCGAAAGAACGTATTCGGGCCATTCCCCACGGCGTTCAGATACCGGCATCCGACGCAAGCGACGCTTCGCGCAACTTTCTGGCTGCGTTTCCTCAACTTCGGGGAAAACGAGTAATTCTCTTCATGTCGCGCATTACCCCTAAGAAACGCCCGGAAATCATTGTCCGAGCCATGGCACGTCTGCGGTCTGAATATCCGAATCTAACACTGGTGTTGGCGGGCAACGACGAAGGGCCCTTGGCAACGGTTCGAGCAGTTGCGGAAGAACACGGCATTGAGAATTCGATCGTTTACGCCGGATTCCTGCAAGGGGACCTGAAACGGGGGGCATTCGCAGTCGCCGATTTGTTCGCCTTGCCGTCGATGGACGAGAACTTCGGGATCGCGCCCCTTGAAGCCATGGCACACGGGGTGCCGGTTCTGGTGACGCCGGGGGTGGCCAGCCATGTATATGTAGATGAAAGCAGCGGGGGACTCACGGTTGAGGGGACTGCCGAGGGCTTTGCCGAAGGTATCAGGAAGCTGCTCCACGCCGATCGAGAAGCCATGGGACGCAGCGGGCGGGAGTTCTTGAAGGAGAACTTATCGTGGACCAACGTTGCCCGACAAATTGAGGACTTGTATCAAGAGATTCTTGCGAATACACAGACGAAGTAGCTTCACGGCGAGGCTTTTGCAAGACGCGACGTAAGATGACCGATATCCATGCACAAACCGTTGTCGCCTATACCGGTTCCGGCGGAGAGTATCCAAAGGCTACGCCGTTTCATCCACATGTTGACTATCCGGAATATGCGTTGCAGAACGTATCGAAGGATGCCAACGATGTCTACGATGCCGTGCGGGAGTGTTTTCGCCTTGCGAAACTGGATGTCGAGCACGATGGGACGGCGCACTGGAACCCGTTGAAGGGACTGATCCGACCCGGCGAAACGGTATTGTTGAAGCCGAATCTGGTCAAGGAATGCCACCCGCGTGATCCCGACGGTTGGCAATACGTCCTGACACACGGCAGCATCATTCGTGCCGTTGCGGATTATGTTTTCAAGGCTGTCGAAAATGAAGGCAGGGTGATCATTGCCGACGCACCGCAGACCGATTCCTCGTTTGAACGGATCCGAGCCATTCTTGGTTTGGATGCGATTCGGGATTTTTACCGCCAGCAAGGGCTGGATTGCCGGATCATCGATCTTCGAAAAGAGGAGTGGACCAACAAGGGCGAAGTGATCATAAACCGCAGGCGGCTCGACGGCGATCCCAACGGCTATGTGCCGTTTGATCTTGGTGATAGCAGTGAATTCGCTGACCATGTTGGGGAGGGGCGCTACTATGGAGCCGATTACGACGACGGCGAGGTCAATCGGCACCATTCGCAGGAACGGCACGAGTATCTGATCGCCGGTTCTGCGATTCAGCCGGACGTTGTCTTCAGCTTGCCGAAACTCAAGACGCACAAGAAAGCCGGGATCACCGTGAGTTTGAAGAACCTGGTGGGAGTCAACGGCGACAAGAATTGGCTTCCCCACCACACGGAAGCAGGGCCGGGCGATCCCGGTGACGAGCGGCCCTCGCCCAGGGCAAAACACAAAGTTGAGCGAGTTCTTGTGCGACGTTTTCGGCATCTCTCACTTGCCGTGCCGTGGATCGGGTCACGATTGTTCCGGCTCGCACGACGCGTGGGACGCCGTGTTTTCGGCGACACGGAAGAGGTGATTCGCAGCGGCAACTGGTGGGGCAACGATACGGTCTGGCGGATGTGCCTCGATCTGAACAAGATCATTCTTTACGGAAATCCGGACGGGACCATGCGCGAGAGCATTTCCACAAACCGGAAACGCCATTTTGTGCTCGTCGACGGGATTATCGGCGGCGAAGGCTCGGGACCGATGAACCCCGACCCGGTGCCTGCTGGCGTAGTGTTGTTCGGAACCCATCCCGCCAGTGTGGACGCGGCCTGTGCCTGGCTCATGGGATTTGATCCTGAAAAGATCCCCATCGTCCGCCAGGCGTTTCGCTGCCGGCGTTATCCATTGGCCGATTGGGATTGGCGGGACGTTCGCATGGCAAGTAACCATCCCGAGTGGTGTGGTCTTCTGCCCGAGATTTCCGACGAGACAACTTTCCATTTCACGCCGCATTTCGGCTGGAAAGGGCATATTGAGCGGAACCCGCAAGGCGTTTTGCAGGACAGCTGACCATGTATTGGGAGTCCCTTTATCAAAGATTGCCGATCTTCCTGCAGAATGCGGCCTGCGGATTAGTTGGGCGGCGGATTCAACGGACGCGGTACGGTCCCGGCTTCCAGCGGTATTTGAAGGAAGCCGAGGAAAGGGCCGGTTGGTCGCAAGATCGGATGCTCGAATACCGCGACGAGCGGCTGCGAGCATTTGTCGATCACTGTGCCAAGACCGTGCCCTACTACCGGCGTCTGTTCAAGAAAGAAGGAATTGATCCCAAACGAATACGTACCTGCGACGATTTGAAACAGGTACCCGTTCTGACCAAGGCAGAGGTGCAGCGGAACTACCCGGAAATGCTCTCCGAGGCCGTTCCGCCGCGGCGTCGCGTTCGAGCACATACGAGCGGTACGACGGGGGCGGGCTTGCGATTCGCTTCCACGCTCGACGCAATCCAGCAACAGTGGGCCATTTGGTGGCGATACCGCCGCTGGCACGGGATCGAGATGGACAATTGGTGCGGCTATTTGGGAGGGGCGTTGATTGTGCCGGCCGCTCAAACGTCTCCCCCCTTCTGGCGCCATAATCGACCGGGCCGACAGATCCTCTTCAGCGGGTATCACGTCAGTCCCGAGAATCTGCCGCATTATGTTGAGCAACTGCGTCGGAGTCAGCCGCCCTGGATTCACGGTTATCCCTCCTTAGTTACTTTGTTGGCATCGCATCTGATCGAAACACAAACAGATATCGGTTATCAGGTTGGTTGGATTACTGGGGGCGCGGAGAACCTCCTGCCGCAGCAAGCGGACACGATCGAACGTGCCTTTCGAGTCCGTCCCAGACAGCACTACGGTATGGCAGAGGCCGTAGCCAACATTTCGCAGTGCGACCACGGGATGCTGCACGTCGATGAGGATTTCAGTGCCGTTGAATTCCTTTCCTGTTCCAATGGTTTGGGATACCGCATTGTCGGCACGAACTTCAGTAACCTTGCCGTGCCGTTGCTCCGATACGATACCGGGGATATCGCCGTGCTTGCCGACAGCCGTTGTCCCTGCGGGCGCCCGGGGCGCATCGTCCAGGATATCGACGGACGGCAGGAAGACTATGTCGTACTGAAAAGCGGCACCCTGGTAGGTCGTCTGGACCACATCTTCAAGGACTTGATAAACATCCGGGAAGCCCAGATCCAGCAGTCACGGATTGGCGAAATCACCATGCACGTTGTGCGGGGCAACGCCTATTCTGACACCGACGAGCGGCAACTCCTCCGGGAAACGCGGCAACGGTTGGGTGAAGACATGGAAATCCGCATACAATATGTCGAGAGCCTGCGGCGTACTGCGGCCAGCAAACTAAGGCTGGTCGTGTCCAATCTTGAGCGAGGTCAGTTGGTTCTTCCACAGGATGGTCAATCTGTTGACGAAACTGAGCCTGACACCGGAATCAAAGTGCCCAGGGCGTCTAGCGGCTGAAACACAAGGAACCAGCGTGAAACAACTCATCCAGAACCTTCGTTGAGAGCATGCTGTTTTGCATCCATGAATGAATCCCGCCGATCCCTGGCATTTCGTTTGAACTGGCCCGTCGTATGGTTTTCTCTGTCTTTGCTTTTTCCTTCAACGGCCATAGTCCAAAAATTCTTCGGGATTTCCGGGGTCATCGCTTATTTGGTAGCGGCATCCTTCCTGCTTTGGGTGGGATATAAATGCATTTTTCCAGCATTCATTTCGAAGGTTACGGATAAATGGGCCGTCTTGCTTTTGTTGTTGTGCTTCCTTGTGCTTCTTGTGTCGTTTTTCGTAATATACCCTATAGCCAATTCTGGTGTCGTCGGTTCCGGCAGCGACGCTGACGAAGCTCTGAATACTGCGACATGGGAATTACTAAGAGGTCGTTATCCGTACTATCCGACTACATACCTAGGGAATCCAATCAGTCCGCTACCCGGCTCGTTAGTGCTCGCCGTTCCCTTTGTGCTGTTCGGGAATGAAGCGTATCAGAATTTGTTTTGGATGGCAGCTTTTCTGGTCGCGGCCGCGGTATACCTGGACAGCTTTCGCCAGTCGTTGCTCCTCTTCATCACTGCCATGGCATTATCTCCAGCAATTCTGCATAGGTATGTGATTGGTTCAGATCATTTAGCCAACAGTCTATTCGTACTGGTTTTCGCGTTATGGACGATCACTTCTTGTTCTCAGGCGAAGCTTGCAGTCTGGAAGAAGATTGCTCCCGCTGTCTTGTTGGGCATCAGTCTGTCTTCACGCACCAACTTCGTTCTGCTTCTGCCTCTAATACTCGCTGCACTGGCTCAAAGGTCGAATTGGAAGACAGCAGTAGGATATGTTGCAGTTGTCAGCACAAGCTTTGCCCTTGTTACCCTTCCTTTTTATCTCTATGATCCTAGCGGTTTCTCTCCGCTACACACCTATAATAAACTCGGTCAATTCGACCGATTTGTCCCTTTTGTTGGAATCATGGTGCCTTTGATCGATGGCGTTATTAGCGTATTGCTTGCATTGAAAGACAATCGCGAACCTGGATTGTTCTTCAGGAATTGCGCCGTTGTCTTGGCTTTTCCTGTTGTGTGTGCGGTGTTTCTTTCGAGTGTGCGAAGTGGCAGACCCGATTGCACGTTTGCATCTTTTGGCATATTTTTCCTGTTTTTCGGCGCAATGGCGTGGTGGCCGCAAGTTCTCGAAACTTCAAGATTGCAGTATGAACATCGCGCTGCCTGACAGAACAAGATGGTTGAGCTGGCAGAAATAGGGTCGAAACCTTGAAGCAACTCCTTCAAAATCTTCGAACCGGTAAACTCTCCGTCGAGGAAGTGCCGGCTCCGCTCCTTCGCGAACAGGGGATCCTCGTGCGCAATCGTGTTTCCCTCATCTCGGCCGGGACGGAACGCATGATGCTGGAACTGTCCCGCAAGAGCCTGATCGGGAAGGCCCGCGAACGGCCCGATCTGCTTCAAAAGGTACTCGACAAACTCCGCAGCGAGGGGTTTCTGGCAACCTTCAAGGCCGTCCGAAACCGGCTCGACAGCAACGTGCCGATGGGCTACAGCGCCTGTGGCGAGGTGCTGGAAATCGGTGCCCGGGCTCGCAAGTTCGAGGTGGGGCAAAGCGTTGCCTGCGCCGGTGCAGGGTATGCCAACCATGCCGAAGTCAACTACATCCCGCGGCTACTGGCGGTCGCGGTGCCGTTGGGTGTTAGTGCAGAATCGGCAGCCTATTCGACCGTGGGCGCCATCGCACTGCAGGGCGTTCGCAATGCCGACGTTCAAGTCGGAGAGACGGCGGTCGTGCTCGGCATGGGTCTGATTGGACAGTTGACCGTGCAACTGCTGAAAACTGCCGGCTGCCGCGTCGTGGGGCTTGACCCCGGCAAGGATCGGGTTGAACTGGCCGCCGCGAACGGGGCCGATCTGGCCCTGGTTACAGAAGGCGAACCAACAGAACAAGAGGTTTTGCGTTTCACGCGAGGGCGGGGCGCCGATACAATCCTGATCACCGCGGCAACGAAGGTAAACGAGCCCGTGGAGCAAGCCGCCCGGCTGGCCCGCGATCGGGCCCGGGTTGTGATGGTCGGCGTGACGGGTATGAACATTCCCCGCTCCCCCTATTTCAAGAAAGAACTAACCTTCATCGTCTCTCGCTCGTACGGCCCCGGGCGCTACGATCCGCAGTACGAAGAACACGGCCACGACTACCCCGAAGGATACGTGCGTTGGACCGAGAACCGCAACATCGAGGCATTTTTGGATCTAGTCGTGGCAGGCAGTGTCCGCCCCGAGGTGTGCACCACGCACCGCTTTCCGATCACCGAAGCAGAAGCGGCATTCGACCTGATTCTCGCCGATAAGGAGCCGTATCTCGGTGTCCTTCTGACGTATCCGGAGGAATCCGGCAGCGGTGCTGTGGCGAAGGAGCCTTGCAAAATCTCGCTGAGCACGTCCGCTGAATCGAAGCCCGTCGACAACATCGGCGTATCCTTTGTCGGGGCAGGCAACTTCGCGCAGGCCGTGCTGTTGCCGGCCGTTGCGAAGTGCAACCACGTCGCAATGCGAGGCGTCTGTACTTCCTCTGGAATCTCGGCCCGCTCGGCCGGCGAGAAGTTCGGCTTCGCATTCTGCACTTCCGGAATTGAGGAGATCCTGGAGGATACGGAAACCGATGTGGTGTTTGTTGTTACGCACGATTCACAGCACGCCGACCTGGCCGGCCGGGCCCTGGCCGCCGGAAAGACGGTCTTTGTCGAAAAGCCGCTCGCCGTCACGCTCGATCAAGTGAAACAGCTCCATTCGGTGCTGCAAAAAACGTCGCGGTTGATGGTCGGTTTCAACCGGCGATTCGCTCCTTTGTCCGTTCGTCTGAAGGAGTCGTTCAGCGGGCGGGTCCCCTTGTGCGTTCAGTATCGTTGCAATGCCGGTGCGGTCGATCCGGATCATTGGGTCGCCTCCGCGGAACACGGGGGCAGAATCATCGGTGAGGCCTGTCATTTCTTCGATTTCTTTGCCTTCCTGACCGAAAGCGCGCCGCGGAGAGTCTATGCCGTTCGGCCCGGCGATCAGACCGGCACGAACGATGCCCAGGTCACGGTCGAATATGTCGATGGGTCAATCTGCCAGCTCCTCTATACGACACAAGGTTCTCCTTCCTTCAGCAAGGAGCGAGTCGAAGTATTTGCCGGGGGCAAGGTGGCAGTGCTCGAAGATTTTCGGCAGCTTCACGTGGCAATTGGAGGCCGTAAACCCAAGCGACATCGCCTCCTTCAAGCGGAGAAGGGACATGCCGAAGAGGTCCGGGCCTTCTTGGATGCCGTCCGGACAGGACGTGACATGCCCGTCGCAATCGATTCGATCGTCAATACCACGCTGACCAGTCTGGGGGCCGTTGCAAGCATGCAACGGCGCGAGCCCGTCGAACTGTCGGAATTCTGGGCAAAGCTGCGCAGCCGGCCTGAACCGCCCGAATGACCGGTTATCCGCTTCCTGCGGGGCAATGCTGCGGCCAAAAGTGGCTGCAAAGAGCGGCACAAGGGAGGTTTTGTACCCTATTATTGTTGTATTGAGCAAGAACAAAGTTGAAGCTGAAGCGGCCCACACCGGAACGTGCGGGGAAATCGCACAACAACCAAGACGGCGGGCACCTGAGGGCCTCCTATGAGTGTCATTCTCGGAATCAACACCTTCCACGCAGGGGCGTCTGCCGCATTGGTGGTCGACGGACAACCGGTTGCGGCGATTGCCGAGGAACGCCTCAACCGCGTCAAGTACTCGGCCGTCTTTCCTAAACTTGCGATTCAAGAGTGCCTTGCATTCGCGGGGCTGGGGTTTGGCGATATCGACTACGTTGCCGTCGGCCGGGAACCTTCCGCCAACCGGGCAAGGAAAATTGCCTATGTTTTGAAGAATCCGACCAAGCTCCTCAACTTGATGAAGATCCGGTCGGCGAGGGGTCCGTTTCTCGACGTCAAGACGCTCTTGTCCGAGCAATGCGAGGTCGACCCGGCCAAGCTCCGTTTTCAGCAGGTCTTCGTCGAGCATCATCTAGCACACGTGGCCAGCGCGTATTACGTCTCGGAGTGGGACAAGGCGGCCGGCTTCTCCATCGACGGCTCCGGCGATTTCGTCACCTGCATGCTCTGTGACTGTGAAGGAAACGAAATTGCAATCAAGAAACGGGTCTACGTCCCTGATTCGCTTGGCTCAATGTACATGATGATCTGCGAGTTCATCGGGTACGACAAGTACGGAGACGAAGGCAAGCTCATGGGATTGGCCCCCTATGGCAGCGATGCCTACGCCGAAACGTTCCAGGATATGCTCTTGCTGCGGAAAGACGGTTTCAAGCTGAACCTGGCCTATTTCATGCCGCTCGGCTTCACCCAGGGAATCACCATTGCCGACAACGGACAAGTAGTTCTGGCGCGCCACTACTCCGACCAGATGGTAAAACTGTTTGGCGAACCGCGAAAACGCCACACCGAATTCACCCAGCGCGACAAAGACCTGGCATACGGGGTGCAGCAGGCATTCGAGCGGGGGTATATGCACCTGCTCAATCTCCTCCATGAAATGGTGCCGGTCGATCGCGTGGTCATGGCCGGCGGCTGCGTGCTCAACAGCGTGGCCAACGGAAGGCTTCTCGAAGCAACCTCCTTCCGACAGACCTGTATTCAGCCGGCGGCCGGCGACGAGGGCCTTGCACTGGGGGCGGCCTTGTACCACAGCAACGCGACGCTGAAGGAGGGCCACCGGTACATGATGCGAGACGCCTATCTCGGGCCGGAGTACGGCAATTCCGCCATCAAAACCGCGCTGGAAAAGGCGAACGTGGCATACGTCGAGCACGACCGCGATTCGCTGCTCGATGAAGTTGTGGGAGCGATTGCCGACGGCCTTGTAGTCGGTTGGTTCCAGGGGCGCATGGAATGGGGCCCGCGGGCGCTCGGCAACCGTTCGATCCTGGCGCATCCCGGTTTGCCGAACATGAAAGACGTGCTAAACGCCCGCATCAAGCACCGCGAGTCGTTCCGGCCGTTTGCACCCTCCGTGCTCGCGGAACGTCAAAGCGAGATCTTCGAACACGATCACCCCTCGCCCTTTATGTTGCACGTCTTCAAGATCAAACCTGCCTGGCGAGAGCGGCTTTGCGCGGTGAACCATGTTGACAACACCGGCCGGTTACAATCCGTCGCTCGCGACGAGAATCCCTTGTACCACGAACTGATCACCCGTTTTGGCCGACGGGCGGGCATCCCAGTCGTATTGAACACCAGCTTTAATGAAAACGAACCCATTGTCTGTTCCCCCGAGGAAGCTATTGATTGCTTTGCGAGGACCAAAATGGACGTGTTGGCCATTGGTCCATTTGTCTGTAAGAAAGAGCAATAGGACTTGAAAGAAGAACTGTGGGAATAGCGATGCAAAACCCGAAATGGACCATCCGGGAAGAACGTGGCCTGCGGGGATATTGCGTCGAGTGGGCGGCACGCGACGGGCTCATCCTCTCACGCCGCGACCGGATTTACCGGACGGCGAATCTCGGAACGCCCCGGGAGCGCCTGGGGCGGTTTCCGGGCAAAGGATGGAAAAGGTGCGCCGCACGAGGACGCTGGCTGCAACGCCTCTTGCGATATCTGTTCTACAACGTCGTGAAGCTTCGCGACGACAGTCTGTTTCTTACGTTTGACAAGGGCGTCGGACGCTGGTCGAACGGACGCGTTGAGCCGATCAGCGGCCTTGTGCGCCCCACGCGCGTGCTTCGATCGGCCTGCGCCGTCGACGATTCGGGAGATGTCTATTTCGGTGAATACGTGACGAACGCTGCGAGACATGAGATACACGTCTATCGGTACGTTCCGGGCCGCGAGGACCTTGAGATCGTTCACACGTTCCCCCCCAAGTATTGCCGGCACGTCCATGGCGTCTATTACGACCAGTACGGCGATTGCCTCTGGTGCGTGACCGGCGACCAAGGAAACGAATGCCGCATATTGCGGACTTTCGACGGTTTCAATTCGGTCGAAGTCGTCGGCGAAGGCGATGAATCGTGGCGATGTGTCAGCCTGGTCTTCACGCCGCAGAACATCTACTACGGATCGGATGCGGAATTCTCGCAGAATTTCCTGTACAAAGTCGATCGTGAAACGGGCGAGCGTACAAAGCTCGATGAGATCGACGGTCCCGTCTACTACTCCCGGGCGGTCGACGGCGATCTGTTTTTCGGCGTAACGGCGGAACTCTGCCCGAGCCAGCGGGGCAAGGAGGCGTCCTTGTGGTGGTTGCGCGACGGCGAGTCCGCTTGTCGCGTAGCGGCTTCCGATAAAGACATGTTGCCAGTGAAGTATTTTCTCGCAGGAACGTGGTATTTTCCACAAGGCCCCGGAATTCCCGACGGCCTGTTGCTGCACGGAGTGGGCCTCCGCGGGGCGGACAACCGTACCTTCACATTGCAGAAGCGCTGACCGTAGCGGGCAACTATGAAAATTCTCTTCTTCACTCACTACTTTCCGCCCGAGGTCAACGCCCCGGCAACGAGGACGTTCGAACACTGTGTCCGCTGGGCCGAGGCGGGGCACGATGTAACCGTGGTAACTTGCGTACCAAATTGCCCTACAGGCACCCCGTTTGCCGGGTACCGAAACAAACCATGGCCCCAGGTAGAGCATGTCGACGGGGTGCGCGTGGTGCGAGTCTGGACCTATCTGGCAGCGAATGCCGGGACGTTCAGACGCATCGCCAATTACTTGTCATACATGTTCAGCGCGATCCTGGCCGCGATCCGATTGCCGCGTCCCGACGTCGTCGTTGCCACCTCGCCTCAATTCTTCTGCGGATGGGCCGGCGTGCTGGTCTCGCGGTTGAAGCGGGCGCCGTTTGTCCTTGAAATCCGCGATATCTGGCCCGAGTCGATCGAGGCAGTCGGGGCAATGCGCAATCGTTGGGTGCTGAAGTTCCTTGAACGGCTGGAACGATGGATGTATCTGTCCGCCGACCAGATCGTCACCGTAGGCAAGGGGTACCGGGGCAAGGTCCTTGAAAAGGTGAGCCCACCCAAACCCATATCCGTAATCACCAACGGCGTCGATCTCGACTTCTTCAAACCGCGCGAGCCGGATGAGGAGTTCCTGCGTGAGTGGGGGTTGCGGGGTAAGTTCGTCTGTTCCTACATCGGTACGATCGGCATGGCTCACGGCCTGGAAGTCGTCATTGAGGCGGCCAGGATTCTCAAGGATGAAGGCCGACGCGACATCTGTTTTGCCATGGTGGGCGATGGCGCCTCGCGAAGGCAACTGGAAGAGGAAGCCTTGGTCGCGGGCGTGCAAGACATGGTCGTCTTCACCGGGCGCCAGCCGAAGGAGAGAATGCCGGCCGTTCTGGCAAGTTCCAATGCCTGCCTGATTCACCTCAGGGACTGCAAGCTTTTCGGGACCGTTCTGCCGTCAAAGATCTTCGAGACAATGGCCATGGAGCGGCCGATCATTATGGGCGTGCGGGGCGAGGCACGGAACCTTGTCATGGAAACGGCAACGGGCCTCGATATGGAACCCGATTCCGCGAAATCCCTCGTCGGAGCCGTGAAACGGCTTGCCGACCATCCCGATTATGCGGTACGAGCCGGCGCCGCACGCGAGTTCATCGCCACCAACTACAATCGTGACTTGCTGGCGAGGGCTTACCTCCGTCTGCTGCATGATGTAATCGGTGATGAAACGGAAGAACTCGCGGAAGACGGCGAGCCGTCGCCGGTTATTCTCGGTCCCATCGGACCTTCCGCTCGCGACAGCCGGCACCGGCATCGCCGCTCGTAGGTTGCCCGAGGGTCCGCATCCGAATTCCCTCTCATAACGTGTCTAACGAACCACAGTCTCGTCCGTCGCCGAGTGGGACCGAAAAACTCGCTCGATGGTGGTGCGTCCTCCGCTATCATCGCAAGTCGCAGTTGGCAATGCGACTGGTCGCCTTGGCGCGGCGCCGATGGTTGCGGTGGACTGGAGGGCGTCGCTACTCGCGGCCCGCGGCAACCACCCCGAGTCGGCGCGAGAACCCCGGTCTCGAATCATTACTGGCCTGGAAGCTGAAGTCGCGTCAGACAAGGGATGCCTCTTCGAGGGCCCGAGAGATTCTCGATAACCGCTTCACCTTTCTTGGGGAAACGCACACACTGCCGACGCCGGTCGATTGGCGGCTTGAACGTTGGCCCGAAACGCCGCACTTATGGCGGTTCCATCTGCACTATCACGAATTCCTCCTGGACCTTGCCGCCGAAGGATCGCGGAAGGGCGATCCGGAATGGTTCGATCGGGCATGGCAGTTCGTCAGCGACTGGATCGAGAACAATCCGCTTGGCGATCCGCGAGTGCTTGACGATGCGTGGCACCCTTACTGCATTTCACGCCGCTTGCCTGTATGGGTTCTGCTCTGGGTGGCCTCAGCTCCTGAGGAGGCTTTTGCACCGCAAATTCTGCAGAGCATAGCTGCCCAGGCGCGGTTCCTGCGGCATCATCTCGAATGGGATTTGGGAGGGAATCATTTGCTGGAGAACGCCAAGGCGTTGGCGATGGTCGGGGCATTCCTGGAAGGTCCGGAAGCCGACCGCCTGCTGCGACGCGGTGCCAAGATATTGCGCGTGCAATTGGCCCGGCAAATCCTCCCCCACGGCGAACATTTTGAACGCTCGCCCCTGTATCATGCCATTGCGCTCGAAGCGGTCCTCGATGTCCGCGACGCAACGCAAGGCGTCTTGCCGCAGTTGGCCGAATTCTGTGACGCAATGGCGGTAAGAATGGCCGATTTCCTCCAAGAAATCCTCCATCCCGACGGAGCAATTCCGCTATTGGGTGACTCATGTCTTAATGAATCGGCACCCGCCAACCAGTTGGCGGCGCGAGCTGCAATTCAGGCCAAATCGCCTCCTTCCGCTTCGACGAAGGTTCTTGGCAATACGTGGATTTTTCATGACGGCGGTGATTTTCTTCTTTTCGATGCCGGGCCGGTCGGGCCTGATCACCTCCCTGCGCACGCCCATGCCGATCTGCTAAACCTGGAAGTCTCGGTCCAAGGCCAGCGTGTCTTTGTCGATAGCGGGGTTTTCAACTACCAGGACGATGCGATGCGTCAATACTGCCGCTCCAGCGCAGCCCACAATGTCTTGGCAGTTGACGATACCGACCAGTGCGACATGTGGTCGCGGTTTCGGATGGGTTATCGCGGGTGGCCGTTCGGCTTCAGCGCGGGCGAGACACACGGCTTCCATTGGGCCAGGGCAAGGCACAACGCATATCGCCGTTGCCGGGTGCCTGTCGTCGGTCGCTGGATCGCCTGTCGGCCGGGCGGTCCTTGGTTCTGCGTCGATTGGGCCGAAGCCGCCGGCAGCCACAAACTGACCGGCATGTTGCACCTGCATCCAAAGATGGAGGCTCAACAAACGGCCTCGGACGAAGTGTGTATTCACGGCGGTGGGATCGAACTTTTCCTTCGCTTTTTATCACCCGGACAAGTCGAACTGACGACGGGTTGGTATTGCCCGCAGTTCGGCGAACGGTTGCGGTGCCACGTGGTGCAGTGGACGGCGGTCACCGCCTTGCCGGCCGTCTGTGGATGGTACCTGGCGTGGGGGAAACGGAGTGGAGAAGCTTCTTTGGCTGCGTGGAAAGGTAAAGACACTCTCTTGAACTGGGTCGACGGAGACTCCGAAGTCCGACTATGCCCCATCGGAAAGGTACCGTGCTGATCGGAACGTTACCGTCTCGAGATCTGAAGAAGGAGTGACCATCGGTATGCGTTTGATCGGAGTTCTTGCTCTTCTTCCGTGGATTGCGTTGAGTTGTGTCTGTCTTTCTTCGCGGTCCGCAGTACCCGTCATATTCGGATACTACTCTCCTCATTGGTTTCTTTTCAATGCAGCTAATCTCGTCTTTATTACGGGAGCAGTGGTGAGTACATGGCGTTCTGGGTATCGGTCGGCCGGCATATTCGCGATAGTCCTGGCGTTCCTGACGTTCCTGGTTCCGTGCAATAGCGGAATGCTGAGAGTACCTCTTGTTATAGGTTGGGTGCATTTATCAAGGCTATGTCTAAGCATGCTCGTTATCCTGTGTTCATTTGCGGCTTACCGTTGCAATCGCGGGGACAAGAAAGCCCTTTGTCTTCTTGGAGTGGGAACGTTGTTCTGTACGGTCGCTCTAGTCGACCTCATTCTTCAGGCAGCCGTAAGCCCCGAGAGATTCTTTGCTGCCCAAGAGAAGGAGTTCTCGTTCCGGTCACCGGTCGATCTCCAGTCCATCGATGACGATGCCATTGTGATTGTCGGAGACTCGTGTGTTTGGGGAGCCGGTGTAGAAGAAGAGGAAGCCTTTGCTCGCGTTCTGCAGACGGTCTTAGAATCCAGGGGCGTTAGCACGACCGTCCATAACCTGGGGCTCGTTGGAACCGGACTCTCTTCCTACATGGAGGTCCTTGAACGAGTTCGCAAAAAACGGGTTGTCGTTGTATGTCTCTACATTAACGACATGCCGCAGAGGCAGACTTTTTCTCGAAAAATCCATGAGGCATTGATTGGCATAGGACGATCCAGCGTTCTTGTCCGCGTTATTGCCGATATATTGGAACAGACTATGTTCGGCTTCGACGTGGAAAACTACCATAATTCTCTTGTGCGCAATTTTGACAAGTCTGACGCTTCGTATGCCGCAAGATGGAGACTGTTCACGAGCTTACTCGATCATACGATAAAGGAAGCAAACGACGAATCGCAATTCCCACCGATACTTGTCATCCTTCCGCTAGTTACCGATTACTCCCAGTACCCGCTCGTAGAAGCACATCACGACATCGTTCAATTCGGAGAGGGGCTTGACTGCACCGTAATCGATATGCTGCCGGTGTTCTCTCGCCGTTTTCCCCGCGGCGACCAGTATCGTGCAAAGCCAAACGATGGGCATTTCAATGCGGAGGTCCACAGAGCGGTTGCCGAGGTCTTGGCCGATGCGTTGGCTGGCGACCTTACTAGAGAAACTGATAGTGACCAAAAGAATGGCGAACCAACGTCTCGTTGATGACTTCCCTCAGATAATCTCCCTTTGACCGGTTGTACCAGTGACGGCAGTACTAGGGATTTCAGCATTTTATCATGACTCGGCTGCAGCATTGGTCATCGACGGGGAAATTGTAGCCGCCGCGCAGGAAGAGCGGTTCACCCGTAAGAAACATGATCACGGGTTCCCCACGAATGCCATTGAATATTGCCTACGAGAGGCCGACCTGAAGCCCGAGCAAGTCGACTATGTCGGCTTCTACGACAAGCCGTTCCTCAAGTTCGAACGATTACTGGAGACCTATTTGGCCTTCGCACCGGTTGGGTTCCGTTCGTTCCTCATGGCGATGCCCCTTTGGCTTCGCCAAAAGTTGCACCTGCCCCGGGAGATGCGCAAAGGGCTAAAAGGCCAATATAATAGGAGATTTGTCTTCTCCGAGCACCACGAGTCACACGCCGCGAGTGCGTTCTTTCCTTCTCCATTCGACGAAGCCGCGATTCTCACACTCGATGGCGTAGGAGAGTGGGCGACAGCCAGTTACGGCTACGGTCGCGGCAATCGGATCACACTGACCCATGAGCTTCGATTCCCACACTCGCTGGGGTTGCTGTACTCAGCCTTCACCTATTTCTGCGGGTTCAAGGTCAACTCGGGCGAATACAAGCTGATGGGACTGGCACCCTACGGCGAACCGAAGTATCGAGACGTGATCATCGAAAAACTGATGGACCTGAAGGCCGACGGGTCGTTCCGGCTGGATATGTCCTACTTCAACTATTGTCAGGGGTTGAGGATGACTTCCGCGAAGTTTGCTCGGCTCTTCGGCGGTTCGGCCCGGAAGCCCGAATCGCCCCTGACCGAACGTGAGATGGACCTGGCTGCATCCATCCAGCAGGTTACCGAAGAGGTTGTTCTGCGAGCGGCACGACACGTTCATGAGCAAACGGGGATGCCGAATCTCTGCCTGGCCGGTGGTGTCGCGTTGAACTGTGTGGGCAACGGGCGGATTCTCCGGGAAGGGCCGTTCGAGAGGATTTGGATCCAACCTGCGGCCGGTGATGCAGGCGGCGCTTTGGGAGTGGCGCTGTTTATCTGGCACCAGCTTCTCGGTAACGAGCGCGAAGTGCTCGAATCGGACGGGCAGCACGGATCCCTTCTGGGGCCACGCTTTTCCAACGACGAGGTCCGCGAGTTTCTCGATGTACAAAAGGCCAAGTACCGCTACTTCGCAGATGAAGAGGAACTGTGCGACTACGTGGCTGATCTGATCGCGTCCGAAAAGGTGATCGGCTGGATGCACGGGCGGACCGAGTTCGGTCCCAGGGCACTCGGTTCTCGGAGCATCTTGGGCGATGCGCGCAGCCGCCGGATGCAGTCTGTCATGAATCGCAAAATCAAGTTCCGCGAGTCGTTTCGTCCGTTTGCACCCGTGGTCCTGCACGACCGAGTTGCTGACTACTTCGAGATGGACAGCCACACGGAAAGCCCCTACATGCTTCTCGTGGCGCCGGTGGCAGAGGATAAGCGCATCACCCATGACGAAACGGCTGCCACGGGACTGGACAAGTTGAAAGTAGTCCGGTCGCTGGTGCCCGCGATTACCCATGTCGACTTCTCGGCCCGAGTCCAAACCGTGGACAGACAGCGACACGGGCGGTTCTACAGACTGTTGAAGGTCTTCGAGTCGAAGACCGGTTGTCCCGTTATGATCAACACCAGCTTCAACGTTCGCGGCGAGCCGATCGTCTGCTCGCCCGAACACGCTTACCGCTGTTTCATGGCTACCAACATGGATGTCCTGGTGATGGAGGATTTTGTTCTGCTGAAAGGTGAACAACTGAGTGCCAAAGAGCACGAAATCGACGAATATCTGGCACAGTTTCAATTGGATTAACGAGGTGTACCCGCAACAATATTAGGATAGTTTATGGGTTTGGTACGAATTGATCACGACCCGTCGTGGAAACAGCTCGGTCTCTTCGGTGTCATCTGGCTGGTGTTCTTCGGTGCTCTGGGCGGGATCGTACTGAAGAGCGGCGGATCGCTGTCGGCGGCACGGTCCGTGTGGGGCTTGGCGGTGGTGGTCCCGTTGGTTGGCTGGATGATACCATCATTCATGCGAATCGTCTATGTTGCCATGGCCTATGCGGCCTTTCCGATCGGATTTGGGGTTTCCCACCTCATCCTTATCATAGTATACTACCTTGTGCTGACACCGACGGGATTGCTCATGCGGCTGTTTCGCTATGATCCGGTGGCACGCCGTTTCGATGTAGACGCCGAAACGTATTGGTGCCCACGCGAGCAAGATGAGAATCCAGAAAGGTATTTCCGACAGTTCTAATCTAGAGGAGCTTGTGTGATGGAGAACCGATTGTCTGAGATGGAACAGTCGCAGGAAGCGCGGCAGTTCACAGAGCAGGCCGAGCAATCGCAACCCGGCATCGCTACCGAGTTTCTCGAGTTCCTTCTGCACAACAAGAAGTGGTGGTTGACGCCGATTATCCTTGTGCTGCTGGTTGTGGGGCTACTGGTGGTGCTAGGCAGCACGGGCGCAGCGCCGTTCATCTATACCCTGTTTTGACTCAGCGGGAGGGGATTGGGGTCTGAGCATATCTGATGGTGCATAATTGGACCCTGAAACACCGGGGAATGACGTGAACACCGTTCTGGGCCCAGTGCGCCGACTGCTGCCAAGTCGTCTGAAACAGTTTGTCCGGCGTTGCGTGTTGGATGTTAGGCGACCGGCAGATGAGAATTTACCCAAATCGGTATTGTCGTAGTTACGTAGAGATTGTAAAGGGGGGATTCATGATTTCGTGATTTTGGTCCATTGAAAAGGAGGCTTCACCATGGAAG
>Ga0180431_10000350_pt1 | contig 66407 bp, 45 predicted proteins | sample SS_ome_11_FD_132459 | JGI IMG/M metagenome (GOLD analysis project Ga0180431, IMG submission 132459) | Hypersaline lake sediment archaeal communities from the Salton Sea, California, USA - SS_1_MS_1 metaG | ecosystem: Environmental > Aquatic > Non-marine Saline and Alkaline > Hypersaline >...
GATCCCGCCCCGGGAGATATGCGAGATAAGCAGCAGCTTCGTCAAGGGCCTCGTGGGGTTCGAGGGGTGGGAGGCCGTCGTCGAACCATACGTGCCCGAACCCGTTTACGAGAGACTGCTCACCAGCGAGATCCGCTGGACCGAGAGGAAAGGCGGCCCCGAAGGGGGCTCCGAGTGAGTCCGGCTCGCCGGCGCCTCAGGCGAAAAGAAGGGGCAGCATCTCTCGGTTGAACGCCGTCAGCCGTTCCATGGCCTGCTCGACCCGCGGAACTCCCAGCAGATCCCTCGCGACCTGCTGCGCGTCCTCATACCTGACGGTCCTGATAATTTTTTTGATCTCAGGCACCACGAACGGCGGCGCGACGCTCAGTTCGTCCACGCCCAGCCCGAGCAGCAGAGCGGCAAAGGTTATGTCGCTGCCCATCTCGCCGCACAGCGCTACCTTCACGCCGCGCTGGTGCGCGGCGTCCACTGTCAGCTTAATCAGGCGCAGGACGGCCGGGTGAAGCGGCTGGTACATGTGGGCGACCAGTTCGTTCGCCCTGTCAATGGCCAGCGTGTACTGGATCAGGTCGTTCGTGCCGATGCTGAAGAAGTCCACGTGCTCCGCCAGGGCATCCGCGTGCAGGGCCGCAGCGGGCACCTCTATCATGATGCCCACCTCCATCTGCCGGTCATAGTCCTCGCCGGCCTCGTCGAACTCCTCGCGGAGGCGCGCGAGCAGGTCCCTCAACATCAGGGTCTCCTCCAGCGAGGAGACCAGGGGGAACATGACCTTGACCTTGCCGTGCCCGCTGGCGCGGAAGATGGCGCGGAGCTGCTCCCACAGGATCTCGGGGTGGTCCAGGCAGTACCGGATCGAGCGGCGTCCGAGGAAGGGGTTCTTCTCCTGCAGCGCTTCGGCGGGACTGCCGAACTTGTCCGCGCCCAGGTCCACCGTGCGGATGGTGATGGGGAGGCCGTCCAGTTGGCGGATGGCCTCCATGTACGCCTCTAGGTGGTCGGCCTCGGTCGGCGGGTCCTCGCTGGTCAGGTAAAGGAACTCCGTGCGGTACAGGCCGATTCCTTCGGCGCCGTGAGCGACGGCCCCCGCTATCTCGCGCGGGAACTCGATGTTGCCCATGACGGCCACTCGCCGCCCGTCGGGGGTCTCGGCGGGCAGGTCGCGCATCTCCTCCAGCAAGGTCTTCTCGGCCGCCATGACCTGGCTGCGCCGCAGCTTGTAGGAGCGCCGGGTCTTCTTGTCAGGGTCCAGGACCAGCAGGCCGCGGTGCCCGTCCACAATCACCACGTCGCCCCCGCTCAACTCCCTGCTGACGCTGCCCAGCCCGACGACCGCCGGAATCCCGAGCGCCCTGGCGATGATGGCCGTGTGACTCGTCGGCCCGCCGGCGTCCATGGCAATGCCCTTGACCCTGGAGGGGTCCACGGAAGCCGCCTGGCTGGGGCGCAGGTCGTGCGCGACCAGTATGACCTCGCTCTCGAGGCTGTCCAGCTCCTCCCGGCGGGCGCCCAGCAGGTTGCGCAGGAGTCTCCTTTCCAGGTCGTCCAGGTCGGGCACGCGGGTGGCCAGGAAGCCGTCCTCCTGGAAGACCCCGCGCCACCGACGCATGGTGCGCGAGACGGCGAACTCCGCCGTGTACCTCTTGCCCCGAACGCGATCGAAGAACTCCTGGCGGAAGTGTTCGTCCTCGAGCATGCCGGCATGGGCGCTGAAGATCTCGGCTATCTTGAATCCCGCCCTCTGGGAGACGTGCTCGGCGAGTTCGTGGAGTTCCTCCAGGGACTTGGCCATGGCGGCCTCGAGGCGGGCCACTTCGGCGCCAACCTGCTTCTTGGGGATGAAGTGCTCCGGTATGCGCACGCCTTCCGCTTCGAGCAGGAATACCTCCCCGATGGCTATGCCCGGACTGACCGGTATGCCCCGCCTGGTCTCCATGCTCATCCGCGTTCTCTGCCCTTCTTGACCATCTGCTCTTCGACGTAGTAGCAGTGCCCCACCAGGTTGCTGATGACGGCTCGGGCCTGCCTGGCATCCTCGCCGGCGATCTCGAACTCGGGCTGCGAGCCGGGCGTCAGGCCCAGGCCCAGCAACGCTTGCAGGTCCTTCGCGTCGGCAGACCGGCCGTCCGCAGTGGCCGTGATCGAGCTATCGAAGCAGGAGGCGATGTGCGTCAGCCGCTCGACGTGCCGCTGGGAGCAGGTGCCGGGGCGCAGGTCGTCCTCCACGAAGAAGTTGTTCTCGGCCAGGAACTTCAGCACCTGGACGCACTGCTTGGCATCCCCGCCGTGCGCGGTTATGCCCATGGCGTCCCCGCAGCGGCCGCCCAGGCTCATCAGGTTCATCACGCTCTTGCCGGGCACCTTGCGACCCCGGAGTTCCACTTCAACGTCGGCCTTGAAGACCCTGGCCAGTTCGGCGAATCGCTGCACGGGACGCACGTGGAAGCCCAGCCTGTTCCCGATGGTCACTCGCGCGCTGTGGTGGCTTGTGCGGGGCATCTGTTGCTTCACCGTAACACTATCGGGGCCACGGGGACAGCCTGCCGGCCGCCGGCAAGGCGGCTCACCCGGCCATCTCTTCGATCAACGCCAGCACGTCTTCGGCGCCCGCGGCCTGAGATACGAAGCTGCGGAAGTCGGCATTCTGGACGAGCCGCGTGATGCCCTCCATGACAGTCACGTACTCGTCCGTGCGGTCCTTCGGCGCGATGATAAGAAAGACCTCGTGAACGGGCGCCCCGTCCAGCGCGTTGAACTCCACGCCCGCCGGACTGAAGGCGAACCCCACCAGGATGTCCTCCAACTCGGCGAGGCGGGCATGGGGCACGGCAACGCCTCTGCCGATCGCGGTGCTGCCCAGCCGTTCCCTGTCCAGTATCGCCTCGAGCGCGGTCTCCAGCAGGTCGGCCGGCATCTCGCCTGTGTCGACAAATGCCTCCAGCAGCGAGCGAACGGCGTCGTCGCGCTGCGAGACTTCCAGGTTCGTGCAGATCGCGCTCGCACGCAGGTAATCCGTCAGCACCATGGAGCACCTTTCGTACAACAAGATCGTCTCGAAGCACGTGCGCCGCCCGAGCGCTCGGGCGAGCGTCCCGCCGGCTTTACTGCGCGGCCTTCGGTTTGTGGCTCGTCACCTTGTCATGGTGTCGGATAATCTGTCGCTGCATTCTGGCGAATGCCTCTTCGATGCACCGGTACATGTCGTGTCCCTTGGACTGTGCCACCAGGTCCGCACGGTGACACTTGGCGATGATCTCCACGAACTGAGCGCCGGAGTCCAGGGCGAGCGTTACCGTTATGTACTGGATATTCCCGTCGAACCGGGGCAGCTTCGCCACGTGCTGACTGATGTGATCCCGCATCACTTGGGTGACGTCAACATGCCTTCCCGTGATCTCGACATCCACGCTATTGAGCCCCTTTCTGGTCCAGAGGAACTTCACGCTCCTCAGAGCGACCTCCGCCTCCCGTGCCGGGCGCGGACTCGCCCCCCGGCAGGCGCGCGCGGGGCCGCACGTCACCCGCGGTCAACACGCCCGCCGTTATGAAGTACCGGAACGCCTCGTCAACCGTCATGTCCAGGCTCACCACCTCCTCTGGCGGCATCAGGATCACAAATCCCGTCACCGGGGTCGGCGAGGTCGGCACGAAGACCGTCACCAGGTCCTGGCCCAACCGCCCTTCCACGTCGGGCAGGCCCTCTCCGGTCAGGAACCCCAGCGAGTACACGCCCCGCCTGGGGTACTGGATCGCCACGACGGCGCTGAAGGCCCGCCGATCCCGCTGGCCGAAGACGAAGTCGGCCACCTGGCGCGCATACGGATAGACGGCCTTTATGACGGGGAACCGGGTGAAGAAGCGGTCAACGGCCCTCATCAGCCGGGCGCCGATGTAGCCGCGCAGCAGCTTGCCGACCAGGTAGACGACCGCCGCCACGACCGACAGGCCGAGCAGGACTCCGATGAAGCGCGGGAAGTTCCCTGCCACGTACGCGCTTCTGGCCGCGGGATTCGCCGAGACCTCGTCGCTGGCCCCCGGGAAGAACAGGTCGAACGCGGCCTGGTTCTGCACCAGCACCTGCCGAAAGACCGTGTTGGCTCCCCTTCCGATCGTCTGGTCCACCTGGCGGTAAAGCCAGGTGAGAAGGAACAGGGTCACAACGATGGGGAACAGCGCAGCTATGCCGGTGAAGAAGTTCCGCTTGAAGTCGGCAACGAAACCGGACTCAGCCATCGACCGTCCTCACGGTTCGCACTCCCTGCCACCAGCGGCTCGCAGACCACCAACTGGCATTAGGACACAATTGTATCTGCGGCCACCGACACCGTCAAGGTCAAGGCAGCTCCGATGCCGGCTCGGCACGTCCTTACTCCTTCCCATACAATACTTTACGTCGTCAGCGCCTCGCCCCTGTCACCTGCTCGGCGCAACGCCCCGAACGCCGTGACGACGGCCCGCAGCCAATGCGGCAAAGGGAGGCGACACAAGGGTGGGAAGATTGGTGCCAGAGGCGGGATTTGAACCCGCACGGGCATTGGAGCCCATGGGTTTTTGAAACCCACGCGTATGCCTGTTCCGCCACTCTGGCCCCAAAGTGGGCGCCCCGCGCCGGCGGCGCCGCCCCTGCCTCGGGCCGGGCGACGTCTCTCAAACCGGCAGCGGCCGACGGCCAATGTAGCCCACATGGCAGAGCAAGTCAAGGCATCGAACGGGGAGTCGCCGACGGCCCGAACGCGCCGCGCGCCGGCTTGCCCGTCGCGTGCGGGCCTACTCGCTTTCGGCCCCTCGCTGGCTGCCGCGTTGGGGGAGCCAGTCGTCCAGCTCTTCCAGCCCCTCCCGCTGCCGCCGGGTGGCTTCATCGTCGTCCGCCCGCTCCCTCAAGACCGTCGGCGTGACCAGCGCGATCAGCTCCTGGGTGATGAGGACCTTGTCCCTCTTCTTGAACAGAAGGTTCAGGACCGGGACGTGGCCGAGCAGCGGGACGCGGTGGACGACGTCCGACTCCTCCTGCCTGAGTATGCCGCCGCAGACCATCGTCTGGCCGGTTTCCACGGCCAGCTCGGTGATGTAGAAGCGGCGGTCGAGTATCTCGGCGCCGAACAGCACCTCGCCGGTCCGCCGCTGCGAGGAGGTGATCTCCACCGAGGTGACCACCAGGTCCTTCTTGTTGATGTGCGGCTTGATGACCAGTTTCGTGCCCACTTCCTTGTACTCGAACGTGTCCCTGCGCGCGGTGGTTCCGGGTTCGGTCATGCTCTCGGTTATGAACGGCACGTCGGAGCCGACGAATATCTCGGCCTGCTGGTTGTTGTTGACGACCAGCGAGGGCTGCGAGAGGACGCGCGCGTCGAAGTTGCGTTGCAGGAACTGCACCAGCAGCGTTGCGTCCAGGTCGGCGCTCAGCACGGTGTCAACGGTCACCTCTTCCCAGGAGACGCCGAAGGCGGACATCAGCGCCTGGTTGAAGTCGCTGCTCTGGAAGATGCTCGCGTCCGAGGCCCACCGGGTCCCCATCCGGCTCTCACGCGTGCGCGTTATCTCCACCAGTTGCACGTCTACGAGCACCTTCGGGGACTCCGCGTCGAGCCTTTCGATAAGCTGGCGGAGCACCTCGAAGTTCTGCACGGCCGTCGTGATGATAAGGGCGTTGATGCGGGTGTCCGGCACGACGCGCACCTTGCCGATCAGGTTGCTTATGGGCCGTTCCTCCTCCTGACCCCGGCCGGACGTGCCGAAGAGCCAGCTGAAGTAGGCCGGCTGCTGCTCCTGGTCCTGCTGGTTCCCGCCCCGGCCGCCCCCCGCGCCGGGCGGGGCGAACAGGTTGTTGAGCTGGTCGGCCACGCTGGCGGCGTCGGCGTTCTCCAGCTCATACACCATCGTGTTGGCGTACTCGGCGGTCGTCTTGTCGAGCTTCTCTATCAGGTCCTCGATGATGGGAAAGTTCTGCGCGTTGTTGGTGACGACGATGAGGGAGTTGGTGGCCGGCTCGTGGACGAAGCGCACCTTGCCGTAGAGGCGGCCGACCTCCTGGTCTCCCACGCGGGAACGGTACCAGTAGTAGCCTCCCGTGCTGCGGTCTTCCTCGACGCCGAAGATCTCGTTCAGCGCCTCGGTCAGCTCCTTGGCGTCGACGTTGTGGATGTGGTAGATGCGCGGGGCCACCTCCGCCACGCTGATGGGCTGGTCCAGCTTCTGAATGAGCGCCTCGATCTGCTCGAACTCCGACGGCTCCGCGATGACGATAAGCGTGTTGGTCCGCCTCTCGGGGACGAACCTGGCGCTGGCGCTGTAGTCCCGCCTGCGATAGGTGTAGCCGAAGGAATAGGACGTCTCGTAGAGACGGGAGAACAGGTCGTTGAGCTGCTCGGCGACGTCCTCCGCGTCCCCGTACTCGAGGGGGTAGCTGCGCGTCTCCCGCTTGCGGGACTCCTCCGTGTCGAGCTTGGCGATGATGTCCTTGATAAGCTCGAAGTTATCCGGGGAAGACAGGATTATCAACGCGTTGGCGCGGGAGTCGGCGGTGATCTCGACCATGTCCCGGATGGCCTTCATCTGGGGCCTTCTCCTGAACAGTTCCGAGATCTGCCGGGACAGTTCGTACGCGTCGGCGTGTTCGAGCATGACGATGTTCAGGTCGAGTTCGGGCGGCTCTTCCCTGTCCAGTTCCTCGATAAGCTTTGCGGCGGCCTCCAGCTTCTCCCTGGGCGCCCTGACCAGGACCCAGTTGGCCGCCTTGTACGCGACGACAGTGACGTCCTGCTCGCCGGCCTGTCCGCCCTGGCCTCTCTGCTGGCCGCCGGGCTGGCCCGGGCGCCTGCCCTGCGCCGCGCCGCCGTCCTGCAGGATGCTCTGGAGGATGGCCGCCACCTCCTCGGCGACCGCATACTTGATCTGGAAGATGCGGACCTCGGTCTCCAGGATCTCCAGCACGTCAAGCTGCTCGATCACCCTCTCAATGTTGCCCAGCACGCCGGCCGGCACGGCGACGACGATCTTGCGCGTGCGCGGGTCGGCCACCAGCTTGCTCCCCTCGGGAAGGAGCGGTTTTATCAACCCCTCTATCTCAGCGACGTCGGCGAACTTGATGGAGATGATCTTCTGCACGAAACCGGCCTGGGGGACATCCTCGGCGAACTCCACGGCCAGCGCGGGCAACTCCGCCAGCTTCGCCGCCATGACCAGGCAGATGACGTCGTCCCGCTCGACCATCGCCACGCCCTCCAGGCCCAGGGCCTGGCGGATCAGGTCAATCGCCCTCTCCGGCGTCACGGGTTCCGGCGCCGCGATCGTGACGGTGGCCTGGACGTCCTTCGCCTTGAAGACCACCTTGCCCGTCTTGTCGCTGAGGAACTTGATGATCTGGTCGATGGGCGCGTTCTTCAGGTTGAGGGGGACCTTCTCCGGCTCGGCGGGCTCCTCCGGCCCTTCTTCCTCTTCTCCTTCGGCCACGGGTTCGGGCTCGGCCTCGGTCGCTTCCGCCGAGGCGTCGGGCTCCTCCTCAGCCACAGCGGTCGTCTCGGGCGCCGCTTCCTCCTGCGCGCAGGCGCAGGTGCAGACCCAGCAGCAGCTCACAAGGCCGAGGACGGCTATCGCGGTCAAGCACCGCCTGAGGTGTTCGTGCACTCTCATCGCTTCGTTTTCCTTTCACTCGGATTCGGACTCGAAACGCTCGATGATAATCTCCCGGCCGCCGAACTCGCCCGAGCGGCGCATCTCCTCTATCCGCTTCATGGCCTCTTCCCGGCGCTCTACCCGGCTCATGCCCCCGCGGCCGCCTTCCAAGCGGAACGATTGCCGCGCGGGCGGCGGCTGGACTCTTGGCTCGGGCTTCCCCGCTTCGGGCGGCCCGGCGGGCCTCTCCTTGCCCCCGGACGGCCCCGGCTGCCGCGGTGGCGGCCCCTGCCCCGGCCCTCCCGGTGCCCCGAGCGGGGGGAACACGGTCAACGTCTGCTTCTTGCCGTCCTTGTCCTCCACCACCACCGAATCGCCGAGTATCTCCACCAGCTTCATCTCGCCGGGCAGGCCCGCGCCCGCCTCGTAAGGCTTTATGTCGTTGGGCGAAGTGCCGATGAGGGCGGTGTCGCCAAGGACGCCGAAGAGCTGCGGCTTCGGAGGGGGCTTCTGCTTGCCGAAATGCTCATTGTCCTTGATGACGCCGTACTCTTCGACCGGCTCCACGCCGGAACGCTCGGAGACGCGCTCGGCAGCGACCGATGCGTCCGCCAGTTCCCTGCCGAGCGTCCCCGCCGCCGCCCAGCGCAGTCCCTGAAAGATGAACAGGGCCAGCAGCAGACCGGCGGCAGCCGCCAGCACGACGTCGAGTCCGGGCTTCCGCAATCTCTTCATCAGGGCAGGCACTTCATTCCTCCCCCGCACGAGCGGGCAGATAGACGGCAAGCTCCATCGTCACGCCCAGTTTGCCGGGCTTCTTCAGGTCCTGGTGGAGCTTGAGGCTCTCGATCCGGACGAATCGCTCGCCCTTCTCCAGGGCGTGCAGCATCTTGGTCATGGCCTCGACCTGGCATTCCGCCTCCACGCGGACGGCCGCCGTCTGGAAATGGCTGAGGGCCACGGTGGACCGCGGCGACTTCCTGGCCGAGACGAGCTTGACCTGCACTTTCGACTCCTTGGCGATGCGCGCCACCTCGGCCTCCAGCGCGGGCGGCGCCGGCGGCTCGCCGGCGGGACTGCCCGCCTCGCCCGCCTCCTCTTCGGCGCCCTGAGGGGGCGCATCGCCTTCCTTCGGGGCCTCTTCCGCGACAGGACCCAACAGTGACCCGACCTCGCGCACGAGGCGGCTCCGGCGCTTCAACAGGGCCTCGCGGCGGTCGAGACGCGCCTCGAACGCCTCGAGCAGCCCGAGCTTCGGCGCCAGTTCCTGCCCCATCTGCCCCCACTGCCCGAGAGCGGGCGCGACGACCCATCGCACCAGGACGATCAGGCTCACGACGATCGCCCCCGCAGCCAGCACCCGCCTATCGCGCGACGACAGTCTCATCGGTCACCTATTGGCCTGAAGAAAACACCTTGGCTTTTCCCAGTTACGTCTCAGCGACGCAGCGGGGCGAGACGCCCCGCCTACCCTAATGGGTAGCCCTCGGCGTCTCGCCGAGGGGCCGGTAAGCGCAAGGCTATCCGTTGAACACACCACTATGCCCCACCCGGGCGTAACGTGCAGGTAATGTGAAACGAGATCCCGCCCTCTTCAGTGGACCAGCGCTGCAGCTGGGCCGCGGCGAAGGCGTCCGACTCCGAGAGCGCGGCCACCGCCTGGGAGGCGGTCTCCGGCGAGGGCATCTTGCCCGTGAGGGTGACGTTGCCCTTCGAATCAATGGAGAGGTCGCCCACCATCACGCCCTTCGGCAGGGCCTCCGCCAGCGCGAGCAGCACGTCGAGGCACGACCGGTGGCGGTCCCGTTCGAGTTGCAGGATGCCGACCTCTTCCTCGAGCACCGCGATATCCTGCTGAAGCGATTGCGCCTGTCTCACCGCACGCTCCGCGGCCTGAAGCCTTGCGCGACGCGCCCCGAAGCCGGCGGCCAACAGGGCCACGACCAGCAGCGCGTTGGCGGCGACGAGGCCGATCCGCCTGCGAACGCCCGGGCCCTGCCAGGCGGCCCGGGGCAGGCGCAGGGGAGGCGCGGCCGGTTCTTCGTCCCGCGCCCGGCAATGCGCGGAGACCAGGGCGCCGATGCACGCGGCAAAGCCGCGCGCCGCCTCGTCCGGGCGGACGACCGACTCCGAGACGCTCAGCGACTCGGGCGGGGACGCCATCTCAACCGAGAGCGCACCGTCGTCCGCCAGCAGGCCGGCCAGCCGGTCGAGCCCGGGCCCGTCTCCGGCCAGGAGCACCCTTGCCGGCACGGGCCTGCCCCTGCCGAACGCGTAGTGCTGTAGCGATTGACGCACCTCGCCGGCCAGGCGACCGAGGTCCTCCTCTGCGGCGCCGCTGGAGAGCCGGCGCGCGTACGCGAGCCCCGCGCCGTCGGCGACGACCAGGCCCACGCTCCCGTCCTCGACGCTGGCAAGGGCGGCGGCCCGGCCGCCGCCGAGCGCGACGGCCATCTGGGCCAGCGCGCCCTCGCGCGACTCCACCACGTCGCACGACCGGCGCAGCCGGCGCATCTCGTCCTCCTGCGCGGCAACGTCGGCCGTCGGGACGACCACCACCGTGGCAACGCCCTTGCCCTGCGGGCCGGGCGCCCCGCGACGCTGGAAGGCCCAGACGGCCCCCGAAAGGTCGTAGGGCAGGTCGCTCTCCAGCCGCAGTGCGAGCATTCGGCGCATCTCATCGGCGGGCGCCTCGGGCAGTTCCACTTCCCTGACGACGGCCCGGGGAGAGCGCGTGAGCAGGATCGTTTCGTCGGCGTCCGGGGGCGCGTCCGAGCCGGGTTTGAGGGACAGCAAGCGTGCCCGGCGCAGTACGGGCCGCTCGCCGCCGACCTCGCCCTCGACGACACGCCAGCCGGCGGGCGTCCTGTCCCAGACGGCCACGGTGCGCGGCCCCCGACGGCGCGCGCCGCGCAGCCGGGCGACCCAGCGCCTCACGTCCAGCGCCCGGCGGAAGGCGACCTGCGGCCCGGCAGACGGTTTGCGTTCCTGGTTCACCTCACCCATTCCTCGGTTCCCGCTCCCTCAGCGAAGTTCGCACCACGAGTGGATTGCCATCTTCTCGGCCGTCCGGTCTATCACGGCCGCGACGCCACAGTAGACGATCCCCGCGGCTTCATCAGCGCCGCCCAGGACACCGAACGAGCGCACGCTGAAAACGTCCGACTTGGCCGTGATGAGATTGCAGAGCTCTTTGAACTTGCTCTCGGACACGCCGGCGACTCCCAGCAGATCGGCGATGTCCCCGAACGTGTTCTCCAGGCGATGGTCCAATATGGCGGCGGCCGTCTCATCATCCATTCCGGGAAGACAGGCAAGCACCTCCGGCGGCGCCGTGTTGACGTTCACCAGGCCGCGGAGGACTTCGTCCTCGCTGACGGTCAGAAAGTCCGCCATAGACTGAAACTCGTCCATCGAAAATGCCCGTTTGTCAGTGGGGGTGAAGGTCGTCTGCCCGCCTCCCGCGGAGCCGCTCGACGAGCCTCCCCTGCGGGAGCTTCCGCCTTCACCCCGCCCGCGACCTTGCCGTCCTCCCCTGTCCCTTTCGCCGCCGTTCTGGTCGGACGACCTCCCCTGTCGCTGCTCCTCGACCAGCATCACGTCCAGCAGCCCGGCGATGTTCTCGAACTCCGCGTTCTTGCGGTGCTCGACGACGGACTGCGCCTGCTGCTCCGTCATGCCCGAGACGGCGCTCGCGAGCGTCGCGGCGTCCGCCTTGTTGATGTTCGCCCGCTTCCTCCCGTCCGCCGCCAGGTTCCGCGCGGCCGAGCAGCAGGTCAGCCAGGCGGCCAGCCCCGGGTCGAGCACGCCGTCCTGGTCGTCGGGCGGCCAGGCGGCGTCGCCGTCGTCCTCGCTCGGGTCGAGCAGCCCGTTCCCGTTCTGGTCCTCGCCGTAGAGCCCGAGCAGGCCGAGCCGCTCCACGGCGCACAGGTCGGCCAGGTCGGCGACGGTCCCGTCGTTGCCCCGCAGGGCGACGATCTCGGCCGCCAGGTCCGCGTCCATCCCGGGCAACTTGGCGAGCGCCTCCGCGCTCGCCGTGTTCACGTTCAGCTTCGCGGCTTCGTCGGCGATGCCGTACTCCGGCTCGGTGCCCGCCCCGGCCGCGGGGGCCGCCACGAGGGTATATGATCCCTCGCCCAGCTCGACGCCCTGGTAGAGGCGTTCCTCGCCCTCCCGCAGGTCGTCCAGCGCCTGGATCTCGTTCCGGGCCCGCTTGAGGTCGGCCATCGCCCTTTCGACGCCCGCCCTCGCCAGGAACAGCGTGCGCACGTTGTCGGCGACGTTGCGCGTCACCCTCGTGCGCAGCCGCGTGAAGAGGCTCAGCTCCAACCCGACGGCCGAGAGCACCGTCAGCACCCAGAGCACCAGGATCAGCGCGACGCCCCTGCGACATTGTGCCCGAGCCGGCATCCAGGTCGCCTTTCGCCGCTAACGTGCAGGTATCGAGACCGTGGTTTCCAGGAGCAGGGGACGCTCGCGGCCCGAAGGGTCCACCACGACGACGTCGATGCGCACCGCGGCCGGGAACCGCTCCTGGTCCTCCCATCCGGGCGCCCACTCCAGGCCGTCGAAGAACTCGAGGTTCAGTTCCGCCACGCCGGGGCCCGCGGGCGACGCGCTGCCGCCTTCCAGGGGATCGTCGTCCGGCGCGGGGTCCTCCCTGCGCAACAGCCACTGCGCTTCTGTCTCCGGGTCATTGTCGATGTAGTAGCCGACCTCGCATCGGCCGGCCGCCTCGGAGTCGTCCAGCGCCCGGCGCGTCCGCGTCGCGACGAAGTCGATCGTATCGGCGTCGAGCCCTTCATACTGAACGTCGAGCGAGGTCAGCCGGACGCCGTCGTGCTCGACCGCCGCCCGGATGTCCGCCGCCATCGCCGTGAGGGAGCGCGTGCCGGCGGCGACCATCGAGTTGACGAGCCGGGCCTTCTGCGCCGACCGCGTCCCCGCCGCAAAGACGGCGTACGCCGCCGACGCCAGCACGGCCAACATGCCGCTGGTCACGAGCAGCTCGACGAGTGTGAATCCCCGACGCCTTGACATGCCCTATCGCCCCGCCGCCAGAGTCGTCAGCTCGAACGTCCGTTGCCGTCCCCTGTCCTGCCACTCGACCGTCACGTACACCTCGTAGAGCCCTTCATCGTCCGTCGCGGTAATAAGGCGCTCCCATGTCCCGTCGGACAGCTCCTGGTCGAACTCGCCCGTCTCCTCGCCCTCGCTGAGCGCGTCCTCCGCCAGCGCCTCCTCGACCAGGGCCTGCGCCAGGAAGACGGCGCGGCTGTAATCCCTGGCCGTGCCCGTCGAACGCACGCAGACCGCGAAGACCTCGATCATCGCCACGACGCCAACGCTGAAGATCATCAGCGCGGCCATCATCTCCACCAGGGAGAAACCCTCGCGATTTCCACTCCAGCGCCGCACAACCAGCCCCAACAGCATTAACCGCGGAGACCGCGGAGATCGCAGAGACGGCCATAGGGACACGGTTGCTGGCACCCCCTCTTCCTCCTCAGCGTCCTCTGCGTGCTCCGCGTTGAATCTGTCTTGCCGTCCCTGGCCGCGAGGCCCCCGCAATCGAGGTCCGAAGCCAGCGCGTCGTTCGCCCTCGTCCTCGTTCTCGTCCTCGTGTTACCCAACAGGGGCCGGACTGCGAGGACGACGACGAGGACGAGCACGAGTGGCACGGGTGCCCGTGATCTCGACGCTGAGCGTCCACTATTCCCTTCCCAGTCTCACCTGGCCGGTGGCGGCCGACACCTCGATCACATAGACACGCCCTCCCGGGTCGGCCAGCTCGACCACGAAGTCCTCCGCCGTCCCGTCCGGCTCGAACCGTATCGCGTCCACCTCGCCGGCCGGGCCCGGCCCGGGCAACGTCACGTCGCCCCTGTAGAACGTCATCTCGACCCGCTCCGGCAGCGCCACGCTGACCAGCGTGGTCGTCGCGGAGGCGTCCTGCCCCTCCGAGAGCCACGGCAGCGACGCGGCCTCCACCGAGGCCCAGCACGCGTTCCGGCCCGCGTCGAAGCCGACCGTGACGGGCTGCCGGCGCATGACGGCGGCCGCGTATGCGAAGTTCAGCAAATCGAACGATTGCACGGCGGCGGTCCTGGCCCCGGCCCTCCGGGCGGCGCGCACCAGCGAGGGCGCCACCGCGCCCGAGAGCACCGCCATCACCACCACGACGACCATCAGCTCAACCAGCGTGAACCCGCCGCCGGCCTGCCGCCACATGCGCCGAACCCCTGTGCTGACCCGAGGTCCCGGCCCCCCGGCGAGACGCCGGGGGCTACCCAGATGGGTAGGCAGGGCACGCCTCGGCCCGTAAACGTCTCGCCCCGCTGCCCGAACCTGAGTCAGACTCGCAAACCCGATGTCGTTTCCACAACAGCCCACTACTCGATGTCCTCGAGGTCCACCCAGCTATGGAAATCCCCGTCGTCTCCCTCGCCGCCCTCTTCGCCGTCCCTGCCGTATGAGACGATCTCGTACAGCTCGTCGGTCTGCGTGCCGGGACTGCGGTACTCGTATTCGTTGCCCCAGGGGTCCTCAAAGGTCGGCTTCTTCAGGTAAGGGCCGTCCCACTTTTCCTCATCGTCTTCCGGGGCGAAATAGAGCACGCGGAGCCCCTCCTCGGTGGTCGGGTATCGGCCCATGTCGAGGTAGAACTGGTCGAGTTCCGTCTCCAGGACCGCTATGTCCGCCTGGGCCCTGGCGCGCCGGGCCTTCTCCGCCCTGCCGACGATGCTCGGCAGGATTGCGGCCGCCAGCACGGCGAGCACGACCGCCACCACCATCAACTCGATCAGCGTGAACGCCCGGACTTCGCGCAACGACTGCCCTCCGGTCATCGGTCAACTCCTCTCCGTCAACTGACCCCGGCGCTGAGCTGGAATATCGGCAGCACCAGTGACACGATGATAAACGCCACGATCGCCGCCACGATGAGGATCAGCACGGGTGCCAGCAAAGAAGTCATCACCTTCGTGGAGGCCGCCGTCTCGCGGTCGTACGCCTCCGCAACGCGCAGCAGCATCTGGTCCAGATGCCCCGTCTCTTCGCCCACGGCCACCATCTGCACCGCCAGGGCCGGGAAGATCCCGGAAGACCTCATCAGGCCCGCCAGCGAGCCGCCGGTCTGGACCTCCTGCACCATCTGATCCACGGCCTTGGCGATAGCCTGGTTCCCGACCGCCGCCCGGGCCACGTCGAGGGCCTCCACAATGGACACGTCGGCGTGAACGAGCGTGCCCAGGGCCCGCGCGAACCGGGCGACGACGGCCTGCTGAATCAACCGGCCGGCCACCGGCACGCGCAGCTTCAGCCGGTCCCAGGCCAGGCGGAAACGCGGCCGCCTCAGCGCCGCCGCCAGCCCCAACACTCCGGCCGCCAGCACCGGAACGGCAAACCACCAGGTCGCGTGAACCACGTCCGCAATGCCGCAGAGCACGCGCGTCGGAAGCGGAAGGCTCTCGCCCATGCCCTCGAACATCACCGCCAGTCGCGGGATGATGAACGCGACAAGCACGGCGGCGGACGCCACGCCCAGCAGGAGCACCAGCGCCGGATAGGCCAGCGCCGCCTTCACCTCGCCCTTGATCTCGTCCTGCCGCTCGAAGAGCTCCGCCATGTGCACCAGGACGTCGTCCAGCGTCCCGCTGACCTCGCCCATGTGCACCATGCTCACCATCATCTCGGGGAAGACCTCCCGGTGCGCCCCCAGGGCGTCGCTCAGGCTGCTGCCCGCCTTGACGGCCTCCAGCACGTCCGCCAGCATGGCCTTGACCCGGGCGTCCTCGGTCTGCGCGATGAGCACGTTCATGCTGTCAACCAGCGGCACGCCGGAAGCGCAGAGCGTGGCGATCTGCCGGGTGAAGGTCGCCAGGTGCAGGCCCCTGCGCAGGGAGAACCTGGGCGCCCATCCGGCGGCCCTGGGCCTGCGCTCCGCCGCCAGGTCCACCACGTCCAGGCCCTGGCCGAAGAGCCGCTGGAGGGCCTGCTTCCGGCCGGCCGCGTCGAGCGTGCCCCGGGACACCGTCCCGTCAGCGTTCAACGCCTTGTATGAGTAGGTTTGCAGCTCTCACTCCCTGAGCCCGGGGCTGTCGTCAAGGCAGCGGCGCATCGTCACGGACCTTCTGCTCGTTGTACGGCTCCTCCAGGTGCGTGACGCGCAGCACCTCCTCGGGCGTCGTGATTCCCGCGAGGACCTTCCGGCAGCCCGACTGGGACATGGTGAGCATCCGGGGCTCGACCGCCTTTCGGATCTCCGCCGCAGAGGCCCGCCGGAGGATGGCGTCGCGCAGGCGGTCGCCCACCAGCAGCAGCTCTGCTATGGCCGTGCGGCCCTTGAAGCCCGTGCTCCTGCACTCGCGGCAGCCGGCGCCGCTGTACAGCGTCGGGGCGCCGATGTCGCCCAGTTCCTGCCGCAGTTGCTCCATCTCCTCCGCGCTGACCTGCCGCGGCCGTTTGCACGCCTCGCATATCTGGCGCACCAGCCGCTGCGCGACTATGCCGCGCAGGGCCGAGGCCGCCAGGTACGGCTCGACCCCCATGTCCAGCAGGCGCGGGATCGCCTCGCAGGCGTCGTTGGTGTGCAGCGTGCTGAAGACCAGGTGGCCTGTCAGCGCGGCCCGCACGGCAATGTCCGCCGTCTCCCGGTCGCGTATCTCGCCGACCATGATCACGTCCGGGTCCTGCCGCACGATGGCGCGCAGCCCGTTGGCGAAGGTCAGTCCGCGCTTCGGCCGGACCGGTATCTGGTTCACGCCGGGCAGCTCGTACTCGACGGGGTCCTCGATGGTGATGAACCTGCGCTCGGGCGTGTAGATCGAGCTGAGCGAGGCGTAGAGGGTCGTCGTCTTGCCGCTGCCGGTCGGCCCGCAGACGAGCACGATCCCGTGGGGATGCCCCAGGAGGCGCCGGTACAGGGTCAGCGTCTCCGGCTCAAGGCCCAGCTCGTTCAGCCCGAGCAGGAACGACGTCTTGTCCAACAGGCGCAGGTCCAGGCACTCCCCGTGCATCGTGGGGATGGTGGCCACGCGCACGTCCACCTGGTGGCCCTCAACGTTCAGGTCGATGTGCCCGTCCTGCGGCAGGTAACGCTCCGCTATGTTCATGTCGGCCATGATCTTGATCCGCGAGAGGATGGCCGGGTGCAGGTGCTTCGGCGGCGAGGGCATCTCGTGCAGCACGCCGTCAATGCGGTACTTGACCTTCAGTTCCCGCTCGAACGGCTCGACGTGGATGTCGCTGGCGCGCTCCCGGACGGCCCGCACGATGATAAGGTTGACCAGGTTCACCACCGTGGGCTCGCTGGCCATCTCCCGCAGGTGCCCGATCTCGTCGGCCTCCTGCTCCAGCTCGCCCTCGCGCACGGCGAAGTCCTCGATCATGCGCTCCACGGTGAAGCCCTGGAACGTGCGCATCGCGGCCTCCAGGTCGCTCTCCGTGCAGACCGCGCGATCGACGCCGCGCCCGCTCAACATGCGGATGTAGTCCACGGTCTCGAAATCGAGGGGATTCTCCATGGCCAGCAGGACGCGATTGTCCGTCACGGAGACCGGGATGACGCGCCTGCGCTGAAGTATCTCGGCAGGGACGATGGCCGCCGCCGCCGGCTCGACCCGCACGGTGGCGAAGTCGAGGAAGCGTATCCCCAGGGCGTCCGCCAGGGCCTTCAGGCCGGCCGACTCGTCCCGCCACCCCAGCGCCACCAGGCAGCGCCCCAGCCCTTCCCCGGTGCGGCCGTGCCTCTCCAGCACGCGGCGCACCTGGTCATTGGTGAGCGCGGCGGGCGTCCTCCCTGCCGCGTCTGGCTTGTCTGCAAGAGGTTCCATTCCGACCCTTTAGACAACCCAAGCAGCGAAAAGTTCAGAGCATCGGGGACGTAATTGAACTCTCATCTGGCGGGTGCTGCGGCGCTGCGGTCTCCTGGCTCTGCTGGCACGGCCCTCACGTGACGGAAACGGCGGGGTCTTCCCCGCTTTGGCACAGGAAAGGTTACCACTTCTGTGCCGCACCAATGTTATGTGCGCGGGGAGGGATTGTCAACAGCTTTGCGAGAAGTTTTTCTCGGTTCATCGCGATCGGGACTGCGACGCCGCTGGGGGCCGCCAGGTCCAGCCCCGGTAGGATTTGATGGTTTCGGCCAGCTTGTGGATGTAGTAGAGGTCCCCGCGCGCCATCCACGGCGTGTCCAGGTAGCCCTCCAGCTTCTCGGCCGGCTCGCCCAGCGCCCACGCGCGCAACAGGAAGACCTGGTAGGATTCCTCCGGCGCAACGTACCAGAACTCGGCGTTGATGTTCGTCGTGCACTTCGCCACGTACCAGGCCGGCATCGTCAGCTCGTAGCGGTCGGAGAAAGACTGCAACTCCGGCTTCAGGTGCGCGGCGGCCAGACGCCCCAGCTCCGGCACCGCGCCCAGGAAGGTCACGATGCTCTGCGGGTGGAACCTGTCCAGCGGCGAGTCGGAGAGCTGCAGGCCGTACGGCGACTGACGGGTCACCTGGCGCACCTCGTCCAGCGGGCCCGTCCAGTCGTAGGTTATCATGTGCCCGTGCCACGAGCCCTGGAACCACACGGCCATCCAGTCCGGCTCGTCGGGCAGGACGTAGAATCCGCGCCCGTGAAGGTAGTGGCCGTACCGCCCGAGCGCGTGGCGCCACAGGACGGTCCGCGCGAGCGCGCCCCAGGCGGCGTCCGCGTCCCGGTCGGCCGTCGCGGCCAGCCGGAGGCAGCCGACCAGCCCGGCGAAGTGCAGGTTCGCGTCGTGCACGCCGCCCCAGCCGTTGCAGCAGAGGTCGGTCGGGATCGGCGCGGGCCAGAATCCGAGAGTCGCCCAGTCCTGCCGCTCCAGGTAAGGCTCCAGGATCGCCCGCAGGCCGTCCCACGCCGGACGGTCCGGCCCGTCGGCGCCGACGGCCTCGTAATACTCCGCCAGGTAGTAGAGCGTCTCCTCGGGAATCAGCCCGTTGGCGACGTGGAAGTTGTGCTGGTCAACTTTCTGCTGGTGCTCCGTGAACGTCTCGACGTCGTCGAGCCGGTGCCACTCGCGCCGCGCGCCCTCCCAGACGGGCGTGTGCGCTACGCGCTCCGGCGGGTATTCCTCGCGCTCCCTCTTCATGTAGGCCAGCACGCCGTCCCGCATCGCATCGGGCAGGACGGGCAGCGCCTGCGCCAGCGTGTAGAGCGTCTCGCCGGGGTTGGACCAGGTGAAGCGCGTCTCGTGGCGCCAGTAGGCGCGGTAGCCGGCGCCGTAGCAGTCACGCGCGCAGTACCAGGGCGCCAGGTGGCCGGCGTCGAGCATCTTTCCGACCTCCCCTTCCAGCTCCGCGACGAGTTCCGCGTCCGCCGGGACGGCCTTGCCGACCACGCGCCGCTCATTGACGAGCGCGCCCAGGCCGGAGATGGTGTAGGTGAGGCCGTCGGCGTCCTCGACGCCGCCCCACGGGCCGAAGTACGTCAGAACGCTCGACTCGACGTACGGCGCGGGCCTGCCGCCGGCGGTCAGTTCCAGCGGGAACCCCTGCCGCAGCGCGAGCGCGGCCGTCGGCGGCAGCGGCGCCAGCCGCCGCCCGCCCTCCCGGACCCTGAGCCAGCGGAGGCTCTCGGTCACGCTCACCGCGTCGGGCGCGGCGTCGCGGGCGTAGGTCTCGCGCACCGCGTAAGGCACCTCCCCCAGGTGCGCGTGCCACCAGGCGCACTGTGCGGCGACCTCCTCGGGGAGCCCGCCGCGCCAGGCGTCCGTCTCCGCCGCCAGCGGCAGCAGGTCGCCCCGCAGCGGCACGAGCACGACGGAGTGCGTTCCGCCGCCGGCGAAGGCCACGTGCAGCCCGTTCCGATCCGCGCCGACGGACGCGGGCGGCGAGTCGAAGGCCACCAGCACGGGGCAGTCCGCCTCGTCCAGGACGGGGTTGATCCAGTACTGCCCGTGGTGGAAGTAGGGGCTTCGCGAGGTGGCGATGCCGCCGCCCTTGCCGAACCAGCAGAGGAGCCAGCCGCCCGGGCCGGAGGGCGAGGCGGACTCCCTCACCTCGACGCCGCCCTCGCCCGGCGCGGCGATCCAGGCGGGCGGCCTGCCGGCCTGCCAGACGGGCGTGGCGCGCCCCCGGAACCCCGCGAACGCCCGCCTGCCGGCGAACAGCGTCAGCCCCTGCCCCGCCGTCTGCACCACGAGCGCGGGCGAGACCCGGCTCGCCCAGACGCGCAGGTACGGCTCCTCCGCGCCACCGTACGAGAGCACGACGTGCGACCAGTCGCCCTCCTGCTCGGGCCGGTCGGCGCCGCCCCTGCCCGGCACGCGTATCTCCCCAAGGTCGCAGAACGTCGTCGGCCAGGTGTAGGTGGTCCGCGGGTCCGTCAGCGTGTTCTTCTGGAGGCGCGGCCAGTTGCCCCCGCCGGGGACGATCCTGAAGCCGAGCGCGGGGATGCCCGTCTCGTGCCGGTGCTTCGCCTCGATGCGGAGCCAGCGGTCGGCGCCCTGCCACTCGGGCGTCTCGGCGCAGAGCGCGCCCGCCGCCAGTGCCGCGCCCGTCATCGCCAGGGCAGCCGTTGCGGCGATCAGCTTTCTCATGGCTGCACCCCCTCGTCATGGGCGAAGGCCGCCAGTTGGTGGAACACGATGTGGTAGAAGCGCCCGTCGGCGATGGACGCCGCGTTGTTGCCGCTCTGGCAGTTGTCGCTCATCTGCCACCAGCGCTTGGGCGGCCCGGGGAGGCGCGCCCAGGTCTTGTCCTCGAAGTTGAAGACGCCCGTGTACTGCGCGTTACCCTCCTGGCAGTGCATGACGTAGAGGAACCGGCCGCCGACGGAGACGTTGACCGTCTCGTCGCCGTTGCCGCCCCTCGGCGTACACATGATCTCGACGGCCCGCCCGCGCTCCAGGTCGAACCGGGCCCACATGTGCGAGATGTATATCCACGGGATGACGGCGTTCCCGTCCGCCGTGAGCGCCGGCGGGCAGACCGGCCCGGGCAGCGAGAGGCAGTGGAAGTGCGGCGCGACGTACGCCTGCCTGCCGTCGGAGACGTTCAGCACGAAGAAGTCCTGGTCGTACGGGTGCTCCCTGTAGTGGTCCAGGACGACCTCCTGCGCGTCGAGCAGGAGCTGCGGCATCCGGCCGGCCTTGACCTCCGGCCAGGTCTCGGCCCAGAGCTTCGCGCACTTGTGCTTCGCGACAGCCTCCTCATCGAGCGGCTCCCCGCGCAGCAGGTCCAGCCACGGCTTGTCCCAGGTCGCCTGGAAGACGCGGTCCAGGCTCTCCGCCGGGTCGCTGCCCCAGTTCGAGTTGAAGTAGCGCCGCGAGGGGTGCGAGAGCATCGGCCTGACCAGCACGAACCGGCCCGTCACGACCGGGTGGTAGTCCTTCAGGGACTGGCCGTGCAGGCTGTCGCTCATCCAGACCTGCCGGCCGTCCCGCGCGTCGAAGGCGCGGAGCCTCACGTCCTCGCCGCCGACGTAAACCGTCCCGTCGCGGTACGCGGCGGTCTGGCCGACTGGCACGCCGAGGTGGGCCTGCCAGAGCATCCCACCGTCGGCGAGGTCCAGGGCGTAGAGCACCCCCTGCCGGCAGGGGATGAAGACCTTGCCGTCCGCGACGCACGGCGCCTGCGTGAAGGTGCGTATCCTGCCGGGCGCGGCGAAGGTCCAGGCCGGCTCGCCCGCCGCCGCGTCCAGCGCGACGACCCGGCCGTCCAGCACGGCCGCCACGACCTTCCCGTCGGCGCAGGCGGCGGTGTGCTGGACGGACCCGCCGAGGTCGCGCCGCCAGGCCACCTGTCCGTCGCTCGCGGACAGCGCGTAGAGACTCCCCATCTCGGTCGGCACGTAAACCAGGCCCCGGTAGGTGACGGCCTGGACGTGGCGGGAGACGCGCTCCGGCTGGAAGTTGTGATACCACGCGACCTTGAAGGGCGGGGCGACCTCGTCCCGCGTGAAGCCGGTGCGATGGGGGTCGTGCTGGAGCTGCGGCCAGTCCGACGCGCGCGCGCCGGTCAAAGAAACAACGCACAGGATCAACCACGCGCACGCCGCGACGCATCGTCGCCCGGCCATGGACCGCGCCTCGAACCGGACAGGAGAACCAGGGCTCGTACGGAGGTGATTATATCGGCCTCAGCGGTGCTGTCCAACGTCGCACGGCGCGTCGGCATCGCGCGGTGCGGCAGGCCCTTTGTCACCGGGGTCGGCCTTCAGGATGAACGCCCTCGGGACCTGCCGCGTCAGCGCCTCCCCGGCAGCCTCATCCCCCAGGAGGTAGCGGCGGAAGAACGCGATGCAGTAGTGATTGACCGTGCCGATGACCGGATCGTCCCTTCGCACGTCCCGGGAGGACGGCGCCCCGGCGGCCCGCCTCCCGCGACCGGTGACGCCCGCCCCGCCGAAGTCGAGGTGACGGGCGCCCTCGATCCCCACCAGGAACTTCGGCGTGTGCGCCGACTCGTAGCTCTCAATCATGCCCTCCGTCTTGACCGGCGAGTCCTGCTCCAGCAGCACCAGGTGCTCCTCTTCGCCGAAGACGATCATGACGGGTATCCTGACGGCGGCGAGGCTGCCGGCACGCACGCCCGGGTTGCCGGCGATGGGGACGGCGGCCTTGACGCGTTCGTCGCGGAAGGCCGGGATGAATCCGGCCACGGCCTGAGTCGTCCAGGCGCCGAACGAGACGCCCATCGCGCCGATCCTGTCCGGGTCCACGAGCCCGGCGAGGGGGGACCTCGGGTCGGCGCTCTGCGCCAGGACGTAGTCAATCGCGGCGCGCACCTCGCGGGGGCGGTGCTCGTACTTGACGGCCCCCCCTCCGCGGGCCACGCCGCTGCTGGCGCCGTGCGCCCACTTGAGCCACTCCGCGACCCGCGCCAGAGTCGGGCGCTCCGTGCTGTCCGAATCCATGACGGTGAACTCGTCGCTGAAGTCGGGGGCGGCCACGACGAAGCCGCTCTCGGCGAGCGCCTCGGCGAACGTGGCGCCCATCAGGCCGCACCCGCCGCCGCCGTGGCAGTAGATAACGAGCGGGAACGGCCCCTCGGCGGGCGGCGCGTCCGGGGCGGCGTCGCTGGCCAGAGCCGTGGTGGGGAGCTGGTAGGTCACGCTGCCCTGCCCGCCCTTTGCCGGGTACCAGAACGCGACGACCATCGGCTCCGCGCCCTCGCGCGGCACGCGCAGGATGCGGTAGCCAATCTTGTGCTCGGCCGCCAGCGCCCCGGGGGACGCCGAGGCGGCCCCGACCCACACTATGCAGCCGACACCCAGCAGCCCCAACACGAGCAACCGTCGTGTCATTGCGTTCTCCCGCGGCAGTCAGCCGCAATAAGCGCTCCATCGCCTCCCGGACCACCCCGTCCGTGCGGGGCCCTCACCTCAACCGGGCTCCGCACGGAGCGACGCGCCGTTGGTCTCGATGACCTTCTTGTACCAGTACGCGCTGTCCTTGGGAACCCGCTCCAGCGTCGTGTAGTCGGTGTAGACGAGGCCGACGCGGACCTTGTATCCGAAGGCCCACTCGAAGTTGTCCATGATGGTCCAATGGAAGTAGCCCTCGACGGGCACGCCGTCGCCCATCGCGCGCTCCAGTTCGAGCAGGTGCCGACGGGTGTAGTCGATCCGCTGCGGGTCGTGGACCTTGCCGTCGAGCATGACGTAATCGTTGTTCTGGTGCCCGTTTTCGGTGACGACGATCGGCAGGCCGTAGCGCTCGTGGAAGAAACGGGCAGTCCAGTAGATGCCGCTCGGCGTGATCGCCCAGTCGCTCTGGGTGGTCATGGGATAGCCCGGCGGGCGCGGGAGGACGCGGGGGGCTCCGTCCGGCCCGGCCTCGGCGGCGTGGCCGCTGTAATAGTTGATCGCGCAGAAGTCGAGCGGCTGGCGTATCGTCTCCATGTCGCCGGGGGCGACCTGGGGGGCGTCCGCCCTGTAGAACGCGAGGCCGTCCTCGGGGTAGCGCCCTAGGTAAATCGGGTCGAGCCACCAGGCGTGGTGAAAGCAGGTGCGGTCGGCGACGCTGAAGGTGAGCCGGCGGGCCGCCTCGACGTCCGCGTCCCCGTCGGTCGCCGGGTAGTAGCACTGCCCCGCCGGGACGAGGCCGACCAGGGGCGTCGTCCGCGCGTCGGCGCGGATGGCCTGGACGCCCTTCCCGTGCGCCAGCAGCGCGTGATGGCCCGCCTGAAGCACCTGCGAGAGGCCGAGCCGGATGCCCGGCGCGTGTTCCCCCGTCTGATGGCCGAGCCCGATGAAGCACGGCGGCTCCTCGATGGTGAACCAGTGGCTCACGCGGTCCGATAGGCGCTCGACCACGAGCGCGGCGTAGTCAGCGAACCAGCCGGGGCTGTCCGGGTTCAGCCAGCCGCCGCGCTGGAACAGCGCCTGCGGGTAGTCCCAGTGGAAGAGCATCACCCACGGCTCGATGCCCGCGCCGACAAGCGCGTCAACCAGGCGCTCGTAGAACGACAAGCCCTTCTCGTTGACGGCGCCCGTCCCCTCGGGGAGCACGCGCGGCCACGAGACCGAGAGGCGGTAGGCCGGGATGCCGAGGGACTGCATCAGGGCCACGTCATCCCGCCAGCGGTGGTAGTGGTCGCAGGCGACGTCCCCCGTGTGGCCGCTCCAGACGGCACCGGGCCGGCGGCAGAAGACGTCCCAGACGCTCAGCCCCTTGCCGTCCTCGTAGGCGGCGCCCTCGATCTGGTAGGAAGCCGTCGAGACGCCCCAGACGAAATCCTCGGGGAAGCCCATCTCTCCTATCCTCCATTTACGGCCACAGCCTGCCGGGCCAGCAGCAGCGCGCCGACGCAGACCACGTCCTCGCCGAGCGCGGCCAGCTTCACCTCCGGGCCGGGCTTGAACGCCTCGGTCATGAAGCGCGGTACGCGCGCGGCGACGGCGGCGCGCAGCGGCTCGCCGATAAGCGAGAGCCCGCCGCCCAGCACGAGCACCTCCGGGTGGAACAGGTGCGCCGCCAGGGAGAGGCCGAAGGCGATGTCCTCGGCCGTCTCCTCCAGTATGGCCCTCGCGCCCGGGTCGCCCTCGGCGAGCGCCGGCGCCAGGAACCGCGCCTCGGCCCCGCTCTCCTGCCCTGCCAGCCGGGCGAGCACCCCGTCGGGATGCTCGTTGATGCAGTGCCTTACCTTCGCGTCAACGGCCCAGCCGCAGCAGCGCGACTCGACTGTGGCGCCGCTCTTGTCGAAGCACATCAGCCCGACCTCGGACTCGCCTGGCCGGGCGCCGTGGTAGATGCGGCCGTCGATGACCATCCCGCCGCCCATGCCGCTGCCGAGGGTCGCGTAGAAGACCAGTCGGTGTCCGCTGCCCGCGCCCCGGACGGCCTCGCCGAGGGCCGCCGTGTTCGCGTCGTTGTCCACGCTGACGGGCAGGCCGGTCAGCTCCGCCAGCCAGGTGCGGACCTCGAAGTCAGCCCAGCCCTCGACCTGATAGGAGAGCGCCACGCGGCCCGTGTCCACGTCAACCGGTCCACCGAAGCCGATGCCCACGGCCCGCGGCTCCTCGCCGCCGGCGACGTGCCGGATCGCATCCTCGATCTGCTCCCGGATACGCGCGGCGCCGCGGTCCCTCTCGACGCGCATGTGGCGGCGCTCGACGATCCGGGCCTCCCGGTCGCCCAGGACGACCTGAAGCTTCGACCCGCCTATCTCTATTCCGACGTAACGCTCTTCCATCGCGGCCCGTGCCATACACGGAGATTGATCGCCTCTTGCAGCCGTGAGTGTAGCCGGCAGGTGCCGCAGGTTCAAACGATGGCCGCGCGGCAGGACATGGATGGGAGTTGCATTCCCCGCCGGGCGGGTTTAGGCTTGCAGTGTTGCCGCAAGCGACGCAGCAAGGGACTGGGAGGGACCGGACAAGATGATTACCCGATCGAGTGCGTGCAGGCCGTGCATGGCGGTTGTCGCTCTCCTGGCGTTCACGGCGGGCTGCACGACGGCCCGGGGACAGGAGGAAGCGGCGCCGGAGGTGCGGGGCGCGCTGTCCCCGGAGGGCGTGACGGTTGACCCGCTGATCGCCGAGGGCGAGGCGCCGCCGCCCGTCTGGGCGCCGGCGGCGCCGCAACAGGAGACCACGCGCCCCTACCGCTGCCGCATCGTCAGCTACGCGGACAAGTGGACCCGCCACGGATTCAGCAACTACATGTGGTGGCGCCACCCCAACGGGCCGGTGGGCGAACGGGCGCCGGACTCCGAACTCTACAGCCTCACGCACGACCTGGACGTGGACGGCGACGGCCGGACGGAGGACGACTACGTGGCCTCGCTCGTCTTCAGCCTGACCGAGCCGCTCAGCATCCCCGACTGGCCGATGGCGATGGCCTTCCCGGAGCGGCGCAGCTCGCGCTTCTACGGCGGCGTGAGTTGGTACGTCTCCAACAGCACGCCGGAGCAGTCCCGCTTCTGGGTCGAGCAGGGCTACAACCCGGACCACAGCCCGCCCTTTTACGACGCCCGCGCCGAGGACCACCCCCTCCAGGGACAGGCCAACGAGAAGGTCGTGGACAGCTTCCACCGGCACTACTGGGCCATCGTCTGGAAGAAGGATGACTTCCTGAACGACGGCGACAGGTATCGCGTCACCTTCGACGAGACCAGCCGCCTCGCCTCGATGTGTACGCGCAACTACTGGCTCGGCTACGACGACGTGCGCATGATCGTCCAGGACGGCGAGCAACTCTACATCTCCGACACGGAGCAGTTCGACATCCCGACGAAGGGCTACGCGCCGATGCGCGGGAGGGTCTTCCTGCTCTATCCGACGGTGGCCACGTGGGCGGAGTACGAGCCGCGCGACCACTTCATCCACTTCGACCACGCCCGCGCCCGCTTCGCCAGGCACGAGTTCACCGACGTGCGCGCCGTCGGCTGGTACCTGGCCAAGGACCGGCTGCAGGGAAAGCAGAGCCACATCAAGTGGTACGGCTTCGAGGCGGACGCCGTCGTCCACCGCCCCGCGCAGGGAAGCGTCAACATCGACATGGTCAAGGTGCCGGCCACGGAGGGCGTGCCGGAGTTCTACGCGGCCACCTGCGAGCTGCCCTATCTAGTGTGGAGGGACATTCACCGCTACGGCGATTCGCCGTTCCACACGCTGGAGGCGCGCTACGTCTATCGCAAGGACGGCGACATGGGCAGCATGTTGTTCGGCGAGAGACCCCACGGCCCGGACGAGCCGGCGACGAACTTCACCTGGTACGACGCGCTCGCCATCTGCAACACCCTCTCGGAGATGGAGGGCAAGGAGCCCTGCTACTACGTGGACGCGGAGTTCAACGAAGTGTTCCGCAACGTGCACGTCGCCACGCACGCCGTCGGGCCCGACTATACCGAGCGCAACCTGAAGAACCCGACCTACGAGGAGGTCCCGGAACCGGTGGTTCACGTCAAGTGGGACGCCAGCGGGCACCGCCTGCCGACCGTCGCCGAGTGGCGCGCGGCGGCGGGGAATGCGGGACCGGGCTGGGTCGCGCAGAACAGCGAGGGCACCACCCACCCGGTGGGCAGATCAAAGCCCAACGAGCGCGGCCTCTATGACGCGATCGGCAACGTGTGGGAGCTGGTCTGGACGCACGGAGACGCCTTCGACCCGGAGCAGGCGGACGCGCAGGTCGCCCTGGGCGGGGACTTCCACCACCCGCATGATCCGACCTCTGCGTCGGCCGCGGCGTCGCCCTACGGCGACGAGCCGTACGACGGCGGCCACAACATCGGCCTGCGCCTGGTCTGCCGCGAGAAGGGCCTGGGCAGGCCGGCCATGGGCGCGGCCCCCGGCCAGCCCGGCTACTCGGCTGATCCCGTCCCCGCGTGGTCCTTCCGCAGGGACGAACGGACCGCGGCCCGCACCGAAGAGGCCGAGCCGGAGACCCCGGTCCTGGACATGGCGGCGCTTGAGGGCGGGCAGTTCGTCCGCTTCCCGGAGCGCAACACGATTACCGTCGCGCCGCTGGACGTCGCCAAGTACCCGACCACCTACGCGCAGTGGAAGCGCGTGCTCCAGTGGGCGGAGGCGAACGGTTACACCTTCAGCAAGACCGGCGACATGGGCAGCATGTACTGGTATGCCTTCACGCACCGCCCCGACGAGCCGGTCGTCCAGCTCACCTGGCATGACATGCTGGTCTGGTGCAATGCCCTGTCCGAGATGGAGGGCCGGACCCCCTGCTACTACGAGGACGAGGAGTGCACGGAGGTCTATCGCAGTGCGTTCACCTACCGGGCGCTGAAGGTGGACGGGCCGGAGCTGGTCGCCGCCGAGCCGCACCGCTACGCAGAGTACTCGGCCTACGCCCAGCCGTGGCTGTTCGTCCGGTGGGACACCGACGGCTACCGCCTGCCGACCGAGGCGGAGTTCGAGTACGCCCTGCGCGGCGGCACGCAGACCAACTACTTCTGGGGGACGGACGACGCGAAGAAGGACGATTACACCTGGAATATCCTGAACGCCGGCGGCCGCACGCACCCCGTCGGGCAGAAGCAGCCCAACCCGTTCGGCCTCTACGATGTGCAGGGCAACGTGTACCAATGGCTGTTCAGCCGCTACAGGACCAGGATACCGGGCAGGCCCCCCGAACTGGACACCAACAACCCCAAGCAGAACCCGTACCTGTCCTGGCGGCAGCCGAAAGAGCTGTATTCCCCGCCGGGCGCCGGGATGCTCGTCGCGGGCGGGTCGTTCCTCTACGGCAACTTCAACGTCAACGGACAGCACGGCGTCACGGTGGACTCGCAGAACTCCGTCAACGCGCTCTGCTACTACCCCGACGTGGGCTTCCGGGTCGTGCGCTGCGAGGCGGGCACCCACCCGCGCGACGGGCTGGAGCCGCTGGCAGAGTGGCCGACCGTCATCGAGATAGACCCGGCCGACTACGACCCGCTCCAGGGCGCCGCGTGGCGCGGCAACCTGCTCCGCGCGGGCACGTTCGAGACGCGCGGCGTCCGCCGGCTCAAAGGCCCGAAGTGGAAGTTCGAGACCGGCGGCCCGGTCGAGAGCTCGCCCGTGGTCACCGGGGGCGTCCTCTACGTGGGAAGCCACGACGGCTTCTACGCCCTCGACGCCGGGACCGGCGAGCAGAAGTGGAAGGTGGACGTCCGGGGAGGCGTCAAGTCCTCGGCCTGCGTGGCTGGCGGCACGGCCTTCTTCGGCGGCAACGACGGCAAGCTCTGCGCGGTGGACGCGGCGGGCGGCGAGGTCCGGTGGACGGCGCAGGGCAACGAAGCGCTGACCACCTCCCCCGCCGTGGCCTACGGCGTCGTCTTCGTCGAGGGCGCCTGGGGCTTCGACCCCGAGACTGGGAAGCAGGTCTGGACCACCAGCCGCGGGAGGCTGCGCGGGCAGGGCGACGCCCGCCGCAGCTCGCTCCTCGTCGCACCCGGCGGCGTCCTCTACCAGAACGGCTCGCCCTGCGACATCGTGACGGCCCGCTTCACCAGCGGCGACGGCGACACCTGGGCCAGCCAGAACACCGAGGCCCTCTGGGAGGACATGTTCTTCACGACCAACAGCGGCGTCGGCGGCGCCGTGAACCTGCCCACACTGGTCGCGACCGACCTGGAGACCGGCCGCAAGAAGTGGAGCCGCGAGATCGTCCTGCCCGGGCAGTCCGTGGCCGAGCGGAAAGTAGTGCTCTGTTCGCCCGCCGTCTGGAACAACAAGGTCTACATCGGCTTTGACGGCGGCGCGCTCTTCGCCTTCGACGCCCTGCGCGGCAGCGACCTGTGGACCTTCAAGGCGCGCGACGCCATCCGCTCCTCGCCCTCGATATCGGCCGAGGACGGCGTCCTCTACGTCGGCTCGCACGACGGCAACGTCTACGGCCTCGACGCCGAGACCGGCGAGGAGCTCTGGCGATTCAAGACCGGCGGCAAGGTGACCTCCTCGGCGTGCGTCGCCGACGGCGTCGTCTTCATCGGCAGCGAGGACGGCACTATCTACGCGCTCGAGGGCGAGTGAGGGGCCTCAGTCGCCCGCGCCCTCTGCCGGACGTCGGGCGACGGCCGCGCCAGCGTGTTTGACCCGCACCTTGTAGACGGACTTCCGCGCGGTCACGTACAGCGTGCGCCCGTCGGCGTCGCCGAAGGCCAGGTTCGCGGGCCGCTCCTCCATGCGGATGGTCTCCAGGTGCTCGCCCTTTGGGCTGACGATCCAGACGCCGTCGTAGGCCGTGATGTAAACGTTCCCCTTCACGTCCACCTTGATGCCGTCCGCGCCGAGCCTCTCGGGCCGCTCGGTCCGGATGAAGACACGGTCGTTCGCCAGCGACCCGTCCTCCTTCACGTCGAACGCGCGCAGGCAGTCCTTCTCCGTGTCCGCCACGTAGAGCACCTTCTCGTCGGGGGAGAAGGCAAGCCCGTTCGGCATGGCGAAGTCCCGGACCGCCAGCGTGAGCTTGCCGTCGGGACCGATGCGGAAGACGCCCTGGAAGTCCAGCTCGCGCTGCTCGGCGCGCACCCCGTACGGCGGGTCGGTGAAATAGACGGACCCGTCGGACTTCTCGACCAGGTCGTTTGGGCTGTTGAGCCGCTTGCCCTCGTACTGCGAGGCGAGCGAGGCCGCCACGCCGTCCTCGCCTGTGAGTGAGACCCGGCGGTTTCCGTGCTCGCAGGCGACCAGGCGCAGGTTGCGGTCGAATATCAGCCCGTTCGAGTTGCCGCTGGGGCGCCGATAGACCTCCGGCCCCTTCTCGCCGAGCCGGTAGATCGTGTCGGCGGGAATGTCGCTGAAGACCAGGTAGCCGTCCGGGTGCCAGGCCGGCCCTTCGGTGAACTGGAGCCCCGTCGCCACACGCTCCAGCTCGCCGGCCACGAGCGACTCCTCCTGGGCGGGCGCCGCGGCAACCGCCGCAATCAGCAGGACAACCATGACCATCATCAACTCCTGCATCGTTCCCTCCTACGCTTTGCTGAGCCTCGCGGACTAGAGTCACTCAACCGAACCTCGGGACAATACCTCCAAGACAGGGGTCTTCCTTCCTGCTCACTTCGTCATCCTCTCACGCGGGCCTCCGTAACGGTACTGAGCCATTATCGGTTCGCCCCGCCGGTGCGCAACGACGTCTGTTCGTCCCGCAGGGACGATTGATAGCAGCCCACCGATTCATCGGTGGGGGCCGATGGTTCACCTCCCGCCAGTCCCGTAGGGACGGCTGAACGTCTGGCGGGCCGGCGTCCCGTGCGTTGCCTCATTTCAGCCGTCCCTACGGGACTGGGCCTGTTGCGGTTCGGCCGGAGTCCCAGCAGTGAACTGCTGGGCTATTGTCACGCCGCCCCTCCGGGGCGCCACGAACCGGACATCGCCCGGTCACCGTCCGGCCGCCCCTCCGGCGCGCCGGGCGCCGTGACATTATAGTCCGTCAGGCCACGGCGACAAACTGTGGCTGCCAGGGTCATGCCTCCGGCTCGTGGGGCGCCGGTTGCAGGGCCGCCAGGGTCTCCCTGACGTCGGGGCTTCGGTCGGCCCGCGCTATGCGCTCCAGGTGCGGAACGGCGGCCGGGTTGCCCGCCTTGCGCAGCGCCAGGAGCAACCTCCTCTGCCGGTCGCGGAGCAGCCCGCCGTACCCGGTCAGGGCGGGCACAGCGGGGCCGACGTCGCGCCTGAGGATGCGCGCCAGCGCGCGGACGTCGAGGCCGGGATACCTGCGCTCCTCGAGGAGGAAGGCGACGGCGGCCTCGTCGTTCGACCAGCCCAGCGCCCGTATCGCCGCCCTCCGGACTCGCCGGTCGAGCGTGCTCCGGTACGCCATGAGCAGGGGCTCAGCCCCCCCGGATCCCGGCCCCGGCGGGACGGCCGTGAGCGCCTGGAGCCTCTTCCGCGTCGCGCTTTCCCACGCGAAGGACGCCGCCAGCACAACCGCCGCCGCCGCGCACGCCAGATAGACGGCGTCGAAGCCGCTGACCAGGCCGGCGCCGGCAGCGATCACCAGAAGGCCGTACGGAACGGCGGCCGCCAGGACGGCCTTCGCGACGTTCCCCGCCTGCACGGCGAGCGAAATCGCCAGCCCCGCAGAGAGAGCGGTCGCGACGCCCAGCCCGATGACGATGCTCCCCCGGCCCACGAACTCGAGCCACTCCCCCGTCTGCACGACGAGCAGGTACGAGGCCGGCAGGCCGACCGACCAGATCATCAGCGTCGCGAACGCGCCCAGCAGGCCGTGCCGCCAGCAAAGGTAAACGCTCGCCGCGCCGAGCACCAGCCAGACGCAGACGGGCAGCACGAAGTGGGCGAAGCGGTAGCCGCGCGTCACCAGCGCCTTCACCCGCCCGACGTCCAGCAGGCCCGCGCCCAACATGCCTTCTCGGAAGAGGTCTGAGTCGATGGGACGGGCCGTCGAGGCGACGACGCGGAACGCCTCGGCCGGGGAGAGGTCCGGCGAGTGGGCCAGCACGTAGGCGACCGTGGCCGCCACGCGCGGGGCGGCGAAAGAGGTGCCGCGCGCCTCCATCTGCCGCAGCAGCCATTCGTGCGGCAGGAACTCGCAGTCGATGAAACTGACGTCCCCCGAGGCTGCGATGTCCACGTGCGGACCGTAGTTGGAGCGGAGCGCCTTGCCGCCCGGCGTCGCGCTGGCGACGGCTATCACGTCGGGGTAGGCGGCGGGGTACCCGGGCGCGTCCGTGTCGTCGTTGCCCGCCGCCGCCACGACGAGGACCCCCGCGGCCGCCAGGCGCCCTATCAAATCCTCCTCCTCGGCGCCGGGCTCGGGCGAGGAAAGGCTGACGTTGACGACGACGCGCGCGTCCGGGTGTCTCCCGACGTAATCGAGGACGGAGCGGAGGCCGTCCAGGTAAACTTCGCGGTCGATGCCTTCGCCCAGGCCCTCAACGGGAACGGAGACGAGGCGGGTGCGGCAATAGCTGAGGATGACCCGCGCCACCAGGCTGCCGTGGGTCACGTCGGAGGCCTGGAGGCCGGCCACGCGGCCCTCGACGAAGTCACGGTCCACCTCCGAGTCGAGCACGAAGATGACCGGCGCCCGCTCGTCCGCCGGCGCCCGGGGGGAGCAGCCGACCGCCAGGACGGCCAGCCAGACAAGGTACACGCGCCAGGTCACGGTCCGCCCTCCACGCGTCGGGCGCCCCGCCCGCCGCACAAAACGGCTGACAGCATGAAGCGCGGAGACCGCGGAGAACAACAAGACAAAGGAATGCAGAACATCTTATCCCGGCTCTGCGGTCTCTGCGCTCTCTGCGGTGAATCCGTTTTGCCCGGCGTTCTCACGCGTCCACAATGCATCCGCGCAGGTAGGCGGCGAAGCGGCTGACGCCGCCGACCGGGTCCTCCGGCTCCTCGTACTCGATGGACAGGTAGCCCCGGTAGCCGGCCTCGCGCATGATGCGGACCACCTTGCGGTAGTCCACCTGCTCGCGCCCGTCGCCCTGCCGAACGGTCACTTTGGCGTGGGTCGTGACGGTGCTGGGGGCGCACCGCGTGTATTGCCCGTAAATGTCGCCCGTGAAGTTGCCGAAGTCCAGGTTCAGGCCGACCCAGGGGTCGTCCGCCATGTGCTCGATCAGGTCGAGGACGCCGGCGGCGTCGGAGGTCAGTCCGCCGTGGTTCTCCAGGGCCAGGACAACGCCGGCTACGGCGGCGATTCCGGCGCACTCGGCCAGGCCGTCGCGGACCCACCCGCGCGCCGTCGCCTCGTCAACGCCGTCCGGCTGCGGGCCGGCGAAGACGCGCAGCACCGGGGAGCCGAGCCGGGCCGACTTGACCAGCCAGTCCTTGACGTGCTCGATCTGCTTGCGGCGCGCGTCGGCGTCGGCGTTGCTGAAGTTGCCCCCGACGGCCGTCCCGCTCACCTCCAGGCCCCGCCTGAAGACCTCTCGCTTCATGTAGTTCAGGTACTCGTCGGTTTCCTGGGGGAAGTAGTACTGGGTCAGCTCGACTCCGTCGAATCCGAGCTCGACGCACGTGTCCAGGAAGGACTCCATGCTCATCCCGCCCGCTTTCAAAAGGTCCCTGTACGAGTATGCACAAGTCGCCAGCTTCATGCCGCCCTCCTGTGTCGCCCCGCGCCGCCGTTCAGGCAACGGCCGTGTGCTGGACCTCGCTGTCGCCCTGCACGCCGTGGCTCTGCGGGGGCTGGGGGAAGTAGATGCTCGGGAACATCGCTGCCAGCCGGTCGGCCTCCTCGGGCCGCCGGCCGATGATATTGTCGCGTTCGCGCGGGTCCTCGACCAGGTCGTAGAGTTCGTCCTCCTCGTCCCCGCCGCAGAAAGACGCGTGGTCCTGCCGCAGCGAGTCGAGCATGATGACGACGAAGTTCATCGGGCGTCCTGTCAAGAGCGCTCCAAAGGGAGAATGCCGTACCTTACGCGACCCCCGACGGGTTGTCAAACGGCCGCGAAGCGGGCCCGGGGAAACCTCGGTTCGCTCTCTCTACAGAGGCTCGCGTAAGAGGGTGACGAAGTGAGCAGCGGGAAAACCCCTGTCTTGCAGGCATTGTCCCGAGGTCCGGTCGAGTCACCCTGGTCCGCGAGGCTCAGTTCACGTTCGGCGCCCCGGAGCGGCGGCGTGAGGGTGAGCCGGCGATGTTTGATTCGCGGAGGCCCGGAGGGGCGGCCCGCCACACGTTCAGCCGTCCCTGCGGGACTGGCGGGGGGTAGGCCATCGGTTCCCACCGATGAATCGGTGGGCTATTATCGGGCGTCCCTACGGGACGGAGGGAGGTCGTTGCCCGCTTATCTGGCAGGCATTGTCCCGAGGTCCGGTCGAGTCAGCCTGGTCCGCGAGGCTCAGTAATGCACACTGACTGCTCAACTGAGACTTGACTTCCGGCGCTCGGCTCCTATAATCTACGGGACGTTTGGTGCGAGAACAGAACAGGGAAGGCCGACGGACCGCCGAGGGAGGAATAGATGAACGCTTTGACCAAGGTGTTGGTGGTTCTGGTGCTGGTTCTGAGCGTCGCCTTTGCCGCCGCGGAGATGGTGCTCTACCGCAAGAGGGAAGACTTCGCCACAAAGTACCGCGAGGCAAGCGAGCAGTTGCAGACAGCACAAAGGGACCTGGAGACGAGAAACGGCGAACTGTCCGACCTGAAGGGGCAGACCGACCTCACCATCGCCGGGCTGCGCCAGCAGGTCCTGACCCTTGAGGACCAGGTGAAGGACGAACAGGCCCGTGCCAACGACCTGAACACCTCCCTCGAGCAGGAGAGGGCCAACGTTGGGCGGCTAACCGAGGCCACCCAGAGCCAGCAGACCAGGATTGACACCCTCCTGACGTCGCTGGACGGGCTGAAGACGCAAGTCACCGAGTTGCAGGGCATCATCACCACCAAGGAGAACTCCATCAAGGGGTTGCAGGACACCGTGGTCCAGAGGGACACCACGATAACGGACCTGACGGTCGAGCTCACGCAGGTCAAACAGGTCAAGACCGAACTGGCTGAGGAGAAGGGCCGGCTCGACGGCATCATCGCACAACTGCGCACCCTGGGCTTCCGCATTCCGCCCGCGCCCACCCCGCCCATCAACGCCCTGGTCATCAGCGCCGACAACGCACTGGGGACGGTAGTTATCAACAAGGGCACCGACGGCCAGGTGAAGCCGAACACGCACTTCACCCTCTATGACGATGAGGGGTTCATCGCCACGCTGGTGATCCATGAGGTCTCGGACACCGTTGCGGGGGGCCGCGTGATCCGGACCGCCGAGGGCAGGCAGGTCCACGTCGGGGCCAGCGCGACCACGGAGATACAGCTCGACTGAGCCGGCATCCGTTCCCTGACTATCACAGCAGAGGCAGCCGAAATGACAGACAACAAGATGCTGCAGGGCCTGCTCCTCATCTGTATCGTTTGCCTGTTGGGTGCGACGGCCGTCACCTTGCTCGATTATAGCCGCTACACGGAAGATGGGTCGGCCCGCGTGGCGGCGGCGGCGGAAGCGGCGCCGGAAACTGCCACGGCGCCGGAGAGCGCTTCCGTGCTCCGGCTGGCCCCTGAGGACACCTGGGCCGTCGGGATTGTCGACGTCAAGGCGCTGCTGGCCGCGCAGATCATCCAGGCCCTGAAACCCGAGGCCGAGCCCGGGATGCCTGCCATGGACCCGACGCAGATGGCCCAGGGGGTGGACTCGGTTGCCACGTTCGGCTTCACGGCCGGCGAGGAGATGCTCTGGTGCGCCCTCGTGGAGTGCCAGGAGGGCGCACGGGCGGCGCTCGAACAGCAGATTGTGCAGATGGGCGAACAGGTGACGGTGGCGGGCCTGACCGCGTACGCCATCAAGCCGCCTGCCGCGGAACCAGGGATGGCGCCCATGGCCCCCGCTGACATCCCCGGCGTGCCCGACTTGTCCGCGCAGGAAGGCGTGCTGGCGTTCGCTGACGACACCACGCTCCTGGCCGGCTCCTCGGAGAGCGCCCTGGGCACGATGATCGCGAACTACCAGGGCGACTCGGGCGCCGGCGTCGGCAGCGAGTTGCAGCAACTGCTCCAGGGACAGGCCGGCAGTCAGGTCCAGTTCGCCGCCGTCCTGCCCGGCGCGCTGAGTGATCTCGTGCCCGAGGGGCAGGCGGGTGAGGTGCCGGCGGGTCTGGCGAGCCTGAAAGGCGGGGCCCTCGGCGTCAACCTGGCTGCGGACGTTAAACTTGCCGCAATGCTCCGGCTCGGCACGGATGCGGACGCACAGCAAGTCGTGCAGGAAGCCACGGCCCAACTGGACCCGCTGAAGCAACAGGTCCAGCAGATGGCACAGGCCGACGCCGCGATGCAGCCCCTGGCTGACGCGGTCAACGGCATATCGGTCTCATCCGCCGGGACCGACGTGAACATGTCGGCGACCCTGACCGCCGATGCCATCAAGAGCCTGCCCGCGTTGGTGATGGCCGCCATGATGGGCGGCATGGGCGGGGCGATGGACATGGGCGGCGAAGCGATGCCCGAGCCGGCGTTCGATTTCGGTACCGAATAAACGGCGGCTCCGAGCGGGCCACCCCAGGCAGCCACCGGGGAACAGCGCAGGTCACGAGTGACAGGAAACAAGGCCAGGTGAGCCTCGAAGCCGTTCGGAGGCTCACCTGGCCTTTTGCTTCGTGGGCGGGAATTCTTGGACATCGCCCCCGCCGGACATTATAATTGCGCCGGGACACGGCGCCACCGGCGAGAGGAGCCATGGCAATGGCTGGAGGTTTGGGGCTCTCCATGCACAGGGCACTCAACTGGTTGATGAGCCTGGGGGCAAGCGACCTCGGCATTGACCTGGGCACGGCGAACACGCTCGTCTGCGTGCCGGGCAAAGGCGTTGTGCTGATGGAGCCTTCCGTCGTAGCCGTCAAGACCGGAACCAGCCCGCCCGTAGTGCCCCTGAACGGCCGCGCCGTCGGCTACGAAGCCAAGCGCATGATCGAGCGCACGCCGGAGAACATCAAGGCCATTCGCCCCCTGAAAGACGGCGTGATCGCGGACTTCGAGATCACCGAGATCATGCTGCGCTACTTCATCGAGAAGGTGCAGAGCCGCTCCTGGGGCGTCCGCCCGCGCATCGTCGTCAGCGTGCCCAGCGGCATCACGTCGGTCGAGAAGAAGGCCGTCAAGAGCAGCGCGATCAACGCCGGCGCGCGCCGCGTCTTCACCGTGCCCGAACCGAAGGACGGCGCCATCGGGGCCGGGCTCAAGATCAGCGAGCCAATCGGCACGATGGTGGTGGACATCGGCGGCGGAACCACGGAGGTCGCCGTTCTGAGCCTGGGCGAAGTCGTCACCCTGGAGAGCCTGGGCGTGGCCGGGGACGAGATGGACGACGCCGTCATCACCTACGTGCGGGACATGTACGGCCTGGAGATAGGCCACCGAACCGCCGAGGAGGTGAAGATCGCCATCGGCTCTGCCTATCCGCTCCAGGAAGAGGTCAGCTACGAGATCCGCGGCAAGGACATCGCCGCGGGCCTGCCCAGGCGGCTGGAGATCTCCAGCGCCGAGATACGGGAGGCGATAAGCGCCCCCATCCACCGCATCATAGACGCGGTCAAGTCCTGCCTGGACAAGACCCCCCCGGAGCTGGCCAGCGACCTGCTGAACAGCGGCATCACGGTCCTCGGCGGCGGCGCGCTCATCCCGGGCATCAAGGAACTGATGGCCGAGGAGACGGGCCTTGAGGTCGGAATCGCCGACGATCCCCTCACTGCCGTGGCCCGCGGCACCGCCATACTGCTGGAGCGGCTCGACGAGTTCGCGGACCTCCTCGCCGAGGATTGACCGGTCTCGAAGGAGCTTTTGCCCGCGGGCTCACACGGCCAGACTACTGCGTGCGAAGCCCGACCGACCTGCGCGCCTCATTGCACCCGCGCTGCGACCGGTGCTCATCCTCGGAGTCGTGCCCATGCCGGGGAACATGAGGACGAGGGTGGTGGCCTTTCGCACCATGCCGCTTCCCGTGGAGGCTGTGCGAACCATGTCATCCCGAGGCGGCGCCTGAAGGGCCGCCGAGGCTTGCGCGCCGTACGGCGTGGATATCCGTGCGCCGGAAGGGCGCTTTTGTCGCATAATCGAGATTCCCGCCGCAAGGCGGGCAAGCCTCGTCCCGCCTGAGTGGGACTCGGAATGACGGATTCCCGGCGCGCGTCGCGCTCCCCATGTGCAGGGACGGCTGCTCGCACGGGACGACAGATGAACTGAAACCCGAGTAGGGGCCAAGGCCCGGCCCCAGGATTCGCACCATGGCTGCCGACCTGCCGCCTGAAACGCAAGAAACCGGCCCGGTCCCTTCCCTGTACCGGAGGCGCGGCTACCGGCACACGGTGAGCTGGGCCTTCTACGGCGCCTTCTTCGCCATCGTCATCGGCCAGGGTCCCTTCGTTATCCGCCAGCTCGGCGGGACGGCGCTCCAATCGCTCATGGTGAACGTCGGTCTGGCCGTGCCGCTCGTCTTCGCCGTGCTCTGGGTCCCGTTCGTCGAGCGCCGCAACCCGGTCCGGCTCACCGGACTTCTTCTGGGTGTGGCGGGGGTACTGCTGGTGTTCGGCGGCCTGGCGAGCGGCCTGTGGTCCTTCGTGCTGGTGCTGGCGGGCGGGACGATGCTGGCGGCCCTTTCGCGGCCGAGCCTCGGCGCGGCGCTCCGGCAGGTTTACCCCGACCGCTGGCGGGGCAAGCTGCTCAGCCTGCCCAACACGGCCTCCATGCTCGTGCGCGTCGTCTGCCTGGTTTTGGTGGGGCGGTTGCTGCGTCGGGACATCGGGCTGTACCGGTGGGTTTTCCCGGCGGCCGGCGTCTGCCTGGTTGCGGGCGGCCTGCTGTTCCGCGGGATCGGGGGGAGCCGGGGGACGAGGATTGAGGCCGACGGAACGGACGCCCGCAGCGCCGCACGCCAGATGGCGGACGGCGTCCGTGACGCGTTCGGCAACCGCGTGCTGCTGATCTTCCTGCTCGGCTACTCCATAACGGCCTGCGGCGGCGTGCTCTGCGGGAACGCGCTCCCCCTGTTCGCGCGGGACGACCTGGCCCTGACGACCGAGCAGTGGGGCTATGCCAGCGCCGGGAGCATGTTGGCGATACTGGTCAGCTTCTACGCGTGGGGCGTTCTGCTGGACCGTTTCGGCGCCCCCTTCACGATGGTCCTTTCGTGGGTGTTCCTGTGCGGCATGATCGGCGCGCTCTACCTGGTGCGGAGCTGGTCCGTGTTCTTTCTTCTGATGGCCGGGCGGGGCGTCTTCGACGCGGGCAACATACTCGCCTTCTTCCCCGTCGTGATGCACTTCACCGACTCCGACCGCACGACGAGCGGCATGGCGCTGCACTTCACCCTGTGGGGCATCCGGTGGGTGCTGATGATTCTCCTCGTGGTCCTGGTGGTGGACGCGCACCTGTTCGCCGTGCGGTACCTGTTCCTGGTGAGCATGGCGCTCGTGGCCGTCGGGACGGCCGTGATGGCCGCCGTCTGGCGCTGCGACAGGCGCCGCCCGACGGCCGGCCGTTGAGGTGGCCCCGCGCGTCCGTTTGCCTTATCATGGCCGCTCCGCTGGCAGCGGGGGTGCGGTGAAGACGTGAGCTACCGGATCGGCATGGACGTCCTGAACCTGAGGCCCGCCCCGCGCCCCGCGCACACCGAGTACTGCAGCAACGACGCCCTCGTCCGCGCCGTCACCGGGCTCGACCCGCTCAAGAATGGGCGCGCCTGGCGGGCGTTCCAGGACGCCTGGCAGATCGACCTCGTCTGGGTCACCAACGACGGTCCCGTGCCGTGGAACGAGAGGGGAAGGACGACGGACATGGGGCACGCCGTCTTCCTGGAGGGCGGGCGGGACAAGCGGCCGGCCGCGCCCTGCCCGTTCGCCTCCGTCGAAGACGTCTGGGAGTTCGACGCCGTCGAGGAGTACGGCCTGCCCGATTTCGACGGCCTCGTCAGCTACTACGAGCAGTGGCACCACGAGGGCCAGGCGGCCAACCCGGAGCAGGTCTGGCCGGGCGGCTACTACAAGACCATCGTCTCCGGCGCCATCGAGGCGTTCGGCTGGGACATGCTGCTTTCTGCGGCAGCGGACCAGGCCCGGTTCGAGCGCGTGCTGGACGGCTTCTTCCGGCTCAGCCTGCACCACTATCGCGCCTGGGCGGAGACCTCCGCCGAGGTCTTTATCTGCCATGATGACATGGTCTGGAGCGAGGGGCCGTTCATGCACCCGGAGTTCTACCGGGCGGCGATCTTTCCGCGCTACCGGGCGCTCTGGGACGTGCTGCACCGCAAGGGCAAGCGGGTGCTCTACTGCTCCGACGGCGACTTCACCATGTTCCTGCGCGACCTGGCCGACGCCGGCGCGGACGGCTTCATCTTCGAGCCCCTTGTGGACCTGGAGGCCGTGGTGGGGGACTTCGGCGGCACGCACGTCATCGTCGGCAGCAAGGTGGACTGCCGCACGCTGACCTTCGGCACGCCGGAGGGTATCCAGGCCCAGGTGGACGCGACGCTGGAGTTGTGCGCGGACTGTCCGGGCTTCGTCTTCGCCGTGGGGAACCACGTTCCGAGCAACGTCCCGGTCGAGAACGCGCTGTTCTACTTCGATTATCTCAGCAGCCACTGGCACAGGTAGGGGGGTACTCCATGTCTGACGACGCCGGCCCGGTTCTCTGGCACGCCCTGCCGGTTGCATCCGTGGCGGAGCAGCTCGGGGCGGATATCGTCGAGGGGCTCTCCGGCAGGGAGGTGCGGCGGCGGCTGCTTCGCTTCGGCCCGAACCAGCTCCGGCGCGCCCGGTCGGTGCCCTGGTGGCGCGTGTTGGCCGCCCAGTTCAAGAGCCTGGTGGTCCTGCTGCTGGTGTCGGCCGCCGTCGTCGCCTTCGCCATGGAAGACGTGCTGGAAGGGCTCAGCGTCGCGGTCGTGATCCTGCTGAACGCGGGGATCGGCTTCGTCACGGAGTACCGGGCCGGCCGGGCTATGGAGGCGCTCCAGAAGCTCGGCGCGGCCGATGCCGTCGTCCTGCGCGGCGGGACGCGCCTGACGGTGCCCGCCACCGACGTGGTCCCCGGCGACCTGCTGGTCCTGAACGAGGGGGACTCCATCGTGGCGGACGCCCGGCTCGTGGAGTCCGCCGGCCTCCAGGTGGACGAGGCGGCGCTGACGGGCGAGTCGGTGCCCGTCGTTAAGACGGTCGCCCCGCTCGACGATGCCGAGACGGCGCTTGCGGACCGCCTGAACATGGTCTTCAAGGGAACCCACGTCGCCGGGGGGAACGCCCTGGCCCTGGTGACCTCGACCGGGGTGAGCACGGAGATCGGCCATGTCAGCGAACTGGTCAGCGCGACCGAGGACGTGGAGACGCCCCTGGAGAGGCGGCTCGCCCGCATGGGGCGCAGGTTGATCGTTTTCTGCCTTGGCGTGGCAGCCCTGGTTGCGGTGCTGGGCATCGCCCGGGGGCGGGAGACCTTGCTGATGATCGAGGCCGCCATCGCGCTGGCGATCGCGGCTGTGCCGGAGGGGCTGCCCGCCGTGGCGACGATAACGCTCGCCGTCGGCATGCGCAGGATGGTGCGCCGGAACGCGCTGGTGCGGCGGCTGCCCGCCGTCGAGACGCTCGGCTCGGCCACGTGCATATGCACGGATAAGACCGGCACGCTGACCCGGAACGAGATGACGGTCTCGCGGGTCGCCGTGTGGGGCCGGCAGGTCGAGGTCTGGGGCTCCGGCTACGCGCCGGAGGGCGAGTTCGTCGAGGCGGGGAAGTCAGTGGACGCTGCCGAGGACCCGCAGCTTCGACCGCTCCTGGTGGCCTCGGCCCTTTGCAGCAACGCCACGGTCGAGGGGAGTCCGGCGGGCGAATGGGTGGTGACCGGCGACCCGACCGAGGCCGCCCTGGTGACGGCGGCCGCCAAGGCGGGGCTGCGGGCCGGCGAGTTGCGCCGGACCTACGTTGAGCGCAAGGAGTTCCCCTTCTCCAGCGACGCCATGATGATGGGCACGGTCAACGAGGGGCTGGGCGAGGGGCTCGCGCCCGGCGGGGGCACGGCCCTCTGCGTGAAGGGGGCGCCGGCGAGGGTCGTCGAGCACTGCTCGAGGCTGAGGACCCCGAGCGGCGAGCGGGACCTGGACGCGGCTGCCCTCGGCAAAGTCCTCGCCGAGAATGAGGCGATGGCCGGCGAGGGGCTGCGCGTGCTCGGGGTTGCGTACCGTTCGCTCGAAAGCGTGCCGGCCGACGCGGGTGACGCCTACCGGGAGTTGACGTGGCTGGGCCTGGTGGGCATCGCCGACCCGCCGCGCGAGGAGGTGCGCGAGACGGTGGACATTCTGACCGGGGCGGGGATAAAGACCGTGATGATAACCGGCGACCAGCCGGCGACGGCCGCCCGCATCGCGGCGGCGGTGCATGTCGCTCCGGAGGGGGCAGATGTTCTCACGGGAGCGGACATTAATCCGCTCGATGATGACCAGTTGACAGAGGGGGTGACGGCGGTGGAGGTCTTCGCGCGCGTCAGCCCGGAGCAGAAGGTGAGAATCCTCCGGGCGCTCCAGCGGCGCGGCGAGATATGCGCCATGCTCGGCGACGGGGTGAACGACGCGGTGGCGCTCAAGGGCGCCGACATCGGCGTGGCCATGGGCATCAAGGGCACCGACGTGGCCAAGGAGACGGCCGACATGGTCCTGCTGGACGACCGGTTCGTCACCGTCGGGCACGCCGTGCACCAGGGCCGCATCATCTACTCGAACATCAAGAAGTTCATCCATTACCTGTTCAGCTGCAACCTGAGCGAGATATGCACGATGCTCCTGGCCTCGCTGCTGGGCCACCCGCTGCCGCTGCTGCCTCTACAGATATTGTGGCTCAACATGATAACCGACGTGCTGCCCGCCCTCTCGCTCGCCATGGAGCCGGGCGAGAAGGACGTGATGCGGCATCCGCCGCGCTCGGCGGACGCCGCGCTGCTGGACGGCCGCACGGCGAAGTCCATCGGCGGCTACGCCTTGCTGATCACGGTCTGCACCGTCGCCGCGTTCCTGTTCGGCCATCACGTGCGGGGGAACGTCGCCGGCGCGGCGGTTACGATGAGCTTCCTGACGATCGGCTTCGCCCAGCTCTTCCACGTCTTCAACTCGCGCAAGGAGCGGGGCGCGCTGCGGGGGCGCGAGTGGCTGGGCAATCCGTTCGTGCTGGGCGCGGTGGTCGTGACGGTGGGGCTCCAGCTTGCGGCGGTCTACGTGCCGGCACTGCGCCTTGTCCTGAAGACGGTGCCGCCGACGGGGGTGGACTGGCTCGTGATCGCCGGGTGCTCCCTGGCGCCGCTCATCGTTGGACAGGCGGCGAGGCGGGTGGCGGACGCTCAGGCGCGGCGGGTGCGCACGGCCTCGTAGAAGCTGCCGCAGAGCCGGCGGATCTCCTCGATGCGGGCCAGCCTGTCGATCCAGTCGGATGCTATGCTCTCCCGCCCGTAGTAAACCCCGGCCAGCCCGCCGGCAACGCACCCGACCGTGTCGGTGTCCCCGCCCAGGTTCACTGCGACGAGCAGCGTCTGGCGGAACCCCTGGCCCCTCAGGAAGCTCCAGATGGCCGCCTCGAGCGTCTCGACCACGTATCCGCCGGAGCGCACCTGGAACCGGTCCAACTGCCCGACCTTCATGGACAGCACGGTCTGAATGTGCTCCCTCTCGGCCTCCCACGGTTCGCCCCGGTAGTGGCGGCGGGCGTGCTGGATGGCCTCCTCGATGGCCGTCTTGCGTTCCAGGCCGTCGAGCAGATAGGAGACGATCAGGCAGTAGATGCCGCAGCACATCATGGCGCGGGGATGGGCGTGGGTGATGGCGGACACCTCGTGCGCGGCCGCGAGCATCTCGGTGCGGTTGTGCCGGAAGTGGAGCGCGACGGGGAGGGTGCGCATCAGGGAACCGTTGCCGTTGGCGCCTTCACCGCTCAGGCCGGCTGAGACGGCGGCAGTGCCGACGCTCATGCGCTGCATCGCCGCGGCGGTGGTGGCGCCGTAGCCGAACGGCAGGCCGTAGGGCGTCCAGCGCCCCTCCCGCCACCAGGCCAGGAACGCAGCGCCGACGGCTTCGGGCCGGTATCCGCTGCACAGGCTGTCAGTGAGCGAGAGGAGCAGTGAACTGTCGTCGGACCATGCGCCGACCGGTTGGCCGTGGGGGCCGCCTCCCGTCATTCCCTCGATGGGTTCCACCGCGAGCGAGTCGCGCAACGCGCCCTCGAACGGGACGCCGAGGGCGTCCCCGACGACGGCGCCCAGTATGCCGCCGCACACTCGCTCTTCCAGGCTGAGGCCCCTTGCCATGCATCTCCAACCGCGCGGGGCGGGTTGTTAGCCGACGTTGATGCTCATCAGGAACTCGGCGTTGTTCTGCGTCTTGGCCAGCTTGTCGTGCAGCAGTTCAACGCTCTCGATGGGGTTCATCTCGTTCAACATGCGGTGGAGCAGGCGGACGCGCTTGAGCTCCTCAGGGTCGAGCAGGAGCTCTTCCTTGCGGGTGCCGCTGCGGGTGATGTCCAGGGCGGGCCAGATGCGCCTGTCGGCCAGGTTGCGGTCCAGGTGGAGTTCCATGTTGCCCGTGCCCTTGAACTCCTCGTAGATAACCTCGTCCATTCGACTGCCCGTCTGGACCAGGGCGGTGGCGATGATGGTCAGGCTGCCGCCTTCCTCGATCTTACGCGCGCTGCCGAAGAACTTCTTGGGCTTCTGCAGGGCGCTTGCCTCCACGCCGCCGCTGAGTATCTTGCCGCTGTGCGGCATCTCGGTGTTGTGCGCTCGGGCCAGGCGCGTGACGCTGTCGAGCAGGATGACCACGTCGCCGCCGAACTCCACGACGCGTCGGGCCTTCTGCAGGACCATCTCGGCGACCTGGATGTGCCGGCTGGCCGGCTCGTCGAAGGTCGAGCTGATCACCTCGGCTGCGGGCACGGTCCGGCGCATGTCGGTCACTTCCTCCGGCCGCTCGTCGATCAGCAGGATGATGAGCTTGACCCCCGGGTTGTTCTGGGCGATCGAGTTGCCCATCTTCTGCAGCAGAATGGTCTTGCCGGTTCGCGGCGCCGCCACGATGAGGCCCCGCTGGCCCTTGCCGATGGGCGTGACCAGGTCCACCATCCGCATGTCTATCTCGCTGGACTCCCTCTCCAGGATCAGCCTTTCGGTGGGGTGGTAAGGCGTCAGGTCCTCGAAGACGGCCAGGTTGGTGACAGCCTCCGGGTCCTGGAAGTTGACCGCTTCCACCTTGAGCAGGGCGAAGTAGTGCTCCTTGTCCTTCGGCGGGCGAATCTGCCCCATCACCAGGTTGCCGGTGCGCAACCCGAACCGCCGTATCTGGCTGGGCGAGACATAGATGTCGTCCGGGCTGGGCAGGTAGCTGTAGTCGGGCGACCGCAGGAAGCCAAAGCCGTCCGGCAGCACTTCCAGAACGCCTTCGCCGTAAGTGGCCCCCGCCTTGGCAACGCGTTTCTTGAGCAGCACGAAGATCAGTTCCTGCTTCTTCATGCCGCTCAGGTTCGTGATGTTCTCGGCCTTTGCCACCTGCTGAAGCTCCTTGACGGTCATCTTCTGCAGGTCCGATATGTGCAGTTCCTCCGCCATCGTGCCGGTGGCCGTCTGCTGGGGGCCGTTGTCGCGATCTCCGTTCAGGTTGCCGTTGTTGGGGCGCCTGTCTCTCCTTCCGTCAGCCATCTTAACCTCCGTCTGCTTCTTCGGGTGTTCTTCCAGTCTGGGGGGGCCCGGACACGCCCCGGCGACCGCTGCCAACCGCGCAGAGGTCCGGCCAGAGCGCCTGCAACTGGCTTTCCAGTTCGCCCGTGTCCCCGACGTTCCTTATCACGAAATCTGCAAGTCTTCTCTTCTGCCTCACGGGAACCTGCGCGTGAGTTCGCTTCTCGAACTGGCCGCCGTCCATGCGGCGGCCCGTCAGCGCCCGCTCCCGCCGCAGCCGCTCCGGTGCCTCGACGAACAGCAGCGCGTCGCAGAGCTCAGTGTGCAGGTCCGTCTCTACGAGCAGCGCGGCGTCCAACGCGATCAGGGGAGCCCTGTCGTCGCGCCGCAGTTGGCGAATCCGCGAACGGATCCTCTCCAGAATAGGAGGATGGACAATGTCATTGAGCTTCCGGGTCAACTCGGAGTCGCCGAACACGGTCTCTGCCAGTCGAGGGCGATCAACCTCGCCTCCCTCGTCCAGTATGCCGCGCCCGAACGCCTCCGTCAGTCGGGCCTTCACGACGGGCGACGCCAACTGCCGGTGGCCGATCCCGTCGGCGTCCACCACTGCCGCGCCGCGGCGCCTGAGCATCTCTGCCACGGTGCTCTTGCCGGCGGCCAGGCCCCCGACAATCCCGATTACGGGCGCCGTGCTCCGCCGTGTGGTGGTTTCTCTCATTTCGTCTCCGCCCAGTTCTTCCCGACGGCCGTATCCACCTTCAGCGGCACGTCGAGCTTCAGCGCCCCGGTCATCTTCTCCGTCACGAACCGGCGGACCTCGTCCAGGTCAGCGTCGGGGCACTCGAAAACCAGTTCGTCGTGTATCTGCAGGAGCATGTGAGAGCGGTCGCTCACCTGCGTCAGGCCTGCGTGTATCTCAATCATCGCCCGCTTGATAAGGTCCGCGGCCGAGCCCTGTATGACCGTGTTGACGGCGATGCGCTCGGCGGCGCTGCGCGCGGCGCCGCCGCCGCGGATGCCCTCGATGCGCCGCTTGCGGCCCGCCAGCGTCCTTACGCAGCCGTCCCGGCGGGCGCGGTCTATGGCCTGCCCCATGAACTGCTTCACCTTCGGGTAACGCTCGAAGTACTCGCTGATGAACTCCTCCGCTTCCGGCAGGGGCACGTCGATCTGCCGGCTCAGGCCGTAGGGGCTCAGGCCGTAGATGATGCCGAAGTTCACAGCTTTGGCCTGCTGCCGCATCAGGGCGGTGACGTCGTCCTCGTCCACGCCGTTGACCTGGGCCGCCACGAAGCGGTGGATGTCCCGGTCCTCGTGGAATGCCCGGCTGAGGGCGGGGTCGCCCGAGCAGTGCGCCATGATGCGCAGCTCCACCTGCGAGTAATCGGCGCCCAGCAGGGACGTGTCCGGCTCGCCCGGCACGAAGGCCCGGCGTATCCGCCGCCCCAGCGCCGTGCGCACCGGTATGTTTTGCAGGTTCGGGTCGCTGCTGGACAGGCGGCCCGTGGCCGTTACGGTCTGGTTGAAGGATGCATGGATGCGCCCGGTCTCCGCGTTGACCATCCCCGCCAGGGCGTCCGCGTAGGTGGGCTTCAGCTTGTTCAGCTCCCGGTATTCCAGCACGTGGCCGGCGATTGCGTGTTCGCGCTTGAGGTCTTCCAGAACGTCGCTGGCCGTGGACCATCCCGTCTGCCGGCGACTGCCTCGCGGGGTGGGCAGCCCAAGCTTCTCGAAGAGCACGGCGCTCAACTGCGCCGGCGAGTTGACGTTGAAGTCTTCCCCCGCGTCCCGGTGGATTGCCTCTTCCAGCCCGGCGATCTTCGCGGCGAACTCCTCGCTCAGCGCGGCAAGCTCGTCCGTGTCCACCCTCACGCCCGTCCACTCCATCATCGCCAGGACGGGCACCAGCGGCAGTTCGAGCCGCACGAACAAGTCCCACAGCCCCTCGGTTTTCAGCTTCTCGGTCAGCAGGTCGCAGAGCTGGAGCGCCACGTCCGCGTCCTCGCAGGCGTAGCCGGAGACCTTCTCCAGCGGGACCGTGTCCATGGTGCGCTGCGTCTTGCCCTTGCCGATGAGCTCCTCGATCCCGACGGGCCGGTAGTCGAGGTGGCGCTGCGCCAGGGCGTTCAGGTTGTGCGAGCGGTCCGACGGATGGAGCACGTAAGAGGCGACCATGGAGTCGCACTCCAGGCCGCGCAGTTCCACGCCGTGGGTCTTCAGCACGGCGATGTCGTACTTGAGGTTCTGGCCGAGCTTCCCGGGCCTGTCCGCCTCCAACACGGGCCGCAGGATGTCCAGGCTCTCCTGGAGCGGGCAGACTCGGGCGCCTTCCGGGCCGCCGGTGGCGACGTAAACGCCCTGGTCCGCACGCCAGCTGAACGCGAATCCGACGATCCGGGCCCGGCGTGGCTCGAGGCTGGTCGTCTCCAGGTCCACGGAGACCCTCTCCTGCCGGCCCAGCTCCTCCGCCAGTTGCCGCAGGCTGGGCAGGTCCGTCACGGTGGCGTAATCCTTCCGGGCCAGGTCCAGTGTCCGAATCTCGGCTTCGTGCTCGAACAGCACGGCCTGCGCCGGGCCCGTCCCGGGGGCTGGTCCCGAGGGGCGGAGCGGCGCCTCCCGCCGCAGTGAATGGAAGCCGACCGCCCTGTAGAAGCGGTCCACCTCGGCGGGCTCCGCGTCGCCCTCGCGGCACTGCTCCCAGTCCAGTTCCACGGGCAGGTCGCGGCTGAGCGTGACCAGCTCACGGGCCATTTCGGCGTCCTGGCGGTGCTGTGCCAGCCGCTCGCGCAGCTTGTCGCTGGCGACCTGGTCAAGGTTCTCGTAGAGTCGTTCCACGCTGCCGAACTGCCGGATGAGCTTCACGGCAGTCTTGGGGCCGACGCCGGGCACGCCCGGGATGTTATCGGTGCTGTCCCCGGCCAGGGCCATCATCTCGACGACCTGCCACGGCTCGATGCCTTTCAGTTCCTTGAGCCGGTCGGGATCGAGCAGGACCTCGCGGTCCTTGTGGACGTGAAGGACCTTCACGTGCTCGTCAACGAGCTGCTCGGCGTCCTTGTCGGTGGTGACGATAACGGCGTCTATCCCCCTGGCGTTGGCCTGTGTGGCGATGGTCGCCAGCACGTCGTCGGCCTCCTGTCCCGCTACGAGCAGCCTTGGCACCCCGAGCGCGTCCAGCATCTGGTCAATCAGGGGCAGCTGGCGCTCCAGTGGTTCCGGCATGGGGGCGCGGTTGGCCTTGTAGTCCTCGTATGCCTGGCGGCGAACCGACTCTCCCGGGCCGTCGAACGCCACGACCAGGTAGTCGGGCCTGTACTGGTCACGCAGCTTCTCGATCATGCGGGCGAAGCCGTAAACGGCGTTGACGGGCTCTCCGTCGGGCCCCGTCAGTCCTTTAATGGCGTAGAAGAACTGGTAGATGTGCGCGTACGCGTCGATTGCGAACAGTCTTTCGGGCATGGAAGTGGCCGACCCAGAGCCAACTGCTCAGTCCGGATGCACCGCTGGCCGGGCGGTCGTCCGGTTCCCGCGCGTGCGGGTCGGCGGTTGCCCCACCGCCTTCACAGTTCCATGCATGTCATGAGCCGCCGGCGCGCCTGAATCTCTGCCGCGCGGCGTGGGACTGTGCATGGCGATCCCGCAGCAGTCACGGCTATAGACCCCGATTTCAGACAGGCGACCTGAGGCGCTGCTGCAAGCCCCGTCGTGACTTCGGCAAGGCTGTGTGCGCCGACGGGCTGCGTCGGCCTGCAACGGCTATTCTGGCCTTTGAATCGCCTGCTTCGGCCCCCGTCCGCTCGGTATTCTCGCTCGGCCTCGGGCCGAGGGAGCGGGTTCTGCAACAGCGCTGGAGGCCTTGCGGGCTAAGATCTCGTCAAGGAAACTGCCGGGTGTTTGGACTGAACGGGGTGGTCAACGCAAGCAGTCGCAATACGAAGCCGGCTGTCTTGAATGTCTCTCGCAGTGACAGGTATAGCGTACCGTTTCGCGGGGGCGGTGTCAAGCGCAATCGGGCGGCCCCGCGCTCAGCCGGCCGGGACGGAAAAAACGCACGGCGCCTGGTGGCGCCGTGCGCGGTGTGCTCGTTGGCTTCTGCCGCTTACTCCTGTTGGTCTTCTTTCTTCTCCTGCTGTTTCTGCTGTAACAGTTTCAGCTTCTCTTCGTAGGCCCTCTTGGCGGCCTCACCGGCAAACTTGCCCAGCCCGCTCCAGTCGACCTCGTCCGGCGAAGGCGGGCCGGAGCGAAGGCGTTCGGCGCGGGTCCTGGCTCCGCCAATCAGCGGAAGGTCCAGCGTGACCTGCTTGATCAGCGGGTCATCGAGGGCGAAGGTCCCCATCTCGCCCCTCTGGAACAGGGCCATCGTGAGCCTGACGATCTGAATCCTCAGCTTCTGGCCTTCCGTGAGGGTGCCGGCCTGGTAGCTGGCGAGCAGCTCTTCCAGCCCGCTCCTGGCCCCCTCAACGGCGTTGCGGACGCGGGCGACCAACTCGTCGAGGACCGGCCCCATCTCCCGCTCGAACTCCTTCTCCATTACCTCGCTGACGGCGCTCCAGTCGGTGCTCGTCAGGTCGGACCAGTCGGCCTGGTGGTCTTCGAGGACGACGGCGACGACCTCTTCCATCTGGGCCATCAAGTCGTCCAGCGCCGCATTGGCCTTGTCCTTGACCATCTCGATCAGCCTCTCCTGCCCTTTGGGCAGGTACTCTTCTGTAAGGCGGGTTACGCCCTCGTCAAACAGCTCCGGCGCGCGGGTCTGGAGTTCCTCGGTCCACTTCTTGCGCCATTCCGGCAACTGCTCGACGAACTGCTCCAGCCTGGGCTTCAGGTGCGTTGCCAGCAGGTCCGGCGCTTCGGCACGGAGCTTCTGGATCGCCCAGTAGGGCAGCCGTCCGGTGGTGATTCCGGGCACATCTCGCTTGGCGAGGATGTTGTCCACGCCCTGGAATGCCAGTTGGACGACGGTTGCGGGTTCGAGCCTTGTCCTGAGCATGTTGTAGAGCACGCCCAGGTACGTGGCAATGACGGCGAGTATGATCAGAAAGAACGCCGCAGTCATCTTCCACGCTTTGGAAGCGCTGCGGGCCAGTCCTTGCGCTTCAGCGGCCAGTGCTGCTACTTCCTCAGCGAATTCCGGGGGAACTCCGGCACCGGGCGTTTCGGACTCGGGAGTCACGTCCATATCGGCCATCAGTCTCCCTCCCTTGTGTCTCTGCTGTTTGCCAATCGGTTCTCAGTCAACTCGTTGTGCCTTTGGCGTTGCACGAGCATCGTGGTCACGCTTACTCCCCAGCCCCGGGTATGCGCCAGCCGGCCTCGAACTTGTAAGTCGGCAGTTGCTCCTTCATCAGCGCCAGCAGCACCTTGACGGACTGGTCCACGATCTGCTCCTCGGTCTTGTCGTCCGGCAGCGGGGGGAACTGCTCTATCAGGGCCAGAATCTCCTCGAAATCCTGCTTTCCTTCTCCCCACCGCTTTTCCAGCACGTTGAACAGCGCCAGGTGGTTGGCTTCGATGATCTTGCTGACGACCAACCGGAGGTCATCTTCGGACAGTTGCGCCTGCTCGGCGATCATCGTCTCGTGCTCGCGTATCATGCCCGTAAGCCGGTCCTCCAGGAGCTCCCTCAGCTCTGTCCGGAGTTCGGCCAGGACATCTTGCGCCGCCATCTGGAGGGCGCCCGTCAGCTGCGGAGCGACCCGGTTGAACTGCTCGCGCGCGATGGGCTGCACGTCCTCCGCGAACGCGTTCAGCTCGTTGGAGATGGTCTCCTGGAGCCCCATTTCCTCGATCAGTTTCAGCAACTCCTCGCGGAAGGTCGGCCCGGTTTCCTTGAAGACCATCTGCAGGTTCTGGCCGATCTGCAACTGCTCGAACTGCTGCTCGAACTGCGTTTTCAGGTCTTCAGACTGCGCCAGGGATAGCGCTAGGCTCCAGTAGGCCCACAGGTAAAGCAACACGATGACCAGCCCGACCACGACGCCCAGCAGTCTGACGAGGCTCGCCTTGCGCGACGATGCGCGAATCGTGTGCAGCGATTCCCGCGCCTCCGCGAGCTCGTCCTGTAGTTCACTGACACTCATCTCTCATTCCCCTCAAACTCTCATGCTCAAAGAACTTGGCCAACTCTCCGTCTGCTCAGCCCTCTGAAATAGGTCTATCACCTCCTCCCACGGGACACTGCAAAGAGCATCCGAGAATCGGTGTGTCAATGGCTGACCAACACACCTGCTCGACTGAATAAAAGGACGGATGATGGCGGGAGAATACTAATCCATTGCCCTCCGGTTGTCAACCCTATTTTTCGGTGCTCGACGTGCCCACCCCCGTGCCGCCACGCCCTACAGAAGGGAGATCGGGTCCACGTCCACCACGGCCTTCACTCCGGCGGGCCCGCCCAGCAGCGGCGCCGCGCGTCGCAGCAGGTCCTGAACCGAACGGGCGTCCGGGCACTTCAGCAGCAGGTGCTGACGGTGTCGCCCCCGGATGCGGGCGACCGGCGCCGGGGCAGGCCCGAGCACCTGCGAGCCGTTCTCCAGTTCCTCGCCGAGCCTCCGCAGCGCGACCGCCAGCGCGCGCGCGTGTTGCTCGACCCTTGTCAGGTCGCGCCCCCGGCACACGATCCGCGCCAGCCGTCCGAACGGCGGATAGCCGTACCTGCGCCGATGGGGCAGCTCGTGCCGGGCGAACGCCGCGTAGTCGTGCCCGGCGGCGGCCCGGATGCTCGGTTCCTGAGGCATGAAGGTCTGTATGACGACCCGGCCGCCGGCCGGTCCCCGGCCGGTGCGCCCTGCGACCTGCGCCAGCAACTGGAACGTCCGCTCCCGAGAGCGGAAGTCCGGCAGGTGCAGCGCCACGTCGGCATTGACGACCCCCACGGTGGTCACGTTCGGGAAGTCCAGGCCCTTGGCCACCATCTGGGTCCCGATCAGGATGTCGGCCCGACCGCTGCGGAACGCTTCCAGCTTCTCCTCGTGGGCCCGGCGCGCCTTCGTGGTATCGCTGTCCATGCGGATGGCCGCGTGTGCCGGGAAAAGCTGGTCCACGGCCTCCGCCACCCGCTCCGTGCCGGTGCCGCCGAAGCGGATGCCTTCCAGCCCGCACTCGGGGCATGAGGTGGGCGGGCGCTGCTGGTGGCCGCAGTAGTGGCACTCGGCGACGCGCGTCTTGCGGTGGAAGTTGAGCGTGATGTCACAGCGGGGGCACTTCAGCACCCAGCCGCAGCGGGCGCAGTGCACGAACGGCGAGAACCCCCTGCGGTTGATGAAGAGCAGCGCCTGCTGGCCCTGTGCCAGGCTGTCGCGAATGCACCCCTCGAGGCGCCGGCTGATGACGCGCAGCCGGCCTCGTCCGGCCCATTCATCGCGCATGTCCACTATCTCGACCGGCGGCAGGGGGTGGCCGCCGATGCGCCGCGTCAGCCGAGCCGCCGTGTACCGGCCCGTCTGGCTGTTGTGGTAACTCTCCAGCGAGGGCGTCGCGGAGCCCAGCACCACCAGGGCGTCGTCGTAGCGGGCGCGCATGATCCCCACGTCCCGGGCGTGGTAGCGCGGCGTCGTGTCCTGCTTGAAGCTGTTCTCGTGCTCCTCGTCGATGACAAGCAGCCCGAGCGTGGGCAGCGGGGCGAAGATGGCCGACCGGGCCCCCACCACCACGTCGGCCTCCCCGCGACGGATCAGCTCCCACTGCTGGCGCCTTTCCGCCTCGGTCAGGCGGCTGTGGAGCACCGCCAGACGGCGGAACCGACTCCCGAAGGCGCGCACCGTCTGGGGCGTCAGGCTGATCTCCGGCACCAGCACGATCGCCTGTTTCCCGGCAGCGACGACGTCGGCGATGGCGTGCAGGTACACCTCGGTCTTGCCGCTCGACGTTATGCCGTGCAGCAGCACGACGCCGAAGTGCCCCTGCTTCAGGCGGTCGGTTATGTGGCTGTGTGCCTCCCGCTGCTCCGGCGTCAGGACAAACGGCTCCTGCGGCTCCATCTCGACGCTGCTGAGCGGGTCGGCCCGTTCCACCGTGCGCAGGGCGAGGTGGATCATGTCCCGCCGCTCCAGCGCCTTTGCCGAGGAGCGCGACGCGCCCGCCGACCGGAGGACGTCCACCAGCGGGCCTTCCCCCCCCGAGGCGGCCAGCGCGCGCAGTATCTTGCTCTGTGCGGGGCTCCTGTCGAACACGTCGTCGGCGGTCTGCTCCGCCTGCTCGATCGGCATCGCGAGGCGCGCGAACTGGATCTTGCGCGCCCTGCGCCCGCCGCGCACCGCAGCCGGCAGGATCGCGCTGAGGGCCTCCCCCAGGGAGCACTGGTAGTAGTCCGCCATCCACCGCCCGAGCCGGAGCATGACGTCGGTGAACAGGGGCGTCTTGTCCAGGCATTTCAGGACGGGTTTCAGGCGGCTCACCGGCAGGTCCGAGTCCGCCCGGAGCCCGACGCAGTAGCCGAGGATGCCGGGGCGGTTGCGGAAGGGGACGCGCACCCTGCTGCCCACGCTGATCAGGCCGCGCAACTGCTCGGGGACCAGGTAATCGAAGGTCTTGTCCACCGACAGATTCAGCGCCACGACTGCGACTCTCTGCGCGTCTCGGTCGGTCTTCGCATCCGTGGTCATGGGCGTTGGCTGCCGGACATGGGCGTGTTCACCGCCCGGCCATTCTCGTGTCGGGCGTCCGCGCTGTCAACCGATGGCGTCCCGTCGGGGCTCCGGGCACCCCGCGTCCCTGGCCGCTTCCCGGCGTTGACGGACGGCTTATTGTCCAGAGGAGTTGACAAACGCTCGTGTTCCGTATAACTTTATACGCGGTGGAGTCGGAAGAAACGGAGACGGTGCGCCCGGCGCGGGCTGGTTTCGGGTGCCGCAGCGGGTGGGCCGGCGGGTCTGCTGCATGGGAGAGACAATATGGCCGCCATGAGACGCCGTTCTGGTTCCGGGATCATCGTCGTGTTGGTGATCTTCGTGGTTCTTGCCTTCGCCGGCATCGGTAGCGCCGTCTGGCTCTATCGGGAGCTTGCGCAGGTCAAACAGGTGATGCTGGTTACTCAGGACGCTGTCGCGTCGAGCATTCAGCCGGTCTTCGACGACAACATGTGGGCTCTGTCCAAACAGGACCCCAGCGAACTCGGCGTCGTTTACACTGTGGACAGCTTCCGCGAGGTCGCCGCGAAGCTGGAGGTGGCTGCCGAGTACGAGGGCCCCTTCATGGACCTCATTGGCTGGGACAGCCTGAACGGCATGAGGAATGCTCTGGAGATGTCTCCGGCCCAGCAAGAAGTCGAGGCGAAGGGAGAGACGAAGTTTGCGGAGGTGAGCGGCTTGCTCGCGTTCTACGAACGCGTTTACCAGTCCCTGCGCCAGGAGAACGAAAACCTGAGGACCGGCAACGCCGACCTCTCCGGCCGCCTGGCTGCGGCCCAGGACAATGTGGTTGCGACCGAGAAGAGGCTCAACGAGAGACTGAGCCAGGAGACGGCCAACTTCAAGAGCAAGCTGGACGAGTTGCGCATCGGCTACAATGACATCTCCACCAAGCTGGATGATCTGGGCAAAGTGGCCCTGGACTGGGAGCAGAAGTACCAGGGAGAGGTGCAACTGCGCAAGCAGGAGCAAGACAAGTACAGCCGGGGCATCGCCGCGTGGGAGAAGCGTTACAACGCCGCCGTCGCGCCCCCGCCCAAAGAGGAACAGCTCGTGGCCGACGGCAAAGTCATGACCCTGGACGTGAAGAACGGCTTCGTCTATGTGGAGGGCGGCAAGGACAAGGGCTTCAAGGAAGACGCCCAGTACGTCGTCTTCGCCCGGATGCCGGGCGGGGAACTGCGCAAGAAGGGGGCCATTCTGATCGGCAAGGTCGACGATAACGTGTCCCGAGCTACGGTCGCCGAAGAGGTGGAAGGTGTGGTCATGATCGCCGGCGACCTCTTCGTCTCCGCCGAGCGCTGGCAGCGGTTCCAGGAGGAGTGACCCGGCGGCCCTGGAGCACGGGATTCGGTTGCCTTGCCGGGTCTCTCCCTGTCGTCTGCCCGACGCCGTTCTCCGTCCGTTTCTGTTTCCCGGTGGTGTAATTGGTAACACAGCAGGTTTTGGTCCTGCCATTCCTGGTTCGACTCCAGGCCGGGAAGCCAGCCTACCTCCGCACGGCGCCCTGCGCATTTGCACCTTTGCCTACCTTCGGCTAACCTGTTGCCTTTCCTTGTCCGGCCGCCCGCGACGGCGCAAGGTGGAGGGTCAAAGGCCTTATGGCTCGACAGGAAACGCTGGCCCCACACCCCCGGCTGTATGCCTCGCGCGCCCAGATCGAGGGGCTGCGCCGTCGGCCGCGATTGAAGTTCCTCCAGGATGCCGCGCGACAGGTCGCCTCGAGGGCGGACCAGTATGCCAAGGCCGGCCCCTCCGTCCCCCTGCCCGGCGGGCACAATCAGCACCTGCGCCGGGCCTTCGCCGTCCATGTCCGCGTCGTGGCCTTGCTCGTGCAATGGCTTCGCAGCGGCGAGGAGAGGTATCGCGGTGCGGTCCTGGACATGGTGCGGGAGATGGCCGGCTGGGAGCACTGGTCGTGGATGGCCTGGCGGGACAACGACCCGCGGCCGGAGGCCGTCTTCGACCTGAGTTACGGCGCCAATAGCTTTACGCTGGCCGTGGCCTTCGACTGGATGTTCGGCTCCCTGTCCGAGGGCGAGCGCGAGCTGTTCCGCCGGACGGCCCGCGAGCGCGCGCTGCGGCCTTTCCTCTTCCACGTCGAGAATGAGCAGTGGCCGCACTGGTTCGCGCAGGAACACTCGAACTGGAACGGCGTCTGCGCCGGCGGGGCCGGGCTGCTCGCGCTGGCAATGCACGACGAACTGCCCGAAGCGCGCGAGGCCCTGCCGCTGGTCGAGAGCTCCCTCGATCCCTTCATGCGGTGCCTGGAGGAGACCGACGGCGGCTGGACCGAAGGCATCGGCTACTGGAACTTCGGCATGAGGTACGCGCTCTCGTACCTGCTCAGCCACGAGCGGACCATGGGGCGGCGCCACCCCCTGCTGCGGCTGCCGTCCACGAAGCGCAGCCTCGCGTTCCCGCTCGACTTCTGCCCGAACGGCGTGCCGTGCAGCTTCGGCGACTCGAACCATTGGGTCCCCGTGCCGATCCATCACGCCGCCGCCGCGCGACTGAACCGGCCCGACGTGCAATACGCGCTGGACCTGCACCTGCGGCAGGGAGGCGTCGTGGAAGGGCAGTGGTCCACCTCGGCGGAATGGCTGCTCCTGCACTCGGGCAGGGCCGCGCCGAAGCCCCGCCGTGAGCGCGGAGTGGTCAAAATGTATCGCGGCATGGACTGGGGGATCATCGCGGACAGGATGCCCGCCCCGCGCGTCTGCCTCGCCGTCCGGGGCGGCACGACGAAGGTCTTTCACGGGCACCGGGACCTGCTCAGCTACCACTGCGTCGTCGGCGATGAGGCCCTCATCAGCAGCATCGGCGTGGACGAGTACCTGGACACCACGTTCAGCCCGCGCCGCAACGAGCTCTTCGAGACCGGGCCGCTCTCCAAGAACGTCATCCTTATCAACGGCGTCGGCATCGCGGAGGGCTCCAGCGTTGCCTCGGAGGTGCTGCGCTGCGACGGGGTCGTCGGCATCCGCATGGACGCCACGGAGGCCATGGGGCAGTCGCGGGGCGAGGGACCGGCGGCGCAGTTCTGCGGCCGGGCCTTCCTGATGCTGGACGCGAAGGCGTTCCTCATCGTTGACCGCGTCGAGATGCCGTTCGAGGGGCGCGTCGAGTCCCGCGCCCACACTTACGCCGAGGTGGCGGCCGGCGCGAGCGGCGCGGACCTGACCGGCGAGAGGCATCGGATGAGGGTCGCCTGCGCGTGCTCCGCGCCGGCGAGCTTCCACACGGCGCTCACGGCGCCCACGACGCCCGGCCGCCCCGCCAACGTGCTGAGGTGGTGCACGGACGGCCTGCACACGAGCGTGACGATGGCGACTCTCCTGTCGCCGGGCGCCGGGACGGCTGAGGTGCAGCTAGAGGAGCAGGGGAGTCGGGTCGTAGTGTCCGTGCGGCTCGGACGTGGCAGGTCGAAAGTCACGCTTACCCGCCGCCTGCGGTTCCCCCGCGCGCGACGGGCGAAGAGGCAATAGAGCAAGGGGAGAGCACGATGGCGCTGCCCGTCAGGAAGGTCAGCAAGAAGGCGTTGGCGCAGGCTCGGAGGATCCGCGAGGACCTTCATCGGCATCCCGAGTTGGGTTACCAGGAGGAGCGCACGGCGTCCGTGATCGCCGCGTTCCTGCGCGACCTCGGCCTGGATGAGGTGCGCACGGGCGTGGCGGAGACGGGCGTAGTCGGGCTGCTGCGCGGGGGCGATGGGAATCGGACCGTCGCCCTGCGGGCCGACATCGACGCACTGCCCATCCGGGAGGAGACCGGGCTGCCCTACGCGTCCGTGCACGAGGGCCTGATGCACGCCTGCGGCCACGACGGCCACACGGCCATACTGCTGGCCGTGGCGCGCCTGCTGGCCGGGATGCGGGAGAAGCTGCCCGGCAACGTCAAGTTCATCTTCCAGCCCGCCGAGGAGGGCGGCGCGGGAGGCCGGCGCATGGTCGAGGAGGGCGTGCTCCACGCCCCGGAAGTGGACGCCATCTTCGCGCTCCATGGAAGCAGCGAGATCAATCCGGGTCAGATCCGGCTCGCCCCGATCCCGAACGCCGCTATGATGAGTTTCCGCGTTGACATCAGCGGCCGTGGCGCGCACGGGGCGGCGCCCCACGTCTCCGTTGACCCCATCCTTATCGGCGCCCAGATCGTGGTCGCCGCCCAGAGCATCGTCAGCCGGGAAACGCGCCCAGACACGCCTGCCGTCATCAGCATTTGCGCCTTCAACGGGGGCACCAAGGAGAACATCATCCCCGACGGCGCCCGCCTGCTGGGCACGATCCGCGCCGTCGAGATGCCCGTACTGCGGGGCCTGGCACGCAGGCTGGGGCGGGTGGCGCGGGGTGTCGCAAAGTCCCTTCGCGGCAGCGCCGAGTTCAGCGACTTCGGCCAGTATCCGCCCACAGTGAACGACCCCGGACTCCTGGAAATGGTCAGGGGGGTCGGGACCGAGCTGCTCGGCCGGCGCAATGTCCTTCAGGCGACGGAGCAGCGCATGGGCGCCGAGGATTTCTCTTTCTACCTCAGCAGTCAGGGCGGCGTGCCCGGCGTGATCTTCCGCCTCGGCGTCGAGTCGGAGACGAACCTGCACACGTCCCGGTTCGACTTCGGCAGCGCGGCCCTCGAACCCGGCATCCTCATGCTGGCCAACGTGGCGCTGGCCGCCCTGGAGCAGGGCTGAGCCTTCTCGGGCAGCCGGCTCCTGTTTCGGCGCCGCCTCACTTCGGCGGGTCGCCCCAGTCGGGCACGTCGAGCAGTTCGCCGCCGGCCAGCGCGGACTTGTGCGCCATCACCCCCGGCGCCATGTAGCGCACCGCCTCCCAGACGTTGATGGCCGGCGTGCGGTCGTGCGCGACGGCATCCACGAACTCGTTCACCAGGTACGCGTGCGAGCCGCCGTGCCCGCCGTAGACCCCGTCGCCGAGCCCCGCCTCGTAGGCCGCCGTCACCTCCTCCGGCAGGGGGTCGCGCATCTCGTCCACGGTGAGCTTCGTCCAGCTGCCCTTGGTGACCCAGTTGCCCTCGCGGAACGATCCGTCCGTGCCGAACAGGCGGAACATCTCCTCGCCTGTGTGCCCGATCTGCCGGCACTCGCCGACGCGCATTGTGGCGCCGTTGCTCATGTGGAACAGGGCGATCTCGTTGGCGAAGCTGTCGCCGAAGTAATCGTCGCCCGTCTCATCCTTCTGGCCCCAGGCGCAGACCTTGACGGCGTGGGCGCCCATCACGCAGACCGGCCCGCTGACCGAGTGGGTGGGGTAGTGCATCGGGCCGCTGACTACGCCACGTTCCCTGTAGGCGCGGGCGCGCTCGGCCCACTCGCTGCCGGCGCGGCCGGTGGCGCGGTGGCGCTGCACGTCGCGCAGGTTGCAGCCGGGCGAGTCCACGTCGTGCAGGTACTGCGCATCGGCGTGGACGAACCGGCCGAACGCCCCCTCGGCCGCGCGGCGGCGGCAGTACATCGTCTCCGGGCGGTGGTAGGTCGTCTCGCCGAGCATGTAGTGCAGTCCCGTGCGCCGGACGGTCTCGACGAGCCGGTCGCACCATTCCAGTATCTCGTCGCCGTCCGGCACGCAGAGGATCGGCACGGCGCTGTAGACGTGCTTGCCGGACTCCAGGGCCTGCGCGGCCTGTGGCGCGTGCAGCCAGGGCTGCGTGATGACGGCCAGCGCGTCCAGGTCCGAGGCGCAGATCTCCTCGAAGGTGGCATAGGCGTCGGACGGACTGAACTTGTCCTTCCAGGACTCCCTGGAGGCGAACTCCTCGATGCGGTCCGGCTCCAGGTCGCAGAGCGCCATCCTGTCCACGAGCGGGTGGTTCTTGAAGAGCTCCGCGAACTGCCGCCCGAAATCTCCCAACCCGACCAGCCCCAGACTGATTCCCATCGCTTCATGTCTCCCTGGGCAAAAGCGACGCGAGTCTACGCAGTCAACGGTGTGCTGTCAAAGGTCCCCGGTTCCTCCGGGAGGGTCGGCGTGGGCGCGACTGTTCGGACTTGAGTGGATGCCCGGAACGGACGGCCTCTGGGCGCCGTTCCAGGCGCTCCCAACGGCCTGCGTAGGTCTTCCCACGCCGAGTTGAACAGTTGCGCGACAGGGCGCCGTTTGGCAACGGCGGCCGCCCGTGGTATAAGCTCGGAGCAATGCTGGGAAGTATCTCTATGCGGCGAACCGCCGCCGTGTCCCGCTTAGTTCGGAGGAAGACGTTGTGGACGTACAGGCAGGGCGAGTGGTCATGCTTGTGGTGCTGGTTCTTTGTTGTGGAGGCGTCTGCGTTTCCGAAGGGGCGCAGGGCAAAGCTCCGGCCGTGCCCGAGAATACCTACCTGTACGTATCGCCGCCTGTGGCAAGTCGCATTGACGTGTTTTGGGATCACCCGAGGGACCTCACAGGCGTTGTCGGTTACCACGTCTATCGCGACGGCAAGTTGGTCGCCACTAAGGCCAACGATGACCCCGGCCACCCGGCGAATAACGTTCATCCCGACACGGGCCTTTCTCCGCCGACGAAATACACCTACACCGTGACCGCCGTTGACAGGGACGGCAACGAGAGCGAGCACACCGCGGCCGTCAGCGCGACCACTGCCCCAGGACCGGCTCCTAACCTGGATGTCCTCATCAAGCCATCGAGGACGTCGGGCGTCGCGCCCCTGTCCGTGTTCTTCGACGTTACGGACACGGCCAGCTTCACCGACGGCTCCTTCGTGGACGCCACCTGCGTCTGGGATTTCGACGCGGATGGCACGGACCCCACGGGCAAATGCCGGAAGGCCAGCGCGGACTTATGCGCCATGACGCCCGGTGCCACGTAGCGCACCGCTTCCCAGACGTTGATCGCCGGCGTGCGGTCGTGCGCGTCGCCGCTGAGGGCGTGGCAGATGAGCACCGTGTTGTCCCGCTCCGGCGTCAGCTCGCCGTAAGTCTCGTAGGTCACGTCAATGGGGCTCAGTCTGGCGCCGCTGCGCAGTTCCAGGTCATTCGGCGGCTTCCCTCTGCGCCAGGTGCTGGCTCTGCTGCTTGAGCGCATAGCCTGCATGCGTGCCTGTGCTCGGCACGCTGACAGGCCGAACGCGCCGCCGGCCCCGCCTGACAGGACGAGATAGGCTACTCGGCCTTTGCAGCATTCTCCTCAAGCATGACCTCAACGCCGCTAATAACCGGTGTCGTCGTTGAGTTGACCTTCCTGGACTTAGGAATAAGTTCCAGGGTTACGCTATTCTTGGCGAGGATGCCTTTGAATTCCTTCACCAGAGCCCGAAACTTGCCGCCCGTGGCCTTCACAATGTCGAAGTCCCGCAGCACCGTCTCCCCCTGCAATCTTACGTCGAAGATGCGTTCGCCAGCTCTCACGTCGTCTATCTCAGCGAAGTGCAATCGCATCGTGTACGTCTTTGCCAATCTGTTCGGGAGCCGGAGGATCAAAGGCGGGAAGTATTCCCTCCTCGCCGTGTTCCAGCGCGGGGCCGGGGGCGGCGTTTTCACTTTGCCGCTTTTGTCAAACTTGACTTGCAGGAGCTCTTTCCTCAGGCCAATCGCAGCCAATGTATCCCAGGGGATGGCCATTTCAGCAGTAAGAGCATCCTCCGTTGTCCGCGTGGCGACCGACCAGTCCCCGTTCCAGTCCGTATCTTCCTCAACGACAGCATTGGCCTTCGCTATGCTGTATACCCGGAGCCACTCTCCGTAGTCAACTCCCGCAGGTCGGCTCGGCTCGCCAGACAAACGAAGGCGACACATGTCCTTCAGGTCTCTGGCAACGTACTTCCCCCAGCCGGCCTCAAGCTGGTCCCCCTGGTAGAAGATGATCGGGAGGCCAACTTCGGCGCCGGCCGCCGGCGTGATATCCAGGTGCTCCCACGGGAAGCACGCTTCGACTACATAGGCCTTTTCTGTGTTGTTTTCAACGACCTCGAGCGCCGGCCCGGTCATGGATTCGCCCAGGCCGTGGTGGACCGCATATGTCCGCTCCTTGGCAGACACATTAAGTTGAAGGAACGGCTCCACCCCGGGTTTGACTGCAACAAGCGCCATGCCAGCGGAACGCCGTTCCCGAGCAAAGGTCTCGCTCGTCGACTTCGCCAACAGCAGCAGCCCGTGGTCGTTCCAACCCAGTCGGCATTCCCCGTTGTCGAATATGTTCACGCGGAACCCCCCGTCACCCCAGTCATCCGGTTTGCCGTCCAATGCGACCTTGTCCAGGCGCGGGATGTCGAACGCGTAGCTCCACAGCCCGTCATATCGTGCGCCGGAGGCCGAAACGCCGAGGTGGAGGACGTGCGGACTCTGTTTGTCCGTCATATACAGCTCAAACGAATCGTCTTTCCATACCGGTGCATCTTCCCCTTTGGTTTCAGCCTTCCAGAGTCTTGTGCCCCCGCGATGATCCACGTCCGCTGCTCGCTCGTAAGCAATGTAAAGACTGTCATCGTCGTGACGGAGCCGAATACACGCCTTTCCTTCGCGGAAAGACACCTGGGGGCTTTCGTCCCAACAGGGGTCGTGCAAATGCCCGTCAATTTGGGGCGGCCGCTCGCAGCCGAGAGACAAGGCCGACATCTCCTGGTCATAGATAGCCAGGTTCAGAGCCGCCCGTCTGAGACCCCGGTAACCGGAAGCATAAATCCAAGGGCGTTCCGTTCCCGTTATGGCCACCCGATCGGCATCGAAACGATACGGTCCGAATGCTCCGCCGCGAAGAACGTGGAACGGCACCCCGAGAGACGTCCTTTCATGACCTCCCCCGCGCCCCGTGCTCCCCACTTCCATGCCGAAACCCGGACGAGGCATGCCCAGCCAGAGAACGCCCTCGTCATCCCGACGGTCGCCAGGTGCGCCCAGGTTCAAAGCCGCGTGTCGCAGCGGCGATCCCAGCACGTCGGTGTGGTCAGAAAAGACCCCCCAGTCCTCATTCTTCCGAGTCCTTGTGGGCACCAGGGCCAAAGAACACTCAAAATTGTAAGAGCACGAGCACCCAAGGCTTCCTTCGCTCGAAATGAGTAATCCAAAGGCTAGCATCAAGCTCACCGGGCCTGCCCTGCCCCCACACGAAGGCCTTACGCCGCCGAAGTGGCGCAGGCCGCTATCGTCGACGTAGTCGTAAATCCCAAGTGTGGCGGACCGAAAGAAATCTGCTGCCGCCGAAGAGAGAATTCCGCCACAACCAGCGGTTCGTACGTAGAAGTGCCCCCTCTTCTCGCCGGTAAGCGGATGGGTGTTCTGGCCGAAGTTTCCCCTGTCCTTTGAAGAGCGTTCAGGCATGCGTCCCCATTGGCGTGCCCACTCCGGCGCTTCTTGCAATGGCATCGCCTTGAGCAGCCGGCCGGTCTGTGCATCATGCTGATAGCATACGGAGCCGACATTCAGATACACGTGCTCATCATCTGCGGCCAGACTGTCAGGGAGACGCGCGTTCCCCTTAGAAAGGCCCAGCCACACGTGCTCGTCGCCTTCGGCCGGACCGGCAGCGGCAAGGGGATGATCGATCGAAAGGTCCGTCTCCAGGGACCATAACTCAGTGCCGTTGTATGCATCCATGGCAATAACGCGGTTATTTGACCCCAAAACAAAATACCGCCCATTGGCAGCCCTTGGGGTGCCGCACTCGGTCCTGGTGGCGATTCTGCCGGGGCCCGGACCGCCGAACCAGAGAAGCTCCAGCGGCCACTTCACGCGCTGATCGCACGTGACCTCCGAGTCCCAGTCGAATGCACCTGGGAGTTTTCCACGCACCACGTGCAATGATTCGCCGCTGGAGCGGACCTCCGCAGCCGGCACCTCGCCATCCTTAAGCAATTTCTCAATACCGGACCGCGGTACCTGATCGAAGTACATGAGACCGCCGCACGGGCGGAGGACTCGATACAGATCCTTCCCACGTAAATCATCGCTTTCTCCGGATACGACAACGACATTCGCGAAGTAAGGAGCATACGGAAGGCTCGCGGCACTTTGCAGATACTGGACGACCAGGCGCGAACCATAAAGCTCCGTCGTGCCAAGCAGGCGGGCCCGCTCTTCTTGCACCTTCGACTTGTCGCCCAAGACGCTAACGACATGAAGCCCCGTTTTGCATGCCAGGGCTTCGGTGAAACCTGCGTCCGGCCGGCCAATGACAAGGGCATATCCCTTCGTTATCCTTGACTGCTCGATCAGCTCGAGAAGGCCCGCCAGTGTTTCCGTTGCGTCCACGCCCTCCATGTTCGGTCTCGTCTTCACCGACGGCCCCGTTACCTTGCGCCCTTCCGGCGCGCTTTCCTCGCGCGGTTGGAAACAGTAGATCAACCCCTCGGTCGTTGCCACGACAAGTCGGCCATCTGCGACGGCGATCCCCCGCGCACGCCCCCGGACCCCATAGCGCCACATCTCTTTGCCATCAGAAGCCGCAGTCACGAGGTTTTCCTTACCCTCCAGCAGCGTCTCACGAGCCAGCACGCAATTGTCCGCCACAAACGTATGTTCCGCGTCGGGAACGATATCCCCGTTTGCAAGCGAATAAGCAAGAACCCCCTGTGGTTCCTGGCCATTGAAAAACAAAGCGTTTTCCTCGTCAATAGCCGTCCAGACTCCGCCAAGATGCGTCGTATGCCTGTAGTAGAGCAGCCGCCCGGTGGAGCGATCGTACGCCGCGGGGAGGGCCCTGCCGGTCGGAACCAGCAAAACGTCCTTGGAGGCAAGAACATATCCCTGCGGCGCGACCCCGGTAAGCGCGTAGGCATCGTGTGGCTGCATAATGTACATGTTGTCGCTCGTATCGTTACACCAAATGACCTCGCCGGTGTCGGCATCAAGAGCGTAGACATAGACACCTTCGGATGGCCACATGCCCGCGGTGACGTAGCACGTTCCGCTATTAACGAGCACCCCGCTGCGGAGCGGCCAGCGCGAGATCATGCGGTCGTTCCCAAGAATCTGATCATCCCCTGGCGCAGCTTGAAACTGCCAAATCAGCTCCCCGGTAATCGCCTCCAGGCAATACACAAAACCGTCGTCGCAGGCGACGTAGCATTTCCCCTTTGCGACGTGTGGAGCGAACCGCACCGGACCGCCGGTCGTGAATCGCCATCTGGCGTCCCCTGTGGCAACGTCCAGTGCCCGAACCGTATCGTCAGCTGAGGAGCCAAAATAGACCAGGCCGCCCGCGACGACCGGCTGGAGAACGTCGTCGAACTCGATGCGGTCGTGTTGCCGCCTCGAACCGTGCCCCCACGTGGCATCCGGCCAGGCAGGCCGGGGAGCCTGCCGAGGCTCATATACCCAGGCCAGGGCAAGAGGGAACTGGAGGTTCTCCGGCGTGGCGGCGCTCCTGGCCGCGTCTGCCCTGTAGCATGGCCAATCGGAACCATAAACGTCAAAACCAAGCAGGAACCAACACGCCAGCGTAAGAAGTATGCAACGCTTCGCCCAAACTTTGCACATTATTGCCGCCTTTCTCACTTAGCGGTCATCGTACGGTGCGACGGGCGCCTGGCAGTAATGATATACGGCTGGCGCGCCTCTGTCCACTCCTTGCCTTGGTCGGGCTATCTGAAGAGGGTCAGGCCGGGCGCGGAGGGGGCGATCCCGGCCTCACCGCCAGAGCAAGAAGGCCGGCGGCCAGCAGCTCGTATCTGCAGCAATAGGCGAAGAGGCCACGAAAGGCTCCTGTTGCGCGTGAAGATGACTGCGGCGCTGGGGGAGGGCGTTGCCCCCTCAGCGCCGCATTTGGGCCGTCGCCCTGCGACGGAGGGCATGGCGGGCTCGATCCGCCTCGACACGTTGAAGCCGGGGACCCATGCCATCACGCTGCACGTCTATTCGTCCACCACGTTGCAGCGTGAAGCTCAGACTGTGATCGTCACTTTGCCCTAGCAGCCTGTTGAAGAACTGGGCTCGGCCGCGCCGCCGCCAGGCGCAAGCAGATCAAGGCGCGAGGCCGCTGGCGTGCCCCCTGCGCCACGTCGAGGCCGAGCAACACGGAGATGCGACGCAAATGGCGGCGGCCCAAGGGGTTGGGGCGGCGCGGGGCCGTCTGCTGCGTTGCGTCTCCTCGACGATACGTCGAGCATCGCCTGCGTCGCCGCGCCTTGCATCCGACCCCGCGGCGCTCCCAACGCGACCAGA